>Ga0310833_100323_pt1 | contig 42357 bp, 38 predicted proteins | sample SM_ome_FD_201312 | JGI IMG/M metagenome (GOLD analysis project Ga0310833, IMG submission 201312) | Sorghum-adapted microbial communities enriched on stacked mutant (SM) sorghum from Joint BioEnergy Institute, Emeryville, California... ...
GCAGCATGAAGATGACGCCGCATGCTGCCAGGACGACGGTCGCGATGATCCTTCCCCATGGATACCTGGCTATCTGTTTGATCATGGTCTTCGCCTCCAATCAGCAACTCACTGCATGCCAGTTGCCCGCCAGCCTGTGCCGGTGATGCCTGACGCAGCCTGAGCAAGCCCAGCCAGGCATGCATCCGCGGCCTGCCGGATCCGCCTGCTTCAACGGCGGGGGCGCTCCTGCCAGGCTCCACCTGGCTTGACAGGCGCAACACATGTGTTCCCGCTCTGCCCTGGCCGCTTCTAGTAATTCACCCACCTGTTCTGCGTGAACCATTGCAGCAGGGTGATGAAGAACAGGCAGAGGAACAGGACCAGGGCTATGGCTGAGGCATAGCCGATCTCGAGATTGACGAACGCTTTCTCGTAGATATACCACACCAGCATCGTCGTCGACTGGATCGGGCCGCCTTTCGTCAGCACCGCCACCAGATCAAACACCTTGAAGGAATAGATGATTCCCGTGATCAGCAGGAAGAATGTGGTCGGCGTAAGGAGCGGCCACGTGATGCGCGTGAATTTGACCCATCCGCTTGCTCCGTCTATCTCTGCCGCTTCGTACATTTCGCGCGGGATCGATTGCAAGCCGGCGATATAGACGATCATGTTGAAACCGATCGAGATCCAGATCGAGATCATCATCAGCGAGGGGAGGGCGTAATCCGGGTCAGCGATCCACTGCGGAGGATCGGCGATGCCGATCAATCTGAGCACATGGTTGACCGGACCCAGCGACGGATGGAACAGCACTTGCCACACCACGGCCACAGCCACCACGCTGGAGATATAAGGCATGAAGAAGACCACCTTGAACAGGCTTTTCAGATAGGCGAGGTTGTTGATGAGCACGGCCAGCGCCAGAGAGATCATCATATAGATCGGGACGGACAAGAGGAAGACGAAATTGTTGATCAGCGAACGTTGAAATTTGGGATCGTCGACAAGTTCCCTGAAGTTCTCCAATCCGACCCAGCGCAAGGCGTCGATGCCGGCGATAAACTTCCAGTCTGCGAAGCTGAGCAGGAATGTGGCGACGATCGGAATGAGCGTCAGCACGGTCGTGCCGATCAGCATCGGCGCGACAAACAGCCAGCCAGCGGCCTCTTCCCGCCTCTGCAGTGATCGCATGCTTCCGCCCTTCACACGGATATTGGCACTCATCGGACTGAAACCTCCTGACTCGTTCCTGGATGTTCTAAGTATAAAAAAAAATACCGCCCATTCCTTAACGGTATTTTGATCAGTATGGGAAATATTTTTACTTTATGAAAATGCAGGTCGTCCCCAGCGTGCCTCTTTCATCCCGGAACGGCTGAGTGACATTTCCCGGCTCTCTCGCCAGACTTCCGCCCAAGATTTTTCTTGGCAACCTTACCCGACCGCGCTATATTTGAAAAAGACGACAAAAAACCGCTTCCACCTGCATAATCCCATATGAAACGGAAGCGTCTGACGCAACATCAGTCGAACAGCGTCAAACGCCGTCGAACCCAACTTATGTACAGGAGTGACATCATGGACCTGGCAAGTATAACGGGTTGGCAATTCGCCGCCCTGTTCCTGACCGCCATGCTGACCGGGTTCTCCAAGACGGGGCTCCCCGCAGCAGGCATACTCGGCGTGACGATCATGGCCTCATCCTTTGCCGCCAAGCAATCGGTCGGTCTCATCCTGCCGATGCTGATCATCGCCGACATCGTCGCTGTCACCTATTACCGCAGGCAGGTCGTCTGGAGGCATCTGATCACGCTGATCCCATGGGTGCTCGTCGGCGTCGTTGCCGGTTATTATCTAATGCGCATCATCGCCGACAACGAGCTGAAGCTGATGATCGGCATCATCGTCCTCGTGCTGGTCATCGTACATATCTATCGCGAGCACAGCGGCAAGCTGGAGCAGCCCTCCACCAGCATCTGGTTCAGCGCCATACTCGGCATTCTCGCCGGCTTCACGACGATGGTCGGCAATGCGGCTGGCGGGGTGATGGCCATCTATCTGCTGTCGAGGAAGCTGCCCAAGGAGCAGTTCATCGGCACCGGCGCATGGTTCTATCTTTTCGTCAATGTCTTCAAGATCCCGTTCAACATCGATCTCGGGATCATTTCCTGGGATACGCTGTTGGTCAATTCCATGACGATCCCGGTCATCCTGCTCGGCACCTGGATCGGCATCAAGCTCGTGCCGAAGCTGAGCCAGAAGCAATTCCAGACGATCATCCTGGCGCTGTCAGCGATCGGCGCCGTGCAGCTCATCGCAAGCTCGTTGCTCGCATAGCCTGGCAATGTCCCAACAACCGCTCAGGCCGAAGTAAACATTTGAACTTCATTCGTCCATACGATGGCGAACAGGGCTGATTCTTTGCCGAATCTTCGGCCTCTCCGCCTTCAGCAGGCCGTTATGGCGAAGTGGACGGGACCGCATGGGTTCCCGTCCACTTCGCAAGTCAGGGACTTTGGGACAGCCCCTTCCTGACTTTATCCACATAGGCTGCGGCACGGCTCCGGATCGCGTCGAAACTTCCTTCGGCGATCAGTCGCTTGTCTGCCAATTGGCTCCCCACACCAACCGCTGCGGCGCCGGCCGCGAAATATTGATCCACATTGTCCAGGGTGACACCGCCCGTGGGAACCATCGGAATATGGCGAAGCGGACCCTGCAGCTCCCGGATGTAGGCGAGTCCGAGCGAGGCGGCGGGGAATATCTTCACCGCTGTGGCCCCGCAGTTCCAGGCGCGCACGATCTCCGTCGGCGTGAGCGCACCGGGGAATACCCCCAGCCCGCGCTCAAGCGCATAAGCGATCACCGATTCGTCAAGATGCGGGCAGACGAAATATTCGGCGCCGGCTGCAGCCGCCTTCTCCGCATCCGCCAGGCTCATCACCGTCCCCGCGCCGATGCGCAGCCTTCCGTCATACCGTGCCCGCCACTTTTCGATCATCGCCGGAGCGCCTTCCGTATTCATCGTCACTTCCACGAAGCGAATGCCGCCCCCCTGCAATGCCTCCACCGTCCGATCAGCAGCTTCTCCCACTATATCCCGCAGGATGGCGATCAGCGGCACCTCCCTGAGTTCATCCAATGTAACCATAATCTCCCCCGCAACCACAATTGAGTTCCCCACATCTCGTGAAGGGTTCCGTACCTTCTGTGCTTCTCCTTCATCCCGCGATCAGAGGCTCCAGCAATCCGGGCTTGCCTTGCTGATACATCACCGCAAGATCATGCATCGCCCGGGTGAATGCCGTATACAACAGCTTGCGGTCGGATTCCCGATACTGCGAAGCGTCCCAGATCAGGACCGCATCGAACTCGATGCCCTTGGCCAGATAGGCTGGCAGGACCGAGATGCCCTCCTCCAGCTGTCCGCTCTCCGTGGTCACAAGGTGAACCTCCAGCCCGCGCTCCTGCAGCAGCTCGCTGACCTCACCGGCTTCCCTTGCCGTATAGGTCAGGATGCCGATGTTCCTGCGGCCCGCTCCGGACACCCGGGACAGCCACCCGGCAGCCTTCCCGGCCGCATCCTGGACCCCGTCCACCGCGATCCAGTCCGGCTCCTCGCCATCTCTGCTGAACGGCTCCACCTCGGCAGCGGATGGAAGCAGGCGCTTCGCGCATTCCACGATCTGCCTGGTCGAACGATAGCTGCGCAGCAGCCTGATCGTCGCCACCTCCTCCTCGCCAGCTCCGAACAACGCGGCCAGCTCGACGAAGCCGTTCAGCTCCGCCGTCTGCATGTAGATCGCCTGGTTCAGGTCGCCCAGCACCGTCACTCGGGCGCGCGGAAACAGCCTGCGCAGAACGGCAAACTGGAATGGCGAATAGTCCTGCGCCTCGTCGACGAGCACATGGCGCACCGTGTTGTCGTTGTCCGAGAACCCGTCGATCGATTCCTTGAGATACAGAAGCGGCGTCGCGTCCTCGTAAGGCAGGATCCCCTGCTCCACAGCCGCTGCGAACAGCTCATCGAATCGCTCCCAGCCTGGCGGCATCTGTCCTCCGGACAGGTCGCCCATCAGCCCGGCATCCTGGAACAGGCGGCGATAGGTGGCCAGATAGTCGATGTACAGCCCGTGCTTCAGCCTCTTGTACAGCGGAGCAAACTGCTCCTCCACCACCATCTTGCGCAGCAGGGCCTGCTCCTTGCGGCTGTCATCGAAGGTATCGCCCTTGAATCTGCCCGCCTCCCGCAGCTTCTCATAGGCGATCCTGTACGCCTCCTCATCAAGCAGATCGATCGCTGCGGACACCCACCTCTTCTTCCGTTCTTCCTTCTCCAGCTCCTCCAGCAGCATATGAACCCGCTTCTTCCAGCAGGCGATCCGATCATTCAGCCTGTAGCGCATCAGCTGCTCGTCATAGAACAGTTCCGCAAGCCGTTCGCCCGATACCAGGATACGGCCGCGGAAACGGATATCCCGGAACCTCAGACCCTCCGTCGCCAGACGCTCCGTATAGCGATTGATCACCGCGAAGAAATCGGGTGAGGCCTTGTATCGTATCGCCTCGACCCTCGCATCATGCGTCCCGGAGCCTCGTTCGGCAAGCACATATTCCGTCTGCCGGTAGAGGTCCTCGATGTCCAGCCTGAACAGGCGCAGCCTGCGCTGCAGATACTCCTGAAAAGTCGACTGGCGCATGTTCGTCTCGCCCAGCTCCGGCAGGACGTGGCTGATATAGCTGTTGAACAGCGGGTTCGGCGAGAACAGCACGATCTGGTCAGCGGTGAGCGTCCCGCGGTAACGGTACAGCAGGTACGCCACCCGCTGCAGGGCAGTTGAAGTCTTGCCGCTGCCGGCGGCGCCCTGCACGATCAGCAGGCGATGCCGCTCATCGCGGATGATCCGGTTCTGCTCGCGCTGAATCGTCGCCACGATGCTCTTCATCTGCGTGCTGGCGCTCTGCGAGAGCACCTCCTGCAGCATGGCGTCGCCTATCGTCACATCGGTGTCGAACATGTGCTGCAGCTGACCGTTTCGGATCACGAATTGACGCTTGAGCGTCATCTCTCCGGATATGTATCCGACCGGCGTTTCATATCCCGCTCTGCCGGGCGAATGATCGTAGAACAGACTGGACACAGGTGCGCGCCAGTCATGGATCAGGAACGTCTCTCCATCCTGATCCAGCAGCGACGCCAGCCCGATGTAGATCGATTCCGCCCGCTCATCCCCATCGGCGCAAAAATCCACACGGCCAAAATAAGGCGAATCAGCAAGCCGCGTCAAAGTGACCAGCTGCCTTTCCGCCTCCTGCACATTTCGTTCCCTTTCCGCCAACACGCGCGCTTCCTGCTGGATGCTGGTGAAGGTCTCGATCCGCTCCGTATCATCCGTCAGGTTCACGGTCACATTGTCCCAAAAGTTGCGCCGCAATTCTTCCTGATCAAGCTTCCGTTCGCCGACGATCCGCTCCACTTTCGCGAGCTGTTCCTGGATCTTGCGCTCTACCGCCTTCAGGCGTTCGATCTCCCGACTCTGCTCCTCCAGTTGATCAGGTCTGCTCATGCAAGACACTCTCCTTTACGGTCGTTCCTTCTCAAACATATAGCGAAGTTAGAAAATTATCACATCTTGTTGAATATGTCAACCACTTCACCCATACGACGAACGACAACATCGGCGCTGTCCGCATCGGATTGACCGTGATGATCGATGAAGATCGTCAGGCAGCCAAGCTCCCGCGGCGGATCGATGTCGTTGACCCAATTGTCGCCGATGCTGACGATCTCTCCGAAGGAGCAGTCATACCGCTTCGCCAGCTCGCGGAAATGCTCCTGCGAACGAACCGGCTTCATCCCCATGAAGATCTTGTGGTCAAATACGTCCGCAAGCCCCAGCTTCTCGAGGATCACCTCGCTGTCGCTTCTCGGGCTGTTCGTCAGAAGCACCAGCTTCTTCATCTGCGACAGACGAGTCAGGGCATCGGCCAGACCGGGGATCGGATTCATGACATATTCCGGTCCCATCATCCATTTCCTCGTCTCTTCAAATTTCTCCCAGGTCATGGAGGATGGAATGCCCATATGACGCCCGATGACCGGCGGGATCCACCAGATATCGCCGATGCTGACCACATCCGTCAGATCCAGGGTGATCGGCTCCGGATACAGCTCGGCTATGGAATCCTCGGAGAGCGGCGTTCCGTCCCAATGGTACGCCTCCAGCACCTCGCCTGCCTGCTGCACTAGCAGCAGATCGCGATGCGCATCATAGACGCGACCGATCCGGACCGCATGCCGTCCCTCGATCGCCGCCGCGTACTGGGCGGCGAACTCCGGCTGAAGCGGCTCCGGAAGGAGTTGCTCGATGAGCCTGGCATAGTAATCAAAATGATGGGTATCCTCGTACAATGTTCCGTCGAGATCGAATACGATCACCTTGGCTGATTGAAGCATCATTATGTATGCGTTCCTCCCCCTGTGCGGTAAAAACAAAAAAGCTCTCAAAAAATTATATCCCGATTGGAAAGTATATGCAATGAAGGCGCTTGCCCGATCTGGACGAGCCGTTGCCCTGGTCGGCACAGGAAGAAGCTGGTCATCGCCTGGCCAGCTGCCAGTTCGACCAGCTTCTCCGTCAACTCCCGATGATTGGGCTCCCCGGTCAATCGACAAGTTCGACCAGCGGGCCTTCGCGACCGTATCGGATCACCTTGGCCAGACGTTCGTTCGGCTTACGAACGCCGCGACCGCCAGGAATCACCCGATCGGCCTCCGCCCTGCCTGGTCAGCGGTTATCCGGCGCCTCTTTAACCCCAGGATGCTTGGTGGTAAACGAATCCTGACGCAACCGTTGCAGCTGCAGCTTCAGGTCGTCGTCGCTGAGTCCGGGATGGATGTCGTACAGGTACGAATAAATCCAGCTCACGAACGTCAGATTCGTGGTGATATAGATATGGTCAACCTCAGGCACGACGTCCCTGACCCTCTTCTCCACTTCAGCCTGAATCTCCAGCGGCACCCTGGTCCGGATATCCTTCAGCTGCAAAGCCACATAGGCATCGCCATCATACAGCAGCACATAGGCCGCATCCACCCTCTCCAGCTTGACCAGCTCCTGTGCAGCCAGATCCGACCTCTGCCGATCTCTTACGGCGGTCTCTCCGTCTGCCTGACCCCTTATCTGCGGAGCAGTCCCCTGTTCAAGCGAACGGAATCTGGCAGCCTTGCCCTCTTCATCATGCCTGACGCCACAAGCCGCGAGGGCTATGGCGACCAGCAAGAGCACAAACGTGCTTGCCGACATTAACCTGGTTATGCGCATCATCTGCTCACCTCTTCACCATAAGGGTTTGCGGTTTCAGGCGGTTTATGTTCGGTAAATTCATGCAGCCCATGATCAGGCCAGATCCACTTCTCCCTTCCGGAGGCGATGGCTCGCCGTCATGCGGCAATCGCGCCAGCAGCGCCCTGGAGCATCACAGGGGAGCCCGTTCGCAGAGCGATCGGATCATGCGGGCAATTGTCCATGAGCATCTGCCGGGAAGTTCCCGGGCGCTACAGCTTCCGTTCCTCAACATGCTCGCGAATGATATCCATGATCTCGGCGAACAGACGGACCGCTTGACCGGAGGCTCCCGGCACATCATAGACGACAACGGCTGCGGCGATCTTCGGGTTCCTGGCCGGCCCGTAGCCGATGAACCATTCGTTCACCCGGCCTGGCGCTCCTGTCTGCGCCGTTCCGGTCTTGCCCGCAAGCTCCCAGGCGTGATCCCGGAGCGCAGAGCCGGTGCCCGTCAGCACCGTCTCGCGCATCATCCTGCGCAGCCAGTCCGCTGTCGCCTTCGACACTCCGCCCTGGGGCAACCGCCGAACAGGGAATCGCTCGATCATCGCGCCATCGCGATACTTGAGCGCGCTGACGACGCGGGGCGACAACAGGGTCCCGCCCTGAAGGATGGTCACGACCATATTGGCCGCCTGGAGAGGCGACAGCCGCACATCGCGCTGCCCGATCGCCGACTGGATCAGCGCTCCTTCATCGATCGCATCAAGGGCAAACACGACGCCAGGCTCCTCCATGTCGAACTGGCGCAGAGGCTCCTTGCGTCCCCGCACCGCTCCTTCCCAGCCCACCGTCCTGCTGATGCCTAGCCGATAAGCGATCATCCGGATGCGCTCGGGCCCGAGGCGTCTGGCGATCTCCGCGAAAGTGATGTTGCACGACTCGGCGAAGGCCTGGGTGAAGCTGATCGGCCCGTGCCCTCCCTTCTTCCAGCATGCAAAGCCATACTTGCCGTACTCCCCATGACAAATGAACTTCTCATGCGGTCTCACGATGCCGTACTCGAGAGCGGCCGCGGCGACGACCAGCTTGAACACCGAGCCGGGCACCTGCTGCTTGATCGCCTGATTCACCCAGCTCTTGTCATGCGGATCCGGGTGCTGCGGATCGAACGTTGGCCGATTCGCCATGACGAGCACATCCGCCTGCCGGGCGTCGAGCACCACAACGGAGGCCGCGCGTATGCCACGCGCGTCGAGCAGTTGCTCGATGCGCGCCTGCAGTTCGGCATCCAGGGTCGTAACCGCCTGAACGGGATGATAGAGGCCGTTCGTGTTGCGCAGCCTCGGTTCCCCCACCGGTCTGCCCAGGGCGTCTGTCAGCACCGACAGCGAGATGCTCCCTTGACTTCGCAGCAACCTCTCCAGCGACCTTTCCAGGCCGCTCACGCCGACCCTCGCATCCTGCCTGATGCTGCCCTCTTCCAGCTCCGGCCCGTAGATCCGGCGGACTTCCTCCGGATGCTGGGCGACGAAGCCCAGCAGATGCGCCGCATAGGCTGGCTGGATGTAACGCGTCACATACGGAACGGCATACAATCCCGACTCCGGCCATCTGCGCAGAATGCGAATCTGCTCCTCGCCGAGCGGCACCGGCCCTTCTTCATCTTCCCACAGCGCCAGGGGCTCGTCGCCTTCGAGCAGAGCTGTCCACTGCTCCCGGGCCATGCCGATGCGCGAGCGCAGCTCTTCCGCCTCCGCCGGATGCTCCGCAGCCCATCTATGCGCGGCGGTGCGATCCATCGCCAGGACATGGACACCGAATCCGGCGATGGGCCTGCCGCGCCGATCCACGATCCGTCCCCTGCCGTCGTCCAGCGTCACGCTGCGCAGCCTCTGAGCGACGGAAGCGGCGGTCAGTTCCCTGTGTCCGGGAGCATGTCGGATGCTGCCGAACAGTTGGATCGCCATCAATTGCGCGATGAGATAGAAGAAGCAACCCGTGATGATCATGAGCGCGATGAATGCGCGGCGCAGGTTCATAGCATGCGAAAACTCCCCGATTGCGATTCATACTCTCAGTATGAACCGCCGGGGAGTTCTTCAATCTTACAGCTTGAATTTTTTCAGAGATTCCGTCAGTTCGTTGGACAGCGACTCGAGCTTGCCAGCCAGCTTGACCAGGGAATCGCTCGTCTCCAGCTGAGACGCGCTGGAGGAAGCCACCTCTTCCGAGATCGCCGACGATTCTTCGGATACCGCGCTGACGCTGGACATCGTATCGGACAGCACCTGCTGCGCCTTCTCCAGCTGCTCGATCGCTTCGGTCACCTGGTCGGCCTGCTTGACAAGGCCAATCATGCGTTCCCTGACGTCATTAAACAGCTTGTCCGCATCCATCACCGAACTGATCTGCTCCTGGAAGAGCGGGTAAGCTTCCGACATGACGTTGACCGTCTCGCCTATGCCGCTCTGGATGTGCTCGATCATCTCCGCGACCACATCGATCGACTTGCGGGATTGGTCCGCCAGCTTGCGGATCTCGCCTGCGATGACCATGAAGCCTCGGCCTGCCGCACCGGAACGGGAAGCCTCGATGGAGGCGTTCAACGCCAGGATATTCGTCTGCTGGGTGATCTGCGTCATCATATCCAGCAGATTGCGAATCGACGAAGTGCTTTCCTTCAGCTGATCCACCTTCTCCACCATGCGGCGGGTCATTTCTTCCGTGGCCCTGGTTTTGTCCGTCAGCTGAGACATGTACGAGGTGCCGCGCTCGCTGACCTTGTGGACATCAGCCGCCACTTCGCCCATCGAGCGGTTGGCCGCAACCACATGCTGCAGCTGCTTGCTCAGGTCCACGACCAGCTCGTTGCCGCGTTCGGCTTCGGATGCCAGGGTCGAAGCGCCGCTTGCGATCTGCTCCGTCGCTTCCGAGATCTCACGCGCCGCCTGCGCCGTCTCTTTGGCCGACTCCGAAAGCTCCTGTGCGGTGGTGAGCACATCCGCCGCAGACTTGCTCGTCTGCTTCACCAGATATTGGATCTGCTCCATCATCTCATTGAAGCTCGTGCCGAGTTGCCCGATCTCGTCACGCCGCTTCTTGAAGCGGGTGCGAACGTTCAGGTTGCCCTTGGCGCCTTCGATCATCAGCCGCTCCAGACTGCGCAGCGGGCCGCCCAGATGGCGAGCCACGATCAGGCTGAGCACGATGGCCAGCAGGGCGCCTCCGAGGATGGTGAAGAACGTGACCTGGCGGATAACGGCTGTTTCCGCTGTCAATTCCGATATAGGAGCCGTACCGACCACATACCATTTGCCCTTCTCGGAGTAATGGCTGACGACGATATGCTCCTCGCCGTCCTCACCGGTCAGGGTGCTCTGACCGTCCGAAGGCAATGACAGCGCCGCCTGTGTTCCGATAAGGCTCAGGTCCTTTGCCTGGATTAACTCATTGTTCGCATTCACGATGTAGATCTCGGAATGTTCGCTGAGCTGAATGCCAGCCAACAATTGGCCCAGCAGCGCCTGGTCCACCTCGACCAGGACCACATAGGTCTGACCCAGGCTGCTCTTGAACATTCGGGCAACTGCAAAGGATGCCTTGTTCGGGACCGTGCCTGTATAGCCTCCGAGTTGTGTGTGCAACCATACCGTCTTCTGATCGCCGGTCAAGACATTCTTGAACCAGACCGCTTCCCTGTCCACTTCCAGTCCCTGGCGTGAAGAGGAATAGGCGCCCTGAACCGCCTCAGAGCCGATGATGGCTATCGAGGCGATGTTGGAATCCGAATAGCTCAACTGGCTCAAGGTTTCCTGGATGGTAATTTGCGCCGAGATCCGGTCAAACTCCGATGTCAGATCATTGGAAGCATTGAACAGCTCATTGTGCAGACTCAGATTCGTCACGATCTGGTTAGCCAGTTGCTCGTACGTGTTCAGCGTAGCATCGATCTTCTCGCTGGTCTGATGAATCGTCTCACTGGCTGACTGACTGGCGAACTCCGTGATGATATCGTTCGATATCATGTTGGAGATCATGCCCGTTGCCGCTACCGGTATGAGCACGCAACAGAAGATGATCGCAAATAGCTTGACCCCTACCGATGCCAGGGCAAGTTGCCGCTTGGGCTTGTTCGACGGTTGCGACGGAGTAGGCTGCTTGTTTTGCTTCTTCGTAACTGCTGATAACAATGAGGTCACCTGCCTGTTTGATAGTGAGTGTAGTGAGACTGATACTGTTTATATTTCGGTTCCTGCGCTGACATAATAAAGAAAGTTCACAGATTGTTAACGGATTCGTCACAAAATTAGCGAGGTTATGTATAATTGGTAAATGAAAGAAAAATGTCAGCCGAACCGGCAATCGGCAATCGGCTGACACTGCCCAGCTGGCAAGAAGCTGAACGTCAGTTCAGCTTCTTGCGCATCATATCGAACTTGTGAACCGGCTGCTCCACGTGCATCCGGATGAGCTGCAACGGATGCCGGGCGGCATCCAGCGGCCGGCCATCCGTGTCGTAGATATCGCCGACGATCTGCTTGAAATGGGTGCCGTCAGGCCCGATGAACTCGACTTCCTGACCCGGCTTGAAATGATTGCGTTGCTCGATCACGGCCATGCCGCTCGCCGCATCATAATCCATCACCAAACCGGCGAAGTCATAGGCCTGCGGTTTGTCCTCCGGCGTGTAGATGTGATCATCATGGTCCGGCTCCTCGAAGAAAAAGCCCGTGCTCACCGGCCGGTTCGCCGCCTTGCCGATCTCCTCCAGCCACTCCTGCTTCAGCTCGTAGGCGAACGGATCGCGCATATAGGCATCGATCGCCTGCCTGTAGGCATTGACCACCGTCGCCACGTAATGAATGCTCTTCATCCGTCCTTCGATCTTGAAGCTGTCCACTCCGGAACGGATCAGCGCGGGGATGTGCTCGATCATGCACATATCCTTCGAGCTCATCGTGAACGGGTCCTCACCATCGGCGGTCAGACGAGCCGAATAGGATTCCGTCATCAGGTCTTCCTCGGACACGAACAGATCGTACTTCCATCGGCAAGACTGGCAGCAGCCGCCCCGGTTGGAATCGCGATCGGTGAAGTGGTTCGACAACACGCAGCGTCCCGAATAGGATGAACACATCGCGCCGTGGATGAACACTTCGATCTCGATATCGACATGCTCCTTGATCTCCTCGATCTCCCGCATGCTGGCCTCTCTGGCGAGCACGACCCGCGAGACCCCTTCATCCTTCCAGAATCGAACCGCTTGCCAGTTGAGCGTCGATTGCTGCGTGCTCAGATGCAGCTCGACGTTCGGCGCTGCCCGCTTCGCCGTCTCGATGATCGCCGGGTCGGCGACGATGATCGCATCGATGCCGATGCGGTCCAGCTCGGACAGATAGTCATGCAGGCCCGGCAGATCCTCGTTATGCGCATAGATGTTGGTCGCCACGAATACCTTGGCGCCATGCTGTCTGGCGAAGGCCACCCCTTCGCGCATCTCGTCGAAGGAGAAGTTGTCGGCGTTGGAGCGCAGCCCATAGCGTTGACCGCCGATATAGACGGCATCCGCGCCATAGCGGATGGCAAACTTCAGCTTCTCCAGGTTGCCAGCCGGCGCCAGCAGCTCCGGGAGAGCGAGCTTGCGGCGCTTGCCCAGCATCTCCTCACGGGACATCGTGATCGTCATCGGAATCACCCCTTCTTCTCCATCATGTTTATATGCTTGCATCGCTCAATACACCTGTTCCTTGAACAAAAATCCGAACGTCAGCTCGCGCCCCGGATCCTGCAGCTCGTGAATCGCATCCAGCCACTCATCGCGGAACTCATACGCAGCGGGATCCGCCGCATACGCGTCGATGGCTTCTCGATATACGCGCATCACCGTCTTGTTGTATTCCACAGACTTCAGCAGCCCCTCGATGTAGAAGGCATCGATCCCCAGCTCCATCAGCTCATCCAGGCACTCGATCGTGCAGATATCGTATGAACTCATGATCAGCGTCCCGTTCTCGTTCTCGATGATCGGGTAGCGTTCATCGGGGCGCTCCTGCTCGACAAGATACAACAGCTTGCCATCCTGCTCATATTGTGGCGCCAGCTTCTTCCCTCGATGCGTCAGATAATGCTTCACCAGCTTGCGCTTCGAATGGTAGATGTTCGTCATGCCATGCACCTGTATCTGGATCTCATGATTCGCCCCGCGCCTGAACCCGGCGATCTCCTCCAGGTTCAGCTCGCGGGCGAGAATCGTGCGCGAGGCGCCCTTGCTCGCCCAATAGTTCGCCGTCATATAGTTGGTTGTCGTCATCTCCGCCGTCCAATGGAGCCTGAGGCCGAGACCGCGTTCCCTGACCGCCATGAGCACCGCCGGATCTCCGAAGATCACGGCGTCCACTCCGGCATCCTGCAGCGACTGCAGATGGTCGCCCAGCCCCGGCAGCAGGCTGTGATCGAAGATCTTGTTCACGGCCGCATATACCCTGGTTTGCCGTTCATGCGCCAGCTTCACCGCCTCCGCGATCAGCGTAACCGGCATGGAGCCGGGAAGCCTTTCCGCATAGGTCAGGTCGCCCACGACCACCGCATCCGCGCCCGCTTCGATGTATTGCTTCACTTCCTCCAGCGACCCCGCCGAGATGCTGATCTCGGGCTTGCGGAAGGCGTCTGAAGCCTGATTGTCTGACATTCCTTTCACCTCTTTATGCTGATTGCCATCCCGTCGCCCACGGCCAGGAACGTCGTATCCAGCTCCGGGTGACACCGCAGCAGCTCATTGTATTCCCTGATCCTGCGCACCGTGCTGCGATGCCGGCGCTCCACCTCATCGGGCGGCTGCGCCGCCAGACCGTGAAACAGCACGTTGTCCGTCACAATGAGGCCGCCGCTCCTGCACAGCCGGCACGCTTCACCCAGAAACTGCGCATACTTGCCCTTGGCCGCATCAATGAAGATCATGTCGAAGGATTCGCGCAGCCCGGGAAGATGGTCAAGCGCATCTCCCCGGATCAGCTCGATGCGCTCCGCAACCGACGCTTCGCGAAAGTTCACCTCCGCCCGGGCGGCCCGCGCCTCGTCGATCTCGATCGTCACGATGCGCGCCTCCCTCGCCGCCTCCGCCAGGTGGATGGCGGAATATCCGATGGCCGTGCCGATCTCGAGTATGCGTCGCGGCCGGTGCAAGGCGCACAATAGCCGCAGCAGGGAGGCGCCGGCCAGCTGGATGATCGGGATCGCTTCCTCCTGCGCCTCCTTCTCCAGGCGTCGGAGCACGGCGCTGCGCTCCCTGGTCAATGAGCTTATATAGGAAGTTACATCGCTGTCCGTGATTGGCACCGTGGCTAAACCCCCGTCAATCCTGAAGTCATCCATCCCGTTGTCTGTCATTATTGCCGTTCGCTTGCCGCCTTATTGCGCAGATGCTGCTCATAGGTTTCGGCGAACAGATGCTCCTGCGTGCCGTCCTTCTTCGTCACGTAGAACAGATATTTCGTATCCTCCGGGTACAGCGCCGCGCGGATCGAATCAAGACCAGGACTTGCGATCGGTCCGGGAGGAAGGCCGTTGATCTTGTAGGTATTGTATGGCGAATCAATCTCCGTATCCTCGATCAGCAACACGTCCTTGTGATCATCCAGCGCATATTGAACCGTCGCGTCGATCTGCAGGAGCATCCCTTGCTTCAGCCTGTTGTAGATGACGCTGGCGATGATCGGCCTTTCCTCGGCCACCGCAGCTTCACGCTCGATCAGCGAAGCGACGGTGAGCATCTCGTGGAAGCTCACGCCAAGCTCCTCCAGCTGCAATTGCCAATCATCCGGCAGCTGCTGCAGCTTGCGGTCCAGCTCCGATGCCATGCGCGCGATGATCTCCTGCTCGGTGCTGCCCTCCACCATCTCGTACGTTTCCGGGAACAGATACCCTTCAAGCGGATAGGCGATGTCCGCATCGTCCGGGATCAGCCCGACATATCTGGCCGAGGTGAACAGCTCCGGCTGGGACGCGAGTTCCATGAATCTGTCCCGGTCGATGAGCTTGGCTTCAGCCAGCTTGTCCGCGATCTTCTTGATGGTATACCCTTCAGGAATCGTAAATTTGAAGGTCGGCGGCTTGATCGTGTCGCCATTGTTCAGCATGGTCACGATCTCCTCCAGCTCCATGCCTGGCGTCATGCTGTAATCACCCGCCTGGAAGCGCGAGCCCTGCTTGTTGATCCGCAGATAATAGCGAAAGACGAACTCGCTCTTGATGAGGCCATTGTCCTCCAGCAGCTCGGCGATCTGCTTGGAGCTCATGCCCGGCTTGACCGAGATGATGACAGGCTCATCCTTCGCCTCCACCGGATGCAGGCCGTTGGCGAAGAACATCCCGACGCCAAGCGCGGTTCCGATGATCACCAGCAGGATGCAGCATGCGATGACGAAGCCGATCCTCCTGGCGATGCGCCAGGAATGGCCATCATCCGCCTCCAGTTCTTCATCTGGTTCCAGCTCATCATCCGGCTCCGGTTCCGGCGCCGTTGCCGGTTCCATCTCCTGAACCTGCGGTTCATCCGCACTGTTCACCAGTTCCTGATTATCCGTCAATTCCTGATCCTTACGGTTCGAATCCACGCTACATCCTCCTTCGACCACGTGTGCCGCCGGTCACCGCCAAGACGCATCCTCCGTATGCACACAAATAGAGCGGAACGTTTATCCGCTCTATTATACATGATTCCCCGGTTGTTTGGACAGCCTGATGCAGACCTGAGTCCGTGTCGTATCAATCCTCGTCCTCAAACTCCGCGACCAGGGTGTTGAACGTCTCCTCCACCATATCCCACTCTTCCTCATCCTCAATCGTATGCAGAGTGAGATCGTCCCCGTTCTCCTCATACCGGAAGGCGTACACCTCGTCGGCGTCGTCATCCTCATCCGCGTCAAGCGGCACAACCATCATATATTTATTAGAAGCATACGGAGAATCGTCATCATCGACCTCGAACTTCATCACAACCTCGAATTCCGCCTCTTCACCGTCGTCGTCCATGATGCTGATGATCTCCGCCTCGTCATGATGCTGGTGATTGTCTCGATTTGCCACCATCTTCACCTCGATCTGATATAATCCAGGTACCCTTGCAGGATGAGTCCGGCCGCGATCTTGTCCACGACCTTCTTCCGTTTCCTGCGGCTCGTGTCCGCCTCCAGCAGCGTGCGCTGCGCGGCGACGGTCGTCAGACGCTCATCCCACAAGTGTACTTGCAAATTTAAGTTTTCCCTCAAAACTTCGGCAAATGCTTTACAAAATTCGCCTCTCGCTCCGATCGAGCCGTCCATGTTCCTGGGCAAACCGAGGACGATCTCGCTCACCTCATAGGTTCGAACGATCTCCTTAAGCTGTGCGAGATCGGACGCCTCATCCTTGCGCTGGATGATCGTCAGTCCCTGGGCTGTCCAGCCGAGCTCATCGCTGATCGCCACGCCAATCGTTTTCTCTCCTAGGTCAAGACCCATCAAACGCATATCACGGATTCCTTCATCACTTATTTGTGATGCTGCAGATAGAATCGCACGAGCTCCTCGATGAGCTCATCTCGCTCCCTCTTGCCGATCAGGCTACGCGCGTTGTTGTGCCGCGGGATGTATGCAGGATCTCCGGACAGCAGATAACCGACGATCTGATTGATCGGATTGTAGCCTTTCTCTTGCAGCGAGTTGTATACCGTTAACAACACTTCCTGACACGATGTTTCCACCTGATCTCCGCGCACGTTAAACTTCATCGTTTTGTCTGAAAAGTCCACTCCAAGCACCCCCAGCATATAAAGGTTCTATCTGTCACGACATTCCTCTTAAACTACTATATTCGAGATGACGGCCGGCAATCCTTTTCCACCCATCAAAAAGTTCTTCGGGACGTCAACGTGGTCCGATCAGCCGCGAAAGACACGGGCCTGGCGAATAACAGCGCCCTTTACTTCGCTTGCGCCCCGACCAGCTCGGCTACCCGTTCCAGAGCTTCGTCCAGCTTCAACGGATCCTTGCCGCCTGCCTGCGCCATGTCCGGGCGCCCGCCGCCGCCGCCGCCGCAGATCGCGGCCACTTCCTTGATCAGCTTGCCCGCGTGGTATCCCTTCGCCACCAGATCCTGCGACACGAACGCGACCAGGTTCACCTTCTCTTCCTGCACCGCGCCCAGCACGATGATCGCCGAAGGCAGCTTGACCTTGAGCTGATCGACCATCGTCCGGAGCGCATCCAAGTCAGCCGCCTGGACCCTGGCAGCGAGACAGGAGACGCCGTTCACCTGCTTCACCTGGTCCGCCAGCGAACCCGCTTCGATATGCGCCAGTTTGGCTCGCAGCGACTCGATCTCGCGCGACGCTTCCTTCAGCTGCGCCTGCATGGCCTCAACCCGCTTCGGCACATCCTGAACCTGACTCTTGAGCAGCTCGGCCGCCTGCTGCAGCAGTCCGATCTGCTGCTCCATATATTCATACGCATGACGGCCCGTAACGGCTTCAATCCGGCGGATGCCGGAGCCGATGCCGCTCTCGCTGACGATCCTGAACAGCCCGATCTGCGAAGTCTGCGCCACATGGCAGCCGCCGCACAGCTCGATGCTGTAGTCGCCGATGCGCACCACGCGCACGATCTCGCCATACTTCTCGCCGAACAGCGCCATCGCGCCCATCGCCTTGGCCTCGGCGATCGGCTTCAGCGTGATGTCCAGCGCCGTGTTGCGCCAGATCTGCTCATTGACCTTGCGCTCGATGAGCTCCAATTCCTCCCGGGTCACCGCGCCAAAATGCGAGAAGTCGAATCTCAGACGCTCAGGAGCGACGAGGGATCCCGCCTGGTTCGCGTGGTCGCCGAGCACTTCCTTGAGCGCCTTGTGCAGCAGATGGGTCGCCGTATGATTCTTGATGATGTCCTCGCGCATCTCGCGGTCAACCGCCGCTTTCACCTGGTCTCCGACGCGCAGCGTGCCCTCCAGGATCTTCACCGTGTGGACATGCTGGCCGTGCGGTGCCTTGCTCATATCCTCCACCGAAGCCTTCACGGCTGCTCCCGTGATCGTGCCGCGGTCGCTCACCTGGCCGCCGCTCTCCGCATAGAACGGAGTGCGATCCAGGATCAGCTGGACGGTCTGGCCGGCTGCAGCCTGGTCGATCTGCGCCTGGTCCGCGAACATCGCCAGCACCTTGCTAGTCGTTACCAATTCAGTATAACCAACGAACTCCGATTTAGTCGTGAAGTCCGCGAGCGGTCCGCCCTGGACGTTCATGCTCTGCGCTTCCTGGCGCGCCTCCCTGGCTCTCTCGCGCTGCTTCTCCATCGCTTCGTGGAAGCCGGCCTGATCGACGGTGAAGCCTTGCTCGCGCGCGTAGTCCTCCGTCAGATCGAGCGGGAAACCGTAGGTATCATACAGCTTGAACGCCTGTTCGCCGGTGATCTCGCTGCGCCCCTCGGCCCGGGCCTGGGCGACGATCTCGGCGAGAATTGCCAGACCGTCGGACAGCGTCTCGTGGAAGCGCTCCTCCTCCGTGCGGATGACGCGCATGACGAACTCCTGCTTGTCCTTCAGCTCCGTGTAATGGCCGCCCATGATCTGCTCGACGACCGGGACGAGCTCATACAGGAACGCCTTGTCCATGCCGAGCACCTTGCCGTAGCGAACCGCCCTGCGGAGCAGACGGCGGATGACATAGCCGCGCCCTTCGTTGGACGGCATGACGCCGTCGCTGACGGCAAACACGACCGTGCGGATATGGTCTGCGATCACCTTCAGTGCCACATCGGTATCGACGTGCTGCTTGTAGGTGACGCCGGCGATCTGACACGTCTTCTCGATGATCGGCACGAACAGGTCGGTGTCGAAGTTGGAATCGACATTCTGCAGGATCGAGGCGAGGCGCTCCAGGCCTGCGCCGGTGTCGATATTCTTGTTGGGCAGCGGCGTGTACGAGCCGTCCTTGTTGTGATTGAACTGCGAGAACACGAGATTCCAGACCTCCAGGAATCGCTCGTTCTCCCCGCCAGGATAGCATTCGGGATCGCTCAGATCGCCGTATTCCGGACCGCGGTCATAGAAAATCTCCGTACAGGGGCCGCAAGGGCCTTCCCCGATATCCCAGAAGTTGTCCTCCAGCTTGATGATCCGTTCCTTGGGCAGACCGATCTTCTCGTGCCACAGCCGGAACGCCTCCTCGTCTTCCGGGTGGATCGTCACCGACAGACGCTCCGGATCGAAGCCGATCCAGCGCTTGTCCGTCAGGAATTCCCAGGCCCAGGTGATCGCTTCTTCCTTGAAGTAATCCCCGATCGAGAAGTTGCCCAGCATCTCGAAGAACGTATGATGGCGGCGAGTCTTGCCCACGTTCTCGATGTCATTGGTGCGGATGCACTTCTGCGCATTGGTGATGCGCGGATTGTCCGGGACGATGCGCCCGTCGAAATAGGGCTTGAGCGGCGCCATGCCGGCGTTGATCCAGAGCAGCGACGGATCGTTGACCGGAACGAGCGAAGCGCTCGGCTCGATATGATGGCCCTTCTCGGCGAAGAAGGCCAGCCATTTGCTGCGAATCTCACTAGCTTTCATGAAACGTGATCCTCCCTGAATATTGATAGCTGATGAAATAGAAAAATCCCTGAAAAAATCAGGGACGAAGATTTCCGCGGTACCACCCTGGTTACTGCCCTTCTCCACACACAAGGCGCTCGGGACAGTCTCCTCAGTCAGATGTTAACGGCTCTCACCGGTGAAGTTCATTCACACTCCGAAACTAGCGTTCAACGAGGCCATCACGTGCGGATTCTCCCAGCCTGTCCGGATCGTCCGGATCAGGAATCCGTTCTCTGGAACGGCAGCCATCGTCTACTCGGCTTCATCATCGCGTTGTCCAGTCTATTCGGTTGATCACCAAAGATTATAGCTTGAACAAATCCATGAAGTCAAACATTTCCCTAGATCGGCGTCCTCCGGCTGGAGTAGTAACGCAGCACGTGCTGCAGGATCACCTTGGCGACGGCGACAAACGGCACGGCCAGGATCAGGCCGATGATCCCGGCCAGGTAGCCGCCGGCAAGCAAAGCGAAGATGATCATCAGCGGGTGGATGTGCAGCGTCTTGCCGACGATCTGCGGCGAGATGAAGTTGCTCTCCACCGTCTGCACGATCCAGTTCACCACGATGACGAGAAGCACCATGCGCATCGAGATCGTCGCGCCCATCAGGATAGCGGGCGCGGCTCCGAAGTAAGGGCCGATGTACGGGATGATGTTAAACACCGCCGCCACGCTGGCGAACAGGATCGGATAGGGCAAGCCGATGATCCAGTAACCGATATAGGCCAGCACGCCCACGATGACGCAGACGAGCAGTTGGCCGCGTATGTAATTGCCGAGCGCCCGGTCGATATCGACGAACAGCTTGACCACATGCTTGCGGCGCGAGCTCGGAACGATCGCCAGCGCCGTCTTCTCGATCAGCTGGATATCCTTCAGCATATAGAAGGCAAGAAACGGAACCGTCAGGATCATGAAGATCACGTTGATCGTGGAGTCGATCCTGCTGATGAAGGCGGCGATCTGCTCGGTGATCGACTGTTCGATCTTCTTCAGCGACTCGCGGATACCCTCCCTGACGCTGTCGGGCACGCTATCATTCAGATTCTGCAGCCAGTTCTGCGCCTTCATCGTCACCTGCGGCAGATGCTCGTTCAGCTCGTTCAGTTGCTTCATGAAGATCGGAATGAAGTTCATCAGCACGACGGTGAGCGAGGTGATGAACACCGCATAGATCAGCAGCACCGCGGCGGTCCGCGGCACCTTGCGCCAGTTGAGCATGTTGACGACCGGATTCAGGATGTAGGACACGATCATCGCCACGATGAACGGCGTCAGCACCGCTGACAGGAAACGGTAGATCCCGATGAGGATCGGGTTGATCAGGATCAGCATGTAGAGAATGGCGAGACCGAGCAGAACGTAGATCGCATAATTGAACAGGCGACTTTTCCAGAATGGCTCCATACCGATCCCTCACCCCTTGCCGAAACTTCGTCATCTGGGATCATTATATGTACAACCTCTGGAAATTATAGCAGCCCATGCTCGCGCGGCTTCATGGACTGGCGAGCCTGCCTGGGCCTGCTCCGCCTGGCGGCACGGTCTCAGCCCTCCCGTCACCCTGGCATGAGCGGTAACTTGTCCACCTTCGCCAACGCCCGTCCTCAGCCGATGTTCCCCCGTGGCGACGACGCGGCAAGCAGCCGTCATCTGCTGCCCACAAAGTCCCGGAACTGATCCGCGTACAGCGCCTTCAGCGATACCTGGCCCCTGATCCTCTCCGCATCGACGATTTCCACCTCGACCGGTCTCCGATCCACGTCATTCTCGTAACGGTATTCGAAGCCTTCGATCACGACGATCCTCTCCATTCGATCGATGCGCGCCAGGAAACGCTGAAGCTGCGTAACCGTGCCGCTGAATTGCACCTGCAGGTCGACCGACGGCAACGGAAACTGATCCTGCGGCCGTTTGTCCTTGCCGGTGGCCCATCCATTCTTCAGCAGGTCCAGCAAGCTGTCCGCCTGATCTTCCTTCGTCCGGGTCGTCGTCCCGGCAGCAAAGGTGATGCTCTCGATCACCAGTCCGGTGTCCGCTTCCAATGAAGCCAGCGCCCTGACCAGGAGGGATGTGTCAGCCTGAACCGGCAACCGGGCGATCAGTTCCCTCAACCTGGACGCATCCTGCTGGCCGTACTTCTCCGCCAGCTCCGCCTGCAGACGCGCATAGTTGCCGGAGACGAGCGAGTGCTCCCACTCCTGCTGCTGCACGCGTTCATGCAGGGTCCGGATGAAGACAAGATAGAACAGGAGCAGGATCACGGCGCACAGGAGCAAGCTTCCGTAGGCGATCAGGACGGACTTGCCCTTCCTCTTACCCATTGGCTTCATCGGTAGTCGTCACCATCCGCAGATTGATTTGGGCCAGAGTTTCCCCTGACGGCTGCATGCTGATCGACACCAGCTCAGAGGAAAGCACCAGCGAAGAAGTGTCGAGCCGATCGAGATAATCCGCGACCTCATCCCTCGAATGACATCTGACGAGCAGGTTCACTTCGCCGCTGTAGTTGAACGCAAGTTGATGGATCCTGGCGCCAGGCGCTAGGAGACGGATGAGCTCGTCCATCAGCCGGTCGGGAGGATACCAGAAATCGCCAAGTTCTGTTACCAGCTTGTCATAGTAGATCAGATAATTGATCTCGCTCAGATGATTGCTGGCTGTCTCCCACTCCTGCACGATGCTCTCATACATCACCTGCATCCGGTCGATGTTGTCCGCGAGCTCCTGGGAGCGCTGGCTCAGCCTGGCATACTCCATGACGGTCCACGCGGCCAGGAGGATCAGGATGACGGCCAGCAGCGAGATGAGCAGATAGGTCAGATACGGTCTCCTGCGGTCCGGCAACAAATTAATGCGTATATCCAACGATCGTCACCCCGATATCAGATTGGCATAATACTCCTGTTCTCGTGCAGACAACCCCTCAGCGCCAGACCGATCGAAACAGCGGCCTGTGACAACAGCGCATCGGGATGATACCGCCTCTTCCTCATCCTGGTGAAATCGGGCATTTCAACGGGATAACCCGTGAGTGCGGCCAGCCTCTGCGGCAGCGTTTCGTCATACTTGCCGACGATCACCAGCCTGCTCACCGGCTTCTCGCGCTCATTAATGGAATATCGGAAGAAGTTGACCGCGCTGTCGATCTCGCGTGCCGTCTCTTCCGCGTACCGCCCGATATCGTAGTCCGTCGCAGCGAGAGCAGCCAGGCGCAAGCTGCCGGCCGCGAGCCGGGCAGCGTCTCCCGTCAGATAATCCCACCGATCCATCGCGATGTTGCGGGAGAACACGAGCATGCCTTCCCGATAGATATGCAGATCAAAGGATCGCTCCCCCATATCCAGCACAATCTCGAATTCCCTGAGCCAATCCGGAGACAGATGATGCATCAGCCGGCGCAGGGCCAGCCCCTTCACCTCCGCGCTGATCGGCTTGAGACCGGCGCTCCGCACCGCTCTGGCAAGCTGCTCGGACAGCCTTCGCGAGGTGGCGAAGAGGATGATCTCACTTCCTGGCTGATCCGCTTCGGCAGCGGCTGCCGCTTCAGCTGCCTCCTGCAGCAGGGATGGAGCCTCCGGCGAGGCGGAGGACGTCAGAGGGACAAAATCGTAGATCGGCTCATCGAAGGGCAACGGGATGTTCTCCGCCACCTCGAATTCCAGAATCTCCTTCATCCTCGCTCTCGGCACATCCGGCAATCCGGAGATTCGCCGCAGCACGGTCAGCTGGGTCGGAATCCCGAGGTGTGCCCTGCTCCCTCTCATTCTCCTGCCTTCGCCGGATGAGAGCGCCCTCTTCAGTTGCGCTTCCAGCTCGGCATGGTCGACCTGTTGCTCGATGCGATCCGGATAAAGCCACTCTCCCGGAAAGCGATGAAAACAGATATGCCGGATCTCCGGCTGGCCCCTCACAAGCTGCATGGCGGTGGAGATGAGCTCCGTTTCCCTGAAATCCATGCCTGCCGAAGAACGATGCAGCATCGCCTATCCCTTCTTTCATGAACAAATCTGCGTCACGCCGTTGCTTGCACATCCATGTACCGGAGTTCCGGTGATCGTCGCCCCCGTAGGCGTAACCTGCACCACTCCATCCCGGGTGTCCTGAAGATAGGCCCCATTAATATCGATCACCTGGCTCGAAGAACCCACGGTCAGGAATATATCCCTGCTCGCGTCCAGCTCCGCGCTCACCAGGCTGATCCCCCCTGCCGCCGTCATGGTGATATCGGTCCATGACGGACTGGTCATCCTGGTGTTCTGCGCATGGATGGACCCGCCGCTGTACAGGTTGACGAAGCCTGAGGATTGCAGCGTGGTGCCGCTGATATTCAGATCGCCTGCCGCGTTCAGGGTGATCGGCGCGTTGCTGCTCGAGATGAGCTGGGAGTCCTGGATGGTCATCGTTCCGCTTGCGCCAGAGATCTCGATCAGGTTGGAGGAACGGATCTCACTCCCTTTGATGGTCACCGATTGCTCGGCATTCAGATGGATCGTTCCGTTGCTGGTCGAGGTGAAGGTCACATTTTCCAGATAGATGTGTCTCGCTTCGAGCGTGATGTTGCGCGACGACTGGATGGTGACATCCACCAGGCTGATGTAATTGCCGGCATCGAAGGTGATGCTTCCGTAGCTGTTGGACACATACGTGGCATTCTCCGATACGATATGACCGTTGTCCGCCTGCATCAGCATTTCCCGGGACGTGCTCACCTCCGAGTCTTCGCCGATGTAGATGTGACCCTCCGAAGTATGGAACGTCACGTTCTGATACTGGTAATTGTACAGGTCCGTGCCCAGGTAGATGCCCTGATCCGCGTCGAAGTACACTTCCTTATAAATGTGCAGCGGATCGGAGTTCTTCGTGATCACCAGCCTGCCGCTCGTATAGAAGTAACCCTGCGACAATTGCTCGGGAGTCACGATCACGATATGGCCATCGATCTCCTCATAGATCGTGCCATCCTCCGGCTCAAACGCCGGCACCCCGTCCTCATATCGGGGAACTTCGTCATCGCCGGGAGCGGCGCCTTCAGCCACGCGCAGGATGCGTCTCAGCCGCGGCCTCTGCAGATCGAACATGCGGACGACGATCGTCTGGCCGTCCTGCCCGATCCGCTCCAGCCCCACCTCCACCTCTTCTCCGTCGATGGTGAAGGTGAACATCGGCTCTCCCTGCGATGTCGCGGCAACCTCGTTCACCAGGAAATGCCAGATTCCCTTGTTCGCCGCATTGCCAGGGTCCACGTAGCTTTCCATCAGCTTCAGGGCGATTTCGAATGCGCCCTCCGTGCGGTATTCCGCCTGCTGCTGCTTCTCGTATCGCCTGATATTCTGCTGGCCGAACGTGATCGTGGTCAGGATGAAGGTGAGCGCGATGCCAAAGATCACCGAGATAAACAAAATATATAGCAGCGCAGCGCCGCCCTGAGTTTGGATGGTTCGTTTCATGGCTTGCAGCATTCATGCATCTCTCCGGTTTCTTCGCCCTTGTCCGAGCCCTGTCGCCCGAGCGCTCCTCGCCTCGCGGTCTCAGCTGTACTCGATGATCGTCTCTCTCTCGATCATGCGAAGAGTCGCCACGAACGGCTGAGCGCAGCTGGGATGCTCAAGCTTCAGCTCCACGATGAAGCTGCCCGGCGATTGAGAGGGCAGCGGGATCAGCCTGAATTCGGCAACCTGGCTCGACAGCGCCAGCTCATCGGCCATGGCATAGACGGTTCCGGTCGCCGCATCATACCGAAACACCGTCTGCGCCGAGCCTCCATCGTCCTGTTTCAGCTGCATATGATCGAAATCCCAGGAGGCTCCTTCGCGGATCTGTTCGGACAGAAACTCCATGATCAGCTGGGACTCATGCTGCAGCTCATTGCGGCAGCCGATATCCCGGTAGGACTGGAGCAGATAACCGCTGAGCATCGTCAGCGGGGTGATGATGACTCCCATGATGGAGATCGCGAGCAAGAGCTCCAGCAGAGTGATTCCTCGTTCGTTGTTCATCTGCGCACCACCGTCATCAGTCGTACTGGCATGCTTCGCCCGTCGGGCTCTGCCGGATAGACCTCCACGATCAGATCGTAGAATGCGTCAAGTCCGGCGTAAGCGCTTCGCCTGACGGTCACCGTATAGGTGGCATATTCGCTGGAATCCGGAGACAGGGCGGGGATACAGCCATCGTTCACCCTGCATTCGCCCTTCTCGTAGTACACGCCGTCGACGGTTTCATCGCTCGCCAGGTCGTCCCTGACCCTCATGCGTTCCATGATCTCCTCGGCATAGAACAGCATCCGCCGCTCGCTCTCCTGGTGAGCGGTGCGTTCATAGGATTGTCCCAGCACCGACAGCAGCGGCGCGATGACGACGCCGGTCAGGACGACCGCCGCGAGCAGCTCGATCAGCGTCAGTCCGGATGATGACAGATAACGACTGAGTCTACACCACATACCCCGTCAACCCTTCTATGAATCGCATGTATTCATTCCATATTCCGGGACCATACAGATACGTCGTCATCGTGCCAAGCCAGATAAATGGCGCGAACGGGATCGGCTGCCGGCGTCTGATCTTGCCCAGGGCCACTAGCGCCCCACCGCCCAGCAGACCGACAAGGGCGGACAGGATCAGGCTCATCAGAACCTCCGACGGTCCCAGGGCAGCGCCGATCGCCGCGAACAGCTTGATGTCACCCCCACCCATGCCGCCTTTGCTGATCAGGGATAGGACAAGCAGCAGGGAGAAGCCCAGCGCGCCGCCGATCAGGTAGGTCCACCAGGAATGATCCGCAAACCACACCCTGATTAGCAGAAACGAACCGATCGCCGGCAGCGTGAATCTGTCGAGGATCAGACTGCTGCGCAGGTCGGTCAGAACGGACAAGATCAACAGCGCGCTCAGCAGCCATCCGATCAGCGTCTCCGGATTGAGGCCGTAGCGAAGATAGACCAGATAGAAGGAGACAGCCATCATCGCTTCGCCGAACGGATACAACGGAGAGATGCGCGCCTTGCAGGTCCGGCATCGGCCGGCGAGTACCAGATAGCTGAAGACGGGGATCAGCTCATACCAGCGCAGCGGGGTCTTGCAGGCGGGACAATGGGAAGAGGGAGAGATGACCGAGCCCCCCTCCAGCCAGCGCATCGCCATCACGTTGCAGAAGCTGCCGAAGAACAAAGCATATATGATAACAAACAGATCCATGATCCACATCTGGCATGCTCCCGCCATTCAGAATACTTTCCTAATAAAGAAACATGGTTCCATCCGCAGGGGATGGAAGCCATGTTGAGTCAGCATTATTGAGCCGCGCCTGCCGGGAGACTGACGACGCCTTCCGAGGACACGTTCCAGTCGCCGGTGAGGACGGCTCCGTTATTGTCATAGACATCCGGTTTGGCCTGGAGATAAGGACCGAACGGCCTTGTTGTCGCGCTCGTGCTTCCGCTCGCATCCGTCGCCATTGTCAGCTTGTCGAAATCAAGGGCGCCTCCAGTTCCTACCGGGATGCTTCCGCCATGATCGATCTTATAGCGCTGGACCGCCTCGGAGACGATCTTCAGGTTCTGCTGGTTCGTATTCTTGTATGTAGACTTCTGGTTGTTCGACACGAGCGGAATCGCCACAGCCGCGATGATGCCGAGGATGACGACGACGACGAGCAATTCAATCAACGTGACCCCGCTTCTGGACCTGATCGTTTGCATTGCCTTTTTCATCTGAACAATAACCCCTTTCATTCTTTTGCCTTGCTCGGCAAGATCCGGAATGTTGAAGATTCATAGACCTTGGGAACCAAATAAAAAAACCGACCTCCTTAAGACCAGAGACAGTCAAGAAGCCGGTTGCGCCACTTGCTGAGCATGCTCCAGGCGCCCACATACGGAGCCATGCCTCATCGCATCTTCTTGTCGAAATATAGGCAGTACTACCAAAGTCTCGAATACATCTTACTATACCGTCCCGAATATATCAAGGACAAAATTGTGAATATTAGCCCAAAAACTCCACTGATTAGTCCCATGTTCGACTTATTACGACATAGGTCTATAGAACCAATTCCTTGATCTTCATCATATATTCTGATAGATCTGAAACATCGGCAGCATCACCGACAGCACGATCGTGCCCACGATCAATGCCAGGAACAGCAACAGCATCGGCTCGAGCACGCTGTTCAGCCGCGCGGTCGCCTGCACAACGTCCTCCTCATAGAACTCCGCGATCTTCTCCAGCATCGACTCCAGGCGCCCGGTTTCCTCACCTACGCGGATCATGTGTGACACCAGCGGCGGGAACACCTCATCCTGCTGCAGCGGGCCTGACAGCGTCCCGCCCTTCCTCAGCGATTCCCCTGCGGCATGCAGGGCTCTGGCCATCACCTCGTTGCCCACGATCTCCGCGACGATCGCGATCGACTGCAGCACGGGCACCGCACTGGCGAGCAGCGCCGACAGGGTGCGAGCCATGCGGGAGATCGCCGATTTCTGGGCAAGCACGCCGTAGACCGGCAGCTTCAGGGCGAGTCTGTCCAGCTGGTAGCGTACGGCCGGATGCCGCCTCATCGCGATCCAGCCGATCACGGCTGCCAGGATGATGAGCGCGAATACATACCAGTAAGCCACCAGGATGCCGGATGCCGCCAGCACGATGCGGGTTGGCAACGGGATCGCGCTCCCGGAAGACTCCAGCGTGCTGACGAACTGCGGGATGACCCTGGTAAGCAGGAACACGATGGCCACCACGGCAACGATCGAGACGATCAGCGGATAGGTCATGGCCGACTTGGACTTCTCCCTCAGCTCGCTCTCCCGCTCATAATGCGTGGCGATCCTGCGCATGATCTCGTCCAGATGCCCGCCGACTTCACCGGCTCGAATCATGTACACGAAGATTTTCGGGAAGATCTTCGGGTACCTGGCGCATGCGTCGAAGAAGGTGCTGCCCGCGCTGATGTCCGCGACGATGCGCCCCAATACCTGTTGGAACGGCTTGCTCTCCGTATTCCTGGAGAGCAGGGTCAACGATTGCGTGATGGAGGTGCCGGCCTCCAGCAACACCGCCAGCTGCCTGCAGAACACGACGAATTCCTTGGCCTTGACCGGCTTGCCGATCCAGATCTGACTGGCTCTCTCCAGGAGGTTCGGCTTCTTCTCCGACAGGCTGACCAGGAACAGGCCCATGCTTCGCACCGCATGTATGGCGTCCTGCCGCGAAGAAGCCTCGATGACCCCTCTGTGGTCGGCGCCCGCCTGGTCAATGGCCCGGTATTGGTAGTGCAACATGATCACCTCCAACCAGTAACAGTGATGGAGTGTGTCGATGGGGTTACTCCGCAGACATGCTCGACGTTCGCATCAGGATCAGACGGTCACGCGCATGACTTCCGCCATCGTCGTGATCCCCTGCGCGATCTTGCTCCATCCGTCATGGAACATGGTCTGAAACCCCTGGCTTTGCAGATAGGCGCGATAGACGGAGACCGGGTGACTCTGCATCACCATCTCCCGCAGCTTCTCATCCAGCGTCAGCACTTCATGAATGGCGATTCTTCCCTTGTAGCCGGTGAAGTTGCAGCTGTCACACCCGCGGCCTTCGGCGACCTGATCAACTTCCAACCGATATAACCTGAGGTACTCCCTCTCCTCCCGGGTCGGCTCGCGCATCGTCCCGCATTCAGGGCACACCTTACGCACGAGCCGCTGGGCGACGATCCCGTTGATGGAGGAGGCGACCAGGAAAGGTTCCACGCCCATATCGATCAGCCTGCTGATGGTGCTGACCGCGTCGTTGGTATGCAGGGTGCTGAGCACGAGATGACCGGTGAGCGCTGCCCGGATGGCGATCTCGGCCGTTTCGGCGTCCCTGATCTCCCCGATCATGATGATATTCGGGTCCTGACGCAGGATGGAGATCAGGGCGCTGGAGAAGGTGACGCCCACCTTGCGGTTGACCTGCACCTGGTTGATGCCCGTCAGCTGGTACTCCACCGGATCCTCGATCGTGACGATATTGACCTCATCCTTGTTCAGCCGGCTGAGCGCCGAGTACAGCGTCGTTGTCTTGCCGCTGCCGGTCGGCCCGGTTACGAGGATGGCTCCGTAGGGCACCGCGATCATGTTCTTGAACTTGCGCTCATTGTCCGGCGAGAAGCCGAGCTTCTCGATCTCCGTGATCATCCTGCTCTGGTCGAGCAGACGCAGCACGATCTTCTCTCCGTGGATCGTCGGCAGGATCGATACGCGAATATCGATCACATGCCGATCCACCGTCATATGGAAGCGGCCGTCCTGGGGCTTGCGGTTCTCGGCGATGTCCAGATTGGCAAGCACCTTCAGCCTGGCGGCGATCACGCTGATGAGATGCGGCGGGAATTCGCGGATCGTCTGCAGCATGCCGTCCATGCGGTAGCGAATGCGCATCCTCCTGTCATCCGGGTCAAAATGAATGTCGCTGGCCTTCATCTGCACCGCCTCATGGATGATCTGGTCGATGAGGCGGATAATCGGCGCATCCTCTTCCGGCAGCTGCTCGAAGCGCGTCTCCTCCATGTAGCTGGGCCGTTCCGGGAAGAGCGACTCCACGCTGCCCTGTATGCTGTAGTACCGGTTGATCAGCCGCTGCAGATCCTCGCGCCGCGTCATGACCGGCTCCACCACGAAGCCTGTTCCCATGCGGATATCGTCGATGGCGTAATAGTCCAGCGGGTCTTCCATCGCCACGACCAACCGGTTGTTCTCGATGCGCAGCGGCAACACGTTGTATCTTCTCGCCAGCTTGTCCGGGATCAGGTTGATGGCCCTCTGTTCGATCTCGACCCTGGACAGGTTGACGAACGGGATGTTCAGCTGGGATTGGAGCGTATCGATCAGCTGCTGTTCGCTGATGAGCCCGCTGGTGATGAGCTGGTCGCCCAGCTTCAATCCGCTGTTCTTCTGTTCGATGAGCGCCTGCTGCAGCTGCTGATCCGTGATGACCCCCGCTTCTACCAGATAATCCCCCAGTCGCTTTCTCCTGGTCAAGTCCGCTCCTCCTCCCCACATCCGACATATTCCGACACATGAATTGAATCTATTATCTCATATCAGGTCCCAATTGTCTACTGACAATCCATCATATGTTAGTCCCGGAAAGGTCCTATATTAATACTATAGACCTATTAATAATGGGATTTCTCCCGATGATGAGTGGCGCTCCGCGAACATGATCCCGTTGGCCAGCAACTGACTGGGTGAGGGGCAGGCCCTGTCCGGGATCGCGGCGAAGGATCACCATCTGCCGAAGGGACGGGCATTCGCTCGCTGCCTGCATCAGGACATCGCGAAGCAAAAAAGTGGACGGAATACCGTATGGCATCCCGTCCACTCCCAATGCAGGGTCTGGATGGACATTGAAAACTTCTCCTTCGCGTCCAGCGTATGCTTGCCTACGAATGATCCCATGCTCCGGCTGGCTCCAGGCCTTGCGAGCCGTTCATCGACCAGCCTGCCAGTCTCTGATCCGCTCATACTCCTCCATCGTGATCTGGAGCACGGTTCCGTGCTTGAACCCGTACGGGAAGCTGAAGCTCTCATCCGACCGGATGAAGCGGCCGCTCGCCAGACTGTCCGCAACAAATGGGACATACCCCTGCCCTTCGCCAGGTACGCCGTAGTAATCCAGCATCAGACACCACTTTCCGTCCTTCAGCCTGAATGCCGTCGGCGCCTCATAGACTCCTTGCTGCAGCTTGGCCATCTCCTCGTCGAACGACCCGATGCGCTCGTATTCGCCGGTCAGCGTCCTGCCCTTCTGCAGGATGACCGCCGCCGGATCGCGCTCGCTCTTCAGGAAGCGATAATACATCCCGTCCTCGAAGTAAATCGCCGAATCGATGATGCCACTGCCGTCCTTGCGGCACAGGATCTGCGGCGGACTGAAGCTCTCGAAGTCCCGGGTCCGCGTATAGAAGATCGCCTTGTCCCCGAAGTTGTTGGAGGCATGGGAGCTGGACCAGTGGATGACGTAGTCCCCCCTCGCCTCGTCATAGAGGATGTCCGGCGCCCAGAGACAGCCGAAGTCCTCGTTGCCCAACTCGAGCAGCCTTGGCCGCGACCAGTTCACGAGATCCTCCGATTCCCACATCACCAGGCTGCGGCTCCCTTCCCGGGAGACGTTCGCCCAGCTGCCCCGGTACTTCGTGCGAAAATTCCTTGCCAGACTGAGATCCGTAGACAGAATGTAGAACTTGCCATACCTCGTTCTGACGATCGTGTGATCGCGCACGCCTTGTTCGCCGACATCGCTCCACAGCACAGGCTTCCCGTCGTTGACCGTCTCCCAGCGGTAACCGTCGCGGCTGAGCGCAAAATACACCTGCTCCCCGTCCGGAGTCGTCTTCTCCCGGAAATGAACGAACAGATAGGCCTCCGGCACAGCTGACTCCGCCATCATAACCGCCTCCACTAACTGAAATATCATCTCACGGATGCGAACAGATCATGGTTGACATAGTGAATTATAAACGAACACCGGTTGATTCGAAATGTCATATTCGTCTCAGAAACTGATCGATCGTCCTGTCAGCCCTATCGTCTCCCATAAAGCCTCTCGTATGAAGACACGAAAAAACCGGCCCCTGAAGGCCGGTTTGATCGCCGCTCATCAGGTCGCGTGAACCTGCGCAGCTTCCAATGCATGGATATCCTCTTCGATATGCGGCATTTCCTCTTCGAAGAACAGATCGTCCAGCGAGCTGAGCGTACCGTCTTCCTCCACCTGATAGACGGACATCTTCTCGCCGTTGACCGTCAGTTCAATAAAGCATCCCCAGCAATAATACTGGTGGGATCCGATCTTGCCGATATCCTTGGAGTTGCAATTTGGACAACGCATGTTTTCTCACCCTATCCTATTTGAATCAGAGGTTCTTTCTCGTTCCTGAGGATCACCCGACACTGAAGTCGCCTTGAACGATGACCGCATCCTCTCCAAGCTGAGCATCTTCGTTAATCATGACAACTTTGCGGCCTTCTGTTATATCCGAGATTAAACCGTCTGTTAATTCTAAACCTACTATCTGTTTACCCATCTGCTCATCAAAATAAACATCCTCGATCACCCCAAGCTGCTGTCCGTTATGCGTCACAACCGGCATTCCTTGCAGCTTCTTCTTGCCGGAGATGAACAGCCGCCCCTGTTCGGTGAAATCACCGAATGTATAGATGGCTTCGGGATCGGACACCATGACCGCATCGCTGCCGATGGACTGGATGCCCTCACAGGCGATCGCCCGGGCGCTGCCGAACCAGTATTTCGGATCCAGCAGCAGGCCCTTCACATGCCAGGCGCCCAGCAGAAAGTCGCGAACCTCTCCCAGCTTGCGGCCCCCATCCACCGCGATGACAGGCAGGCCGATAATATCTCTTGCTTTATACAAAACCGATCTCACCCTTCGCACAAGCTCATATGAAGCATTGTGCGCCTGATGCGAAGGGGTTATTCGCTCATCATGCAAACCGGCAGCCCGTTACGGGCAACATCCATCCTTCTTGCCTGACCGCACGGCATTAACGGACCTGACGAATACGCTCCTTCATCTGAAGGACAACCTTCGCCACACGAATTGCCGCTTCCCGCACGTCTTCCTCGGTGAGGCCATGGCCCAGGCTTAAACGAACGGCGGAACGCAGACGCTCCTCGCTCAGCCCCATCGCCTTCAGCACATGAGAAGGTTCCAGCGAGCCGGCGGAGCAGGCGGAGCCGCTCGAAGCCGCGATCCCGGAGAGGTCGAGATTCATCAGCAGCGTATCGGTGGACAGTCCCGGGAAGCTGACGTTGATGATCTGCGGCAGCGTCTCCGTCGGATGCCCGTTGAGTAAGAACGTGTCGGCAGCTGGCAGCTCGCTTGCCAGCGTATCGAGGAAGAGGTGGCGAAGCTCCCATAATCTATTACGTCTATCCCCGGCTTCGCGTTTCACCAGCTTCATCGCTTCCGCAAAACCCGCAATGCCGGCCACGTTCTCCGTGCCGGCGCGAAGGTTGCGTTCCTGTGATCCGCCATACAGGAGCGGCGTCCACTTCACGGAGCTGCGGCTATACAGAAGGCCGACTCCTTTGGGACCGCCTATCTTGTGGGCGGAGAAGCTCATCATATCAACAGGCAGACTTCTCAGGTCCAGGTCCAGGACACCCAGCGCCTGAACGGAATCGACATGCACGAGCAATCCTCGCTCGCGCGCGATCTGCCCCAGCTCCGCGATGGGCTGGAGCGTGCCAACTTCATTGTTGCCGTAGATGACCGATACGAGGAATGTGTCAGCGCGGATCGCAGCCGCAAACTCCTCAAGGCTGATCCGGCCATATTCGTCCACCGGCAGATACGTAACGTCGAAGCCAAGCTCCTCCAGACGCTGACAGGCATGGATCACGGCATGATGTTCAACGGAGGTGGTGATGATATGGCCGGGAGAGGCATTCCTGCCAGATGACCACCTCTGCCAGGCTGCGCCGAACAGAGCGGTGTTGTCGCTCTCCGTGCCGCCGCTGGTGAACACCAGTTCACGCGGATCGCAGTTCAGGCATGAAGCGATCACATGGCGCGCCGAATCCAGCGCGACTCTCGCTTCACGGCCATAGGCATGAAGGCTGGACGGATTGCCGTAAGCATCCGTCAGATACGGTTGCATCGCCTCCAGAACCTCCGGCCTGAGCGGCGAAGTAGCAGCATGATCCATATATATGCGTTTCATCGTATACACCTTCGTTGCCTGGAACTTGGATTTTAGATATAGAACATGTAGCCTTCGCTCGGGCTTTCGTCTCCCTTGTATTCGATGAGACTGCTGAGCGTTGTGCCATCGAGCACACTGGCGATGCTGTCGCGAATTCGGATCCACAGATCGCGCTTCGCAGGATCATCCTCCTCGGTGAAGTCAACCGGACTGATCGGGCCTTCCAATACGCGAATGATGTCTCCGGCGGTGATGTTCTGCGGAGGTTTGGACAGGATGTAGCCTCCGTACGCGCCGCGTATGCTCTTGACAAGTCCGGCGTTGCGCAGCGGAGCGATCAGTTGCTCCAGGTAATGCTCCGACAGCTGGTGTTTCTCCGCGATGCTCTTCAGCGAGATCGGTCCTTCACCATAGTTGGCTGCCAGTTCCATCATGATGGTTAATCCATAGCGACCTTTTGTCGAAATCTTCAAGTCAAGCACCTACTTATTTTTTTCTCTTCTTGTTTTTTCTCTTCTTTAGTATGTTAACATAATCACTTGCCTTTTGTTAGCATAAAGATGACATCTTTATGAAAAAAATCTGTTTATGGAGATCGGCAGGCTGGGAATTGGAACCCGGACATACCGGTTGTAAGCAAGCGGATGTTATGATACATTATTGCCATTCGCTTATGCAATTTAATCATGGCCGGGTGTGTCGTCATTTTACTATGCGTTCCGCAACCGATATGCAGCTTGTTCGATATGCCCATTCTGATATAAAGCTTAACCAGATTCATTCACACGAGGAGGTGCCAGTATGGCAAACAGCAACACACGCGTCGTGATCGGCATGTCGGGAGGCGTCGACTCTTCGGTCGCCGCGCTTCTCCTGAAGCAACAGGGCTATGATGTGATCGGCATTTTCATGAAAAACTGGGATGATACCGACGAGTTCGGAGTCTGCACCGCGGACAGGGATGCGGAGGACGTCAGGCGAGTATGCGCACAGATCGGGATCCCCTTCTATACGGTCAACTTCGAGAAGGAATATTCCGACAAGGTGTTCGCCTACTTCCTGGACGAATACCGGAAAGGGAGGACTCCCAATCCCGACGTCATGTGCAACCGCGAGATCAAATTTGGCGAGTTCCTGGCGAAGGCGCTGGAGCTTGGCGCCGATTATCTGGCGACCGGGCATTATGCGCAGGTCGACTGCCAGGATGGCGTGTATCGCCTGCTTAGAAGCAAGGATACGAACAAGGACCAGACATATTTCCTGAATCAGCTCAATCAGCAGCAGTTGTCGCGGGCGATGTTCCCGATCGGGTCGCTGACCAAGCCGGAGGTGCGCGCCATCGCTCATGAAGCCGGGCTCGCCACCGCCAGCAAGAAGGACAGCACCGGCATCTGCTTCATCGGTGAACGCAATTTCAAGGAATTCCTCAGCCAATACCTCCCGGCGCAGCCTGGTGAGATCCGCACGCTTGACGGCCAGGTCAAGGGACGTCACGACGGGCTGATGTACTATACCCTGGGGCAGAGACAGGGACTTGGCATCGGCGGTTCGGGAACGGGAGAGCCCTGGTTCGTTGCTGACAAGGATCTGGAGAACAATATCCTGTATGTCGTGCAGGGGGCCGACCATCCCGCGTTGTTCTCCTACGGGCTGATCGCCACGGACGTCAACTGGATCAGCGGGCAGGCTCCTGAGGGTAGCCTGAGCTGCACAGCGAAGTTCCGTTACCGTCAGCCGGATCAGGAGGTCGTGGTCGAACAGCGGGAGGATGGCACATGCCTCGTCCGGTTCGTGCGGCCACAGAAGGCGATCACGCCAGGCCAGGCCGTCGTCTTCTATGACGGCGAAGTGTGCCTGGGTGGCGCCACGATCGATCGCGTGATCAAGCAGCCCGACGGATGCTGAGCAGCCTTAGTCCCATCGGGCAGGCTCGCCCGATGAACGCCTCCAGGACGTCGATCAAGGTGAATGATATTCCCTCTGTATCTGTTCCTCCCAATCGATCACCCGCTGGCACAGCCTGCCGAGCAGCGGACGATCGTGGCTGATGACGAGCAAGCCCAGACCGCGTGCGCGGGCGACTTCGAGCACAGCATGCCACACCTGCGCCTGCGTTATCGCATCCAGCATCGTCGTCATCTCGTCGGCGATCAGGAACCGTGTGCCCGGTCCGAGAGCCCGGGCGATGCAGATGCGCTGCAACTCTCCTCCCGACAGCTCCACGGGCTTGCGCTCCAGCCACTGCTCCTCGATGCCCAGAGCCTCAAGAACCGCCGGCTCCGGCTGCCAGCTCTCCTCCAGGACGCGCCTGATCCTCCAGCGCGGATTCACCGCCAGCTCCGGGTGCTGCAGCACCATCTGCACGGGATGATAACCCTTGGACGGGCAAGGCTGGCCGTCGAGCGTCACCCTGCCCAGCAGCGGGCGCTCATGCCCCGCCAGGATGCGGCCGAGCGTCGTCTTGCCGCTGCCGCTCGGACCGGCGAGGCCGACGATCTCACCCGTTGCGAGCGAGAGGTTGACGCCCTGGAACAGCCAGTCACCGCGGCCATAACGATGTCCCAGTCCGATTCCTTCAAGTCGCATGGTAGCACCTCACCATCCCGCCGCGCACATGGCGCATCTCCGGCCTCTCCTTGCTGCACGCAGCCGTAGCCATCGCGCAGCGCGGCGCGAACAGACAGCCCTCCAACCTGTCCGAGGGCTGCGGCTGGGCGCCTGGCAGCACCTCGAAGCCATTCTCCGGCAAAGCCCTCCACAAGGCCCTGCTGTAAGGGTGTCTGAGCAGGTGACCATCTCCCGAGAAATCCTGCGCATGGGCCGTTTCCACGGACGAGCCGGCATAGAACACGACGACCCGGTCGGCGACGCCCAGCGCGGCCTGGATATCGTGCGTGATCAGCAGCACGCCGCAGCCCGAGTCCGCCAGCTCCCGCAGCTGCAGCAACGCCTCCCGCACTTCGGCCTGCGGCAACCCGGGCGTGGGTTCGTCGGCGATGATCAGCCTGGCGTCGCTCACCGACGCCGCCGCGACCAGCACCCGCCGCGCCATCCCACCCGACAGTTCAAAGGGGTACAGCTTCTCCACATGCTCGCCAAGTCGATACCTCCGGAACGCTCTCCGCTGCTTGTCCGCCGCTTCCCGTCTGTCTCCCCCTGCAGCCAGCCTGACCTGGCGGCCTACGCGCATGGTCGGATCAAGGTAAGTCACAGCCTGCGGAATATAGGCGATCTCCCGGCCGCGTAGCGCCTCCTGCCTTCTGGCATCCAGCTCCTCGCCGCGATACATGATCTTTCCGCTCATCGCCGCATTGCCGGGCAGAAGGCCCAGGATGGCGTGCGCGAGCAGGCTCTTGCCCGAACCGCTTGCGCCGATGATGGCCGTGATCTCCCCGGCTGCCACCGACAGGTCCACTCCGTCGACCACCTTGATCTGATGCTGTCTGAGCCCGCCGGTATATCGGGTGAATGTGATTTGCAGATTGCGCACTTCGAGGAGTGGCACCATCATGCTGCTCCTTTCACTGTCTTCCGTTTCATGTTGAATCGTGATCTGCATCCCTGCAAGCCTGCGCGTCTACTCATGCGCCCTCCTCGGATCGAGGAGCATGCCGAGCCTTTCTCCGAGCATGCCGAACAGCCGAACGACGATGATCAGGCTGATCCCCGGGAAGATCGCGAGCCACCACATGCCCGTCGACAGGTAGCGCATCGATTCGTTCAGGATGATGCCGATCGCCGGTTGATGCGGCGACAGACCGAGCCCGAGGAAGGTGATCGCTGCCTCATGCAGGATGGCATGCGGGAACAGGAGCAGGAAGCCGACCATCAGCTGCGGCAACAGATGCGGCAGCACATGATGCCTCGCGATCCAGAAGCGGCTCTTGCCGAACCGCTCGGAGATGCGGACGTACTCTGCCTGCCTGATCTGCATGGCCTCCGCGCGGAGCACTCTGGCGAGGCTCGGCCAGTGGGTCAGCGCGATCCCGATGACGATTCCCCGCAGCCCCCCGCCGCTGATATAGGCGATCATGATCAGGGTGACGAGATGCGGCACGCTGAGGAACAGGTCGATCAGCCAGGAGATGAACCGGTCCACGCGCTTGCCGCCCGTGGCGGCCAGCAAGCCGAAGGTTAAGGCCAGGAGCGTGCTTGCGACGGCGCCGAACAGGCCGACCCGGATGCTCAGCAGAAGCCCCTTCATCGTGCGCGCGAACATATCGCGTCCGAGCCAATCCGTGCCGAACCAGTGGCTTGGCGATGGCGCCTGATTGCGGAGTTGCGGCTGCGTAACGAGGCTCTGCTCGTCGATGAGCAAGCCGATGATGAGAATCGCGAGCAACATGAGCGCCGTGCCTGCGATGATCAGCAACGTGCTGCGGCGCAGGTTCAATGGTCTGTTACGCGACCGATCCGCGCCAGGCGGTATGGAGCGCCGCATCACCCATCACCGCCTTTGCGCATTCGGGGATCGACCAGCTTGTACAGGGCATCGGCGATCAGATTGCCTGTGAAGACGAACAGGGCGCTGCACAACACGATGCCCATCAGCAGCGGCACATCGCCGCCGAGGCCAGCCGCCACCGTTGCCTGTCCCAGGCCCGGATAGGAGAATACCTGCTCCGTCAGCACCGCACCGCCGAACAGCTCGCTGAACGAGGTAAACTGAAGCGTGATCGCGGGCAGCAGGATATTCCGAAGCCCATGCCGCATGATCAGGGCGTATCCCTTCTCGCCTCTGGCACGCGCATAGAGCACATGGTCGCTGGACAGCACGGCCAGCAGCTTCTCGCGCGTATGCAGGGCGATCGGCGCGATGCTGACCATGGCGAGCGTGAGCGCAGGCAGGATCAGGTGATGGATCCGATCGAGCAGCGTGACCTCCGCGGCCAGCACTCCCGCCGGAACGGCCAGCCCCACCGGGAACCAGCCCAGCCAGACCGCGAACACGACGAGCAGCACAAGGCCGATCCAGAATGCCGGCGTGGACGCGATCGTATAGCAATACCAGGTGATGAGGCGATCCGGCCAACGCCCCTTGTGGGCAGCGGCCACGATGCCGAGCGCAAGACCGATGACCCCGCTGGCAAGCCATGCCACGGCCATCAGTGCGGCGGAGTGCAGGAATCGCTCGCCGATCACGTCCGCCACCGGCGTCCGATAGAGCATGGAGGTCCCCATGTCACCTCGCAGGATGGCCGATGCCCAATGCAGATACCGCATGACAGGCGGATCGTCGAGCCCCCAGTATGCTGCGATCTCCTGCCTCTGCTCCGGGCTGACGCGCATCGCATCCGCTCCGATGTAAGCCTGCACCGGATCGATCGGCGACAGGCTGATCAGGCAGAAGCTGACGATGCTGAGCGCCAGAAGCAGGGTGCACAGGCGGATGAGCTTCATCGCGAACCATTTGCCGTATACCATCAGATTCCGCCTCAATCTTGAACCTCCAGCCATCGCCACTCCTCGATGTTATCCGTGATTGGCCAGCCATGACCATGCGGATGGATGCGCTGTTTGCCAATGTCCAGCTGCTCATCCACCAGATAGATATGATCGATATTGACAAGCCACGCCCAGGCCGCATCACCCTTGAAGCTCAGGCCGGTCTGGCCGTCCCACTGGGCCTTGCGCCAGTATTCCCAGGCCTCTTCCTCGCTGGTGGCATACATCGCCTTCTCCATCCACCGGTCGACGGTTGGATTGGCATAATAGCCCGCATTGTACAGATCCACTCCCCGATAACGGCTGCTGTACAGGTAGTACATCTCCAGTGGATCATGACTGCCCCAACCGAACAGCACCGCATGGGCGTGCATCAGCTTGCTCAGCTCATCCCAGCTCTTGCCCTCCACGCGGATGTCGATGCCGACCGGTCTGACCATATCGGCCACCGTCAGGGCCAGCGATTGGCGGGTGACATCGCCAGCTGGATACAGCAGGGTGAATGATGCCGCAAGTCCATCCTTCTCCACGATGCCGTCGCCATCCGCATCCGTCCAGCCCCCTTCGGTGAGGATGCGCCTTGCCTCCTCCGGATCTCCGTCAGCGAAGATCGTCTCCTCATTCCACCACGGAAGTCCGTCATTGACCGTATAGGCCGGAGTGCCATAGCCCTCCAGGATCCCTTCGACCAGGGCCTGGCGATCAATCGCCACATTCACGGCGCGGCGGATCGCGATGTCGCTCGTCACGTCGTTGCCGACGGGATAGCCCTCCTCGGTCGTGGAGCCGGATGGCACGAAGGGGAACATGATGCCCCGATTGTCCACCGTCCGAACAGATTTCAGCCGCATGCCCTTCACCGGCTGACGGGCAAAGGCCGCCGGAATCGCAGCCACGTCCACCTGTCCCGCGCGCGCTGCCGCCAGAGCCGCATCCTCGGACAGGAACAGGAAGGTCAGCTTGCGGAAGTAGGGCAACTGCCCGTAATATTCCGGATTCGCCTCAACGATCAGCTGCTGCCCGACATCCCATTGCACAAGGCGAAATGGCCCTGATCCGATCGGCTCTCTGGCGTATCCATCGCCGTAGGCATGCTTCGGCACGATGCCCAGTGTCACCAGCATGGAGATGAAGGTGGATTGCGGCTCACGAAGCGTGAACTCAACGGTCCAGGCATCCAGCGCCCTAACGTCCTCCAGATTGCTGAGATCGATGACGGAATGGCTCCTGGCCGCTGTCTCAAATGTTAACACCACGTCCTCCGCCGTAAGCGGCACCCCATCCGAGAACCTGACATCCTCACGCAGCCTTACCGTCCACGTGCGGCCATCATCGCTGATGCGGTACTCCTTCGCCGCGTCGGGCACGACGTTCATCTCGTGATCCCGCTTGAACAGCGTGCTCTGAAACAGCGGCGAACCATAACGGCCCCAGCCGGTGGTCGGGTCGAAGCCGTCCGTCGGCTCCGAGCCGATCGCCAGGATCAGCTCATCCGGATAGCGCGAGGCGGACTGCCCCGGGTCTGTGCGGCTTCCGCAGGCAGCAAGCATCGACAGCCCGATCACCAGTGCCAGCAGGCACACCAGTTGTCTTGGTCTGATCCTATTGTCCTTTCTCTCCATCCGCAACCTCCATCCTACTCCGCATCATATATGGATCTATGTACCTCATATCAGTCTAGCAAACATCCTCCACTTATTGAAGCGGATGCCATGCATCAGGCATGAAAAAATCCGGACCCGGCCGGATTTCGTCGACTGAAAGTTACAGCATGTTCGATATAGCGGTGAACAGCGGCATCAGACTGGCTTCGCTCACGCATCCGGACAAGGGTTCGCATGCATGCAGGTGAGACCGGCCCGGAGCCTACTCCGCAGCGATGTCTTCCAGCTTCACTTCCCTGCGAACGATCTTGCCGTACACGAGCAGATCCGGCGGTATGACCTTCTCCTTGGATTTGCGGCGAATGCGCAGGTTTTTGTTCAGCTTGTAGCCGTTTACGGTATCCTCCTGAATCGAGGTGATGTAATAGTTGTCATGCCAGATGTGATGATGGATGCAGACGATGTCGCCGACCGCAAGTTCGGCGATGTCCAGCGTTCCGCCTGCCCTGATCGGCGTTGAACTCTGCTGTGCCGCTGCAACGGCATCCTTCCTCGCCAGGATGGCGGACAATTCTCTTGTCAGGGCGATATGTTCATTGTACAGGACGCTGGCCTGCTGATAGAATTCGCGAAACCTCTCCTCATTGGCGATCAGCCGCTCCGATAACCGGTTCAGCAACATCTCGTAGGCGTCCGCTCTGGCTTTCCCGTCATCC
>Ga0310833_100326_pt1 | contig 42144 bp, 38 predicted proteins | sample SM_ome_FD_201312 | JGI IMG/M metagenome (GOLD analysis project Ga0310833, IMG submission 201312) | Sorghum-adapted microbial communities enriched on stacked mutant (SM) sorghum from Joint BioEnergy Institute, Emeryville, California... ...
AGCCTACGCGGCGCGGCCGTCCGGTCACGGTGCCGTACTCGTTGCCGCGTTCGCGGATCCAGTCGCCGAGCTCATCCTTCAGCTCTGTCGGGAACGGACCGTCGCCCACGCGAGTCGTGTACGCCTTGGCGACGCCGATCACCTGATGGATCTTCGTCGGTCCTACGCCGGAGCCGATGCAGACGCCGCCGGCGCTCGGATTGGAAGACGTCACATACGGATACGTGCCGTGGTCGATATCCAGCATGATGCCCTGCGCCCCTTCGAACAGGACGCGCTTGCCCTGGTCGATCATGTCGTTCAGCACGACCGATGTGTCCGTCACATACTTGCGCAGCACTTCCGCATAGCCGAGATAATCGCGCAGCACCTGCTCGATATCCACCGGCTCGCCGCCGTACACCTGCTGGATCAGCTTGTTCTTCTCGACGCCGATCGAACGCAGCTTGCGCTCGAACACCTCGGCATCCATCAGATCGATCATGCGGATGCCGCTGCGCGACGCCTTGTCCATGTATGCCGGACCGATCCCCTTCTTCGTTGTGCCGATCTTGTTGTCGCCCTTGCGCGCTTCCTCCAGCTCGTCGATCACCAGGTGATACGGCATGATCAGATGCGCGCGATCGCTGATATACAGATTATCTGTGGAGAAACCGTTTTCATGTATATAGTTGATCTCATCGATTAATGCTTTGGGATTGATGACCATACCGTTGCCCATGACGCATATCTTGTTGGAATAGAAAATGCCAGAGGGGATCAGCGTCAGCTTGTACTTCTGGTTATTGATCAGGATCGTATGGCCGGCATTGTTGCCACCTTGGTAACGGGCGATGACCTCCGCGCTTTCCGCCAGATAGTCGGTAATCTTCCCCTTGCCCTCATCGCCCCATTGGCTGCCAACGACGACTACAGTAGACATTCCTCAATTCCCCCGTTCGCATGCACGTCAGATGCACGCCAATTTTCCTGCGGCCATTTAGCCATTTGACCGCAGCATTATAAGTGTATCAGTCTGATAGGGTGAAGTCAAACAAAGATCCGAACGATCTGACAAGGAAATGTCTGATCGTTCGGATTATCACCGGAATATGCGTTACATTCCAGAGGCTGCCGCTTCCTGATGCGTTCTTTCCAGATTGACGAACTTGTTGAAGTTCTTGAGGAAAGCCAACTCCACGGTGCCGACCGGACCGTTCCGCTGCTTGGCGATGATGATCTCGATGATGTTCTGCTTCTCGGAGTTCTTGTCGTAATAATCGTCGCGATACAGGAACGCCACGATGTCGGCGTCCTGCTCGATCGAACCGGATTCGCGCAGGTCCGACATCATCGGCCGCTTGTCCTGCCGCTGCTCGACGCTGCGGCTGAGCTGCGACAGCGCGATGACCGGCACGTCCAGCTCGCGGGCGATCGCCTTCAGCGTCCGGGAGATCTCGGACACCTCCTGCTGGCGGTTCTCCCCCGGCTTGCCCCGGCCCTGGATCAGCTGCAGGTAATCGATCACGACCAGCCCGAGGCCGCGCTCCTTTTTGAGACGGCGGCACTTGGCCCGGATATCGGCGACCGTGATCGTCGCCGAATCGTCGATGAAGATCGGCGCCTCGGCCATGGCGCCGATCGCCATCGTCACCTTCTCCCAATCGTCAGGCTCCAGGTAACCGGTACGCATGCGGCCGGCATCGACATTCGCCTCCGCGCAGATCATCCGCTGCACGAGCTGCGCGGCTGACATTTCCAGACTGAAGATCGCGACCGTCTCCTTGGCCCGCACGCCAACGTTCTGCGCGATATTGAGCGCAAAGGCCGTCTTCCCCACGGAAGGGCGTGCGGCCACGATGATCAGATCGCTGCGCTGGAAGCCGGAGGTCATCTTGTCCAGATCGATGAAGCCCGATGGAATGCCGGTCGTCCCGCCGCGATGGGAATGCAGGAACTCGATGCGCTCGAATACCTCCATCAGCGCATCCTTGATCGGCACGAAGCCGGTATGCTTGCGGTTCGAGATCTCGAGGATGCGGCGCTCCGCCTCACTGAGCAGATTGCTCACATCGTCCGTGCCCGCATAGCCGTTCGACACGATCTCCGTCGCTTCGCGAATCAGGCGGCGAAGCACCGACTTCTCCTCGATGATCGCTGCGTAATAATCGACGTTCGCCGCCGTCGGAACCGCATTCGCCAGCTCCGTCAGATAGCTGACCCCGCCAACCTCCTCCAGAAGCTTCTTGTTCTGAAGCTTGGCCGTCAGCGTCACCAGATCGATCGGCTCATTCTCCTCGGACAGCTCCTCCATCGCCTGGAAGATGCGCTGATGGGCCGTACGATAGAAGTCTTCCGCGCGTATCCGCTCCTGCGCGACGACGAGCGCCTCGCCATCCAGCAGGATGGCGCCGAGCACCGCCTGCTCCGCTTCGATATTCTGCGGTGGCACGCGTCCAACCAACAATTCCCCGTCCATCACCCATTGCTCCTTTGCCTGATCGCTCCAAGCATGATGCCAAGCATTATTCTTCCGAGACCTGAACGCCTATCGTTGCCGTCACATCCGGATGCAGCCGGATGTTCACCTTCGTCACGCCGAGGCTGCGTATCGGATCGTCGAGCAGGATCTTGCGCTTGTCGATCTTGTACCCTTTCTTCTCCAGCTCCTCGGCGATCTGCTTGCTCGTGATCGAGCCGAACAGGCGGCCGCCTTCGCCAGCCTTCACCTTGAAGCTCAGCGTCAGGTCCTTCAGCTTCTCCGCGAGGTTCACCGCTTCTTCCTTCTCCTTCTCCTTGCGGCGGCTCTCGGCCTTGTGCAGCTGCTCCAGCTGCTTCAGATTGCTTTCATTCGCCGGCGAGACAAGGCCTCGCGGGATCAGATAATTGCGCGCATACCCTTCGGAAACTTCCTTCACTTCACCTTTCTTGCCCTGCCCCTTGACATCCTTCAGAAAGATAACCTTCATTCAAAAAGCCCCTCCTCTGCTTCTATTTCGGCCAATACTTGCTTCAGACGGCGCACCGCTTCCTCCAGCGGTACATCAAGCTGCGCGGCGGCATTGGTCAGGTGACCTCCCCCGCCGAGCTTCTCCATCACGACCTGCACATTGATCTGGCCGGAAGACCTGGCGCTGATGCCGATGCGGCCGTCCGGCAGCTCGCTGACGACGAAGGAAGCGTAGATACCTGCCATATTCAGCAGCGTATCCGCCGCCCTCGCGATGACCAGCTGAGTGCACTTGTAGCCAGGCGCCGTTACGGATAGCGCAATGTGATCGTAGATGATGGAGGCATTCCGGATGATCTCGGATTTCTGGATATAGTCCTGCAGGCTCTCCTTCAGCAGATGCTGCGTCATCGCCGGATCGGCGCCGTTGCGCCGCAGGAAAGACGCGGCCTCGAAGGTCCGCGCTCCCGCCTTTAATGTAAAGTTCTTCGTATCGACGACGATTCCTGCCAGCAGGGCGGTGGCCTCGATCGGCTCCAGCTTCATCTGGTCATGGAAATATTGCAGGAGTTCGGTAACCAGCTCACAGGTTGACGACGCATATGGTTCGATATAGATCAAGACCGCTTCATTGATAAATTCCTCGCCGCGGCGATGGTGGTCGACCACCACCACCCGGCTCGAGAGATTCACGATGCGCGGCTCCGCCAGCATCGAAGCCTTGTGCGTATCCACGATCACGATCAGAGTGTTCTGATCTGCCATGATCAGCGCCTGCTCCGGCGTGATGAAGCTGTCATGGATCTCCCTGTGCTCGCGCAGTTCATTCATCAGCTGCTCGATCGAGGGATTGATCTCCTCGAGGAGGATCGATCCCCGCTTGCCGCTCATGCGCACCGCCTTGAGCACGCCGATCGCCGCTCCCAGCGAGTCCATATCCGGCATGCGATGCCCGGCGATGATCACATGATCGCTCTGCCGGATCAGATCCCTGAGCGCATGGGAGATGACTCTGGCGCGAACGCGCGTCCGCTTCTCGACGGCGTTGGACTTGCCGCCGTAGAAGGACAGCCGCTGCCCTGACCGCACGGCCACCTGGTCGCCGCCCCGCCCCAGCGCCACATCGAGGCTCGACTGCGCCATCTGCCCCAGCTCGACCAGGCTGTCGAAGCCGGAGGCGATGCCGATGCTCAGCGTCAGCGGCAGCTTCATCTCCGCGGTCAGGTCGCGCACGGCGTCGACGATCTCGAATCGGGACTGCTCCAGCTTGCGCAGCGTCTTCTGGTCCATCACGATGAGGAATTTGTCGGAAGCGATGCGGCGCAGGAAGATCTGCTCATTCAGCGCCCAGTTGTTGATCTCGCTGGCCACCTGGGCGACGAGCACCGCCCTCGCCTGATCCTCCATCCCCTGCGTCACCTCATCGAGATTGTCCAGCGCGACGATCCCGATGGCGATCTTCTCCTCCTGATAGCGCTTCGACAAGGTGGTGAAGTCCGTCACATCGCGAATGAAGAGCAGCCGATCTTCCGCCCTGACCATCACCTCATAGATGCGGTCCTCTCTCTGGATGTGGATGACCGATTCCTGCTCCTTCCTGCCTGTCAGCTCCGGGAAATGTTCGACAAGGGAATCCCCCGCGATCGATTCCTGACGGAACATCTTCGACACATACGGATTATGCCAGTCGATCAGCATGTCGCCGGAGTACAGCACGATGCCGATCGGCAGTTCCTGGATCACGGCGTTGCCGGCATGCCTCACGCGGTGAGACATCGACATGATGTACTCGTGCAGATCCTCACGGAACGCCCGTTCGGCCCGAACCGCATAGTAGAAGACGACACCGGTCAGCACGAAGCCGACCGCGCCAGCCACCCATTCGTAGACCAGCAGTCCGATGTCCAGGATGACCAGGACGATCAGACTCAGCCACATATGGTAACCATGCCATCGATTGACGAGAAATTTATGCATGGAATCGAATCGCTCCCAACCACTTAGTCCCTGTCCGCACTTCTGCTTACTTCCTCCTGGTGAGATACTGGCGCACCGGGAAAGCCGTATCTACCAGCCCGACCATACTTGTGATATACATGGCAGGGGGAAACAGGATGCAGAGGATGCCCACGATGAACGGCAGCACCTTGCTCCTTCCCCTGATATGCATCCAGTAGATGATGAAGGCCACACCCTGTACCGCAAACGCCATCAGCAGGATCGGGTACACATTCAGGACGAGCGTATACAGGAAATTGTCCGGCGTAACGAACAGATCCAGCACCAGCACCGCCAGATAATACCAGACGAGCGACCTGGGCAGGCGCCATTCTCTGGCGGGAGGCAGGGCGGCTGCCGGATAGCCGAGCCCGTTCAGCAACCTCCGGCTGAAGAAATGCGTTACCACCGTATAGTAAAAAGCAATGATCATGATATACAGCGGAAGAAGGCGGACCGCGACGGAGATCAAGGCATCCAACGTATCCGGCGAGATGACCGCTGTCCCCGTGATCTGCTCGACCAGGTCAAACTGCCCCTCGATCAGCGCATGGATCTCAGCCGGGATATCCACTCCACCAAGCGACACCGACACATAGATCGTCAGCAGCACGGCAATCATCGATACGGCGCCTGCCATCAATGTCGCCCATGCGGTGGCACGCCTCCTGTACATATAGCCCATCACCGCTCCAGGCACGAGCATCACAGCCAGGATGATGGCGGTAAACGGCCAGGCGGTGCCTGACAGGAACAGCAAGAGCAGCGCCGGCACGATGAAATACCCCGCCGCATGCACCAGCGTAGGGGAACTGACCACCAGCACGACGATCGGGATCATGGCGACATGCATCGTTATGATCTGCAACGGCGTGAGGAATGAGAAGCCCAGGATGATCATCATGACTGACCAGAATATTGGTTGGCGTGCCCACTGCCGCATATCGTCACCTCAGAATCTCGAGAGTTGTTGAACATGATTATACCATAATTCCGCTTCCGCCTATAAAGCCGTTTCCCTGTCTCAGGCGGCCTTGCGTCCTATACACAAAAAAAGCAGAGCTTTCGCCCTGCTGCGCTTGCGCCTTATTCCGTCGTGTACGGCAATAATGCAAGCTGCCTTGCCCGCTTGATCGCCGTGGTCAACATGCGTTGATACTTGGCGCTTGTCCCCGTCACGCGTCTCGGCAAGATCTTGCCGCGTTCACTGATGAATTTCTTAAGGGTATCTACATCTTTGTAATCGATGTAGGTGATCTTATTGACAGTGAAGTAGCAGACTTTGCGACGCTTGTTGCGGCCGCGGCGATTGAAGGACTTGCGTTCCTCGCGTGGTTCGCGACCCGCGCCTTCACGGGGAGTAGCAGGCTTGCGCTCTTGTTGCTGCTCGCTCATACTGCTTCATCCTTTCCTGATCAGAGGGTTATGTTACACACACCCGGGTGTTTCATGTGGATATGACTTTTTTTAAAATATCACAAATGGGCACAGAAATCAATCATTTTCCCTGCACTCAAACTTGAGCATGCTATCTGAGCTGCTTGCCTTAAGTAAAAAGTGCCACCTGTCACAGGCGGCACTTCTGAATTAATGATTGTCTGATGTGTATGGCAGAAGCGCCAGTGTTCTTGCGCGCTTGATGGCCACAGTCAGTTCACGTTGATACTTGGCACTTGTGCCAGTTACACGGCGAGGCAGGATCTTCCCGCGCTCGCTGATGAACTTTCTCAGAATATCTGTATTCTTATAATCAATGTGGGTAATTTTGTTGACAGTGAAGTAGCAAACTTTCTTGCGTTTGCCTCTGCCTCTGCGCGGCGTAAACTTTCTCTCGCTGCGCTCTTCTTCATTTCTTGGCGCGATCGTCATTGTACTGATTCAGTCCCTTTCAATTAGACGTTGATAAGATTGGTTGGCACGGCAATCTGCGCTCTGACGCTTGCGCCCAATCACCGTTACCTTTTTCTGTATGATCTCTATATTTCTCGTTAGGCACACCTGTGCCCCTGTTAAAGTCGCTTATACTAATATAACTCAATGCAAATTGAAAATCAATTCATTTTCACAACTCTCCATTGCTTCACAACGCCTCTCCGTCAATCCCTCATCCCGCTTCAGGCTTCATACATCACTTATATGGTCCAAGCTACTTGCAGATTATCTCCTTAAGTGAGATGCGGCTCGGATATACTGGAAGTTGATCAATATACCTCCAGCTCGGATACCTGCGCCGCTGGCCATCCCGTGTTGCCGCTCACCACGACCCTCACGAATCTTGCCTCCGCCTCGCCAAGCGGAATCTCCACCCTGTTGCCCGTTCGAGGATCGTAGGTATACGTTGCCTTGCCGACGAGTGTCGTGAATGGATCGCCGTCATCGCTGATCAGAACCTCGATCTCCTGCTCCCTCGCCTCCCAGACATCAAGCGGCGGCAGCGTAAGAACAACGGATTGCACCTTCATCCTGTCTCCCAGATCCACGGTGATCTGTTGCGGGAAGCGATTCGGCATGCTCTCCCAATACGTGTAGTGATCACCGTCATTGGCTTTCCAGGCTGGGAAGTCTTGCGTCGTATCGGTGGATGACACGATCGGCTTGCCCAGAGCAAGATTGATCTTCGGCGCCTGTTTGCTGAACGGCACCTCCTTCACTTCGCTGGCCGTGTCGGAACGGTCGATCTGCACATAACCAACCTCCTGATCATAGATGATGCCGATATAGTCGAAGGTCACATAGTCCCCTTCTTCTGCCACCGGCAGTTCTGCGATCAAGCTGCCGTTATGTTGATAAGCTGCGACCCTCGCATGCGGCCACTTATCTCCTTTACGGATGGAGATGGTCGTGTCCGCCCCCATCGGTTGGTAGATCCGGATGTGATCCTCCTCACGCACCTCTACCAGGTAATGGTCGCCTGGGTCCAGCTCCTTCCCGTTGTAACGGGTATATACCCCGCCGCGCACGCTTCCTGACCTGTTCACAGATTCCACTCCGCCGGGAGCCAAGGTGAAGTCACCGATAGCGTAGCCTTCTTCCTCGTGCCAATTGGCCGTGATCGTATAATCCCCTATCACCGTCCGCGTAACGGACTCGTCCAGATGCTCGAACGAATCAACAAGCTCACTCGCATAATGCGCAAGCACCTGATTCTGAAACACACCTGCTACATCCACCCATGGATTCTCGGTGCCATTCAGCAGATCCATGCTCAGTTGATAGCCTTGCGCCAAGTTCCAACGGAGCATCGCCTTCGAATGGGTCATCGTCTCAAACGCCAGATTATGTTGATACAGCAGCACTTTATCCCTTAGCAGCATGCCCGCCATCGGGAAGTATTCCGTATATTGGTCCGTTTTCGTCCGGTAGCCGAGGAGATCCCACAGATAGTTGGTTCCCAGAAACCCGGTGCTGTCATCCGCCAGTACATCGATGCCCACTTCGACGAACATCTGGTGCCCAATCGATCGAAAATATTGACGAACGCCTTCGAAGTACGCGTTTGAAGGATCCGTCCCATCGGCCACTTCCTTATTGAAAACATACGGCGCATTGCGCGCACCCCATTGATCCTCGAATATCCCGTCAAATCCCGCCTCCTCGATCAGTTCCTTATGCTCCTCGGCTATCCGGTCCCTGACGAATGGATGATTCGGATTGACGACATACCCGATGTGAGGGCCATATTCCTCCTTGATGATCATCCCGTTCTCGCTCCGCACGACGATGTCCGCCAATTCCAGATTGGCCGGCAGATTGGCCAGCGTGGGAGAGGACGCGCTCCACCAGGAGAAGTTCGTATAAGGGATCACGAGATGCCCCTTCTGCTGCGCATAAGCAACGAACTCTCGGAAATCATCCTCTCCGCCCCACTTCGAAGCCGGAGGGATAAAATCCGGATAATGCTCATCATGGCCGCCTTCTTGGAAACCCACCAAGTGGATGATGCCGGCGTGTTCCAAGGTATCCAGCCATTTGTTTCTCAGTCCGTTCCAATCCTCCCGACCAATCGCCGCGATATCCAGTTTGTATAGCGGAGCTGCAGCATACTGCTTCATCTGCTCCCCAAGCTTCTCCTCGATCCCGCGATACTCGTCGATCCGATTCATCATGCGGTAAGCCGAGATGGAAGCTTCATACCCATCGCTCAGCATGACCACGATCTTCGGCGAGATCCACTGCCCTCCCTGCTCGATCCAGGTCTTGTAGTTGTGGACGATCGCCGATTTCTGAGCATCATCGACTTGACTCTTGAAGCCAACGTCCAGCGTTGCGATCGGTCCTTCATGAATATCGAACAAAACCAGTGTTCCATGTTTTAATTGCAACGCTGTATAGGCGGCAAACATCATGCCGGGATACTGTCCTTCGAAGGAGTTGTTCTCCTTGAAGAAGCTTGCGTTCAGCTTGGCGCCAGGCAGCATGGGCAACAAAGCGCTGTCTGCCTGATTAATGTCGAACCGAAGCTCATAGGGGAACCGGAAGGACTCCACAACCGCTGCGGTCTGATTGTCCGCGAAGGCTTGCATGACAACCCGATCCTCTTGAGTAAAATCCATCTCGATACGCACAACGATCGGACTCTCATAGCGGAACGTCAACTTCTTCTCCCTGTTGCTCCATTCATACGTGAACTGCTCCGACTCCGTTGATCGATGTGAGGATTCATCCGCCATAAAGGCCCACCACAGATTGTCCTCCCGATTCCCGGAACTCAGGATCTGTCCGGAGGTTCTCTCTTTGATATAGGCAATTCCGCCTCTGTCTGCATGAAACGCGATCTCATATACGGGTGTGCGGACGACGATCAGATCCTCTTGCTCCTGGAATTGAATCTGACTGCCAGGAACGAGAAGAAGAATCGCCGTCCCCGCCAATACAACCGCCAGCACCACACCCGCCAGAAGGATTCTGTGCTTGTTCCTGATCAAGGTACTCACCATCCTCGCTCTTCCGTCAATCCATTTCTCCACTTTATCACAAAGGGTTGCCCCCAGATCTTCGGTCACAGGGACAACCCTCTTGTCAGTTGAACGATCGATTATTGCACTTGAATGGAGTTAAATACATTCTCTTGCACATTCTTCGCTGCACGATCCAGGATCGCCTTAAGATCCGCGTCTTTCTTCGTGAACACTTCCTGAATCGCCAGCGTCATCTCAGCATAGTAGTCCTGGGTGTTGAACTGTGCTTCCGGTTTGCCGTCCAAGAGGTTAAGAACTCCCAAGTCGTACTGATACACATTATCGTACTTGTCATAGAGGGCTTTCATCTTCTGGCCAAATTCGGAATCCATCGTGAAGTATTCGATGACCGGCGGGATGAAGAATTTGCCCTCCGCTTGACGAGCCTTGATGTTTTCTTCCGCAGATACGATTGCATCATCAGAGAAGTAATCGAACACCGCATAGTTAAACGCCGCTTCCTGTTCTTCCTTCGTAGCATTCGGATTGATGACCAGGTAGTCGCCGCCGAGGACGCCGGTATGCTTGCCTCCCGGTTGATAAGCCGGCATCGGATAGACGGCGATATCGTCTTTGCTCATGCCGCCCTGATTCAACGCTTGATCCACCGGACCATCCGCGCCAGCGATTACCATCGCGGTGCGTCCTTGCGCGAAGGAACCTACTGCATCGCCCCAGTTCAGCGCCCAGTCCGTCGGGATCGCATTCGCTTCCCATTTCAGTCTGTGATAGAACTCAAGCGCCTTAAGACCCGCATCCGAATGAAATACAGCCGTTACTTTGCCATCGGCTACGGTTTGAATCTCTCCTCCCGCTTCGAACAGGAAGTTCGTCCAGTTCCAACCCGCTTCGTTGCCCTTGCCCATCAGGGCGATACCAGAGATGCCGGCGCTTGGGTCGCTCACCGCCTGCGCTGTGTTCAGCATGTCTTCCCATGTCCAATCATAAGGCGGAATCGCTACGCCTTTATCTTGCAGCATCTTCTTATTAACGACAGTCGCAACGACATAGCCTTTCTGCGGAATGCCGTATACCTTGCCATCGATGATAAACTGATTAGCCAAGATCGGATTAAACTGATCTTTATGTTCGTAGTTGTTCCAGAGTTCGGTAATATCAGCTGCCCAACCCCGCTCCGCCAGGAACTTGCCTTCGGTCGCATAGGTGTTAAACAATGTCGGCGCTTCGTTCGCGCCCATCTTGATGCCGATCTCCGCAGGATTGTATTGCCAGTCCGCCTTTACGATCTCCACATGCGGATAAACCTCCTGGAATCGGCGGATCTTGTCATCCTCCAGCGCACGATCCGCTTCGCGGTCTGGCGTCGGATAGTAGACGCTGATTCGGACTTTCTTGGGCTGCGTATCCTTCCCCGTTTCGTTTCCGCTATTGGCGGCGTTATTCGTTGTTCCGGTGTTGCTGTTAGCATTGGACGTATTGCCCGAATTGTCGCCGCCTTTGCCTCCACATGCGGCGAGCACCCCAGCGATGAACAGGATGCACATCATGAGTGTCAACACTTTACGCATTCGGATAACCCCTCTTCATAGAATATTTTGTATTACGAGTTCATTATAGGAGGTTGTATTTGCTGAACACGATGTCTAATCTTAAGCCGATTATGTGCAGCCTTACGATCCCGTTACCCTTTAACCGCCGACAAGTGCAAGCCTCTGATGATGTATTTCTGGAACAGCAGGAAGATCACGATCGGCGGGATCGTCACCATGGCCAGGATGGCAAATCGCTGGTTCCAATCCATCATTCTCGCTTGAATGACGTATTTGTAGATGGCGGTGGCAAGCGGGTATCGATCATCGCTGTGCATGACCATGCTAGGCCAGAACCACTCATTCCAGGCAGTGTTGAACACGAAGATCGCCAGCGTCGCGAAGATCGGAACCGACAACGGGAACGCGATCTGGAAGTAACATCTCAGCTCGGAAGCACCGTCGATTCGCGCAGCCTCGAACAGCTCGTGATGGATGGAGTCGAAGAAGCTCTTCAGCAGGAGCAGATAGAATGCATTGGCTCCGGCTGGCAGCCAGAAGGCCCAGAAGCTGTTGAGCAGGCCTAGCTCCTTGATGTTGATAAAGTTCGGAATGATGTAGGTGGTTGGCGGAATCAAGAGCGTCGTCAGGAAGAACAACGCGATGAACCGTTTGCCGGGCACTTGCATCTTGGACAGGCCGAACGCGGCGGGGCCCGTGATGATCATAATCGAGAGCATGTTGCCAACGAATAGCAACAGTGTATTTCTCATGAATAAGGTTAACGGGATATAGTCCCATGATTTGCTGTAATTGTCCCATACCCATTCGCTGGGGAAGAAGCGGGGCGGGAACGAGAACAGCTCTGGATTCGGCTTCAAGGAATTCATGAAGATGTAGGCAATCGGATACAACATCGTAAACATCATGATGACGATCATCAAGACCGATAAACTGTAGATGAAGACCACCGGTCTCTTCTTGAAATCATACCTCGACATGATGCCTCGTTCTCGCGCTTTCATGTCTAGCTCTCCTCCTTGTTCGACAGTCTGAAGTGGATATAGGCGACGATGCTGAGCACGAGGAACATCAGCACGCCCAGAGCAGATGCAACACCGTAATTAAGCCTCATCGTGGCATACTTGATGATGAGCAGGGCGAATGTCAGAGTCGCATTGTTCGGCCCTCCATCAAGCAGCGCCTGCTGAGTCTGGAAGCCCTGTGATGTCGCGATGATCTGAAGGAGGAAGAGCAAGATCAGCAGGTTCTTGATAGACGGAAGGGTGATATAACGGATCCGGTGCCATACACCTGCCCCGTCGATCTCAGCTGCTTCGTAATGATCCCGCGGAACGCTGAGTATGCCTGCCAAGTAGATCAGCATGGCGGAACCAAATTGCTGCCACGTCTCCATGAATACGATGGAGATCATCGACCAGCTTGGATTCGTCAGGAAGGCGATTGGTTCCACTCCCAGCTGACTGAGCGTCCCATTGATCGGCCCGACCGGATCATAGAACCAACGCCATAATCCGTACATGACAACAAGCGGAACCACGTTGGGCAGATAAGCGGATATCCTGGCGAAGCCTTGGAACCATCTGAGCTCAGAGATGGCAATCGCAAACAGACAAGGCACCCAGAATCCCATGACAACTCCCAGAAACATGTAGTAGAGCGTATTCTTCACTGCTGTTAGGAGGTAGGGATCCGATAGTGCCTTCTCATAATTTGCCCACCCGACGAAGGTATTCCCTTTGACGAAATCGATGTTATAGAAGCTGTAAATGACGCCTTTTACGATCGGCGTCCATAAGAACAGGGCAAATACGATGATCGCCGGTATCACAAATACGAAGCCCCACACGTATCGCTTGTATTTGCCTGATTTGTAGCTTGATCCAGCACGCTGTGCTTTCTCCACGACTGGTGCATGATTCATTGTGCGTCCTCCCGCTCCCAATCTTCATCAGTTTTTCTTCTATCTTAGTGAAGAATAGAGGCAGCGGGAATGTGCGATCTTATGCCGATGATAGGCAATCTTACTTCTTTAGATCGGAAGGTGAGAAGCCAAAGTATTTTTTGAATATTTTGCTGAAATGCTCAGGTGATTCATACCCGACCCGATCCGCGATTTCATATCTTCGCAGATCCGTCGTGAGGATGAGCCGCTTGCTCTCTTCCATTCGCAGTTTGATGACATATTCCCACAGGCCGCATCCGGTAAATTTTTTGAACAGATAGCTGAGGTAGTTGGGACTGACATGATTTTTCTGCGCGACCTCATGCAGCGTCAGCCCTTTCTGATGGTAATTGGCTTCGAGAAACTCCTTGACCTTCTCTACGATGCTGTTGTTCTGCGCGAAGATCTCCTCTGCTGTCGGGTCCTCCCCGTAGATGCTCCAATTCAGATCACCGTAGTAGAAGACATGGTTATCATAATGTACGCGGTTCCAATGGATGGCCTTCAGTGCCTGGTCATGCAGATCAGGCAGATATTCGACTCCCCTTAAGATCTGACTGAACCCGATCGAGCACTCGATATTCAGATACCGCTCTATCGAACTGTGCAGTGAGCGGCCGATGAGCTCCAGGTAATCGATCTTATTGGCCGGCCTTTGGCTGTAGGCCAGCTCGCTCCACTGAATGATGATGGTGAGTTCGTCATCCGGTGAATAGACCGTCAGGTGATCCAGCTCCTGATCCAGCATCTCCTGCACGATATTCAAGGAGGCATAGCGAAACAACTGCGTGTCCTCCGCAGAAACTCCCCTCTCCTTCAGACGATCAGGACGAACCCTAAGCTTGATCTTCATCACCGCATAGTAGGGCCCGGTAAGCCTTGTGATCAGCCTTTCCGTCAGAGGCTGCTCACGGCGCAGGTAGCCGTTGAGCGATGCTGTCAACTCTTGTTCAGGCTCCGTCATGGCGAAATGTTCCTTCAATTTGCTTATGTAAGGATTGTCCTGCGGAGCTGCCTTGTCCATCTTGAGCAGGACATTGCGGACCGAATCCAACAATTGATGATTGTTGATCGGCTTCACGATGTAATCCTTGGCTCCCAGGCGGATAGCCTGCTGAGCATATTGGAACTTATCATGTGCGGATATGACGATCGTCTGAATATGCGGATGGATCATCTTCGCATGATACATCAAGTCAATGCCGCTGATCTCACCCATCTGGATGTCGGTGATCAGCAGATCAATCTCCTCTACCCTCAGATAGTCGAGCGCTTCCGCTCCGCTGTGAGCCAGGTGGATCGAGCTGATCGCCATTCCCGCGCTCATGAGCAGACTCTGCAACCCTTTGCAGATCAACGGCTCATCATCCACGATCAACAGATGATACATAAGCGTCATCCTCTCCCTATGTCAATCTTGGTCGTGCCGACTCGTTCGAACTGGAAGGAACATCTTCACCCGCAACCCTTGCGGCTCCCTTCGCTCGTAAACTAAGCCATACTCGGAGCCAAAGTGCAATTGAATCCGCTTATGCACATTCCTCGCCCCGTACCCTCCTGAGTTCGAGGAGTTATCCTCCTCGTCCAAGCTCCTCTGGATTGCCTCTATATTCACGTCCTTATAGCCATTATCCTCGATCTGGATGCACACTCGCCCATTCTCCTGGAAGGCGGAGATGAGAATCTCTCCATCCTCCTCCATATAGCGGACGCCGTGGATAATCGCATTCTCGATGATCGGCTGCAAGGTTACCTTTGGAATCACATTGGCCTCCACTTCACTTGCAATCTGCCATTCCACCTTGAATCCATATTCGAATCGTTTCTGCTGCAAGCTGACATAAGCTCTCGCGTGTTCCAGCTCCTCCGACAAGCTGATCAATTCCCTGCCGCGGCTGAGGCTGATGCGCATGAGCTTGGACAGATCTTTGATCATATCCGCGGCTTCATTCTCTCCCTGCAGGATGCATTTCCAGTACACGCTCTCCAGCGTGTTATAGAGCAGATGCGGATTGATCTGCTGATAGAGCAGCTGAAGCTGCGCTTCTTTGTTGCGGATCTCCATGATGTACTTGTCATGGACCAATTGATTAAATCGATCGGCCATGTCGTGAATGGACGCGATCAGACTGCCTACCTCGTCCCTGCGCTCCCTTTCCCTCAGCTCCGGCAAGCTCTTGCCCGGCTCATATACCTTGAAGAAGCTGACCAGCTTCAACAGCGGAGTGATCAAGGAACGAAGGAAGTATAACATGACGAGGAAGAAGAGAGCGAAGCATACCCCTGAGAGCAACTGGATGGAGCTTTTCAGCTTGTTCTGCTGATCCGTCAGCGACAGTGTAGGAATGCGATAGATCAGCTTGTGTTCCATCAACACATTCTCGTGCAGCACATAGATATTGTCCTCATTGATGACATATGAAGCGTCGGATGCCGTATGGGTAAAAGCCTCATCGTCCGGCAGCTCCATCCGCGTATCGATCACGGCATCGCCGTCTGTGCCGAAGTACAGTCGGTTCTCCATGTCTGTGACCATGATGCTGCTGCCTGCTGGCAGAGCGATCGATTTCACCGATTCGCCGATCTTCCGATCCATATTCGTGGCGACGAGTACGCCGATCACCTGGTTGCCTTCAGCCAGATAATTGACCGCGCGGATGAAAGCCACTGTCTTGACCGGCTCCGGCCCCGAGCCTTCGATGATCTTCAGCTCGCCTTTGCCCTTCAGCTCGACGGCTGCATCATACCATTCCGGTTTATCTTCCTCCGAGAAGAAGAACACGTAGCTGCTGTTGCGGGATCGATAACTTGGGGCGAAAGAGTACTGCTTCTCATCATCCGGGACAAAGAACGAATAACGGATCATCTCCCCTCCATCTACTCCCATCGAGCTTGATGCCAACAGTTCATGCATCGATTGATACTGCTGCACCCGATTTACTTCTGCCTCGCTCGCTTGATTTCGGGCGAAGCTCTGGGTAAGCGGATTCAGGATGATCGTCGTCATGATTTTGTTTACCGTATCGATATTGCGATCGATGATGGCGTGGTTCTGCTTGATCAGCTCGACATAAGCGTCCGTCACTTGATTCTTCAATATTTCCTCTGTTTGCTCTCCGGCAAACCAGTTCAACAGGAAGATGGGGGTCACTAAGATGAGAAAAACAACGACAAGCTGCGAACGAATATTCAGCCTGTTTAAGGGATACACTGCCCCGCCCCCTTTTTCATCCACTATAACAAATGCACGCCAAAACTTCGTAGCGATTGTTACTGAAATTGTAGCGATTCTTAATGAAATAAAAAAGCTGTTTATCGGAAATAACTTCTCCGGTAAACAGCTTTCTCCTCTTGTGTAAGTTGCGCATATTCAAAGAAAAAACCCTTGATTGCTCAAGGGTAATAAGCGACTTTAACAGTATTCACTTCGATCACAGTTGCGTCAGATGTCAGAATGGCAAATCATCATCAGAAAGATCAATCGGGCTGCCATCGTTAGCGAAAGGATCCTGCCTGCTGTCATTGCGATTGAATGAATGATCCCGGGCGGTGTTATCCCGGTTGCCATAAGAGCCGGAATCATCGTTGCGGTTCGACTCCAGGAATCGGACATTATCCGCAACCACTTCCGTTACGTATACGCGACGGCCTTCATTGTTGTCGTAGCTGCGTACTTGGATTCTTCCCTCCACGGCTGTCAGACGGCCCTTGCGCAAGTAGTTGGCGCATGTCTCCGCCAATTGGCGCCAGGTCACGATCGGGATAAAATCCGCTTCGCGTTCGCCTTGATTGTTGGTGAAAGGTCTATCGCAAGCCAGGGTAAACTGGGTAACGGCCACACCTGCTGGTGTATAGCGCAATTCCGGATCCTTGGTCAATCTTCCGATTAAGATGACGCGGTTCAGCATTCGAATCCCCTCCTAACTGCATTAGGCAACGTCACGTACGATCAGATGACGGATGATCTCATCCGTAATCTTCAGAACACGATCAAGCTCGCTCACAACGGAACTTTCTGCACGGAATTGTGTCAGAACATAGATTCCATCACGGAACTTCTTGATCTCGTACGCAAGACGTTTCTTGCCAAGCACTTCATGCTTGGTAATCTCGCCGCCTCCCGACGTGATGATCGCGTTGAACTTTTCCACAACCGCATCAAGCGTTTCTTGCTCAACGTCTGGACGAACAATGTACATCACTTCGTAATTGCGCACAATATTCACCTCCTCTTGGACATAAGGCCCCCATGAATGGGAGCAAGGAGCGATTAAACTCGCATTTATTAAATATATCAAATACCGTCCACCATGACAAGTGCCTGGGACAACTCGTCAGTGTCAAGTTAGTGTGGGCAGTTGTTTAAAGCTCTTGGAACAGAACTCAAAAGAATCCTCACCTTGTAAGCGCTTTGCCTATTACATTCATCAAATCAAAGATCGTTGTTTGAATTTTTTGTCAATATCCTCTTAAAGCCTTAAGTGCCATACCCGTTGTGCTGCTTTGTTTCGGTCCTTGCAGTATTCGAATCATTCCTGCGATACAGCCCTTGGTCTGTTGTGTCACACTCCTTAGCAATTGTCGCATGCTTACGGACCTTTGGAACGCGGTCTGCCTACTCCCATGCCCTTCCGTCATCTTCACCATCCAGCCGGTTTCGTTGTTTCTCATCATCGTCCGTAGCATCGCCCTGACGCCACGCTCACTCCAACTGTACCCGCCGCGCTTCGTCCGCTTGGCAAATATGCGCATCTGTGATTCTGCACTCCCCATCGGGCGCATGCTGCTCGTATCGATCCCCTGCGCCTGGAGTGTGTTTCGGTAGTCGTCCAAATGATCCTGGTGCCGCTTCAGAAACCTTTTGTACAGCTTCCAATCCTTTCGGTTTTCTTCTGCCATCTCCTGCTCTGATACACCTTCTACGGTTGCCAACAGCGCGGCCGCGTTCTGCTTGGCCAGCGACTGTCTCACGGTCTCCCACACCTTCGGTAAATGACCGACAAAGCGTTTCAAATCACGCGCCACATGGTAGCGATCCAACATGTATAGACACCGATGAAAGTACGACGTGCACTCTCCAATCCACGGTGCACCGTCTCCGTTCACCACAAGCCACGTGTTCTCATCGATCTCATAACGCTCCACCAGAAAGTCCCCGAACCCTTCCCAGAAATCGCCGCCGCCTGCATGCAGGTAATGCTGCTTATTCTTCAGCCGCACCCGCTTACCGCTCTTCTCCCAGCCCTCGTGTACGACCGCAATCGCGTTCTCTATCCCACGCTTGTTGCTTCGTTGCAGTTTCGTGTAGAGTCTATCCACTTCCACGAACAGCACCCGGGCAGGGCGTCGTTCCACCACCGAAACCGGCTGTTCTGCATGAGCCAGCAGTTTTTCCCGAATCGCCTGATGGCTGAGCACATCGTATCCCAAGAGTTGCTTCAGGCGCTTCGCGCTATCCCGGTACGACGGTCCTTGGCTGGCAAATGCGATCGCCGTCTCCTCCAGATGCGGACTGACTTTCCCACGTCCTTCGAATTGCAACAGTTGATCCAACAGATATACGTATTTGCCACTTTTACGGTCACGGTACAGTCTTCTCTTGAAGCGTATGTTTCCAAACACCGTGTTGACGCTCGCTTCACGCTCTTCTTTCACTCGGTAACGTTCTCGGTTCCGTTGTTCCAGAATCTGCTGATCCAGCACCTCCAGCACCCGCGCCATGGCCTTGGCGAACTCCTCTTGCATTTTCCGAAATAGCCATTGCTCGATCTCTTTCATCGTAGGCATCTTTGTGGTAAAGTGGCTCATAGGAGCTTCCTCCTCTTGGTGTGTTTGTAGGGCAAACATCACTTTACCAAGGGAGAAGCTCTTTTTCTAGTGCCTTCTTTCCTTTGCCCACGGAAATTTTACACTAACGGACAACTCCCCAGGTCAAGTGACTGCGAGTCTCCACACATCGCATCCACCAGTTACAAATGAAATGAAGAGAGCGGGTTATGCGCTCACGCGCAAACCCGCCTAAGCCATCTCCAGATGATGGCGATGTGACAGTGGGGGGATTCATGAGGTTGATTCTATAGGGGAAATGTTATTTCACTCGTTACTCTTTCACGCCGCCAAGCGCCACGCCGGCGATGATATATTTGGAGAGGATCAGATACACGACAATCAGCGGCAACAAGGTCAGGGACAGGCCGAGATAGATCGAGCCATACTCTGTCCGGTAAATATCGCCGCGCAACAAGCTGACCATGATGGGCAGCGTATAATATTCCTTCTTGGTGAGCAGGATGAGCGGCAGGAACAGGTTGTTCCAGCTGGCCACGAAGGTGAAGATGGCCTGCACCGCCATGGCGGGCAGCATGAGCGGCAGGACGATCTGATTGAAGGTCCTGAACTCACCGGCACCGTCGATGCGCGATGCCTCCACCATCTCCAGCGACAGCATGCCGAGCAGATACTGGCGCATGAAGAACACCACGGTTGGCGAGGCGATCGCCGGCAGGATGAGCGGCAGGAAATTGTTCGTCCACCCGACCTGGTACATGAACTGGTAGAAGCCGATCGTGCTGGCCTGGGTCGGGATCAGCATGATGATCATGATCAAGGTGAAGAAAGGTTGACGCATCTTCCAGCTGTAAGCGACCAATGCATATGCGGTAAGAGAGGAGAAATAAACCGCCAGTATGGTGGCCGAACCCGAAACGACAAAGGAGTTGAAAAACCCGCGCAGCGGATCAAAGCTCTTGTTCAGCAGAATCTCGAGATTGGTCATCAGGTGCGACGAAGGAATCAGGGACAGTCCCGCCTGGATCTCCGGCGTGGAGCGCGTCGCATTGACGAACATGATCCAGAACGGAAAGATGCTGAGCAGCGCCAGGAATATGCAGACGATGTATACGATGGTTCGATTGACGTACAGTGACCATGGTGAGCTTTCTTGGATCCGGTTCATCGGTCATACCTCCTCCCTGATGACTGCTGCTTTCCTGGAGGCCTTCTCCAGCCTTCTACTCTCTTTTCTCAACCTGGCCTCGTCCCGGTCTCTCAAGACGTAGAACAGGATCAGCGACAGAACGGCTCCGATCACGAACATGATCATGCTGGCAGCTGCGGCTCGATTGTACAGATAGCTGCCTCTGAACGCCTGCTCGTAGATGAATACGGAGGTCGTCAGCGTCGCATCGTCCGGTCCTCCCGCGAGGAAAAGCTGCGGAATGTCGAACATCTGCAATCCGCCGATCATGGAGGTCACCATGACGAACAGAAGGATCGTTCTAAGGCTTGGCAGAACGATGCGGAAGAAAACCTGCCTGGAGTTGGCGCCATCGATCTGGGCCGCTTCGAAGAGCGCCGGATTGATGCCCGCGATCCCGGCGATCAGGACGATCATCGTATTGCCGTACCACATCCAGAACTGGATGAAAGCCACGATGCCCCGCGCCGTGCTCTTGTCCTGCAGGAAGTAGATGGGTGCATCCGACAAACCCAACGTCTGCAACAGGCTGTTGATGGGGCCGACCGGATAGGCGAACAGCACGTTGAACAGGATCGCAATGGTACTTGCCGTGATGATATTCGGCATGTAGAGCAATACCTTGAATATCCCCTGCCCACGTATATTCAGCCGCCGGTTCGTGAACCAGGCGGCGAGCAGGAGGGCAAGCACGATCTGGGGGATGAAGTTGAGCGTCCAGATCAGGCCGGTATTTTTCAATGATTTGATAAACGTCGGATTGTTGAAGAGCAGATCGATGAAGTTCTGAAACGGGTTGTCCAGTATTCTCACTTCGCCCGGTATGAGTCCCTTCAGGTTCGTGAACCCGATGAACGCCGTATACAAGGTCGGGTACAAGGAGAAGACGAGAAACGTGATGATAAATGGAAGGCTGAACAAATACCCGTATCTGGCATAGCTGACTCTCTTGCGGCGCATGGAGCACACCCTCCAATAATATGATAGAAGTGAAAGGGGCAGGAAGGCCCGCCCCCATAAGACTGCATCAGTGACTATCAATATCGAGCTGATCCTTCACCGCTTGCTTGAAGTCTGCAATCGTTTGTTCGCGGCTCTTGTTGCCTGCCGAATACTCGCGCACCTGGTCGCGCCAGATCAGGTTGATCGATTCATCATATTGCGTCAGGTTCTTGCCGCTGGCATTGGCGTTGGCCGGCACGAAGATGTCGAACATGTTCTGGCCGCCGAGAAGTTCTACCTCGCCGTTGGACTTCTCCATGACGACGGAGGAAGCAACGGAGTCCTTCGTGCCTTGCACGCCTTCCACCATCGTGCCGTTAGCCCACAAGTATTGCAGGCCCTTCTCAGAGGTATCCAGCGTTACCCATTCGATGAACTTCGCAACAACTTCCTTCTTCTTCGCATCCTTGACGACATCCTTGTTGGCCAGCAGCCAGGTGCCGCCCCAGAAGAAGCCTGTCGGCGGTTCGGTGATCGCCCAGTCGCCGAAGGTATCCTTCACGTGGTCCTTCATGACGTAGTTGATGAGCCATGCCGGACCGAAGAAACCGAACACCGGCTTCGGACCGGAGCCGTTCATGTCAGCAAACCAGCCTTCTTCCCAGTCTCTCGTATCATTGTGATAATCCTTTTCCTTCAGCAACTTGGCATAATCGAGGAATTGCTCCCGCTTCGGATCGATATACAGCTTGCCATCCACGATCCAGCCCTTGTCGGAGCTGTTTTCGATCGGATGCCAGAGGTCGCCGTCACCCGAGACGATGGCGTAGCCCTTCGCTCTCAGCTTGTCTGCTGCCTGGAAGAACTTTTGCCAGCCTGGGCCGATGGCGTTCTTGACCGTTTCCGGATCGTCGGAGCCGAAGACGTCATTGGCGATGGAGCGACGATAGATAAATGCGCCGCCGGTTGCCTGATAGCCCAGCGCTTTCAGTTGGCCATCCTTGGTGCCGATGTCCACCGTGTATTGCGCGATGCCGGCAGCCTTCACCTTGTCGTCCGTAAGACCGAGGTCCGCATAATTGGCAGCGAATCCGGATGCATCACCCTGTGAATATTTCAGGATAAACGCCGCTTCTGCCGCATAGATGTCCGGCGCTTCCGACCCGCCTGCTGCCAGCGCCTGGTCGAGTGCGGGCTGGTAAGCGCCTTCAGTCGTGGCAATGATCGTCGTATTGAACTTGACATTCAGGTCAGGATTGAGCTCCAGAAATTTTTCCGTCATCTTCGGAATTTCATCCGTGAAGCTCCACAGATTGATCGTGATTGGCTCCGAGCTTCCTCCACCGGAAGATCCTCCTCCGCCTGAAGAGCTGCCTCCGGTAGTGCCACCGCCGCCAGAATTGGAACCACCACTGCTGCATGCTGCGAACAAGGAAATCATCAAGATGATGGCTGTAAGAGCAGCTAGAGTTCGTTTCACTTGTGTCCTCCCCTTTTTACAATAGAATGTAATAGCGGTTCTGTAACCGCATTCATCGTTAGTATAAAGGGGATGCCCCAATCCGGTAAGGTTACGTACGTTGGGATTTATTCCACTCTGATTAGGTCTTTCGCCAACCTCCGTCGACCATGAAAAAACGGCTCCCTGAATGGAAGCCGTTTCTCATCATTCCTATTGATCTATCAATGAGCCGCGCTGGACTTGTTGCTCAACAGAAAAGCGGCTCTGCCACAGAGCCGCTTGCTTCGTATGTATGGCGGAAAGGGTGGGATTCGAACCCACGCACGCCTTGCGACGCCTAGTTGATTTCGAGTCAACCCCCTTGGGCCTCTTGGGTACCTTTCCATACTGTATGCCCGTTCTGGCGGGACAAAACGTATTTTATCACAACCTGCGCCCTGATTGCAACACCATTCCAACGAATTATTCGGTTTGTTCTGAAGCCTGCGCCGAACGGAGCACCTTCTTCATCTTCTTCTCAAATTCGCTTCGCGGCATCAGGATGCTGTGCTTGCATCCGGTGCACTTGATGCGAATATCCATGCCCATGCGGATGATCTCCATCTCATTGACCCCGCACGGATGCGGCTTCTTCATCATCACCACATCGTGCAGCTGATATACCTTCTTCTCCATCTTCTCCTTCTCCCCCTGCATTCATTATGCATTCCATAACGTCCTGCTAGCAAGCCTGCCAGTCTACCTCGGCGTATCTCTGCCCCTGATGGATATAGATTCCCCTGATCTCCACTCTCTCCGACCGGATGATGGAGGCAACCTTCTGCAGTTCATCATCCGGAAATTCGATCGAGATCGCGCATCCGGCTGTAATCTCCTTCGGCGTCGGAAGTATATCAATCTCGATCTCCGCATATTCCAGCAGCATCTCTGCTCTTAACGCTTGCTGCGTCGAATCAAAAGCTATCAACATGCCACGTCCTCCGATGCTCCAGGCCGGCAGTTCCCCATTTCATCTGCAGGCAAAATGCCGCCCCCATGTATATCGCCCTGCTATTCTTCATATACTGTTTAGAAACACTGCTCGATGAGCTGAATCGGAATTCATATAGGGTATGTTCTATGCTCTAGCATAACGGGATGAGGATTCCGACGCAAGACGAACGGAGGGATAAGTTTGCCATTTTCATTAAAGCTCGGCATGTACAGGAACGATCAGCCTCTGAAGGTTCCCTACTCCGAGTCTGATGCTCCGGAACTGATCAGCAGGAGGCTGATGGCATACTTCGCAGACACGCCTGCAAGCCGTGAGATTGTGATCCTGTGCATCGGCACCGATCGTTCTACGGGAGACGCGCTTGGTCCCATTGTCGGATCGAGGCTGTTGCAGCTCGGCTTCAATGAACGGCAGCTGTATGGCACGCTGAATCAGCCGGTGCATGCGATGAATCTGGTCGAGGTGATGCAGCAGATCGATCGACAGTTCCACCATCCGTTTATTGTGGCCGTTGACGCGTGCCTGGGCCAATCCTCGAGCGTCGGCCACATTCAGGTCGGCACGGGTCCGGTCAAGCCAGGCGCCGGCGTCAACAAGGATCTGCCCCCGGTAGGCGATATCCATCTCACCGGCATCGTGAATGTCGGGGGTTTCATGGAATATTTCGTCCTGCAGAACACCCGACTCAGCATCGTCTTTAATATGGCCGAAGTGATCGCCTCATCCTTATACCAGGCCTATCAGCTTGCCCGTTCCGCTCCGGCTACGATTGCAAAGCTTGATTGATCGCCTCGATTTCTTCCGGCGACAGATGGTACTTCGACCGACCGTTCTCCAGCGACTTCGCGTACATCTGGGTTTCTGTCCGATGGTGAATGCCGGTCAGAACCAGACCATTGCCCGCCTCATCCACGATGGCGACGGAGAAGCTGAGGTCACTGCCGGTCTCCTGGAATGCATTATAGCGTACGACGGCGGCCTTCGCCTTCATCTTCCTCGACTGTTCCGCGAGCAAGCCGAGCTCCTTGCGCAACCACGCTTGATCCTCCTGCAGCTGGGCGAGCTGCTGATGATTCCGGATGATCGCTTCCTCTATATCCTTGGCCTCCGAATTGCCAAGCAATGCCCTCAATCGCTTCCTGAGTGCGGATACCCGAACGAACAGGATCAGGATCAGGATCAACAAGATGCCGTTAACCGCAACCGCACCCAGAAGCCATACGTCTCTATATTCTGTCAGCAGGTCCAAGCTTTCTCCTCCCGGTCTACGCATGTCTGACAATATCCTGTACCGCATGAATCAACGCGTCAATCTCATCCTCGGTGGTGAAATATCCGGGACTGGCACGAACGGCGCCCTGCTCCAGGGTCCCCGCAGTATCGTGCGCGAGCGGCGCGCAATGGTAGCCTGCCCGAACCGCAATATCATAATGCCGATCAAGCATATGGGCCACCTGAGCGCTGTCCATCCCTTGCACATTAAAGGCCACGATCGCGGTCCGGTTGCTGCCTGGCGGAGGTCCGTACACGGCGACCTTGTCGATCCGCATCAACCCTTCGATGAGCCGTTGCGTCAGTTGCCACTCTTTATTATGGATGTTTTCAACGCCCTCATTCTGTATATACCTAACACCTGCATTCAAGCCTGCAAGCCCTACTGTGTTCTGCGTACCGGACTCGTACCTGTCCGGGCGAACGGTCGGCTGCTCGATCGATTCCGACTGGCTGCCGGTGCCGCCAAGCATGAGCGGTTCCAGCTCGATCGACGGGTGCACGTACAAGCCTCCCGTCCCCTGCGGGCCCATTAATCCCTTGTGACCAGGAAAGGCGAGCATATCGATCGACATGGCTTCCACATCGATCGGCAGCGTTCCCGCGCTTTGCGCGGCATCGACGAGCAGCTTGACACCGTGCTTGCGGCATACCTCGCCGATCTCCGCGACGGGCAGGATCGTCCCGAGCAGGTTGGAGCTGTGATTCACGACGACCAGCGACGTGTTGGGACGTATCGCCTCCTCCACCTGCTTCGGCGTCACACACCCTTGCCCATCCGCATTCACATAGGTGACCTCCACCCCGATCGTCCGCTTCAGATATTCGATCGGTCTGCGCACCGAGTTATGCTCGATGGATGTCAGGATCACATGATCCCCCTTCCTGACGAATCCTCTGATGGCCAGATTCAGCGCTGCCGTGGTGTTCAGGGCGAACGAGATGTCATTCGGATTCCTGATGTTAAACAGCCTGCTCAGATTCACCCGCGTCTCGAACAGGATCCGACTCGCCTGTACGGACATGCGATGGCTGCCTCTGCCCGGATTGGCTCCATACTGCTCCATGCATTCGATCATCGCTTCACTGACTGATCTCGGTTTCGGCCAGGAGGTAGCCGCATTATCCAGATAGATGACCATGTCCCGGATCCCTCACGTTACGATAATAATAGCAGATAACTGGCTGGCGCCTTGCTTTGCAAGGCTTGATTCGGCAAGCATTTCAGCCCGGACTGCGGCTCGCAAACCACCAGGCCCAAGCGTCAGCTTGAGTGATGGATGCCCGTATGACCAAAGAAAGCACACCTTGCGGCATGCCTTTTCTCTGTTCACTCTTCTTTACGTTTCAACAGTTCCAACAACCGTTCGAAATCATCCATCGAATAATAGGCGATCTCGATCTTGCCCCGATTGCGCTCATGCTTCACCTTCACCGTCGTTTGCAGAATTTCTCGCAATTCCTCTTCCACGCTGCTGATGAACGGATCTCTCTTCTTCGCCTTGCTGACCTTGGCCGTCGGCTTTTTCCGCGTCTGCAGCTGCTGCACGGCTTCTTCCAGCTGTCTGACGCTCCAATTGTCGTCGATGGCTTTCCTGGCGAGCTCCTTCTGAACCTTGGGATCGGTGATGGTGATGATCGCCCGCGCATGACCCATGCTCAATGTTCCACGTGAAACATATTCCTTGATCTCCGCCGGCAACTGCAGCAGCCTCAAGAAATTCGCGATGTGCGAACGCGACTTGCCCACCTTCATCGCCAGCTCTTCCTGCGTCAGCTTGAACGTGTCGATCAGATTCTGATAAGCGGCGGCAATCTCGAGCGCATTGAGATCCTCGCGTTGCACATTCTCGATCAGGGCGATCTCCATCACCTGTTGATCGGAGAATGACCGGACAACGGCGGGAATCGTCGCCTTGCCGATCACCTGCGACGCGCGGAACCTGCGCTCACCTGCGATGATCTCATACCCCTTGAGCACTTCCCGCACGATGATCGGCTGAATGACGCCATGCTCCCGGATGGACTCCGCCAGTTCCCGAATGGCTTCCTCATCGAACGTTTTGCGTGGCTGATAAGGGTTCGGTCTGAGCTGTGCAAGCGGTATTTCGACTACCTTGTCATCGTCATTGATGCTTAATGAAGGAATTAGCGCATCCAACCCCTTGCCAAGACCGCCTTTTTTATTCAACAGACATCACTTCCTTTGCCAGCTCTAGATAAACTTCAGCGCCCTTGGATCGCGGGTCGTAGGTGATGATCGCCTGTCCATGGCTTGGCGCTTCGCTTAACCGCACATTGCGAGGAATGACCGTACGGTACACCTTCTGTTGAAAGTATTTCTTCACTTCTTCGATTACCTGGATCCCCAGATTGGTTCTCGCGTCGAACATGGTGAGCAGGACGCCTTCAATCTGGAGCGATGTATTCAGATGCTTCTGAACGAGCCTCACCGTATTGAGCAGCTGGCTCAGTCCCTCCAGGGCATAATACTCGCACTGGATGGGAATGATCACGGAATCCGAAGCGGTCAGCGAGTTCACCGTCAGAATCCCGAGAGATGGCGGGCAATCGATGAGAATGTAATCGAACAGATGACGAACCTGCTGCAGCGACTTCTTCAATCTCAGTTCTCTGGAGATCGTCGGAACAAGCTCCACCTCTGCACCAGCCAGCTGGATGGTGGCAGGAATGATCTTCAGATTATCGATGTTCGTATCCACAATCGCGTCCTTGGGATGAATATCATTGATCAGCACATCATAGATGCAATAATGCACATCCGCCTTGTTGATCCCGATGCCGCTGGTCGTGTTGCCCTGCGGATCGATATCGACCAACAGCACCTTCTTGCCGAGTGTTGCCAGGCAAGCGCCCAGGTTGACCGTCGTGGTCGTCTTCCCGACGCCGCCCTTCTGATTCGTTATGGCTATGATCTTGGCCAAATTTCGTCACCTCATAAAAGATCACATGCTTACGTCGCTCATTTGCGTTTAAATCAAACGTCACGTATTCATGGTCGTCTATAAAAAAATAAAATGCGTTTAAACGCCTCTGAGAGAGTGGTTTCCTCGGACTACGGATCGACATATTCTGACGTGATCATGCCCATATACCAACGAGAAAGAGATCTATCAACCGACCATTCCGGCCATGAGCAAATCGATCGCTTCATTCCATATATCCGGTCACTTGCTTCAAAGCATCACAAATTAATGATACCAACTATTCATTTGAAATAAAAGCTACATTGATATTTTCATATATTTACATGGACCCTGTTTGTGATACGATCCGTTTCTTGCCGAACTGATTATGATCACGATAACGATGTGAAAGAATAAGAAGCCTCTCTTCACGACATGGAGTTGATGCAACACATCGTGTCAAGAGGCTGCTCTGTTATGGCCTGTGTTTCGGAATCTTGATCTTGATCTCGTAATAATCCTGATGGTCGGCTTCATCTACGTCGACCTTCATGCCGGAGCCGGTCACCATCTCCACGGATTGCCTGATCGTATTGATCGCAAGCCGGATATCCTTGGAGAACGAGAACCGTCTCGGCTTGCTTTTCTTTTTGGATTCCACAAGCAGCTGAACGCGTTGTTCGGTTTGCTTGACATTGAGATCCTTGGCGATGATCTCCTGCAGCACCTTGACCTGCAACTCCTCAGACAGAGGAAGCAAGGCCCTCGCATGCCGCTCCGATATTTTCCTTTCCAACAAAGCTTCCTTGACCTGATCACACAGATGCAAGAGCCGCAGCTTGTTGGCGATGGTGGACTGGGATTTGCCCAGGCGTTGAGCCAGGCTCTCCTGGGTTAATTGATGAATATCGATCAATTGTTGATATGCCAAGGCTTCCTCGATAGAGGTCAGGTTCTCCCTTTGCAGATTCTCGATGAGAGCGATCGAAGCCGTCTGAGAGTCATTAAAGTCACGGATGATAGCGGGTATCGTCTCCATTCCGAGCTTCTTCACTGCGCGGAGTCTTCTCTCACCTGCGATCAGTTCATACTTGCCATCGCGAAGTCGAACGACGATCGGCTGGATGATCCCGTGCGTCTTGATCGTCTGACACAGTTCATCGATACGATCCTCGTCAAACACGGATCTCGGTTGATATGGACTCGGACTGATATCGGCAACCGGCAGCTGCTTGACTTCATCAGCGCTGTGGCGATCAGCCAGGCCAAAAATCCTCGAAATCTGCTCTTTCATCTCGTTATCACCTATCCGATATTCAGAATCTCCGCATCATCTCGTCAAGCACCTTAAGTTTATTTCGCTATACAGCGGTAATTTCCTTCCATCTCGTTCATATCCATACAGAAGCGGTGCAGATCCGTCCGGATGTTCCACGTGAAACATCGCGGAAAGGCTGCACTTTTCAAGGCTTGACTAACGGCTGTTTCAGCGGTGTGCCTGGCTTTCTTGGATATGCCCTTGGTGTCTGCTTCACCTTCTCGATGACGACGATATGCCGCTCCGATTGATCCAGGGGAAGCCGCAGGGCATGAACGTGCTGCAATCTGCCGCCCAGAACGTTCGTGCTGTAGGTCGCCTCATCGATCTCCTCCTGCGGATGAGTCCCTTTCATCGCAGCGAACAGCCCGCCCACCCTGGCGAACGGCAGGCAGAATTCATTCAGCACATTCAACCTGGCGACGGCTCTGGCCGTCACAACATCATAGCGCTCCCGGTGTTGCGCGAGTCTGCCTGCCTCCTCCGCCCGGGCATGAAGCGCGATGACATCCTTCAGGCCAAGGGCGGTGATCAGATGATTCAGGAACTGGATGCGCTTGTTGAGCGAATCGATGATGGTCACCTGCAGGTGCGGGAACAGAATCTTGAGCGGGATGCTGGGAAAGCCCGCTCCCGAGCCGATATCCGCCAGTGTTCGGCAAGCAGGCATGTCAAGAAAGAAAGCTAGCGTGGCCGAATCGAAGAAATGCTTCATATAGACCTGCTCTCTTTCCGTAATGCCGGTCAGATTCATCCGTTCGTTCCAAGTGATTAATTCCCGATAGTACGTCTCAAATTGTTCCAGCATCGCATCCGTCACATCAATGTGATGTTCATGCAGCTGGACTCTGAATTGATCGATCATCCGGTCGCTCATCATCAGGATCCTCGCGCAGCCAATACTTTATGATATTGCTCGATGTATACGAGCAGGATCGAGATATCCGCCGGAGACACGCCGGATATCCGGGAAGCCTGGCCGATCGAAAGGGGACGGATCTTCGCCAGCTTCTGTCTCGCTTCCGTTGAAAGCCCGTGAATCTCCTCATAGACGATGTCATCCGGGATCTTCTTCGACTCCATCTTCTGCAGGCGTTCCACTTGCTGCAGCTGTTTCTCGATATAGCCCGAATATTTGACCTGAATCTCCACCTGCTCCTTCATCTCGGCGGTCAATTCATAAGGAGACGGACAGATGCGTTCGATATGCTCATAGGTCAGCTCCGGTCGCCTCAGCAAGGACAAGGCGTCCACAGCATTGTTGAGGACAACCGTTCCCGCCTGTTCCAGCAGTTCCTGCACATGCGGTTCCGGTCTGACCTTGGTCGTCCTGAGCCGCTCCAGCTCCTGCTCGACCATGCGCTTCTTGTGCAGGAAACGCTGGTACCGCTCCTCCGGAATCAGACCGATCTCATAGCCGATCGGGGTGAGCCGAAGATCAGCATTGTCATGGCGCAGCAGCAGCCGGTATTCCGCACGCGACGTAAGCAGCCGATAAGGCTCATTGGTGCCCTTCGTCACCAGGTCATCGATCAGCACACCGATGTATCCGTCGGAACGCTTCAGGATGACCGGCTCCAGTCCCTTCACCTTGCGGGCCGCATTGATTCCGGCCATGATGCCTTGCGCGCCGGCCTCTTCATAGCCTGATGTGCCATTCAGCTGGCCGGCCGTGAAGAGACCTTCGATCAGCTTGGTCTCCAGCGACGGCTTGAGCTGGGTCGGCACGATCACGTCATATTCGATCGCATAACCGGTTCTCATCATCTGGGCACGTTCCAGGCCCGGAACAGAGTGCAGGATCTTCAGCTGCACATCCTCCGGCATGCTCGTGGACAAGCCTTGCACGTAATACTCGGACGTATAACGCCCTTCCGGCTCCAGGAAGATCTGGTGCTTCGGCTTGTCGGCGAAGCGCACGATCTTGTCTTCGATCGACGGGCAATAGCGGGCGCCGGTCCCCTCGATCGCCCCGGAGAACATCGGACTGCGATGCAGGTTGGACTGGATGATCTCATGCGTCTCGCTCGACGTATAGGTCAACCAGCAGGGCAGCTGTTCCCCTGGAGGAGGCTCCACCGTGTCGTAGGAGAAGAACTTCGGCTGCTCATCTCCCGGCTGAATCTCCATCTTCGAGAAGTCGATCGATTCCTTCAGCACGCGCGGCGGCGTTCCTGTCTTGAAGCGAACCAGCTCGAAGCCCAGCTCGCGCAGATTGTGCGACAGATTGACGGAAGGCTGCTGGTTGTTCGGACCGCTCTCATACTGCAGCTCGCCGATGATGATCTTCCCGCGCAGATAGGTGCCGGTGGTCAGAACGACCGTCTTCGAGAAATATTGGGCGCCGGTCTTCGTCTCGACGCCTTTGCAGACGCCATTCTCCACGATTAATTTCTCCACCATGCCCTGGCGCAGCGTCAGGTTCGGCGTCCGCTCGATCGTCAGCTTCATCTGATGCGAATACATCAGCTTGTCAGCCTGCGCTCGCAGGGCGTGCACCGCAGGCCCCTTGCCGGTATTGAGCATCCGCATCTGAATGTAGGTCTTGTCGATATTCCTTCCCATCTCTCCGCCCAGGGCATCGATCTCCCGAACGACATGGCCCTTCGCGGGACCGCCGATGGACGGATTGCATGGCATAAATGCCACCATATCCAAATTGATCGTGATGAGCAGCGTCTTGCAGCCCAAGCGTGCAGCGGCCAGCGCGGCCTCACAGCCCGCATGGCCCGCCCCGATCACGATCACATCATAATGTCCGGCATCGTATTGCATGTGGTACACCCTCCTCATGTGGGCAGAGCCCGCCTCGACATGCTGGACAACATGCCGTCGCCGGGCTCACTTGCCCAGACAAAATTGCGAGAAGATCTGGTCGATCAGCGAATCCGGCGCTGAATCGCCGATAATCTCGCCCAACTGCTCCCAGGCATTGCGCACATCGATCTGCATGATGTCGATCGGAATGCCGGCATCCACGCTTGTAATGGCATCCTGCAAGGACTGTTTGGCCTTCTCCAGAAGAGCGATATGTCGAACATTGCTGATATAAGTCATATCATGGCTCTCCACTTCTCCGCTGAAGAACAAGCCGGAGATCGCAGTCTCCAGCTCCTTCATCCCCTTGCCTTCCTTGATCGACATGCGCACGATGCGTTCCTCCGGGAACATCTCCGTAATCGCCGACATATCCAGCTTGCCTGGAAGATCGGTCTTGTTGACGATCACGATCGTCTGCCGATCCTTGACCTGCTGCAGCAGCTGGCGGTCATCGTCATGGAGCTCTTCCCCGTAATTCAGCACGAACAGGATCAGATCCGCTTCCGCGAGCGCCATCCGGGATCGCTCCACGCCGATCTGTTCCACCAGATCGCTCGTCTCCCGTATCCCAGCCGTATCCAGCAGCTTGAGCGGGATGCCGGCGACCGTCACGTATTCCTCGATCACGTCGCGCGTCGTTCCCGGAATATCTGTTACGATCGCCCGATTCTCCTGCGCCAGCTCATTGAGCAGGGAGGACTTGCCGACGTTCGGCCGCCCGACGATCGCCGTCACGATGCCTTCCCTCAGGATCTTCCCCTGTCTCGCCGAGCCGAGCAATTCGTCGATCTGGGCGATGACGGCATCACTCTTTTCTCGGATAAACGCGCTTGTCAGTTCCTCCACATCGTGCTCCGGGTAATCGATATTGACTTCGATATGCGCCAGCACCTCGACAAGCTCCTGCCGCATCGCCCGGATCTTCTTCGACAGTCTTCCTTCCACCTGCTTCAGCGCGATCGAGAAGGCCCGATCCGACTTCGAGCGGATCAGATCGATCACCGCCTCCGCCTGTGTGAGATCGATGCGGCCGTTGAGAAACGCCCGCTTCGTGAACTCACCCGGCTCTGCCAGCCGCACCCCGCTCAGCAACAGCAGCTCCAGCACTTTATTCACAGAGATCAATCCGCCATGACAGCTGATCTCCACCACATCTTCCTTCGTGAATGATCTGGGAGCGCGCATCACCGTAACGAGCACTTCTTCCACCCGTTCTCCGCTGCGCGGATCCACGATATGGCCGTAATGGACCGTATGGCTTGGGACTTCCTCCAGAGAGTGCTTGCCGACATAGATGCTGTCCGCCCGCTTCACCGCCTCATCGCCGCTGACGCGGATGACGGCGATACCGCCTTCCCCGAGCGGCGTGGAGATGGCGGCGATCGTATCCGCCAACATCGGCATTTCCCCCCTTTACTTTTAACAGTTTCTCCTGGTCGCGTTCATAAAAAACAATGACTAAAGGATTAGTCATTGCCTGGAAAATACGCTATTGCTATTTGAGGCCAATTACAATGCGACGATTCGGTTCTTCGCCTTTGCTGAACGATCGGACATGCGGATGGTCTTGCAGATAAGTATGAATAATCTTACGTTCATGTGACGGCATCGGTTCGAGCACGACCTCCCGCCGGCTTCGCACCGCCTTGTCGGCGAGGCGAGCGGCCAGCTCCTCCAGGGTCTTGCGTCTGCGTTCACGGAAATTCTCCGCATCCAGGATGATCCTCGTATTCACATTGCCCGAGCGATGGGACACCACATTCACGAGATACTGCAATGCGTCGAGCGTCTGCCCCCTTCTGCCGATCAGGATGCCGATATCATCCTTGCTCGACAGCTGCAGAACGACCCCGTCCGAGGTATCCTGACGCTCGATGTGAATGTCCAGCTTCATCGACTCTGCGATCTCCTTCAGGAACTCCATGGCTTCCTCGATCGCATCCGGCTTGACCGTCAGCTCAACCTTGGCTTCCTTGGATCCAAGCAAGCCGAACAAGCCTTTGCTCGGCTGTTCGAGGATGACGACTTCGACCCGATCTCTGGACACCTGAAGCTTTGAAAGTCCCGCTTCAATCGCTTCTTCCACCGTTTTGCCCGTCACCGTAATCTTATTCATCAAGACTTGCCTCCCTTGACCTTACCTTCCTTCTTGACCTTGCCTTCCTTCACAGTCTGGTCATTCTTGTTATTTTTGCCGATCCCATAGATGAAGTATGTCTGAACAAGCGTGAACACGTTGCTGTATACCCAATATAACGGCAGAGCCGATGGGAACGAGATGGACATCACGAAGATCAGGATCGGGAAGATGATCATGATCCCGTTCATCGGGTTGTTGGCGGCATTTGGTGTCTGGGAGGAAATCATCTTCTGTTGGATATAGGTCGTAAGCGCAGCCAGGATCGGCAAGATGTAGAACTTGTCCGGCTGGCTGAGATCCATCCACAGGAAATTGCTGTGTTCGCCGCGGATCGCCGGATTGTACATGATGGAGTTGTACAGCGCCAGCAGGATCGGCATCTGGATCAGGATAGGCAGACATCCGGCAAGCGGATTCACGTTGTGCTTCTGGTACAGCTTCATCATCTCTTCCTGATACTTCTGCTGATCGTTCTTGTACTTGTCGCGGAGCTTCAGCAGTTCCGGCTGCAGCGCTTGCATCGCCTTGGAGCTGCGATACTGCTTGAGCGACAGAGGCAGGATCAGCAAGCGGATGATGATGGTCATGACCAGAATGGCCAGTCCATACTGGTTAAACAGCAGTTCCGCGAAGAAATCTAACGAAAGCGCAAACGGATATACGATATATCGTTGCCAGAACCCGCCCTGGGCAAGTTCCTCCGTAGGGATCGTCGGGATCGTGCTGGTCGAGCACCCGGACAAGAGTGCAACAAAGAGAAGCAGCCCGATGACGAGTAGTGGTTTGCGAACAGATCTCTGTAACAAAGTTTTTCCTCCTAAATCGAAGTCCTAGTCTGCCAATGTCAACTATACCATATCCATATATGAAAGAAAATAAATTGGCAACACATCCACTCAAAACAATTGGCGAGCCGGCGCCACTTCCATCCTGGAACCGCCGCATGCCATTCACAATAACGTGTGCTTATCCTTCCTTCTTGAGTATGGATGCTCTTTTGCATACATGGATCACACTGCTCACCATCTCATCGAAGCTCAGATCAAGAGCAGCCTTGCGGACAACGATGACCATATCATGGTGCGGTTCAATGCGCGGAGCCAGGTTGCGCACGATCTCCTTCAGCACTCTCCTCATCCGGTTGCGTACCACCGCCTTGCCGATCTTCTTGCTGACCGATATGCCAAGGCGGAAATGCTCCACTTCATCATTTTTTAGAACATACAGCACAAACTGACGGTTCGCCGTCGATTTGCCGTATTTGTATACCTTATTAAAATCCGAGCGTTGTGCCAACCTGTACGCTTTCTGCAATCTGATCACCGCTCACGGGAAGGATTTGATATAGAAAAAGACCACTTCCGTGGCCTTTTTGGATTATGCACTGATAACTTTTCTGCCTTTGCGACGGCGCGCTGCCAGTACTTTTCTTCCGTTTTTCGTGCTCATTCTCTTACGAAAACCGTGAACCTTCTTGCGTTTGCTCACATTCGGATTGAATGTCGGTTTACCCATGATCGCACCTCCTTACTCCAAACCCCATACATTACAGATCGGTATCTGAATGACCTATGGTTCATCTGAAATCAGCATGAAAAAACACCTCTTAATATTTAACCAAAACGATTGTGAAAAGTCAACAAAAACGTATGTATTTCGCTGTCAACCAAAGGGCTGTGAATAACTTTTTCGCATATCCGTTCGAATCTTGTCGAACAATCAACAATTTATTCACAATATGTAGTGTTGTTGATAACTGTTAGCCACAAGTTATTGAGATTGTGGATAAATTAACGAAATCCGTTGAAATCGCGGCCTTATTTTGCTATCATAAAGATGTTTTCACTGTGAATAACTGATTTGAACACTGAATTATACACAGACTGTGGATAACATTGTGAACAAAATTCCCCTGCTGTGATTATACTTATCCTCAACCATGTACGTATGTGAATAATATCGACAAATTTCAACCGTCAAAAGTTGAAATTTCTTTTTCTTCTTCGCATTATTTATCCACATCCTCACCCATGTCCGCGTTTAAGCCTGAGAAGGAGTGAACATAAATTGAAAGACCAGATCCACGATCTGTGGCAACAAGTTTTATCCGCCATTCAGACGAAAATCAGCAAGCCGAGCTTCGATACGTGGTTCAAATCGACGAAGATCATCCACTCTGACGATTCCCAGCTGACGATCCTTGCACCGAATGAATTCGCGCGCGATTGGCTTGAGGGCAAGTATTCGCAACTGATCAAAAATACGCTGATCGAACTGTTCGGAGAGGCCAGGGAGGTCAAGTTCGTCATCGAGCCTGAGGCCGCCCGGACGATCCCCAGCAAGCCGCAGCCGCCCAAGCCCGAACCGCCCAGAGTAGAGGTTCACGAGGAATCCTACGCCAAGCTGCTGAATCCGAAGTATACCTTTGATACATTCGTCATCGGGGCGGGCAACCGTTTCGCGCACGCAGCCTCACTCGCCGTCGCGGAGCAGCCGGCCAAGGCGTACAACCCCCTGTTCATCTATGGCGGCGTTGGTCTTGGCAAGACCCATCTGATGCATGCGATAGGACACTACATACTTGAGCATAATCCTCGGAGTCGTGTTTTATACCTTTCATCAGAGAAATTCACCAACGAATTCATCAATGCGATCCGGGACAATCGCGGCGAAGAGTTCCGTTTGAAGTACCGCAATATCGACATTTTGCTGATCGACGACATTCAGTTTATCGCTGGGAAGGAGCAGACGCAGGAGGAGTTTTTCCATACCTTCAACGCGCTTCACGAAGCCCACAAACAGATCATCATCTCGAGCGACCGGCAACCGAAGGAGATTCCCACATTGGAAGAACGACTGCGCTCTCGCTTCGAATGGGGTCTTATCACCGATATCCAGCCGCCTGACCTGGAGACCAGAGTGGCGATTCTGCGCAAGAAGGCGAAGGCTGAGAATCTGGAAATCCCCAATGAAGCGATCATGTATATAGCGAATCATATCAATACGAATATTCGGGAGCTGGAGGGCGCCCTGATCCGCGTCATCGCCTACTCTTCTCTCGTCAACGAGGACATTACCGCCCACCTTGCCGCCCAGGCTCTGAAGGACATCATTCCGGCGAGCAGGCCGAAGTCCATTACGATCCACGATATTCAGCAGGTGGTGGGCGAATATTTCGGCATGAAGATCGAGGATTTCAAGGCGCGCAAGAGAACCAAGGCCGTCGCCTTCCCTCGGCAAGTCGCGATGTATCTGTCGCGGGAGCTGACGGATTTCTCCCTGCCCAAGATCGGAGAGGCGTTTGGCGGGCGCGACCACACGACCGTCATTCATGCCCACGAGAAGATCTCCCAGGCGATCCAGGAAGATCAGGAACTCTATAAGGTCATCAATAATCTGAACGAGAAGATCAAGAGTATGAAGGGAATCTCCTGATCCGTTCCAGGTTGTTGATAAGTGTGGAACTCTGGCGAATCTTGTCAACAACTTATCCACAAGTGGATAACCTTGTTTCTGAAGAGGTTTGCCCACATATTCACATAATCACAGCGCCTACTACTACTGCTACGGAAATGAATGAAATACATTTATATGATTGCGTGAAGCGAATTAGAACCAACTTATGACTGGGAGTTGAACCAATGAAGATCAATATCGCGAAGCAAGAGCTGAATGAGGCCATATCCCACGTTTCCAAGGCCGTTTCCTCCAGGACCTCCATTCCGATCCTGAGCGGAATCAAGCTTGAAGCGAATGCAACCGGATTGACACTGACAGCAAGCGATACGGAAATAACGATCCAGAATGTGATCCCTGCTGTGAAGGATGATCAGACCATCATTGAACTGGAGCGTGCAGGCAGTGTTGTGCTACCTGCCAAATTTTTTGTCGAGATCGTGAAGAAGCTCCCTTCTTCGATGATTGAGATTGAAGTGCAGGATAACTTCATCACGATGATCCGCGCAGGCTCTACCGAGGTGCAGCTGGTCGGACTGGATCCGGAGGAATTCCCGCTCTTGCCGAGGCTGTCCGAAGAGCAAATGCTGCATCTGGGCAGCGATGTGTTGCGCAACATGATTCGTCAGACGACCTTTGCCGCATCTACCAATGAAACTTCCGCGATTCTGACGGGTATCCTATGGAGTATCCAGGATGACAGCCTGAAGTTCGTGGCGACAGACCGACACAGATTGGCCAGCAGTCAGGTCATGCTGAACGCAGGAGCTGGAGCCTACACCAAATCGATCGTTGTGCCGGCCAAGACGTTGAACGAGCTGAGCAAGATCTTGCCGGATGAGAATGCGATGATCGATATCGTGATTGAGGACAACCAGGTTTTGTTCCGCATGGAAAACCTGCTCTTCTATTCCAGGATATTGGACGGCATGTATCCCGATACGTCGAGGATCATTCCGACCGTGTTCAAGACGGAATTCACGATCGATACCCGGCAGCTGACCGATGCGCTTGATCGGGCTTATCTGCTCTCCAGGGAAGAGAAGACGAACATCGTTCGCCTGGCATCGATCGATGACCATCGGATCGAGATCTCTTCTTTCTCTTCCGAGCTGGGGAAGGTAACGGAACAGATCGAGGTTGAGAATTATGTCGGCGAACCGTTGAAGATCGCCTTTAACTCCAGATACATGCTCGACGTGATGAAGGTCATGGACGATGATCGCGTTCATATCTCGTTTACCGGAGCGATGAGTCCGATCATCGTGACGCCGGAGAACAACAAGTCGGTGCTGCATCTGATACTTCCATACCGAACGACGAATTGAGGAGCGCACGCTGTATGAAGGAAATCGCCATTTCAACGGAATATATTACGCTTGGCCAGTTGTTGAAACTGGCCGATTGTATTGATACGGGGGGTCAGGCGAAGGCCTTCCTTGCGCAGAATGCGGTATATGTGAACGGCGAGCCGGAAAACAAAAGAGGGAAAAAGTTGTTCAAAAATGATATAATTGCTGTAGAAGGCTTCGGGAAATTCAAGATCACGGCCAGATAACAGCAGGAGGACCTCTCTTGATTCTGAAGGAAATTCATCTGAACCGCTATCGCAACTATGATCGCTTGTCCTTGAGGACGGATCACCAGGTGAACCTGTTCGTTGGTGCCAATGCCCAGGGGAAGACGAATCTGCTGGAAGCGATCTACGTGCTTGCGCTCACCAGATCCCATCGCACGCACAAGGACAAGGAGCTGATCGCCTGGCAAGCGGAGCAAGCGATCATCGAGGGCGGAGTAGAGCGTGATCTCGGCCGTTTGCTGCTGCAGGTCAGGCTGTCGCAACACGGGAAGAAAGCGAGCATCAATGGTCTGGAGCAGCGCAAGCTGAGTCAATATATTGGTTCGCTTAATGCGGTGATGTTCGCGCCGGAGGATCTCGAGATTGTCAAGGGTGCTCCGGGGATCAGGCGCCGTTTTCTTGATGTTGAGCTCGGCCAGGTGTATCCCACCTACCTGTATCACCTGACGCAGTACCAGAAGGTGCTGGCGCAGCGGAACAATATGCTCAGGAACTGGACCCCATCGGGTCAAATGATGATGGACATCTGGGATGAACAGCTTGCCGAGTACGGTTCTAAAATCATTCGCAAACGTCAACAATTTATAACACAGCTGCAAGGCTGGGCACAGGAGATTCACGCCGGCATCACCAGGGGGGAGGAACAGCTGAGGATTGTCTACAGGCCCTCCTTTGAATGCGAGCCTGGCGCCGATGAACCTGTATTAATTAACCAGTTTATGATAAAGTTATCACAGGTGCGCGAACAGGAGATTCGGCGAGGCACCACGTTGGTCGGCCCGCATCGCGATGACCTGGAGTTCCTGATCAATGAGCGGGATGCGCAAGTCTACGGCTCGCAGGGGCAACAGCGCACGGTTGGTTTATCGGTCAAGCTGGCGGAGATCGAGCTGATCCGGCATGAGATCGGTGAATATCCGCTGCTTCTTCTCGATGATGTATTGTCGGAGCTGGATCAGACGAGACAGAATCAGCTCATCGCGACCTTTCAGAGTAAGGTGCAGACCTTCATCACGACGACCGGCACCGAGTCACTCAAGCTGCAGCTGTTGGATGACGCCGTCATCTACACCGTAGAGGGCGGTCAGGTGCATATCAGATAAAGGAATCATCGGATGCCAAGGTGAATGGGATAGGAGTGATCGCATGTACATTCATATCGGCGGTGACCGAATGATCCGCTCTGCTGAGCTGATCGCCATATTTGACATATCGATCGAGCAATCTTCGAAAATTTCCAGCCAGTACATGCAGTACAACAAGGAACATAACCGTGTGGAAACAGCTGGCGAAGAGGAAGTCAAGTCGATCGTGGTGACCAGGGATCAGATTTTCTATTCTCCTATCTCATCGTCAACGCTGAAGAAACGGTTGTATCAGATCATCTAGTCCGTCATGGAGCAACAACCCCACATTAATAGAGTAGGTGAAGTCATGACATCGGTTCAAAATACGTATGATGAGAGTCAGATACAGGTATTGGAAGGCCTGGAGGCCGTCAGAAAGCGTCCCGGCATGTATATAGGTTCGACCAGTGTCAAGGGCTTGCATCATCTTGTATGGGAAGTTGTCGACAACTCGATCGATGAGGCGTTGGCCGGCTACTGTACGCATATTGAAGTCATCGTGCACAAGGACAACAGCGTGACGGTCATTGACAATGGACGCGGCATACCGGTAGGCTTGCATCCCAAGATGCAGAAATCCACGGTGGAAGTCGTGCTGACCGTTCTCCACGCCGGCGGCAAGTTTGGCGGGGAAGGCTACAAGGTATCCGGCGGACTGCATGGCGTCGGCGTGTCAGTTGTCAACGCCCTGTCCGAGCATCTGACCGTTCAGGTCAAGCGCGATGGCAAGATTCATCAGATGGAGTTCGTGCGCGGTGTGCCGCAGTATGAGCTGAAGGTGATCGGTGAGACGGACGAGACGGGAACGACGATCACGTTCAAGCCGGACCCGGAGATTTTCACGGAAACCGTGGAATTTGATTACGAAACGTTGCAGTCGCGCATTCGCGAGCTGGCTTTCCTGAACAAGGGCATCCAGATCACCCTGCTGGACGAACGCACCGATACGGAACATGTATTCAGGTATGAGGGGGGCATCATCCAGTTCGTCGAATACCTGAATCGCAATCGCGAAGCGCTGCATGAGCGGCCGATCTATATGGAGGGCATGAAGGACAACATCCAGGTGGAGATCGCGCTGCAATACAATGACAGTTATCTGGAGAACATCTATTCCTTCGCCAACAATATTCATACCCATGAGGGCGGTTCGCACGAATCGGGCTTCAAGAGCGCGTTGACGAGAGTGATCAACGATTACGCCCGCAAGACCAATGCGATCAAGGACAATGACGCGAATCTGACTGGCGATGATGTGCGCGAGGGTCTGACGGCGATCATCTCGGTGAAGATTCCGGAGCCGCAGTTCGAAGGTCAGACGAAGACCAAGCTCGGCAACAGCGAAGTTCGCGGCATCGTGGAATCGCTGTTCAGCGAGAAATTCGCCGAGTTCCTGAGCGAGAATCCGACGACGGCGAAGAAGATCCTCGAGAAGTCGCTGCAGGCGGCACGGGCACGCGAAGCTGCACGCAAGGCGCGCGAGCTGACGCGGCGCAAGTCCGCGCTGGAGGTCAGCTCCCTGCCGGGCAAGCTGGCTGACTGCTCGTCCAGGGATGCGTCGATCAGCGAGCTGTTCATCGTCGAAGGGGATTCCGCAGGCGGTTCGGCGAAGCAGGGCCGCGACCGGCATTTCCAGGCGATCCTGCCGCTGCGCGGCAAGATTCTGAACGTGGAGAAGGCCAGACTCGACCGCATCCTCTCCAATGCCGAGATCCGCGCGATCATCACCGCGCTTGGCACGGGCATCAGCGATGACTTTGATATTACGAAGGCCAGATACCACAAGATCA
>Ga0310833_100331_pt1 | contig 41910 bp, 37 predicted proteins | sample SM_ome_FD_201312 | JGI IMG/M metagenome (GOLD analysis project Ga0310833, IMG submission 201312) | Sorghum-adapted microbial communities enriched on stacked mutant (SM) sorghum from Joint BioEnergy Institute, Emeryville, California... ...
CTACACGTTTCATACTCTTCCTCACCATGATGTTTATTTTAAGATAAAGAATCGTCATGGGAGGAATGTCCGTAAAGTGTTCATTTGTATCTAGCGATTTCTGTTGTCTATATTCTAGCGGTTACATTGGTACGGATTGACGTTATTTTACAATGGTACGAGCATGTATCCGGCAGGATCTGGACCCACGGGCCCTTATACCTGGTGCAAAATACAACTAAACTCCACATCTTCCTATCCGGCGCCTACGAATACATGGCTGGCAATTGCGATCCATGAAATGGGACATGCCCTTGGATTGGCCCATTTCAGCGGTTCGATCATGGATGCCGGAATTGCTGGTCTAACCACCCCTAGTGGATTAACGTCTGACGATATCAACGGGATTCGCAGTTTGTACTAAAATGCGGGGAGGTTCATTGAATGAAAAGGAAATCGCTCATCCTTCTTGTCTGTTGCTTATTATTCTTCTTGAGCATCATTAGTGCCTGCGGAGAAAACGACGCGGGAAGTGAGCAGGGTTTGGTCGGAGGAGCGGCCACGTTGGTAAAGGAATATCAATCGCTGGATGAGCTGGTTGCAGATGCAGCCGAAATCACCGAAATCAATGTTCTGAGCCAAGAAACGATAACCTATCAGGATATTCCGTTCACGATCTCTACTGTGTCCGTGCTGGCCACATTCAAAGGAACGCTGAAAGTCGGGGACACCATCCGAATTATCGAAACGGGCGGAGAATTTTATCCCACAGACAAAGTAGGAAAAAAATTGCCCAAGCAAACCTTTAAATTAAACGGCATTCCTGTCCTGGAGAAGGGCGGACACGAAATAGTCATGCTAAGCAAGTTTACAGGCCCCCAAGTAGAAGGAGATGTCTATACACCACTTGGTGTATATCAAGGCAGATTTAAATTCGATTCGTCCGGAAAACTTGTACAACAAGTGCCGGAAAGCCAGAAGATCAAGGATTATAAGCCCATCAATAAAGAGAAGTTCGTTGAACAAATAAAAACCAGGGTTCACAAATGAATTGCCCTGTCAAGCTGACAGTATGAAAAGCGAAAGCAATGGCACCGGCCATACATGATGGCGGGTGCCATTTTTTGCGAATGGAGGAGGTTTAATTACTGCACGTTGCTTTGAAACGGCATGTTCCGTTTGCGGCCATGCAGGAAATAATACAGGATTGCATCAGCCAGAACGAGCAGCGCCATAGCGACATACAGATTGGAAAAGCCCAGGAGCGGAATGAGGATGCCGAGGAAAAACGGACCGAAACCGACGCCAAGATCGGTAAACATGAAAAAGGTGGATGTTGCCAGTCCCATCCGGTGACGTGGTGACACTTTGACCGCAATCGCCTGGGCGCATGGCACATATGTCCCGTAGCCCAGTCCGATGATCGCCGCAGACATCAGCAGCATCCATCCGGTGTGAACTTGGCTTAGGGTCAGCAATCCGGCGGCAAAGATGAGGAGTGCGGGGTAAACGACGACATTTTCCCCCTTTGCGTCAAACAGTTTGCCCGCAAAAGGTCTTGCCAGCAGGGTTGCGACGGAATAAACGACAAAAAAGAAACTGGCGACATCGACCAGATAAATTTGTTGCGCATAGGAACCGATAAACGAGAGGATGCTGGAATAGGCGACACCGATGAAAATGCTGACGATCGCAACGGGAACCGCTGCGGGTTCAAAATAGTCGCCCGGGCGAAACCCTTTCTTGGGATATGGCTGGGCCTGATTCCATGGCACGGCGGGTACCTCCAGAAACAGGGACGAGACGAAGCTGATGACAATGAGCGCAAGGCAAATCACATAGTTCGTCTGGAAACCTGCATGCTGATGGATCAAAATCCCGAAAAAGGGCCCGCTGGCAGCAGCGACGGTTGTACTTAAAGCATAATACCCCGTACCTTCCCCTCTGCGTTCATCCGGAATCACGCTGGCGACAATGGTTCCCGTTGCTGTCGAGGCGATGCCAAACCCGATGCCATGCAAACAGCGCACAATAAGCAGCGCAGATAAATGGTTTACCGCAAAATACAAAAGGATCGTGACCGTCGAAAACAGGATGCCGATGAGGAGCATCTTTTTCCATCCCACTTGATTGATCGACTTGCCCGCATACAGGCGCCCCAAAAGGACCCCGACAATAAAAATGCCCGCCACCAATCCACCCATGCTTGAAGAGGCATGGAATTTTTCCTCCGAATAGACCGTAATGCTGGCAATCAGCAAATAATAAATAAAGTAAAGAAAAAAGTTGATTGCAGCGACCATGAAAAAATTTTTGGACCACAATGGCTGCTTGCTGCTCAACGGAAACGAACCTCTTTTCCCATTTCTGTGCAGATCCTGTTGCCAACTTGATTTTATAATCAGACATTATTAATGTAAAATTATTAATTTCGATGTTGATATTAGAAAAACTTATGTTTAAAGAGGTGAATCATGAACCTCGAACAACTGATGTATGTCAAGGAAATCATCGAAACGAAATCGATGTCCATCGCCGCACAAAATTTGCATATTACGCAATCTGCCATCAGCCAGTCGATCGCGCTGCTGGAAAAAGAACTGGGCATCCAGTTGTTCAGGCGATCCAGATTCGGCACTGTGCCAACCGAGGAAGGGAAAAAGATCATCCGCAAAATGCTTGAAGTGCTGCAGAAGACCGACGAGCTGAAGGAAGAGATCCAGTCCATCACGTCATCCTTTACCGGAGAACTGAAGATCGCGACAAGCCCCAGCATTTTCATGACGTTTCTGATCAAGGCGCTGGCGGGATTCAAAAACGATTTTCCGCAAATCAAAGTCGAAATTGCGGAGATGGAGAAAAAAGAGGTCATTGTCCGGGTGGAGCGGGGAGAGGTCGATCTGGGGCTCATTTTTTTGTTTCAGCCGGATGATCAATTGCCTGCGCAAATCACGTTCCATTCATTCCAATACGAATCCACTTTCAATGTGATCGTCCCCAGGGACTCTGCCCTGGCCTTGAGCAAAGAACTGCAACTGGCGGATATCAGGGACTATCCGATCGTCATCTATGAAAGGGGTTATATTGTTCATCTGTTTAAAGAACTTGAAAAGCAATACGGGTCCGTCAATATCATTTTGAGAACCCAAAATTCCGAGGTGGTCAAGCGTGCGGTTTCCGAAGGGCTCGGGGTCAGCATCGTGTCCAGTTTGATGCTGAAAGACGATCCGTACCTGGAAAGCGGCAGAATCGCGGCGATTCCGTTGACCGGCTATCCATTGAACTTTCGCGTGACGCCGGGCGGAATTTATGTAAAAGGCCGCAATCAGCATCGGTTGGTGAGAAAGTTTCTGGAGTATGTTGAGATTTGATGTGACCATACTATGCAATTGGCAATTAGTAGAATATTTTTGATCATGTGGTAGAATCATTGTGGAACAGTTATATCTTTCCATAGGAGGATTCTCCATATGAAAGGAAAAGATAGGTCAAACATTTTTATCGGTATTTTAATTTTTATGCAATTCGTAGTGTTTGTGTGCTTATTGGGATTTTATGCGAATCTCAAAGTTGAGAATAGCAGATTGAGTGATGCCATAAAGAACGTTGAACAACAATTTTTGTTGGATCCCGATCACACGAATATGGATGTTGATCTCAACAAGCAAATGATCGAATTCATCAAGACTGAATTTGAAACTTATAAAGAGATCTCAAATAATGATCGTCAAAGCTTTATGCAATTGGTGAACATCTTTTTGGTTGGAATAGGAATATTGGCCGGTATGGTTGCTCTCATTTTATATTGGACATTTGGCCAAACGAAAAAGGAAGTCGCATCCGCTGCACATAAATATTTTGAAGACAAAATAAATGAGGCTATCCAGCCAATTGATAAGAAAGTAAATGAATTAAACAGCATGATTTCAAGTCAATTGGCGCTTAGAAACAGCAAATTGGTTTTTGTTGGAAAAAATAGAAAATTGGAAGAAATGGAAAAGTTTGAAATTAAAAAAATCAAGGAAGGTATAAAAGATATCAGTCGTTGTCCGACAGAAAAACTGGATGTATGTCAAATGATAAGTGAGAATAAACCGGATATATTGGTTTATTGTTTTGAAAATTCTACTGATTCAAAAGAAAAGGAACTAGTAGATAAAATATCCCGATTCCTTGTTCAAGAAAAATATGAGATTCCGTTTATTATATATGTAAATGGTCAAGTAACTTTAAATCATGAATATAAGTGGAAAATCATGGCCAACCTTCCTGCAACTTTAATCAGTCACATTTTTATTTTGAGTTTTGGACTAAAAAGAATAGTCAATTGATGCAAAACCCGTACTCGAATTTGCCATTGTCCGGCATTTCCGGGTACGGGTGTCTGTTTTTGGGGGACTGTTACGATTTTTTGCTTTCTTTAACGGATGCCACTTCATGGATAAGGATTTCGCTTCCGAGAATCGGGGATTCTTTTTTGGCTTCTTCCGAACCGGGTTCCGGCCGTTTGTGCGCTTCCCTGAAGGCATCGCTGTTTCGCCAGGCCGTAAAGGCATCGAGCGTCTCCCAGTACATGTGGACATTCAATTCATCGTATTCCGTCAGGTTCTGTGTCAGCCATACCTCTACCTTGATGAAACCTTCGAAGGTATCAAGCGGGCCTGGTGCCGTAAAACCCGGTGCCATGACCGCACCCATTCCTTTTTTGACCTTGATTTTGTTTGTAACGACGATCATTCTGGCTGTCAGCTCCTGTATGGTTGTCAAATTCGCTTGCCTTGCTCGAATGGTTAAGATTATAAGCTTTATCTGACGGCTGAGTCAAATATATGGTGTGCCGGAAGGGGCAGTTACGAAATTTTGGCCAGGAGTGCTTCCAGTCGATCGGTCAGTTCACGTGCCCCTTCGACCATGCCGGATTGCAGCACGCCATCGCGTGCTTCTACGGAAGGATACAGCGTGATTTCGGTAAGTTTCGTCTTTCCGTCCGGCAACGCTTCGAATATCGTCGTCACTAGCCCCACGGAGCCGGGAAACCCTTCATATTCATACGTATTGATGAGTTTCTCGGGCGCCTTGACTTCATGATAAACGCCGTTGAATGCATGGAGGGTGCCATTGCTTTCGCGCTGAACAAAACGCCATATGCCGCCTTTTTTGACTTCCATCTGGTCGACGGTTGTTGTCAGGCTGGCTGGTCCCCACCATTCGCTGATGGTGGACGGATCGGTGAAAGTGCGAAATACAAGATCACGCGGCGCATCAAAGATGCGGGAGAGGATGATTTCCTGTTTGCCGGGTTCGGCGATTACGCTTAATTTGGACATGGTCATGCACTCCTTTGACACGTTAAATTAGGGGTTGCTCGACTCGTTTATCTGTGTCTTTCTCAACAACGCCTCGAACCGATCGAACTGTGCCTCCTTGAAGTTGACGAATGTCTCCAGCCAATTGTTCATTTCGACAAATGGGGTCGGACAGAGCGAATAGATACGGCGATTGGCATCCACCGCTGCGCTGACGATGCCGGCTTCCGCCAGGACGTGAAGATGTTTGGAAGTTTGGGGCAGCCGCAGTTTGAGCCGTTCTGCAATTTCGCTGACTGTCATTGCACCGAAGTCCCGCAAAAGTTCGACGATGTTGAACCGGGTAGGTTCGGCGAGCGCGCTGAATGTTGCGTAAGTCAAGGGAGAATCACCTCCTGTAGGAGAAGGGATGGTTCTTGTTTTCAATTTACATCAAAAGGAAATTTCCGTCAAGGGAAATTTCCTTTAAAGGAAAATTAATCGGTGCAGACAGGATGACAAGCAAATTGCAGCGCAAGCAAAACTGCCGTAGCCCGATCCGTACTATTCACCAAATGGTTGAAACATTTGAATGGGGAATCGGCGTCAAATATTTCAAAATAAAGAAATCCGACTGAGGGGTGGACTTATGTGCCGACGCAACTGGATAACCGTAATCGCACCAATATTCATCTTTGCATTTTTGCTAATTTCATGTTCCCCATCAACATCCCAACAGCCGGTAGCTTCACCCATTCATCGAAGCGTTTCAAAAGTGGAACATTTTCAAATCCGGGAAGAAGATATCCTCGGCATCATCATCTCCACTGGCGAACATAACCCGGTTACCGGTGTGATCGAAACAGAAAACGATATTCATGCGATGGCCGGTATCCTGAATATGGTAAAACCGCTTTTAGGAGATGCTACAGCGGATTACTACCGGTTGGTGAAGATCAACTTGAAGGACGGTTCGACCGTAGCGCTTGAGTTCGGCGGACAGGGCCGGTTTTTCAAAGTGATCGATACGGGCATTTTTTATGAAATGGCATCCCCGGAAAAACATGAAATGTTCAAACAACAAATCGAACAGGCAGAAAAAGCATATTTGCAGAAAGAATAGACTTGGTTCGCCCAAGCGGCCCTGCATATGCTTTATCCGGTGAATTGTGTAGAATGGTATAAAGCACAAAACAGGGAGGAATACCGCACCATGACAACGGCGAATCACGGATTCGAAGAGCAATTATGGCGCATTGCGGACAAACTGCGCGGCAGCATGGATGCGGCGGCTTACAAGCATGTCGTGCTTGGCCTGCTTTTTTTGAAATATGTATCCGACGCATTTGATGAGAAATACGAAGCACTCCGAAATGGATCCGGTGCCGATCCGGAAGACCGGGAGGCATATGCGGCGTCAAACATTTTCTGGGTACCGTCACATGCGCGCTGGAGCTATATCGAGGCGAATGCAAATCGGCCGGAAATCGGCCAGATCATCGATCAGGCCATGTTGGCCATCGAGCAGGAAAACCCCTCCCTCAAAGGTGTGCTGTCCCACGATTATGCCAGGCTGTCATTGGACCCGAACCGACTGGGAGCTGTCATCGAACTGTTCTCTTTCAAGGTTGGTGACGAAGAGAGCCGTGCCAAAGACGTGCTGGGTCGGGTGTACGAATATTTTCTGGGCAAGTTTGCGAGCGCGGAAGGCAAAAACGGCGGCGAATTCTATACGCCGACCAGTGTTGTCCGTTTGCTCGTAGAAATGATCCAGCCGTTCAGGGGCCGCATATACGATCCGTGTTGCGGGTCCGGCGGCATGTTCGTGCAAAGCGAGCAGTTTGTGGCCGCGCATCAGGGCCGCATCGGAGATATTGCGGTCTATGGGCAGGAATCGAATCCGCTGACGTGGAAACTGTGCAAAATGAATCTCGCCATTCGCGGGATCGACGCGAATCTCGGCGAACGCCATGCGGATACGTTTCATGACGACCTGCACAAAAACCTGAAGGCGGACTATATCCTGGCCAATCCCCCCTTCAATATCAGCGACTGGGGGGGCGAACGGCTGACGGCAGACGCTCGCTGGACGTACGGGGTGCCGCCTGCCGGTAATGCCAACTATGCATGGATTCAGCATATCGCAAGCAAACTTGCGCCGGATGGCGTTGCCGGCATCGTACTGTCGAACGGTTCCATGTCGACGAGCATGGCGGCGGAACTTGAAATCCGCAGCAAACTGGTCCGGGCCGACCTGGTCGACTGCATCGTCGCTTTGCCGGGGCAACTGTTCTATTCCACGCAAATTCCGGTGTGCCTCTGGTTGATTGCCAAAAACAAAGCGCCTCAGGGCTTGCGGGACCGCCGCGGCGAAATGTTGTTCATCGATGCACGGCAGATGGGGCACATGGTTGACCGGACGCACCGGGAGCTTGGCACGGAGGAAATCGGGAAAATCGCGGGTACGTACCATGCGTGGCGCGGACAGGCTCAGGCGGGTCCATACGAGGATGCAAAAGGGTACTGTAAATCCGCGAAGCTGGCAGAAGTCGAGGCGCAGGGGTTCAACCTGACACCGGGCCGTTATGTCGGCGTGGACGAATCAGAAGCGGAAACAGAAGCGTTCGTGGACAAAATGATCCGACTGACGGCGGAACTGGCGGAGCAGTTCCACAAGTCCCGGCAACTGGAGGAAGAAATCCGCAAGTAGCTTGGAGGAATCGGGTTTGCGTTGTGAGCAGGAATGGACGGAGATGAAGCTCGCGGATCTGGCGACGATGAAATACGGCAAAATGCCGGACAAATCCAGATTGGGCGAGTCCGGTTATCCCGTGTTTACGGGGTACAAGGTGGCAGGATATTATCCGGAATATATGTACGAAGAACCCCAGGTGGTCGTGGTGGCCCGCGGCGTCGGGGGTACGGGTGATGTGAAGCTGTCCCCGCCTTATGCGTATATCACCAATCTGTCCATCATCATTGAGCTGAATGAAGCAATCGCGGACAAGCATTTCCTGTACTACGCCTTGTCCAGCCTAAATTTGCGCCGGCTGGACAGCGGCTCCGCCCAGTCGCAAATTACCATTAACGACCTGAAACATTTAAGGCTTCAAATACCTGCGCTTCAGGAGCAGCGGGAAATCGCGCGGCTATTGTAATCGCTGGACGACAAAATCGAACTGAACAACGCCATGAACGGCAACCTCGAAGAGATGGCCCAGGCATTGTACATACGGTGGTTCGTGGACTTCGAATTTCCGGACGAACGGGGTGAGCCCTACAAGTCCGGAGGAGGCGCGTTTGCGGAAAGCGAGCTGGGGCCGATTCCGGCTGGCTGGAATGTGGTGCCGCTTGGCACGAAGGCCGACATCGCGAGCGGCAAACGCCCGAAGTCCAGACGGGAGCAGCCGGATGGCGAACATGCCGTTCCGCTGATCGGCGCAGGTGGCACGATGGGTTACGTGAAAGAAGCGTTGTATGACGCTCCCATTCTGGTGACCGGGAGAGTCGGCACGCTTGGAATCGTGCAACGCCATGGTCGGCCTTGCTGGCCGTCGGACAATACGCTTGTCATCCAATGCGACCATTACGAGTTCATGTACCAGTTGTTGAAACGGATCGATTTCCGTTCGTTCAACCGCGGTTCCACACAGCCGCTGGTATCGCAATCCGACGTGAGAAATTTGAAAGTAGCATGGCCGGATGACGAACTTATCAAACGATTTGAACAGATCGTTGCATCGTTTTATGAACTGGTTCAAAAAAACAAGGATGAAAACGGACGGCTTGAAGCGATCCGCAATGCCCTTCTGCCCAAATTGATGTCGGGTGAAATACGGGTTCCGGTCAACAGGAAATGAAACGAATGATATCGAGGTTCACCAACCTTCTGATGTTCGTTTTTGTACTCATCAATCTATTGGAGTCTCCGTTTGTCTCATCATGCCCACTCCAGTGTTTGATTTGAAAATGTGATACTCTGGTCGATTGTGTATTGACATACAACAAGAATAGGTGCTAGTATAAAAAACGAACCGGTTCATTTTTGTAAATTGCCCAAGTTGTTTGTCGAAAAAACGAATCGGTTCATTTCTGCAATGTGGAAGCCCAAATAGATAATAGCAAGACAATGACTAAAATTATGCCAAAAAAATGAACCGGTTCATTTTTTGGGGATGGTTCGAGGGAGAGTTTTCATGAACAGGAAAGTCAGCTTGAAAAATGTGGCGGCTTTGGCTGGGGTAGCAACAGGAACAGTATCCAAATACATAAGCAATCCCAATTTGGTCAAGCCCCAAAATAGAGAAAAGATAGCACGAGCTATAAAGGAGTTGAATTATACGCCAAATGTTCTCGCCCAAGCATTGGGCCGAGGGCGATCTTACAACATATTGCTATATATCATTTCAGAAAATATGATCTTTGAATCTACCTGGTTGCATCAATTGCCCTTGATTCAGGTCGTTGGAGATTATATAAACACTTCAAAGTACAATATGCATATTAAAGTCGGGAAAACGAATGAAACGGATGCGGTGCTGGAATATATCAAGAAAAACATAGATGGAAAAAATATTGATGGGGTCGCCCTGGTTTCCACATGGCAAGTATCAAAAAACATCATTTCGATGCTCACGAAAAAACAGTTCCCATTTGTTCTCGTTGACAACCATATCCCGGAGATCGAAACGAATGGATTTGTAATCGACAATGCACAATTGGCAAAAGACCTCGTTGGATATCTATACGATAAGGGACATCGAAAAATCGGATTTATTAGTGTGCCTACCGAACAACAGCACATAAAGGAGCGATATCAAGGATTTATTGAAGGCTTGAAGGAAAGGGGTTTGGAATTAAATGAAAGTTGGATAACGTATGGAGATTTCAGCATTCAAAGTGGGCGTAAAGCCGCTTATACCATTTTGAAGCAGCGAGAACTCCCTACTGCAGTTATCGGGGGCAATGATAATATGGCTGTTGGGTTTCTTAATGGGGTAATTGAACATGGGATTAAAGTGCCCGAAGAAATGTCAATTGTAGGGATTGACAATAGCATTGTTGCGGAGGCATGCATCCCTCAATTAACGACTGCTCAACTTCCAATGAAAGAAATAGGCAAAGCCGCAATTGAATCTTTAATCAACTTGATTGAAAACGATCAATTCCAGATCACCAAAAAAGTGTTTCAATGTAGTCTGGTTGAGAGAAATTCAGTGGCAACAATTAAAAATACAAAATAGATCATCCGAAGACCTGCTGGAGGAGAGACAAATGAAAGCCATTCAAGAAATTGAAATCGACGCACTGCCGTGTGACAATCCAATTCCCATTGATTATTCGGAAATACCGACATTGGAGAAAGAAGATTATGAACTTCGGATTCAAAAACTAAGAACACTCATGGACAAACACGGTTATAACTATTTGATTATATATGGAGACAGAGAACACTTCTCTCAAATTCATTATTTGACAGGCCTTGATCCCCGTTTTGAAGAAGCTTTGCTAATCATTGGACAACATTCGAAACCTGTACTATTGCTTGGGAATGAAGGCTACGCTTATGCATCGCTTATTAAAGCGGATTTGCAAATTGAACGGTGTCAAATTTTCAGTCTCCCGGGCCAGACGATCAGAAGCAAGACAACGCTCGCAGAAAGGTTCAAAGAAATTCATTTTGAAAACGATTCCAAAATTGGCATTATCGGATGGAAGCATTACCCTTCACATCTTTTGAAATTGAACATGGATACGTTTGATATTCCGCATTATATTATTGAAACGCTGTGTCTCTACACGCCGATTCACAATCTAAAGAATGCAATGGATTTGTTTAATGACGTAAATTATGGATTAAAACATCAATTGACTGCGAAAGAAATTATTCATTTTGAATTGTCTGGCACAAAAGCGTCGCGTGCCGTCTATCGAGTATTAAAAAACTTGCAAGCAGGCATGTCGGAAATTGAGGCATCCGCGTATTTTGCTCTGGATGGAGAACCGCTATCTACCCATCCAATACTAAGTTTTGGTGACGCCAACGTTTCGCTTGGACTAGCAAGCCCATCATATAACCGAAAACTGGAAAATGGCGATCTGGTAAGTGTCGGAATCGGTCTTCGCGGAGCGATGGTTCACAGGGCAGGTATGTACGTTAAAAATAAAGAAGGAATTCCGAAAAACAAACGGCATTATGTGGATACATTCATCAAGCCTTATTACGCTTCGATTGTAAAATGGTACGAAGCAATACAAATAGGAAACACGTTCGGGTCAATTTATGATTTAGTCGATCAATCAATCGGTATAGAAAAATTCGGGATTGCTTTAAATCCCGGTCATCTAATACATACCGATGAGTGGTCAAATTCCCCATTCAACCCGAATGACAGCAATAAAATAAAATCCGGTATCGCCATTCAATGCGATTATACCGTTACGTTTCAAAATCCTTATTTGACTGCCCACGTGGAAGACGGGATTGTCGTGGCAGATCAACAATTAATCGAGGAGATTAGAAAAACGGCTCCCGGTTGTTATAAAAGAATAGAACGCAGACGTGAATTTATGAAAAACATCTTAAACATAGATCTGGCAGATGAAATATTGCCCATGTCCGATCTAAGTGGAGTTTGTTTCCCGTATTTGGGGGACTTGCACACAATTCTGTCTGCCAAATAAACGATTTGAAAAATTGCATGCGTAACTTTGGTTTTGGAAGCAAAAAATTTCGGCTGTCCCCACGCAAATGGAATGGAAATCACCTCAATTATAATTACTCTAACATGCCCATGACGTGGATGTAAAGTCTACCATCCATCTTGCCTGGTCGATGACGAAATTTCATTTGCTTCTAAAATATACCGAACGGATACTTTTTCCGTTTGGAACCCAACACCATTCAGAAGGGGGGAAAAATAAACAAGAACTTGAATGGATTGGGTGACAGTGTAAAAAGAAGGCCAAATGACACATCAACGGAGGGGAAAACATGAACAAAAAACTGATGGCCGGGTGGTTGATTCTTCTCTCGATTATTCTTGCGATCGCAGGATGTTCAAATGCCGATAAGACACAGGAAAAACCGGAAGCCAGCAGTTCTGAAAGTGCGGCGAATGGCAAAGTATTGGTGGGTGTGTCAATGCCTACCAAGTCTTTGCAACGTTGGAATCAGGACGGTGGTTATCTTAAAGAGCATTTGGAGAAAAAAGGATATAAAGTTGATTTGCAGTTTGCTGAAAATAAAGTCGAGTCCCAAATATCGCAAATTGAAAATATGATTACGATGGGTGCTAAAGTACTGATTATTGCACCCATTGATGTAAACGCATTAGTAAATGTTTTGGATTCGGCAAAAGCGCAGGACATTAAGGTTATCTCTTATGATCGTCTGATTATGAACACAGACGCAGTAGATTATTATGCGACATTTGACAATACCATAATCGGCAGGATGTTGGGCGAGTATATCGTAGACCAGTTGGGTCTGAAAGAGGGTAAAGGTCCATATAATTTTGAAATTGTTTCGGGTCCGGTCAACGACACAACGGCTGTTTTGTTTAATGCCGCAGTAGATGTCGTTAAGCCTTACATTGATGAAGGCAAGCTTGTTGTGAGATCTGGTCAAACAACGATGGAACAAACAGCTACGCCCAATTGGGAAGAAAAAGAAGCTCAGGCACGAATGGACAATATTTTGACTGCATTCTATACGGACGAACATTTGGATGCAGTTCTGTGTTTGAATGACTCAACCTCTCTCGGTACACAGGCGGCTTTGAAATCAGCTGGTTATGGTACCGCAGATAAACCAATGCCGATCTTGACAGGGCAAGATGCGGACATTGCGAACGTGAAAGCCATTATTGCTGGAGAACAATCCATGTCGATATTTAAAGACACATCCTACCTTGCAGGCAAGGTAGCCGATATGACCGACGCCATTATTAAAGGTAGCGAAGTAAGTGTTAACGACACCGAAAATTATCATAATGGCAAAAGAGTTGTTCCCTCATTGCTGCTCGAATCCAAATTTGTTGATAAAAATAACTATAAACAACTTCTTATTGACAGCGGCTATTATACGGAAGACGAATTGAAATAATTTTAACATTCTGAATACGTTTTTAAAAAAATCATCACTTCTTCGCCGTCGTATTCCAACGTAAACGATTGAAATGAAAGCAAAATCTGGTTGGATATACGGCGGCGAACAAGTAAATTAGCGGAGCATGGAGGAGCAAATACAATGAATAAAATTGAATCTTTAGAGGTTGTCGTTGTTCAAAAGGAAGCGTTGGATTGTCAGTCGTTGGAAGAAGTTTCATTGAATTTGGAAGCAACGCTCAAATGGATGGACAAGGCTTGCCGGGCGTATCCCGAGACAGATTTGATCGTTTTTCCGGAATGCGGGATTCAAGGAGGACACCCGGACCCGAACCCGCAAATTGCTTTTACAATGGATAGTCCTTATATTGCATCTTTGCTTGAAAAATGTAGAACAAAAGGGGTATGGGCTGTATTCAATATCTTGGAATCCGCTGAGGGCCGGATTTACAACACAAGCTTGTTGGTAAATGACAAAGGCGAAATCGCAATCAAGTATAGAAAAGTGAATACGTTTGCACCGTTGGAAAGAAATTATCCCGGAGATAAACTGATGGTTTGTCCAGGACCCAAGGGCGCTGTATTCGGTTTGATGACTTGTTATGACGGTGATTTCCCCGAGGTTGGAAGAGAACTCGCGTTACTGGGCGCAAACGTGTTTATACGGCCCGCTTCCTATATGGAACCCCATAGCACGCAATGGGAATTTACCAACAGGGCGAGAGCGTATGAAAATCTTGCCTATGTGATCGCATGCAACAGAAGTGGAAACAGCGAATTATTTACCTGGTTTGGCGCCAGCGAAGTTGTTGACTATAACGGTAAAGTTATTGCCAAAATGCCTGCATCGGGAGAGTGGATGACCAAGGTTACCATATATCCCGAACTGGCGTCGCAAGCCCGAAGAGAGAGAAAAGAGTGCAACCATCTTTACAACTTGTTCCACAGAGGCAACGGTCCTGAAAATCCAACAGGTTTGGTGCAAAATCCTTATACAAAGACACAAGAAATGTGGGCCGATAAACAGAAATTGTCCTAGCACAATTACCGATACGTCTAGCAGATCCCGGGGTTGCATAACTCGAGGATACAATTGGTGGTGGCTTAATGAGCGACACAATATTAAATGTTGTCAATATAGAAAAAAAATTTCACGGAGTAAAGGCGTTAGACAATGTCAATTTACGGGTAAGAGCCAATACAATTCATGCCATCGTAGGGGAAAACGGGGCTGGAAAATCGACGTTAATGAATATCCTTAGTGGGGTCTATTCATATCAAACTTATTCAGGCGAAATTTATTTTGATAATGCCCTGCAACAATTTAAATCGATTCATGATAGCGAGTCCAAGGGCATCGTCATAATTCACCAGGAGTTGTCATTGGTATCGGAGCTATCCATAGTCGAAAATATCTTCATGGGTCATGAAATTCAAAAATTTGGCGTCATTGACTGGAAAAAATCCAAACAGGAAGCAAAAAGGTTGCTCGAAGTCGTTGGATTGAATGAAGATGTTGATACTTTGGTCAAATATTTGGGGGTCGGAAAACAGCAGCTGGTTGAAATCGCCAAAGCTCTTTCGAAAAGCGTGAAATTGTTAATCATGGATGAGCCGACAGCAGCTCTGAATGATAACGATAGTGACAAATTGCTTGACCTCATCGTCAAGTTGAAGAAAGAGCAAAATCTAACCGTTCTCATCATTTCACACAAACTTGATGAAATTATCAAAATTTCTGACGATATCACTGTTTTAAGGGACGGGAAAACAATCGAAACGTTTCCCAACGACGAACATGTGACCAAAAATCGAATCATCAAAAGCATGGTCGGTCGGGAAATGGATAACTTATATCCTTCCAGGGTGCAGGTTAAAGGCAAAGAAGCGCTGCGCGTAAAAAACTGGACGGTTTATTCTCCGACCGTTCCGGGAAAAAAGGTCATAGACAATGTAAATTTTCAAATCTCATATGGAGAAATTGTCGGGATTGCCGGATTGATGGGGGCGGGGCGCACGGAACTGGCCTTGAGCTTATTTGGCAAAGCTTACGGCACATCAATTTCTGGGGAAATATATAAAGATAACCGTAAACTGGAATTGCGAAATATCCATGATGCGATTAAAAACGGAATTGCCTATGTTACGGAGGATCGAAAAGAATCCGGTTTGATATTGATAGAAGATATTGTAAAAAATATCAGCCTGCCCAATCTGGATAAATTTAGTGATAAGGGTATATTGAACGAGCACGATGAGATCAATGCGGCCAAAGAACTGTGTAAGACAGTCCGGGTAAAAGCTTCGTCCGTATTTCAGAAAACGCAATCACTTTCCGGCGGAAACCAGCAAAAAGTGATGATCGCGCGTTGGATTTGCAATGATCCCGATATTCTGATTCTGGATGAACCAACAAGGGGCATCGATGTTGGAGCCAAATTTGAAATATATTCACTCATCAATCAGTTAGCCGAAAACAATAAAGCCATCCTTGTCATTTCCTCAGAGCTTCCAGAAATTCTAGGTATCTGCGATCGCATTTATATCATGAACGAGGGCAGATTTGTGGGGGAACTCGATAAGAATGAAGCAACTCAGGAAAAAATCATGAATATAATCGTTCACAACGAGGGTGGAAGCCAAAATGTCAACGAAGAGTAGATTACTGCTAAGTAATATTGATTTCAAAAAGCAAGCGATGCTCATTGCACTTATTGCCATTGCGTTGCTATTTCAGATATTAACCAATGGCGTGATATTCAAGCCTGCGAATTTGTCCAATCTGATCATGCAAAACAGCTATATTTTGATTCTTGCAATCGGAATGCTTCCTTGCATTATAACTGGCAATGTGGATTTATCGGTTGGAAGCGTGCTTGCGCTGGTCAGCGCAATATGCGGCCAACTGATCATCGTGATGAATCTTCCTGTCGGCATCTCCATTGCAATTGCTTTGCTGACCGGCATTTTGATTGGTGCATGGCAAGGATTCTGGATCGCATACGTGCGAGTACCCGCATTTATCGTTACTTTGGCCGGAATGCTCATTTTTCGGGGACTCACCATGGTTGTTCTCGAAGGCAGAACCTTTTCTCCGTTCCCAAAAGAGTATACATGGATTGCAGCCGGCTTTTTGCCGCAAGCGCGATTTGGCCAATTTGATCTAATCGCGATTGGATTCGGCGTATTGTGTGTTGCTTTATTGTTGTTTTATCAAATAAAAGAAAGAATGAAAGCAATAAAATACGGGGAGAAAGTAGAAAACAAGTACTTATTTTTAATAAAAATGGTATTCATCAGCTTTGCAATCGTGTTTGTATCTTATTGGCTGGGTACGCATAATGGCTTGCCGGGCATCTTTATTTTGCTAATCCTTTTAGTTTTGTTTTATACATTTTTAACAAACAAAACTGTAATTGGAAGAAGAGTATACGCTTTTGGAGGAAATGAAAAAGCGGCGAAATTATCCGGTATAAACACCAATAAAGTACTCTTTTTGACCTTTGTTAACATGGGCTTGGTTGCTGCAATCGCCGGAATTGTATTTTCGGGCAGATTGAATGCCGCCACTCCGAACGCAGGAGTCGGATTTGAGCTTGATGCGATTGCCGCCTGTTATATTGGAGGCGCGTCCGCCTCGGGAGGTACGGGGAAAATAATCGGAGCGGTCATAGGCGGCCTGGTAATGGGTATTCTGAATAACGGCATGTCCATTTTGGGTGTAGGGATAGACTGGCAACAGGCAATCAAAGGCCTTGTGCTTTTGTTGGCAGTTGCGATTGATATTGTGAGCAGGAAAAAACAAGCATAGGTTCAGGATGTTGTGAGGAGGAACCGCCCTTTTCCGGAAGGTCGGTTCTTATTCATTGTCTTTGCTTATTCGACGCCTTCCAAAAAGGCTTTTCTTGAAGTCGGGTCGTTTCTGTTATTCTACAGCAGCTTTTCCTCGTTGATCTTTTTGAGTGCGGTCATGCGGTTGTGCACATTCAGTTTGGAATAGATGCTGGAAATATAATTTTTGACGGTCCGGGTTATCCCGATGATCTGGCGTTTGCGCTGATTACGCTGGCGACCGCATTCAGCTGCTGGTTTCTGGTCAGTTGTGCCATGTTGATTTGGTCAGGCAGGACGAAAATGACAAGTGACCATGTATCCCGTCGTGGGAAATAGTCGTGGGAAATAGTAGGTGCGAGTTCGATGGAAGCGCGTGCTGCAAGGACAAAAAATGTTGTTACAGCGGCGCGTGGAGGGCGGACCAGCGTGTTTCGGCGCGTGAGCGGACGGCTTGCCAACGGCTTGATTTTTCCCCACCCCCATTATAATATCAACATATATTTATATGATGGCATGAAATGTTAAAGTGTTTAAGAATCTAAGCAACTGGGTGAAATCAGGAAAGCGGCGTTCACGCCGCTTTCGCATATTCATTTGAAAGGATGGGCGATTATGGGACTGATCAAAGCGATTGCCGGCGCAACCGGCGGTGTATTGGCTGACCAATGGAGAGAGTTCATCTATTGCGAATCGATGCCTGCCGATGTCCTTGTGGCCAAGGGCGTCAAACGGGAATCCAGGCGAGGGTCCAACAAAAAGGGAGACGAGAACATCATCAGCAACGGTTCCATCATTGCCGTCAACGAAGGGCAATGCATGATCATTCTGGAGCAGGGAAAAATCGTCGATTTCTGCGCCGAACCCGGTGAATACGTCTACGATATGTCGACGGAACCAAGCTTGTTCTATGGCGACCTGATGCAAGGCATCGTGGATACGTTCAAACAAATTGGAAAGCGCTTTACATTTGGGAGTGAAACGGGCAAGGATCAGCGGGTCTATTATTTCAATACGAAAGAGATCGTCGGCAACAAATATGGCACGCCCGCACCGGTCCCTTTTCGCGTCATCGACCGGAACATCGGGCTGGACATCGACATTTCGATTCGTTGCCATGGCGAATATTCCTACATCATCGCTGATCCGCTCAAGTTTTATGCGAATGTCACCGGCAACGTGGAAGATGTGTTCACCAGGATCGCATCGACAGCCAGCTCAAGTCCGAACTGATGACGGCCCTGCAACCAGCGCTGGCGAAAATTTCGGAAATGGGCATCCGTTACAGCGAATTGCCGGGACATACGATGGAACTGGCCAATGCGCTCAATGATGTGCTCGGCCCCAGATGGATGGACACTCGCGGCATCCGGATCGTATCTATCGGTGTCAACAGCGTCAAGGCCAATGAAGAAGATGAAGAGATGATCAAACAACTGCAGCGGACGGCCGTCCTGCGAAATCCGGGCATGGCAGCCGCCCATCTCGCCCGTGCGCAGGGTGAAGCCATGGTTGGCGCGGCGAACAACGAGAATGCGGGCGTGTTTGCGGCGTTTGCCGGATTGAATATGGTCCAGCAAGCGGGAGGAATGCAGGCAGCGCAGTTGTTCAACCTGGCTGGCGCACAGCAGCCGCAGGCCGCACCGCAACCGCCGGTCCAGGCCCCGGCAGGCGCACAAACATCCGGTCAGCCTGCCAAACCCGTCTGGCAATGCCGATGCGGCACAACCAACTCAAGTGCATTTTGCACCGAGTGCGGCAGCGCGAAACCGGCGGATGGCTGGACGTGCGCGTGCGGTGCGACTAACAGGGGCAAATTCTGTTCGGAATGCGGCAAGCCCAAACCGGCAGACGCACCGCTTTATGCTTGCGACAAATGCGGTTGGGAGCCGGAAGACAAACACAATCCGCCGAAGTTTTGTCCGGAGTGCGGGGACGCATTTGACGAAAACGACAGAAAATAGGGGGAGGACGCATGTCAACGAAAACAGCCGAATTGACAATCAATCAGGCGGCAAGCGAAGAGGCGGAGTGTCCATCCTGCGCCGGTTCGTTTCAGTACAATCCCGCCACCCGCAATTTGAAATGTCCCTATTGTGATTTTGAGAGTGAAATCCCCGATCCCGAAGATGAAGCGGATCGCGTCGTCCAGGAGCTTGATTTTCGGGAAGCCGCGAATCGCCACGGCTTTGATTGAGGCACGGAGAAAAAAGTGGTCATCTGCGGCTCATGCGCGGCGGAGTCGGTCTATGACGCCCTGCAGATTGCCGATGTATGTCCCTATTGCGACTCCAACCAACTGGCACGGACGCATGAACGTATATTTTATAGGCAATCCCGCAATGGCCATCATGACGGTGAAGTTTACAAAATTGCCGCTTCATCCACGCTCATCTATGAAACAATGCCCCGGGCCGTCCGGCTTGCCGGTCAACCCGGGAAGAAGAAATGAATGATTTCATGACCCGATGCTTTGGCGGCATCGGGCTTTTTGCATTTTGGCAAAAAGAATTTCCGGCAACATGGAAAAACGGGTAGGAAAATGGCCAAGTATGTCGAATGAATAGATAAGAATATTCCTTTTTGGGAATATAAAGACGGGAAGGATGATCTCATGCATACCGTGACTTCCAAAGACGGCACGAAAATCACTTATGACAAATCGGGCCAGGGTCCTGCGCTCATTTTGGCTTCGGGGGCGTTCAGCTATCGGAAGTTTCCGCAGCTTGTACAACTGGCGAATCTGCTTTCGGCCAACTTCACCGTTTACAACTATGATCGCAGAGGCCGGGGCGACAGCGGAGATACGCAGCCCTATGCCGTTGAGCGGGAAATCGAAGATCTGGAAGCGTTGATTGCCGAAGCGGGTGGCTCGGCCTATGTGTGGGGGTTGTCATCCGGGGCGGTGCTCGCTTTGCGCGCGGCAGCCAGCGGATTGAACATTGCCAAATTGGCCCTGCATGAGCCGCCATTTGTCGTTCACCCCGAGGACCGCAGACCACCTGCGAATTTCGCTGCGCATGTCACGCAATTGATTGCGGAGGGCCGCAGGGCGGATGCCGTCAAGTTTTTTATGACCAAGGTGATCGGCGCCCCCGCATTCGTCCCTTATTTGTTGCGCATCATTCCGGGGGCATGGTCTTCGCTCATTCAGTTGGCCCACACACTTCCTTACGATGCGGCAATACTTGATGGCCATATGGATGGCAAACCGCTCGCGGCGGAACCCTGGCAGCACGTCGCCATGCCTGTGCTGGTGCTGGAAGGACCGGAAAGCCCGGCATTGCTCCATCACGCGGCCAGGGACCTGGTGCGGGTGCTGCCAAACGCGCGGCTGCTCAGCAGAAAAGGCCTGGGCCATACGAAAAAATTGGCGCCGGAACTGATTGCGCAAGCGCTGACGGCATTTTTTGGCGATGGGGAAGCAAATGGTTGAGGCCAGCAGTGTGGACAAAAACAGATGAATGTTGTACGCTGGGAACAACCATCCATACGAGTTTCAGCCAGGTACTACACCGGTAGTTTAAATGGGAAGCTAGTGCGAATCTAGCGCTGTCCCCGCAACTGTAACGCTGACGAACGTTCGATTGCCACTGTGCCATCGGCATGGGAAGGGAACGCGAGGTAGAGGCGAAGCCAGGAGACCTGCCTGACTGAAACGGAATGAACATTTCTCCGGGGGCTGGGAAATGGAACGATCGCTTTGCGCGTGATTGCAGATTTTGGAGCGGCGCAGGATCTGTCGGCTAGACAACAAGAAACTGGTTTATTTCAGCACCCGGAATCCGTGGGTGTTTTTTTATTTGCTCCATAGCAACAGGGCGGACAGAATGGAAATCCATCAAGAAAAAGGTGATTCGATGACACTGCAACAACTGAAATATATTTTGACCATTGTGCAATGCGGCTCCATCAGCGAAGCGGCCAAGCAGCTTTATATTTCACAACCCAGCTTGTCCAATGCGGTCAAAGAACTGGAACAGGAAATCGGCGTAAACATTTTTTTGCGGACCTCCAGGGGAATCGCGTTATCCAGCGAAGGGATCGAATTTTTGTCGTATGCGCGGCAAGTGGTGGAGCAGGTGGAATTGCTGGAGCAGCGATATCGGCAAGCCAAACCGGCCAGAAGGCTCTGCTCCATCTCCACGCAGCATTATGCCTTTGCCGTTCAGGCGTTTGTCAGTTTGCTGGCAGAGCTGAACGCCAACGAATACGAATGTACGCTTCGCGAAACGAAAACGTACGAAATCATCGAGGACGTGCGGCATTTGCGCAGCGACATCGGCATTTTGTATTTTTCGGATGAAAATCGGAAAGTGCTTACGAACATACTGGAAGAAGCCGAATTGCAATTCCACCCGCTTTTTTTGGCGGAACCGCATGTGTTCATCAGCGTCAACCATCCGCTTGCGGACAAGGAGATGCTGGAAATAGAAGATTTGGACGCCTATCCGTGTTTGGCTTTTGAGCAGGGAACGCACAATTCGTTTCATTTTTCGGAGGAAGTGCTGAGCACCCGGCCTTGCGCCAAAAAAATATTGGTCAGCGATCGTGCCACGCTGTTCAATCTCCTGATCGGGCTGAACGGCTATACGATCAGTTCCGGCGTACTGAATTCGGATTTGAACGGCGATTCCATCAAATCGGTCCGCTTGCGTTCTTCCGAGAAAATGTTGATCGGTTACATTACAAACCGGAAAGCTCGTCTGAGCTCGCTGGCAGATGCTTATATCCAGAAATTGAAAAAAGTGATCGCCGATTTCGGATTTACCGTGCTGGACGAAGCGGATGATGCCTCAGGGCATCATCCGCTTGACTGATAGTGGCTATAACGTTTCCCGCACTTCCTTGGCGGCTTGAACCAGATGCTTCAGGCTGGCCCATGTTTCGGTTTCACCGCGGGTTTTCAGCCCGCAATCGGGATTGACCCACAATTTGGAGACGTCGAGTTTGTCCAGCATGCGGTATAGATTCTGTTTGATTTCCTCTGCGCCCGGAATGCGCGGGGAATGAATGTCGTAGACGCCGGGCCCGACCCCGGTCCGGAAACCGCATTGATGGATTGCATCGATGATCGCAAGATCGGAGCGGGATGCTTCAAACGTAATCACATCGGCGTCCATGGCGTCGATGTCGCCAATGATATCTTCAAACTGGCTGTAGCACATATGTGTATGAATTTGGGTTGTCGGCTTGACTCCGCTGTGGACCAGGCGAAATGCGGGGATTGCCCAATCCAGATACTCGGCATGCCAGTCCGACCGCCGCAATGGCAGCTTTTCCCGCAATGCGGCTTCGTCGATCTGGATGATGTCGATGCCGTGCGACTCCAGATCGAGCACCTCGTCCCGGATCGCCAGGGCGATTTGAAATGCGCAATCTTTCAGGCTGATATCTTCGCGCGGGAAGGACCAGTTCAAAATGGTGACCGGACCGGTCAGCATGCCTTTGACCGGTTTGTGGGTCAAGCCGTTGGCATAGACCGCATATTCTACCGTGATGGGTCGCGAACGGGCAATGTCTCCCCAGATGATCGGCGGTTTGACGCATCTGGTTCCATATGATTGGACCCAGGCGTTTTGCGTAAAAATGAAGCCGTCCAGGCATTCGCCAAAATATTCGACCATGTCGTTGCGTTCAAATTCGCCATGCACGAGCACATCCAGGCCGATTTCTTCCTGTTTTTTGATGCACGCCGCAATCTGCCGGAAATTGAATTGCTTGTATTGCGTTTCGGAAATGGCGCCTTTTTTGAAGGCGGCGCGGTTGGCCCGCACTTCGGCCGTCTGGGGGAACGACCCGATGGTCGTCGTCGGCAGCGGCGGAAACCGGAACTTCGCTTTCTGGATGCGTTCCCGTTCGGCAAAAGCGGGGTGCCGGACGAAATCGGCTTCCGTCAAAGCCGCCAGCCGGGCTTGGGTTTCAGTATGCTTCGTATGCCGGGCGCCATCGAACAGCGCTTCATTTTGTTCATAGACAACGGATTGGTGCGGATGGGGAAGCGACAAAAGTGTCTTGAGTTCAGCCAATTCCAGCAACTTCTCCTCGGCAAAGGAAAAATGGCGTTTGTATTCGTCGGACAACCTGGTTTCATGTTTTAACGTAAAAGGAACATGCAACAGCGAACATGAGGTGCCAATCACGATGTTGTCGGCATATTTGCGCAATTCAGCCACCAGTGCAAGGGTATGCCGATATTGGTTTTTCCAGATGTTTTTGCCGTTGATGACGCCTGCAAACAATGTTTTGTCTTTGGCAAATCCCTGTTGGCGGACGAGCGCAAGCGACTGTTTTCCTTCGACAAAGTCCAGCCCGATCCCGTCGAAAGGCAGCGATTGCAACGTCCCGTAAATATCGCGCACATCGCCAAAATAGGTTTGCAACAACACTTTAACATTTCGTTTGGACGACAAAATCTGCGAATAAAGCTTTGCAAACAAGGTGATGTCATCGGCCGACAGATCGGTCACCAATTCGGGTTCATCCAGTTGAATCCATTGGGCGTCCATTGCGTCCAATTGTTCCAGTACGGCTCCGTATGCTGCGGCGGTGTCCTGGATATAATCCTCCGCTTTCTTTGTGCCCGAATACCTGGCGAGCTTCAGCAAGGTGAACGCCCCGATCAATACGGGTTTGGTTTCGATCCGGAGCCGCTTGGCTTCCCGGTATTCGTCAAACAGCTTGGTGCCCGCCACGCGGATTTCCGCTGCATCTTCCAGTTCCGGAACCATATAGTGATAATTCGTGTTGTACCATTTTCTCATCGCCAGCGCCTTGACGTCGCCACGTTCGCCCTGGTATCCCCTGGCCATGGCAAAGTAGGTGTCCAGCGAACCAAGTCCAAGCGCCTGATACCGCTTGGGCACGATGTTGAACATGCAGGCCGCATCCAGCAGGCCGTCATAGAAGGAAAAATCATTGGACGGAATGAAGTCGATGCCGTTTTGTTGCTGCACCCGCCAATGGGTCGCTCTGAGATCGGCCGCTGTACGTTGAAGCGCATCCAGGCCGATTTCTCCCCTGAAATATTTCTCGGAGGCAAATTTCAGCTCGCGCCATGCCCCGATCCGGGGATAGCCGATGATGGATGTTTTCATGGACAATCACTCCTTGCTTCCTGTTTTAACCCGGATTATAGGGAGAGGGTTGGTCTTTTGGGAAACACATTAAAACTATGGCAAGTTATAGCCGAGGGTTATGGCCGCCGGGCGGCCAAAGTTAGACAAGGCGCTGGGTCATGGGACTTGAGAATCAAAATATTGGGGTTAAACCAGCTTTGTTATGCATGTACATACTGTATCTTGTGTTTCGTGAAGTACAGTGATATGATATAGGCAACAATTTCATACGAGTTTCAGCCAGGTACTACACCGGTAGTTTAAATGGGAAGCTAGTGCGAATCTAGCGCTGTCCCCGCAACTGTAACGCTGACAAACGTTCGATTACCACTGTGCCATCGGCATGGGAAGGGAACGCGAGGTAGAAGCGAAGCCAGGAGACCTGCCTGACTGAAACGATGCTGAACATTTCTCCGGGGGCTGGGAAATGGCACGAACACTTGCGTTTATTGGGCAATGCGTGTCTGGCATGGCATGCGATTTTTTGCCTGGACAGCAAATGGCGCAATTCGTTGCAACACCCCGGAAATCGAGGGTGTTTTTTTGTTGGCCCCAAAATGAAACGCGATCAGGAGGAACAGGAATGAAGTTGTACACGAGAACGGTTTGCCCGAAATGTCTGTGGATCAAATCGGAAGCGCAACGCGTTGGCGCGGAAGTGGAAATCATCAATATCGATCACGAGGAAGAAGCGCGTAGACGATTGATGGACGCAGGCATCAGGAGCGTCCCCGTGATGGAAACGGATGGCAGGTTCCTGGTGGACCCGTTGGAGATGGTACGGCAATTGGAGCGATGCCTTGTATGATTGCCTATGCAAGCCGTACCGGCAACGTCCGTCATATCGTTTCGCGGCTGAACCTGCCTGCGGTGGAGATCGCAGCGGACCGGACGCTGTCCGAACCTTTTTTGCTCATGACCTATACGGACAAATTGGGAGAAGTGCCGGAACTGGTCCAGCATTTCATGGACAGAAACGGCGTTTATTGCCGCGGGGTTGTGGTGAGCGGGAACAGCAATTTCGGGCATGGGCTGTTTGGGAAAGCCGGAGATACGATTGCACGGCAGTGGAACGTACCGTTGGTGCGAAAAGTCGAGTTGCGGGGGTTCCAGGAAGATTATGAAGCGATTCTACGCAACTATGGCATGCTGCTGAAGAAGCCGGTGTGAGGGCCGTGATGCCGTTGAAAGGAGCCAAACGGATGAAGTCGTATTTGAAGCTGAACAATGAAGTGCTCAATCATTATAGCCGTACGGGCAAACTCGATCTGGCGAAAGACAGGGAAGCGACCCGGCGTTACTTCCTGGAACATGTCAACGTCAAAATGCGGTATTTCATCGATCTGGAAGAGAAGATCCGCTATCTCGTTGAGGAAGGATATTACGAAGCCGAATTTTTGAAGCAATACGACATGGCGTTCATCAAACGCATGTACGAGAAGGCCTACGCCTACAAATTCCGGTTTCCGTCATTCATGAGCGCCAGCAAATTTTATGAAAGCTATGCGATGAAAAGCCGGGATGGCGAGGAAATATTGGAGAAATACGAGGATCGCATCGTCATCACCGCCCTGTATCTGGCCCGGGGGGACGAACAACTGGCCGAACGCGCCGTGGATGCGATGATGACCGCCTACCAGCCGGCCACGCCCACCGCACTCAACAGCGGCAAAAAAGCGCGTGGAGAACTGGTGAGCTGTTTCAAGCTGACCATGGACGATTCCATGAACAGCATTGCCGAAAATATCGGGTATTGCCTGGAGTTGTCCCGGCTGGGGGGCGGTGTCGGCGTCAACTTGACCGACCTCAGGCCACTCGGTGATCCGATCAAGGGAATCATGAATCGTGCCAGTGGTGTCATGCCGGTAGCCAAATTGCTTGAAAATGCGTTTTCCTATTCGAATCAACTGGGCCAGCGCAACGGGTCCGGCGTCGTCTATCTGAACATTTTCCATGCCGACATCGAAAACTTCATCTCGTCCAAAAAGCCGAACGCCGATGACAAAATCCGGCTGGCCACGCTTTCCACGGGCATTATCATCCCGGATATCTTTTTTGAACTGATGAAACGGGACAAGGACATCGTTTTGTTCAGTCCATACGACATCTATCAGGTCTATGGCAAACGCATGTCCGAAATCAGCATCAGCGACATGTATTACGAACTGCTGGATCATCCACGGATTCGCAAAATCAAGCGGCTCAATGCGCGAAAGCTGTACACGGAAATCAAGAAGGCGCAATTCGAATCGGGATATCCGTTTGAAGTGTTCGACGACCAGGTGAACCGCCAGCATCCCCTCCGCCAGCTGGGACGCATCAAGATGTCCAATTTGTGCACGGAAATCCTGCAAGTCCAGACGACCAGCATCATCCGCGATCACGGCGAAGAAAACACCTACGGACAGGACGTTTCCTGCAATCTGGGGTCGATCGACATTCATCAGGCGACGAAACATGAAAATTTCGAGGAATTGATTGATACGGCGATCCGGTTGCTGACCCAGGTTTCGTTGATGACGGAAATCAAAAACGTCCCTTCGGTCGCCATCGGCAACCGGGCGATGCATGCGGTCGGACTCGGCGTCATGAACCTGCACGGGCATCTGGTTTCGCAAGGGCTGGCGTATGGTTCGGAGGAATCGATTGCGTTTATCGACGCTTTTATGGAGGCCGTCAACTATTATTCATTGCTGGCTTCGATGCGTCTGGCGAAGGAAAAGGGGGAAACGTTCCATGGTTTTGAATTGAGCGATTATGCGGACGGTTCCTACTTCGACAAGTATGTGTCCAAACCGGCTCCATCACTGCCTGACAAGGTGATGCAGGCGCTTGGCCATGTGCCGGTCATCACGCGGGAAATGTGGCGCCACCTGCGGGATCAAGTCATGGCATACGGATTGTTCAATGCATACCGGCTGGCGATTGCGCCGACGGGGAGCATATCGTATATCCGCAATTGTACGGCTTCCATCGCGCCTTGCACGGAAAAAGTGGAAATCCGGGATTATGCCGACAGCCGGACCATATATCCGATGCCTTTTCTGAATGACAGCAATATGGCCCTGTATCAGGAAGCGTACGACATCGACCCGTTCCGCATGGTCGACCTGTATGCGGCTGCGCAGAAGCATGTGGATCAGGGCATTTCCATGACGTTGTACGTGACGGATCAATGGACGACCGAACAGTTGGCGCGGTTGTACATCTATGCCTGGATGAAGGGGATCAAAACGGTTTATTACGTGCGCCAACGGTTGCAGACGATTGAGGAGTGTGTGGCATGCTCGATTTGACGCGGTATGAAGCGGTCAACTGGAACCGGAATCAGCAGGCTTTGACCAAAGTATTTTGGGACCAGCAATGGAAGCAGATCTGGTTTCCGGAAGAAATTGCGGTCAGCAAAGATATCAGGCAATGGCAAGATTTCCCCCATCAGGATACGTACAAAAAAGTGTTGGGCGGATTGACATTGCTGGATACGATCCAGACCAATATCGGCATGAACGAAATCGCCCGTTATGCGCCCGATTTGCAAGAGAAGGCGCTATACACCGTATTTGCATCGTTTGAAGCCATTCATGCGAAGTCGTATTCCTATATATTCACGACGTTGTGTACGAACGGCGAAATTGAAGCGTTGTTTGACTGGGTTGCGCAAAACGAATATTTGCAATACAAGGCGAACCGCATTGCAGGGGTATACCGCTCCATCGCCGAAGGCGACGACGTATCCTTGTGGAAGGCGATGTTTGCATCGGTCATGCTGGAGTCGTTCCTGTTTTATTCGGGATTCTTTTTTCCGCTATATCTGGGTGGACAAGGCGTGCTGCGAAACAGCGCGGAAGTGATATCGCTCATCCTGCGGGATGAGTCGATCCATGGGGTTGCGATCGGCTATTTCGCCCAGCAGCGGTTCAGGCAGTTTGCGCCGGAGCAGAAAGAAGCGCTGACCAAATGGGGTTATGAGTTTTTGCTGGATTTGTACCATAACGAGATCAATTATACCCAAGATTTATATGCGGAGACGGGCTTGAGCCCGGAGGTCGGCAGCTATGTCCGGTACAATGCAAACAAGGCGTTGATGAATCTCGGGCTGGAAGTCATGTTTCCGGAAGAAGAAGTAAACCCGATTGTGATGAACGGCATCCGCAATGAAGGGTCAACCTATGACTTCTTCTCCCAGAAAGGTTCAACCTATGCGGTGGCGAAGGTGGCCCCGATTACCGACGAGACGTTCCGTTTTTGACGGAACGTCTTCTTTTACGCTGCCGCGGACAGCGCGTTGATCAAGTCCGTCAGCATCTGGTATTCGTCCTTCTGGATTTCCTTCATTTTGTCAATTGCCGATTGCAGGATGCCGGTATTTCTGCTGACGCCGTATTTTAGAATCTGGTTGCGCAACTTTTCGAATGCGTTTGCCAGCACCGTATAGTTGTTGATCTGGTTGGCCAAATCCAGTTGCGGGAATTGCGATTCGATATATTTGAGACGTTCAACCATCAGCGTCTTGTGCTCCATGAGGATGTGCAGCGGAATGAGCAGGTTGCGCCACACGTTTTGCTCCGGATCATCCAGGACGGATTGCATGATGGCGATCAGATTGTCATAGGCGCTTAATCCGTATTTGTAGCTGACACCCTTGTAGTAATCGATGACGTTTTTGACGACGCGCCTGGAATCCCTGAAGTCGGAGAGCTGCTGAATGATCGGTTGCAACTGGAACGACAGATGGTATTTGGGCATTTCGTTCATTTTGAACAGGTATAACCGCTGCTCGTAACGGACGTTTTCATATTCGTTGTCCAGATAGGCGCGTTCCAGCGTGTCGAAGTCAACACTGCTCTCGCGATAATTCCAGGTTTTGTCATAGCCCCAGAAATAAGCGAGGTTCCGGTTTGCGTTGAAGCCATGGATCATGATCATGTGGTTGAAATCAAGCTTCCTCGCCCCGGCATAGGTGTCCGGGATATACTTTTCGTTCACATAGAACAGTACATATTCGCCGTTTTGGATGGCTGATTGGATGATGTCGGAAAGGCGCAGCCCTTTTTGCAGAATAAAACTGCGGTTGATGATTTGCAGGTCAAAGCAGTGCGCGATGACACTCCAGTTATACCCGTTATGGTCCGGCAAGTAAAATTGGATCGGATGCGTGAGGTTGCCATTTTCGGAAAACAGTTGAATGAAATTGGTGAATATCCACGGTTTGGCGATTTCGTAATTGCCCAAGACGGAAAATTGGTAAGCGTGATGCAAATAGCCTCTGACCAGCGGTTTGCTCAAGGGCAATTTGATATCATGGTCCTGCATATTTTCACCGTCCATGATTTCAGAAAATTTCGGTTCTATTGGTTTGGCATGCATGCAAGATATTTACAATTCGCCAATAAGGTAAACCAATTAATGGTATACGTCAAGTGTTTTTGGAAGATTGTGCGGATGAAACGGATACGACAACGACCGGCACGAAACCGGTGACATCGCACGCTCCCCGATGTTCCCCTGTTTCGTGCCGGTCGTTTGGCGCCGGAATGCAACTGGTCATTGCTGCCAGGGATCAACTGGCGATGGCGGTCGATTCCGGCTCTTCCATGACATACAGCGAATCGCCGGAAGCCTGGGTGTCTTCGCTGTTTTGCTGGTCGGCCAGCAATTGCAAATCGGAGACGAGCGAATCCAGCTTGACGTATGAATCCACAGTATGATGAATCCTGACATCCTGATGTTCGATGCTGGCACTGATCTGCTGGATGGCCGCCATGTTCTGCTCCGTTACCGATGCCACGCTGTTCATGTCTTCGGTCATCTTCAAATATTCGTCACGCATGCGGAGCATGGAGCCGCCCACCGCGTCCGCATGGGCTTTGACGGCGTGCATGTGGGCCGAGATCGTACCGAAAATTTGCCGGACTTGCTGCGACCCTTCATGGCTGGTGTTGACCGCCTTTTCACCGCGAATGACTTGTTCGTTGACCGATTCGATCTGGGTACGGATATGATTGAGAATGCGCGAAATTTCACTTGTCGCCTTGCTGGAACGATCGGCCAGTTTACGGATTTCCCCGGCAACGATGGCAAATCCGCGTCCGTGTTCTTCCGCTCTCGCCGCTTCAATGGCCGCATTGAGGGAAAGCAAATGGGTCTGGTCCGAAATTTCGCTGATGGTGCTGACGATCTGGCTGACTTGCTCGTTGTATTGCGTCAGGCGCTTCATCTCGTCTACGGTATGGAGCATGATTGTTCTGACCTGGTCCACGGCATCTGCCAGTTCGGCGATTTGCCGGCTGCCCCGGCCGGTCAATTCGCTGGTTTCCGCACTTCGTTGCTGCAGGTCGTTTGCAAATTCGGACAGTTGGTCAACCACGCGTTCAATCTGTGCGACCCGATCATTCACATTCACGACGCTGTTTGTTTGCATTTCCACCGCCTGGATCATTTCCATGAAGGAACGGGTCACTTCTGCGGAAATTTGACCGACCTGCCGCATTTCTCCCCGCTGTTCATTGCTGAAGTCGTTTAAAATCTGGATGGAGGATTTCAGCTTCTCCAGCAATTGGTCGCTGTACTCCTTGGCCTTGAGCGCCTCTTGCCGCTCCCGGGCCACCTGCCGCTGGAGCTTCTCGCTGAAGGCGGAGGCAAACGCCAGCGCAGCCGTAAAGAAAATCAGGTACATGCCCAGATAGAGCAGCGAGTCCCCCGGAAACAGCTTGTTGCCGATGACCGGATGCAGATATACATAGGTGGTCAGCGCCATGCCGAGTGCGCCGGCGAAAATAATCGCCTTGTAATCGGAATACAGCGTCATCAGGCCGATGCACAAATAGACAAGGAAATACGTGCTTACGATCGGATTCGGGTCGGTCACGATCAGGAGGAGTGTCATCACCAGGAATGAAATGGCCACGAAATATTTGATGTAATTGCTCAACAGTCTTCGATATGTCAAAATGGTTGTTACGCCGCACATGAACGAGCCCACTGATACCAGCACGGCAATCATCTGTACGGGGAGTTGTATTGCGATATCGACAAGCAAACCGAGCAAAACCATTGCCCACAAAATTTTGACGAATAGACGATTGCGTTTGTCCAGTACAGTTAATGGCTTGTTCATTTCAACACCAGACCTTCTCCCAGATTTAACCACACCAATTTGTCGCGTTTGCGCATCAATTTGTCCACATCAATGATGGCTGGTTGTACATAGTCCCCTTTGTAGAAAATTTTGTCGCCGAACTTCTCTATGGGGAAATGGAAAGTAATCTTCAGTGCGCGGAAAAAAACGGGTTCGAGCAGGGAAATCAAATAATCGTATCCGTTTCTGGTGGCGAAATAAACAATCGACGACAGCAAATCCCCAATGTATTTGCCGCGGAATTCAGGAAGCAATGCGACTTTGTCGACTTCCAGGACATTGGTGAAAGGGCTGTTTAGCGTAGGATGCAAATAGAACGGGGCAATCTGATCGATTTCACTTTCTCCCGGCTTATACCGCTTGAATTCTGCCGAACCGGCATATTGGCCGTCTTCTGTGATGACGAGGTATCTGTCCAGGACTTCACCGGAAAACTCGAATTCAAATCCTTTTTCACGCCAAGCCGTCATCCAAATAAAATTGAACATGGTCAATTCGATTGAATTTTCGACTCTCTTGTACACGTATAACGAACCCTCCATTCAATTGTGTGATGGTAGCGATCTGTGATGAACAGCTTCCCACCTCCTTTAATCAATTAAATGGAAAAAGTGTTAGCAAACGGTTACATCACTATTATAATATCGCAAAACTTCCAAATTCAACTAATTCAAACAAGTGGTGAATGATATATATTGAACGGTCTTGAAGTCGTATCGGATCGAAAAAATCGAAATCATGTCGAATTTTTTCGCATGAAAAATGACAATTTCATTGTTTGATGGCAAATAAATGCGTCGAATAATGTCGATCTGTATGGGTGCAATGCGCGGAGAATGTTTTAAAAAAATGAATTAATTTTAATTTGAAGGGGGAATCTATATGCAAAGTTTGCACAAAATAGACACAATTAACGGAAGTGAAAACGTTGACATCCATTTTGAAAGCGCTTAAATTTATGGGTAAAACAATTTTTTCAGCAAGATTACACACCATTCAGATTGGGGCAATCAAAATTGAATCTTCCATTGGAGCAAGATCGTACGTTTCAAATGCATCAAGGTGGCAAGTTGACGGTGAACACCAGGGTTTCCGTCAACAGCCGGGAAGATTTGTCTCATGTATATACTCCCGGCGTTGCGCGCGTGTGCATGGCGATTCATGAAGATCCGGACAAAGCATTCGCCTATACCGTGAAAAGCAATACCGTGGCCGTTGTGACCGATGGGACCGCGGTGCTCGGACTCGGGGACATCGGGCCGGTGGCGGCATTGCCAGTCATGGAGGGGAAAGCGCTATTATTTAAAGAAATGGCTGGTGTTGACGCATTTCCGATTTGCCTGAATACGAAAGATACCGAAGAGATCATTCAAGCCGTCAAATGGATTGCGCCGGTGTTTGGCGGCATCAATCTGGAAGACATCTCTTCCCCGCGTTGCTTCGAAATCGAGGAGCGGCTCAAGCGCGAACTGGATATCCCGGTCTTCCATGACGATCAGCACGGAACTGCCGTCGTCATGCTCGCCGGGCTCATCAATGCATTGAAGATCGTGGGCAAAAAACTGTCCGATATCAAGGTGGTGTTCAGCGGCATCGGCGCAGCAGGCGTTGCTTGCACGAAAATGCTGCTTGCTGCGGGTGTAACCCATATCATCGGCGCGACGCGATCAGTTGGCATTCTGCACCGCGGGGCCACTTACAGCAATCCGGTCATGCAATGGTATGCGGAACATACCAACCCGGAAGGCATCACCGGGAAGCTGCCGGACGCCATGAAAGATGCGGATGTGTTCATCGGGCTGTCGGGTCCGAATGTCATTACCGTGGAAGATTTGAAGAACATGGCCGCTGATCCGATCGTGTTTGCCATGGCCAATCCGAATCCCGAAATCATGCCGGAAGTTGCTGCGCCGTATGTGCGCGTCATGGCGACGGGCAGATCGGATTATCCGAACCAGTTGAACAATGTATTGAGTTTCCCTGGCATTTTCAGGGGAGCACTGGATTGCCGGGCCACAGTAATCAATGAGGAAATGAAAATGGCGGCAGCGTACGCCATTGCTTCGGTGGTCCCGGAGGAAGAATTGAGCGAGTCCCGCATCGTCCCAAGTGTATTTGACAAGCAAGTCGTGGAGCGGGTCAGAGCCGGCGTCATCCGCGCGGCCATTGAAACAAAAGTCGCGCGCATCGTGCCTGCCGATTTTGCCTGAACCGATACGCCGATTGGCTTCCGAATGACCATACCCAAGCGCGAGACCGGGAGAAGTCTCTTTCCGTCTCGCGTTTTTTTGTCCATTTGGACGACAGTTCGCCAAGCAGTATTTGCTAATAAGTTGTATAATTGACATCAGCCCTACAAGTTTGGGGGCATTGGTAAATTGTTTGGTGAAATCATTTGAAGATGGATAGGAGAATGAGCGGGATGAAACAGGCGCTGACGATTGCCGGATCGGACAGCAGTGGCGGAGCTGGCATTCAGGCGGATCTCAAGACGTTTCAGGAGCTTGGCATTTATGGCATGTCGGTCATCACGGCAGTCACTGCGCAAAATACAAGGGGCATCCGGGCCATCTATCCGATGACGATTGAAGCGGTTGGCAGCCAATTGGATGCCATCGGCGAAGATTTGAAGCCGGCCGCCGTCAAGACCGGCATGCTCGGTGACGGAGAGATGGTCCGGCTTGTAGCGGACAAATACGTGCAATTCGGATGGAGCAATCTGGTTGTGGATCCGGTAATGTTGGCCAAGGACGGTTCCGAATTGCTGAAGCGGGAAGCGGTGGCATCGCTGGTGAAGGTGTTGCTTCCGCTTGCGGAGGTGGTGACGCCCAATATTCCGGAGGCGGAACTGCTGGCCCAAATGTCCATCCGTACTTTGCAAGATCGTGAAGAAGCTGCTCGCCGTCTGGTCCAGATGGGGGCCCGGCATGTCATCGTGAAGGGCGGGCATGATCCATCTGACGAAGATGTTTCGATCGATCTATTGTATGATGGCAACATTTACTGCTATTTGGAAGGCAAACGTATCAGGACACGTCATACTCATGGCACTGGCTGCACGTTCTCCGCGGCGGTTGCCGCCGGACTCGCATCCGGATTATCGTTCTGGGAGGCGGCAAAATCCGCCAAACATTTCATTCATGCCGCAATTGCGGAAAGCTTGGAGATCGGCAGCGGACAAGGGCCCACCAATCATGCCGCATACCGGCGTTTGCTGGAAGCGCAACGCAACGCAGTCGAACATGGAACAAACTTGGAAAAAAGGGATAATAAACGAAATCACATATGATATACTAAAATCAAAACTTGCGACATAAAATCCGATAATTCGACCTCAAGGTGTGAATCGGTTGTTTCAGCTGCCCGATCATGATCGCCGGCAGACGCAACGGGAAATGACGGCATCTTCCCATCGCTCTCCGATGGGAAGCTTGCCCGGGTCATCTGCCGGTCTGCAGCAATCCGCGGGCAATCAGGTACCGTACAAGGCGCATCGTCACCAATTCAAGTACATGCATGGCAACAAAAAACCAGGAATTGAAGGTGCTGCATCGGAACCATATAGGCACCGGCATGAAAAATGAAGTTGATGAAGCCCAGCGATGATCACCGTGACGGTTTCTGACCATTGAAGAAGAAAACGAGGTCAGGGCCAAGTTCAGGATAGATCCGTATGTGCATGAAGAAGAAAGCTTGGAACGCAGGGGGGAGGAAGCATACCAAGAAGAAAGCAAAGATTTTGACGGATAAGGGGAAGCCTAAAAAGATTCAATCGAATATGCGAACGCAAATTTGTGAAATGGATATCAACCCGAAGCATTCCCGTAGATCATGCAAAGGTGGGGACTTCGATGCAGAAATCCGCTCGTGCAAATATCCACCGCAAGAAAAGATTCACCATCGGGCTCATCTCGGAAAACAGCGCCAATGAATTGGAAAATCGCATGCGGGTTGGCGTCATCAAGGCTGCACAAAAACATAACGTCAACCTGATTTGCTTCACTCATTTGGAAGCGTTTACGCACAATACGGTTTTTTACGGCTATGAGGCGGAGCAATATCAGATCAGTCATGATGTGTTGCAGCAATTAATCGATGAATTTGAAATTGACGGTCTGCTTTTTCTCGGCTGGTCGTTACTGTTTGAAGGAGAACGGTTTACACGCTTCAAGCGCAAATATGCGCATATTCCGATACTGAGCCTGGGCAAGCATTTCCCGGAAACGCCATCTGTTTTGTTCGTAGGCGATGAATATATCGAGCAACTGCTTGTTCACCTCATTGAAGGACACCAATATCGCAAAATTGCGTTTTTGGAGCATTGGTATCCCGATTCTCGCGGAGATGTGTACAAGCAAACGATGAAAAAGTACGGCTTGTACGATCCGGACTTGTTCATCGGGGCAGCGGATCTGGAAGGCATAGATATCAAGGATCGTCCGAGCCGCGCGTTGTCCCTGCTGCTGGATCAACGCAAAGTAACGTTTGAAGCGATCATGACCATGAAATCGGAGGAAGGCCGGTTGTTGCTGGCGGCGCTTCGGGAAAGGGGAATACGGGTACCGGAAGACATCGCGGTGACGACATATGAAGATGATCTTTCCACGCAGTATTCGAATCCGACCATGACGACAATCGAGTTTCCGTTTGAGCAAATCGGTTTTGCTGGTTGCGAGAAAATGGTCGAATTGTTGACGCAAGGGTCGATTCCGATCCGTACACAAGTGCCTGGCAGGCTGATCATCCGGCGTTCCTGCGGCTGTTTGCTGGAAATGGAGCAAGCGCTGGATTTGGATGAAGTTCCCGGCACCGGCGCAGCCACCGCATCCGGACCATTCAGCGCATGCCGGGAGGAGCAACAACTGGAGGAAGCGTTTTTCGATAGCCTGAATACGGGATCGGCGGCTTTGTTGAACAGGCTGGAAGCCTGCATGTCACGGCAGGTGCGTGATCCGGATTTCGTCCAGCGCTGGATTACGGGCATGAGGGAACGGTATGCGCCTTACAACCAGGGGGATTTGGCGCAAGTGGTGCGCTTTGAAAACTTGTGTCATGCTGCCCGGATCGTGGGCGCCGAGATGGAGAAGGCATGGCTTGTCCAGGATACGCTGGCCGGACGGAGAATCGATATGAAGCTGGAAGCTTTCGGTCAGGCCTTGCTGAACACGTTTCATCTACCCGAAATATTGGATTTGCTGGAGACCAATCTGGATATGCTGCAAATCCCGGGTTGTTCGATATTTCTGATGACAGAAGGCCGCGCCAGGTTCGACCACTGCCGGAAAATCTATGAATATGCGGATCATGTCCGGCATTCGTCAGGCGAGTACATCCATACCCGGTCGTATTACCGGGAATACTTGCAACGCCGGGATGACAGTTGCGTGTTGGTTGTATCATTGCTGCACGTGGAGAAAAATATTCTGGGATTCATCAGTTTTGAAGCGGGGCCGCCGGATGGGGTTCTATATCTGCGTCTTGCCATCTTGCTCAGCAATGCGCTCATGAGCACTTTGTCGGTGGACAAGCTGACGGAGGAAATCCGGCTGCGCAAGGAAAAGGAACGCCAATTGCATGTTTATGCCAATTTCGACATGTTGACGGGGTTGCGGAACCGGCGATCGTTTTATGACTTGATCGAGCGGTTGGATGAATCGGTGGCTTTTCATGTGCTTTATCTGGACGTCGATGGATTCAAGGCGGCCAATGATACATTGGGCCATAACATCGGAGACCAGCTCCTGGCGCAGATTGCCGATCGGGTCCGGACGGTGCTAAAGGGATGGACCATCCAATCGCCGGGAGAGGACCAAGTTGGGGAAGCATGGAGCGAAGATCGTGGCGCCGCGATTTTCCGGATTGGCGGGGACGAATTTGCAGCACTCCTCAAAATTGTCGACGACCAGGCACGGGACCGGCTGATTCACAAACTGATCGACAACATACGCCAGCCCTATTGGATTCAGGGCAATCGGCTGACGCTGGGATGCAGCATTGGCGTCAGCTCGTATCCTGCCGATAGCCCGGATCGGAAGCAAGTTTTGCAATATGCGGATATAGCGATGTACCGCGCCAAAAAAAACGGTGGAAGCAGTTTTAAAAATTTCGATCATTACATGTTGCGTGAGACGGTAGAACGGATCGAATGGATCAATGACTTGCGGCTGGCGCTGGAACGCGGGGAATTCAGGCTGGTCTATCAACCGCAGGTGGAAAGCACCACACGAGCAATCAAAGGCGTCGAAGCGTTGATCCGGTGGCGGCATCCGGTCAAAGGCAACGTTTCGCCGAATGTATTTATTCCGCTGGCGGAAGAGACGGGTTTGATCGGACAAATCGGCGAATGGGTGTTGCGCGAAGCCTGCCGGCAATTGAAATTGTGGCGGCAAGCCGGCATGCCTGCGTGCAGCATGGCCGTCAATTTGTCGGTCAAGCAATTTGAGGACGATCAACTGGTGGAAAAAATAGAGGCCATCCTGCAAGAGAATGGACTCGATCCATCTTTGCTGGAGCTGGAGATTACAGAGAACATCGCGATGGAAGAACATCAGCTGGACACGCTGCAACGCCTGCGCCGTTTGGGCATATCCATTTCCGTCGACGACTTCGGTACCCAATATTCGTCGCTCAGCTACCTGAAGCGGTTTCCGGTGACCAAACTGAAGCTGGATCGATCTTTTGTCCGCGGCATCCAGTCCGACCCGAAAGATCGCGAAATGATCAAGGCGATCATATCCGTTGCCAAATTGTTTGATCTGGAAGTGTTGGCAGAAGGGGTGGAAACGTTGGAGGAAGCGGACTACCTCGTTCAACAGGGCTGTACGCTGTTACAGGGGTATTATTTTTATCGGCCGATGGAGCCGGATCAAGTATTTGCGCTATTCTAGCAGAACATTATGATTTCTTAATAAACGGATCAAATCCGCGCCATCACAATGATTGGTACGCCCGGTGTGCCCGGATTCCAATTTTTGCGGCATGAAACTCCCGTATTCGTCTTGATAGACTTGATAGTGTTCACAACAAGTCCAGATGGATATAAGGGGAGGATGCTGTTAAATGAAAAAAATCGGCAAAATGACGAAATGGTTGACGGCTGGTGCGATTGCGTTGGCGGTGGCCGTACCGTCAGGTGCAGCGTCAGCGGCGTCCAATACAACTGTTCAGTATAAAGTTGTTTACAACCAGGTCAATTTGAATGGTGACTGGAGCACATTGCTGAATCAGTATCTGCAGCGTTTGACGAAGCCAAACCCGGCTACGGCGACAACGGCGCAGAAGCCGACGACCAACACGTCGGCGTCCACCAACACAAAGCCGGCTACAACCACGACAACGACCACGACGAATGCTTCTTATGCGCAACAAGTGGCTACGCTGGTCAACCAGGAACGTGCCAAAGCAGGCCTGAAGGCGCTGACCATGGATTCGGCACTGTCGAATGTTGCGTTGGCCAAGGCGAAAGATATGTACAACAACAACTATTTCAGCCATACTTCGCCCACTTACGGTTCGCCATTTGATATGATGAAATCTTTCGGCATCAAATACAGCTACGCCGGGGAAAATATCGCCAAGGGCCAAAAAACGCCTCAGGAAGTCATGAACGCCTGGATGAACAGTGCAGGTCACAAGGCCAATATTTTGGGAGCGAACTACTCGAAGATCGGGGTCGCTTACTACAATGGCGTATGGGTCCAAATGTTCATTGGTTAACACGAATAGAAGGCCTGTTGTTGCGCCCGCAAGTATTGCATGAATTCCCGGCTTGCATTATCGGGCATCTCGCACAGTTCGCCTCGTGATGTACTTGCAACGGCGCGCGACGGCTGTCCATTATGCGCAGCAGTAACCAGGGAACTTCGCCGACCTCCACGTCGGTCAGGGTTCCCTGGTTTTTCGCAGTGTTGGGTGTACGCTCTGTTCTTTTTGCAGAATATCGACAGTGTCGTGCTTCTTCTTTTTTGCGTAATATCGCCAGCAGTTTCCTGTTTTGCACAATGACAAGTGTATACGCTTCTTTCTCTATCATTTCGCCTTATGCATCATTTCGCCATTGGCTCCCGTTTTTTATGTATCATCAGGTATCATCAAAGCGGTACTGTATTGCTCTTGACCCAATATCCAAGGGATGACAGGCCAGCGTTGCTCAAGAACAAAAAATGTCGCTACAGCGGCGCGTGAAGCAGACCGGCGTGCAGCCTGTTCGGTGGTCAGGTCGTGAAAATGGAGAAAGGTCGATGGAATGGCAAAAACAAATCTGGTCTTTTGTCTATCCGAAAAACTGGACTTCCACCAATCGACGAAACCGCTGGTTTCATGTAGTATGAGAGTAATACTTTCGAGTCAGTTACGGTTCGGATTGGAATAGGGAGTTTTCAGCATGTTTCAGGCCATCATTCAATTTTTCATGCGTTTTGGCCCATGGGGGCTATTTATCCATTCCTTTGCGGATGCCATCATTTTTCCGATCCCTGCATTTTTCCTTCAAGTCCCGCTCAGTCTCCTCGATCCGGCCGGGGCATTGTGGCTTGCAACAATCGGTTTTGTCGCCTGTCTGCTCGGAACACCGTTCGGTTATTACATTGGCAAATTGCTCGGTGAATCCGTGCTAACCAGGTTCATGAAACCTTCCCTCGTTGAAAAAGCTCGCCAATTGTTTGAGAAAAATGGCGAAGCTGCCATTCTGGTCGGCGCCTTCACGCCGATTCCCTTCAAAGTGTTCACAATATTGTCCGGATGCCTGAAATATCCGCTTTGGCGACTGATGGTGTACGCTTCGATCGGACGTGCGGTCAAATTTTATACGATCGGCTTCCTTTTCTATATGTATGGCCGGGGTGCCGCCGGCATGGTTGATCACGTCTCGCTGTACATTTGTCTGATCGCGGTGCCCCTGCTGTTGATTTACTTGTTCATCAAGCGAAAGATTCGCATGAAAAATGCCGGGCATGCGGATAGCCGGCTGAAAGAATGCAAGACTCAACAAGTAATCATACCGGAACAAGCCAACAAATCGGAACAGGCCAACGAACCGGAACAAGCGGAAAATGCCGGATCAGAGAAATGACAAAACAGGCAAAATTGTCGCCGACGTCAGCCGGTCACTTTCTCAATTTTGGTCGGGTTGTTGATTTTGTATGGCACCGGATGACGGGTTAATTTTTTGGCAATGATTTTGGCTTCGAACCGGAGCTCGTCCCCGATGGACAACGCAAGTTTCTTCAAAGTTGCACTGTGGCTGGACCAGGCAAGTCCAACTTCGATCGCAGCATCGGGTGAACCCGGTTCGAAGAGCCTGACCGCATCGTATATGACCACTTCATCTTCCGTTTCCGCAAAGTGATTGGGCACGGTCGCAAAAGCTTTGACGATAGCCGTCATCTTGACTTTTTCTTCGGGCAACGCTAGTTTTTTGGATTTGACCGCTTTGCCGGATTTGTCGGCTTCAACTGCAATGCCGGCATTGATCGTTTTGCTAGCGTTGACCGCATCGCCGGGTATGTCTGCACGGAGCGCGTCCTCGTCTTTGGCAGCATGGACCGGCACCGGCGGTGTTTCGGTCTCAAGCTCTCCGGGGCGTGATTCGGCATGTTCGTCGTCTGCGGGTTTCGCATCAACCGGTTCCAGGTCCGGAACAGCGTGTTGTTTCTGGCTGAAGGATGCGGCTTGCATTTCTTTCAGGTAAGCGGGGTGGATGCAATGCAACTGCCCGTTGCCGAATGAAATGACAGCCGTAATCGGATCAACGTATCCAATGATGCTGCAGTTCAAATGCACCTGATGGCCTTTGTAGACAAATTCTTTCGTTTTCGTCGCTTTATCCGATAGCAAACCCCAAAGTTTGCATTGATTCACCTGTTCTTCTTCACTTGTGAACGGATAGAACGTTTCGGGTTCGATCGCAAAACTGTAGTACGGCATCGGTAGACTCACCTTCCTGTTGAAAAAAATGGTTCACTTTCCGTTTGGCCGCTTCACGGCTTGTTTTGCTGCCTGCAAACCCTGATTGAGCGCAAGGTGCGAAAGCGCGAAGCACGGCGAAATACAAAAATAGCGATGGGGGGATATACGTCCGCGCCATCGCTTCGCTGTCGAACAAAGCCTGTCCAAAATCATAAAAATTTGCAGTTGTAATTGCAGAAAAAACATGATAAAATGATTCATACTGAATTTATATCTTATTAATCATATCACATATACATGCGCAATGTCAACTGCAAGTTGTGAAGGGTGTTGTTGTGCTGTGATAATGTCACCCTGTAACTGTTCTGAGATAATGTCACTATGGGACAGGAGACATTGACATTGACCAGAGCAGAACTGAAGAAGGTACTTGTGGTAGAGAAGATCCTCGAAGGACACATGACGAACATGGAAGGAGCAGCGACACTCGGACTGACAGTACGACAAATGATTCGGCTAAAGAAGAAATATCAGACGGAAGGAG
>Ga0310833_100338_pt1 | contig 41688 bp, 57 predicted proteins | sample SM_ome_FD_201312 | JGI IMG/M metagenome (GOLD analysis project Ga0310833, IMG submission 201312) | Sorghum-adapted microbial communities enriched on stacked mutant (SM) sorghum from Joint BioEnergy Institute, Emeryville, California... ...
GGCGTGGGATACCTGAAAGCCGCCGCCGCCGAAGTCGATATGCCGACGCTCTTTGATTTCGTTGAACTGGCATAACACCACCCAGGGAGGACAAACATCCTCCCCCATCACCCCATAAGGGAATAAGGCAAACAGCCCAAAGGAGGATATAAATTGGCGGATGTCCATAACGTATTCAGCGAAAACGGAATCTGTGCAGTCTGCCGAAGACGCCCTGTAGATCGCTGGTGCGACTACGTTATCAGCTACGACAACAGCGTGGTTTTTACCCGCGATTATAAGAGTTTCGTAGAGATCAACAGGTCGAACCAATACGAAACCTGCGACTTACCCATGTGCAAAGAGTGCGCGAAGAATGTGTCAGTCGATCGCGACCTATGCCCACATCATATGAGCCTGCATCAAAAGGTAAAGCTGCCGGATGAGTATCAGCGCCGGAGACAGACGCAGGAGAAACGAAAAATGTTTGAGGAGGCAACCGATCATGAGTGATGCTGTAAGCGGCAAAGCGATTGTAAAAGCTCTGAACGGAAAAGCAGACGTGCATGAAGCTGTCGGAAACATATCTGCTGCTGGCGAATTAAGAGCCTGGGCGGCACGAATTGAACGCGGCGACTTTTCCATCACCTCCCCAACAGAGGGAGAATGGAAAGCGACCAGCGAATTTGCATTTCGATTGAATGACCAGTTGGAAGCCGAAGTCCAACGTCTGCGGGCGGCGTTGGATGGCATTAGACAATATTTGATGCTTATACCTAATAAGACTGTTTCTGAGCAACGCACCATTGAAATATGCAATGAAGCCCTCTCAACCTCTACAGGGGCGCAGCAGGTAAGGGAACCTGTCCGTTGGTTTGCCGAACAGATGGAAGAGAAGCTTCGTGCCAACGATCACAAACCGCATTGGAGCATTGCTCATCCCGATTATCTTATCCACCGATTGTTCCAAGAGGCAAACGAACTTTGGAGGGCGATGGAAGGGGAACTAACTGCTGACGAAGTGATAAAAGAAGCCGCAGATGTAGCCAATTTCGCCATGATGATCGCAGACAATGCACGTCGCATCAACGCGCCGGAGAAGGGCGGGGAAGGCGAATGAGCATCCCATTCCGACTAATTAGTCGTTGGCTCGAAAAAGACTTGACCTGCGCCCGTTGTGGCGAAACGCGTTCAGTCAAATATGAGATGAACGGTAAAACGTATTGCAACATTTGCATATTGTCACTGTCGATTAGGAAGGAGGATTCCCATGAACGCGATTGATCGAGATGCACTTTTGAAATGGTTGGGTGAACAGTATTACCGCGAGGACATTTCGCATGACCATGCGCGGGCGTTTCTTTTGGTTAGGAGGAAGATTGAATCTGGATGTTTCGACGCTCCCAACGAAGCAGAGGAACGGTATAGGGAGAGCATCGAAGGCATTCGCCGCATCATCCAAAGTGCAAGTTATAAGACGTTTGAGGGCTTAAAATCGGTTCTCTTATCCGCAGAATGGGCTTGTAATGAAGCCCTCTCCACAACCGAACCAACCGGGGCGGAACGGGTGAGAAATGATGATTTTCTCGGAGAAAAGATAAACGAAAAATGTCCGAAGTGTGGCGCGAATTTACTTGGAAACAAAGTGGGCGATAAATGGTGTTCGCTGGTTGGCTGTGATTACAGCCTCAACGCGCCGGAAGGTGCTGAATCGTGATGGAATACGAGGTAAGGCGAGTGCTGGAATGGGAGAAAGAATGGATTGCTCAAAATAATGGACATGATTGGGCATATGTCGGAAAAAATCCCGTTCAAATTTGCAGGAAGTGTAAGAAACTTTGGTGGGAAGCGGAAAAGATATGTCCTGGAAATGCGCCGGAACGAGTCGGAACAGAAGAATGGCGGCATAAATATTTTGGAGCCAAATGGCCTAAGGTGGAAGGAGACGGGAACGATGCGTGAGATACGTTTCAGGGGCAAACGGAAAGACAATGGCGAGTGGGTGTATGGTTATCTGATCGGCAATGATGTCATTGTCGGTGATATTGTGGAGTTTAACGATGAATATTTCAACACAGAGTTTTGGTACAAAGTCGATCCCGAAACAGTAGGCCAATACACCGGCCTCCACGACCGCAACGGGCGGGAGATTTATGAGGGGGATATCATTTCAACTGATTTGGACAGACCGTTCAACATCGTGGTATTCAGAAATGGAGCGTTTATGTTCCAGTGCCATGACAACGGAAAAGACTACTACGATTACATGTTTAGCGTGGATGAAGAATCTGATCGGTGGGAGTATGGAGAAGTCATCGGCAACATATACGAACATCCTCATCTTCTGAAATAAAAACAAAATCCCCCGGACAACCGCTGCAACGGCTCCGGGGGAAAGGGAACAAACATTCCTGTCTATGATTATATCAAAAAGATAATAAAAAGACAGGGGTGCGGGTGATGCTTGCAATGCAATTGGAGCTTTTTCCGCAAGCGACGGCAGACGAGATTAAAAAGACAAAATCGCTGCTGGCCGGGTACAGGCGAATGAAGGCGGTCGTAACCGAATTTGAACGCATCGGAGTAGAGAACCTTGCGCCCAAGCAGAAGATGGCGTACAATGCCTATCTGAAAGCCACGCAAAGCGTTGAGAGAGCCGTCCGGCTGATCCTGGACGACGAGGTGCGCCGGATCGTCGAGATGCGGTACATCAAAGGCGAGCGACACAAAGTCACCGTCCTTTACTTCGGAAATATGCACCCCGCAACTGTGGCGAGAAAGCTTAACGAAGGCATTATATCCGTCGCCAATTCCCTTAAACTTCTCGAATCTTAAAAAATGCGACTAAACTGCGAGTGAGGCGCGACAAAACTGCGAGTGATTAAAGGTTACTGTGGTATCACAAAGGACCAAAGGTCCGGGTGACGCCACAGCACCCTTACCACCGTGGCACACTGCCATGCGGTGGGAGTATTTGCTCCTTAGCGCCGGTCGCAAGCGTGTGGTGAGTGGCACGGAGGTAAGAGCACTCCAGGAAGGGCTTTGTCCCTTCTTTTCTGTGCCGGATGTTATCCGACTCGGGAAAGAGGGTGCAAATCCTCATATCGCGGGTGGCGGAAGAGAGACGCGATGAGAGGCATGCCGCATTCTCCAGTCGAGGCGTAGTCCTCCTAGGTAGCTAGCTGGCGTCCATGGGAGAATGGCCCATGGCCCGCGAAAAAGGTGAATATGGAGACTGGAAGCTTGGCGGTGTCCAAACATATCGGAGACTAAAGAGCAGGTCTCCCGAACCGCATCATATGCAATGAGACAGTCGCTATAAGGCGGCTGTTTTGCTTTATATACGGTGATCAGCGTCGCTGCGTCTATCAAGCCGGGCGATTAGTGACGCATCACATACACCACGCACGGGAGTTAGGAGGTCTCCCATTTGATGACTGTGCGTGGGGATTGGCGGGCCGTCATCCACTAGGGCGCCGGGTGATGGCCTATTTGTATGAAAAGCAAAACACCGCCGGATGCTTTCCGAGCGGTGTGTTTTTATTTTAACACAATTTGTAAAAAGGAGAAAGGGGATATGGCGATTGAAAAGCAAATCCGGATAGACCGACATGCGTACGATCGATACTGCGAACGTGTCGGCCCAGCTGATAAGACAATCGAATGACGAAAGACGGCCTCCGTTTAGGAATAGCCGTCTTTTTGTTTTGCGGGAGTAATTAATATGCCGGGTAAACTCCGGCCACTCCTCAAATTCGAGGAGGTCAAAGCATGAAAAACGACTATGAAATCCGAGGAGAAACAACGGCGATATTCTTAAACAATGGCTTGGAAACTATTATTTCGACGGAAAAGTTGCCTTTAGTTCAGGAATTGCCGGGTACTTGGTATGCGTGGTGGAACGATCACGTGAAAAACTATTATTGCAGGATGGATTTCAGAAAGAATGGCAAGAAGCAGACCATTTACCTGCATCGATTAGTTTCTAACTGCCCTGAAGGAATGCATGTTGATCATTTCGACAATAATACCTTGAACAATGAGGACAAAAATTTGAGAGTAGTCGCTAACTCAGTAAATCAACAAAACCGAAAGAGCGCGCAAGCAAACAGCAAATCGGGCATTCGCGGGGTCAGTTGGCACAGACAAACCCGCAAATGGCAAGTAACGGTGAGCGTGAATAAAAAGCAATACTATTTCGGTTTGTATGATGATATTTCTGAAGCTGAAATTGTGGCCAAAATGGCGCGCGCTAAATTAATGCCGTTTTCGAAAGATGCGATTGTAAAGTGAGGAAGGAGATTATGGCCCTTGATAACATTCAATTCAAGCTAGAGTCTCATGCGTATGAACGTTATTGCGAGCGGGTTGCGCCTGTTAGCAAAACGGAATTGATATCCAAGCTGAAAGAGGATCTAAAAAAGGGGCATAGATTCAGAAAAGGCTATTTGCTGATTGGTGAAACCTGGTGGAGAGCAGGTTGGGAAGGAAAGGTGATCACGTTATTTACCTGCTACGGACGGACGCACATCGATATACCGCAGGCGATCAAATGGGCAAAGCGATATAGAGACAGGCTGAGGTTGGGATCATATGCCGACTAAGCCGCTAAAGCCCTGCAACAAGATCGGATGCCGCAACCTGACGCAAGAGCGATATTGCGCCGAGCATGCGTATCTGGCCGAGCAGCAGCGCAAAGACAGGCATAAGCGTTACGACGAGCAACAGAGGGATAAGCAGGCAGCAGCATTCTATCACTCGGTCGAGTGGAATCGCGTGAGGCAGCAGGCATTGATCCGCGATCATGGGTTATGTCAGGACTGCTTACTTGAGCAACGGATTACGCCGGCCGATGTCGTCGACCATATCAAGCCGTTGCGACTGTTCTGGCATTTGCGGTTAGTGCTGAGTAACCTGCGATCGCTATGCAACCAGCATCATGCGATCAAGACGGCAAATGATAAAAGAAAATATGGAGGAGATTAGAATATGTTGCCCAGACAAGATATCAATCGTTTTGACGAAAGACTCGGTTACATTATCAGGCGTGCTGCAGACGAGAGGAATATAAACCTGACACGTGACCAGGTGAAGACTGTAATCATGCTCGACGAAGAGTACAAGGAACAAAAGAGACAGGCAGAGCAAACGACGGCATGAAAATCGGTTTCGTGCTTTATCGCATTAAAGCAAAATGATATATTTAACACTTTAACGCGGTAAAGGGGAGGGGCAAAAATTTCGAAGCGCCTTCCGAGAGACCGCGCCCCCACTCGTTTGTGAGAAAAAGTCCCCAAAATGATTTCGAAAAGGAGGAGGCGGCGGCGTGAACCAGGTTATCGATTTTTCCAAAATGCAGATCGGTAAAAAAGGCGGCGGAAAGCATTGGACGAAAAAAGAAGTCGAGTCCAGGAAGAACGCCGCCGCCAAGGTAACACGCAAGAAAAAAGCCAACATGAAAATGCCGGAATGGCTCGATGACGAGGCCCGAGCAGTCTGGAAAAAGACCATCCGGGATATGAAAGAGTTTGATGTCCTGGATAAAGTCGACGAGGATGTTCTGGCGGCATATTGCGACGCCGTTGCTCGGCATAAAGAATTGTCTGAGATGATTCGGGCAAAAGGGTACACGGTTTATAATGCAGCCGGCTCTTTGGTCGAAGCGCCCTGGGTGAAAACGCAATTGAGCTATGCTCGGTTGATCGTCCAATACTCTGATAAACTCGGCCTCAACGCGAACGCTCGGGCACGACTGGCGCGGAAGATCGCCCAGGAGGAGGTCGACCCGAATGCAGACCTCTTTGACTAACTTGCCTAAGGACCTGAGCGAGCTACATCCGACGCATCGTTATGCGGTCGAGATCGTGTCTGGTCTTCGTCCGTCGAATCAGCTTGAATGGCTGGCATGCGAAAGGCATCTCAAGGACCTGCAGCGGCAAGGCACAGAGGAGTTTCCGTATGTCTTCGACGAGACCCGTGCCGATCGCATTTTCGATTGGTTTGAGCGATGCTGCCGGCATGTCCGGGGTCCGTTTTCAGGGCAACTGATTCAGCTGCTGCCGTTTCAAAAGTTTGATTTGGGATGCGTGTTCGGCTGGGTGCACAAGGACACGGGAAAGCGCCGTTTCAGCCGGGCTTATAACGAGCGGGCGCGGGGAAATGTCAAGTCGACGGAGATGTCAGGTGTCGCATTGTACGGCATGTGCGGTGACTGCATCTACCCGCCGTATGACCCGAGTCAGAAACGTTACGAGGACATGCCAGAGGTTGAATGCGCAGCGGTCGACAAGCAGCAGGCCAAGCGGGTCTGGGGCGACGCGCAAAAGATGGGCGAAGGCAGTCCGGATATCGCAAAGCGGCTTCGTATCAAACGGACATACATCGAGCACGCGACCCGCGGCGGTTGGCTCCGGCCGCTGTCGAAGGACACAAAGAATAAAGACTCCGGTGCTCCTTGCATCGTTATCATAGACGAATACCACGCGCATCCGACCAGCGAGATCGTCGACGTCCTTTACTCAGGCTTCGGCAAACGCCTGCAGTCGCTCATGATGATCATCACGACGGCCGGCAAAAACGCCGAGAACAACCCGTGTAAAAAAGAGCGCGACGCGTTGGAGAAAATGCTGCGCGGCGAAACGCCGATGATTGAAACGTACTTTGTCATGATCCGCACGCTCGATAAGGACGATGATCCTCATGACGAGAGCAAATGGGTCAAGGCAAACCCGATCCTGCAAGAAGACAACGAGTATGCACAGGAATTACGGAAGCAAATCAGGACCGAGCATGACGAAGCATTTAACAGTGGCGACCCTGCGAAGATTCGCGAATGGTTGACCAAGCGCGTCAACTTGTGGCAGGCCGACAGCGAGGAGAAATACATGTCCGGCATTATGGACAAGTGGAAGGCACTGGCTGTACCGCGTAAAGAATTCCTGGAGTTGATTCGTGGTCGCGAGGGTTGGGCTGGTGTTGACATGTCTAAACGGATTGACCTTACCGCTGATGCTCATGTGTTTTGGTTGGATGATGGTCGATTGGCTGTCACGGCTCACGGATTTATGCCGGAGGAAACAGCGACCAAACACGAACATACCGACCGAGTTCCGTACAAACATTGGGCAAAAGAAGGATGGTGTACGTTAACACCAGGCACGGTCACGGATTACAAATTTATCGCAAATCACCTTGATGAGTTTGAGTTTGATAACGGGGTAAGAATCTTAGAAGAATGTTATGACCCGTATAATGCCAGTCATTTTATGCAAGAGCGAGAAGCGGCAGGAAAGATAGTTGTAGAGATCAGGCAGGGCGTACAAACTCTGTCCGAGCCGACAAAATATTTCCGGGAACTTGTTTTACAGGGGCGGGTTGTCCATGACGGAAGCCCGCTTTTGACTTGGTGTTTATCCAATGCTGTTGAGATTGCGGACAGCAACGGCAATATCAAACTGAGCAAAAAGCACAAGGACGACAGCCAGCGCATCGACCTTGCTGCAGCGGTTATCAACGCGCTTGTTCGGGCGATGGTTAACGAAAATACAACAGACGTGTCCGAATTCGCGGACGAAGAATTTTTAACCAAGCTGTGGGGTTAAGGAGGGGGTGAAGATGTGATTAAACGAATGGCCCGGCGATGGCTTGGGATCGAGGAGAAGCGCGAAACGCTGGAACTCAACGTCGATGACCGACGGCTGCTTGAAGTCCTCGGCATCGACTCGGACACGATCAACGTCAAGGGCAAAAATGCGCTCAAGGTTGATACGGTTTACGCATGCGTGCGCATCCGATCCGAGTCGGTAGCCAAATTGCCGATCAAGGTCTACCAAGAAGACGAAACCGGCGTCCAAAAACAAACTAGACATCCCATCTACCAACTGCTCAAACTCCGACCCAATCCATACATGAGCGCCTATGATTTTTGGAAATGTATCGAGGCGCAAGGATGCACATACGGCAACGCTTATGCCAGTATCGAGTTTGACCGGGTGGGTCGAGTGGTCGGGCTGTGGCCGATGGACGCGAGCCGCGTCAAGATTGTGGTGGACAATGATACGGCGGCAAGCGGCGTTATAACAAGCCGATCCAGCGTCGCTTATGAGGTCAACCTGGGGTATGAGCAGCGTAAACTCATGCCCCATGAGGTGTTGCATTTTAAAAGCGGCGTTACGCTGGATGGCATTGTAGGATTGTCTCCGCTGGACTGTCTGCGCTCGACCATCGAAAACGGCGCGGCGGCAAACAAGTTTGTCAACGGCTTTTTTAAGAAGGGCTTGCAGATAAAGGGCATCGTGCATTACGTAGGGGATTTGGACGAAAAGGCTAAGCGCAACTTCCGTGAGAGATTCGAGAGCATGGCATCTGGCCTTAACAACGCCCATCGCGTAGCCCTTTTGCCGGTAGGCTACCAGTTCCAGCCGATTGCGCTTAATCTTCATGATGCGCAGTTTCTGGAAAACAACCAACTGACCATCCGGCAGATTGCAGCGGCCTACGGGATTAAGATGCACCAGCTTAACGATTTGACGCGAGCGACGCATACCAATGTCGCGGAGCAACAACGGGAGTTTTACGCCGACACGCTGCAACCTATCTTAACCATGTATGAGCAAGAGTTGACATACAAACTCCTGCTTGACGAGGAGATTAATGCTGGCGTGTTTTTCCGCTTTAACGCCGATGCAATCTTGCGGGCCGACCTCAAAAGCCGTTATGAGGCTTACCGGATCGGCGTGCAAGGCGGGTTTCTTACGCCCAATGAGGCTCGGGCGAAGGAGGAGCTTCCGCCAGCAGAGGGCGGCGATCAACTGCTTGTAAACGGCAGTTATGTGCCTATTACGCAAGCCGGAGCTGCATATTCCGGAAAAGGGGGTGATGGAGCTGGACAAGGAGAAGAAAATGCCGGAGAAGGAGATTCGGGCGATTCCGGTGCAACTTGAAGTCCGTGAATCAGGTGAAGGAGAAGAAGCGAAGCGCACCATCACCGGGAGCATCAAGTATGATACGGATTCCGAGGACATGCAGGACTGGTACGGTGACACGTTCGTCGAGCAAATTGCAGCAGGGGCGTTTTCAGACAGTTTGAAAACCCGGAACGTCGTCGGATTGTGGAGCCACGATACAAGCCAGGTGCTTGGAAATACAAAATCAGGCACGTTGCGATTGTATGACGGACAAAAGGAACTCCGCTTTGAATTGGACATCCCAAATACCACGGTCGGTAATGACGCTTGGGAGCTCATTAAGCGCGGCGACGTGGACGGGGTTTCGTTCGGATTCAAAGTTCGGACAAATGGGGCCAAGTGGTCACGATTTGAACGCGATGGCAAAAAAATCTATCGTCGTACTGTGTTGGATGCAGATTTGTTCGAAATCAGCCCGGTCGCGTTTCCGGCGTATCCGGCAAACGAAGTTTCGGCGCGTTCGCTGGAAGAATTCAAAGCTTCCGAGAAGCGAGCCGCCGATCAATATGAAAAAGAAAAAATGTTGCTCGAGCTCGACCTTTACGGTTGAGCTTTTTATTTTTCCAAAAATCCAATGAGGTGATGAAATGACCAAAGAACTCCGCGCACTGCTCCAAAAGCTGGAGAACGCGAAACAGGAAGTCCGGAGCCTGCTGGCCGAGGACAAAACGCAAGAAGCAAAGGATAAAATGGACGAGGTTCGGTCGCTGCAGGCGAAGGTTGACCTGCAACGGGAGTTGGAGGAAACCGAGGCCCGCGGGCTTGGTGGAACGGAACTGAACGACAACGGAAACGTCGAAGAACGCGACATGCAGGAACTGGAGGCCGAATACCGGAGCATCTTCCTCCGTGGTATCCGCCGGCGCCCGATCACGGCCGAGCAGCGTTCGATTATCGCTGAGTATGAGCGCCGCGCTGTCATGAACGAAGGCGGCACGAACCCTGCCATTCCAGATGGCGACGTGGGCATCGTGGTGCCGCAGGACATCCAGACGCAAATCAACACGCTGATGCGCGAATATGGAGATCTGGCGCAACATGTGACGGTTGAGAACGTCACCGCTCTGTCCGGTTCTCGCGTTCTGGAGTCCGACGCCGACATGACGCCGTTCGCGGACGTGGACGAATATGGCGTCATCCAAGATACCGACAACCCGAAATTCACGCCGATCTCGTACAAGGTCAAAAAACGTGCCGGCTATCTGCCGCTGACCAACGAACTGCTGCAAGATAACGATGCGAACTTGCTGAACTACGTCAATACGTGGATTGCCCGCAAGGCTGCATTTACGCGGAACACGCATATCATCAGCACGCTGAAAACCTTGACACCGAAGGCGCTTGCGGACGTGAAGGCGATAAATACGGTGCTGAATGTGGACCTGGACCCGGCAATCAGCTTGTCGTCCATCCTGCTCACCAACCAAGACGGGTTCAACTGGCTCGACAACCAAGTTGACGGTATGGGGCGCCCAATTCTGCAGGAAGACATCACGCAACCGGGCCGCAAGCTGTTTAAAGGCCGTCTTATCGTTGTTGCTCCGAACCGTCTGCTTACGAGCGACACGGCTAACAACAAAGCTCCGGTGTTTATCGGCAACCTGAAACAATTTATGGTTGTATTCAATCGCCGGTTTTTCGAGTTGGCTTCGACCCGCGAGGGTGGCGACGCATGGCGCCGGGATACGACGGAGCTCAGGACCATTATGCGCGATGATTACGTCAAATGGGATGCAGCGGCTGCCGTCTACGGACAACTGGACATTACGCCGACGCCATAATAATCACAAATTGAGGGGCCGGGAAACCGGCCTCTTTCCATTGGGGGTGAGAGGATGGCGAAAGTCATTCAAGCATTTCGCGAACGATACCACAACTTCAAGCTATACAATATCGGCGACGAGTACCCAGAAGATGATCAAGAACGTGTAAGATATTTGGAGCAACAAGGGTTTTTGACGACCGAGATTGTTTTAGACGAATTCGGAAGGCCGGAATATAAGCCGAAACGCCGCAAAAAGGGCGTGAGCGACGATGGCGATTCTGACGCTTGACGAAACGAAAACTTGGCTGCGGGTGGATGGATCGGATGAAGACGCAACGATTGAAATGCTGATCGGGGCGGCGGAAACATACTTGCATAACGCCACCGAAGTTGAGTTTGACGCCGAAAATTCCCTCGCTAAACTGTTTTGCCTCGTCTTGGTCGCCGACTGGTACGAAAATCGCGAACTGATCGGCTCTCAACCATCCGATAAGGTGCGGTTTACAATCCAATCCATGCTTGCACAACTGCAGCATGCCTACTCGCCGCCGGAAGAAGGAGTTTCGCCATGACCGCCCTTGTAAACCGGTTGGATAAACGCATTGCCATTCTTCGCCCGCCCGGTCCCGACGAAACGGATGAATATGGCCAGCCGCTGGACAATCCCGTTGAAGTTTGCACGGTTTGGGCTGCCATTGAGCCGCTGCGGGGACGCGAATACACGGCGGCGTTGGCCGAACATGCCGAAGTCACGACACGCATCCGCATCCGGTACCGGGAGGATATCGACCGTACCATGATCGTCCGGTACAAAGACCCGGGAGATCCCGAATTCCGCGAATTTGAAATTTTGCACATCATTCACCCGGAGTTCAGAAGGAGAGAACTCCAGTTGATGTGTAAGGAGCGACAATGACATGGATATTACGAAAATTGAAACGTTTGGTCTGAAGGACAATGACGTTGTTATCATTCGCGTTCAAGGTGGATTGTCTGAAGAACAAAGAAAGGCTATTGGACGAACTTTGTCGGAGGTTTTCGAACAACAAGGCTATAAAAACGTTAAAGTCATTGTCCTTAATGAAACCGTCGGAATCCAAATCATCACGAAGAAGGATTAAATATGGCTCGTCGTTCTGAAATTGTCGGCATGAAAGAGTTGGAACGGGCGTTCCAACGGTTGGGCAAGGTTCCGCAACCGGCGGCAACAAAATCATCTCGTGCTGGTGGCCGGGTCGCTCTTCGAGCGGCAAAGGCACTTGCGCCCAAGGATACGGGAGAACTCGAAGAAGGCATCATTATGAGGCGGGAACGGACGCGGGTAAAAGGGAAGGCTGTCCACGACATCATGATGGACCCCGCGAAAAATGATGTGTTCGTGAAAACGACGAAGGACGGCAAACGGTATTACTACCCGGCATCGCAGGAGTACGGATTTCTCACGCGGGACGGCGGGTATGTTCCTGGATATCGTTTTCTGCGACGAGCCATCGACGAAAATGCGGAACTGATTGAAAGAACCATTCTCGAAATAGCCGGCAAAGAAGTGGACAAGGCATTGAAGAAGGGGTGAGCGTGGTGGATTTTGAACCAGCACTCGTCCAGGAATTAAAAACCATATCAGCGTTGCAGAATCGAATCTACCCGCTCGACGCTCCGGAGGCGACAGCGGGAAATGGTGTCCCATACCTGATCTATGGCTCGAGCGAAGGGTTACGAGATAAGACGCTCGGCGGGTATTTGGACAGCAAAGAAGTACGCGCCGAACTGAATATCATCGCCGTGCGATATGCGGACATGAAGGCGATCACGAAACAGGTGATCGCTATTTTGTTGTCCTTCGAAGGGCGCCAGATCGGTTCTGGGGGTCCATTTATCGATGAGTTGGTTTACCAGTCGCCGGTGGAAATCTACGAAAACCAGCCGAATCTGTACCGCTGCGTGGTAGAGTTTTCGGCTTATTTTGATGAGGGGTGATATAGAGTGGGAAAAAAGACAAGGGCGCTCGGGACGAAATTGAAAATCGGATCCGGAGCAAATGCCAAAGCCATCGGATCGCTTACGTCCATCTCGTCTCCGTCGATGTCGCAAGATACCATCGACGTGACAACTCTTGACAGCGACGGCGAATATCGGGAATTTATTGGCGGGTTCAAGGACGGCGGAGAAGTATCGGCTTCCGGTTACTTTGATCCGCAGGATGAAGGGCAGGCCGCTGTTTATGCCGCATTGGAGGCAAGCTCGGTCGAAGATTTCGCGATTGAGTTCCCTGCGTCCATGGGTGCAAGCTGGAATTTCAAAGGCGTTGTGACGGCATTCCAAACGTCGGCCGAACTCGAAGAAGCGGTCGGGTTTGAAATCACGATTAAGGTATCCGGAAAACCGACGCTGACGATAACACCAACGCCTTAATTAATCACGACCGGGGCTAATCGCTCCGGTCTATTTAAATCCAATGGAGGTAAAGATCATGAGCAATAACAATAACGACGTTGTAATCATTCATTTGGATCGTCCGCGTGAACTGCGGTATGGCCATAAGGCCTTTAAAAAACTGGTTGCATTGACAGGTAAATCGCTGGAAGAAATTGAGTCATCCGGCTTTGACGATTTTGAACTTGTCGAAAAAATGGTTTACTGTGGTCTCCTTTCCGACGCGAAAGAAAACGGCGAAAATTTGAAGCTCGAACAGATGGAGGACCTGCTAGATCAAGCAAAAAGCTACAAGCACATCATCGATTCCGTGCAAGCCGCTTTTGCCGCTGCCTTTGAAGCGAATGTCGGTGACTTGGGAAACGGTCAGAATCAGGAGAAGGAACCGGCGAAAGAAGAAGATTTGACTTCGACGAAAGTTTAAAAGTTGCACTCCGATGCGGTGTGAGCGTTGCCGAATTCAATGAATTAACTCCGCGTGAACTTTGGTTGATCGTGGAAGCTCATAACGAACGACTGAGACTGGAACAAGAAGCCATGTTGTCACATGCTTATACAACAGCTCGATTACACCGTGCCGAAAAACTACCGAGTTTTAAGAAAATCCTTGAGGCTGCAAGACGAAATATGCGACAAGTCCAGCAAACTCCGCAGCAAATGCTCGCAGCGGTAAAGGCGATGAATGCGTTTTTTGGCGGAGAAACGGTTTACAAATCCTAATCGGAGAGGGGTGGATGTATGGCAGTCGTACGCAATCTAATGATCCGGATCGGCGCGGACTATTCTGCAGCCCAAAAAGGGATGCAGGGCGCTACAAAAGAACTGTCGCGCTTCAAACGGGACACCGAGAAAACCATATCCTCGATTAGCGGCCGGAACGGACTTGGATCATTGCGGACAAATCTTAAAACGATCGGGTCATCGGTTACTGCCTCCCTCTCCGAGATTAGCGGGTCAAAGGGCATTGGCGGCGTCATGGCGGGCTTAGCAGCCTTGCGCCCTGCTGTGGGGCTTGCATCCGCCAGTCTGCGCGGTCTTGGAGCGGCAGCCGGCGGCGCCGCAGCTGCTTTGGGGCCGGTTGGCATTGGGCTAGGTATTTTGACCGGAGCGATCATAGTCGCTACAGCAGCCATAGCCAAGGCCAGTCAGCCGGCCGTAAAGTTCGAAGCAGACCTTGGCCGGCTTAATATGCAACTCAAAGGAAGTAGCCGAGAATTTATGATGTGGGCCCGCAGCATGGGCCTGGCTAAAACAACTGCGGCAGAGATGGGGGCGACCTATGGGACGCTCCTTTCTTCATTTATCAGCGATAACAAAGAATTGACTAACCAGACCAAACAAATCGTACAAGCGACGCGGGTTGTTGCATCAGCGACCGGCCGCACAATTGAAGATACGACAGAACGGATACGATCCGGTTTGCTTGGAAATACCGAGGCCATCGAGGACCTCGGTATTTTTGTAAATGTGTCCATGATCGAGAGCACCAATGCGTTTAAGAAATTTGCGAACGGCAAGCATTGGGATCAACTCGACTTTAGGGTACAGCAACAAATCCGTCTGGCGGCCATTTTGGAGCAGGCATATGCCCGATATGGCAACGAGCTCCAAAACAACGTCATGACCAAGCAATCGCTCCTGATGGAGCAGCTTAAAAACGTCAAGCTCAATCTATCACAGGCGTTTTTGCCGATTTGGGATGCCATCCTGCCGGCGCTGACCAAGCTCGCAACCGCCTTGGCTACAGTAACCGAAGAGATTGCGCGCTTTATGTACTGGCTGCGCGGATGGGACTATGATGAGCGCACCATGGGTACAGAGAAACAAACGGAAGCCGTACAGGATCAAAGCAAAGCCTATGATGGGCTTGCATCGTCCGCCAAAAAGGCCCGCGGCGAGCTGGCCGCTTTTGACCAACTTAATCTGCTTGGTGATCCCAGCGGCGGCGGCGGAGGCGGCGGAGCTTCTGGAGGCGGCTCACCGGGCGGTACTGGTCCAGGAAGCGGCGGCTCTGGATCGGGTGGAAATGCGTGGGATGGACTTAAACCCATACCGCCAGCATTGCTCAAAAAATGGCGCATCGAATTTGATCCACCGAATCCTCCAGACGCCGGATTAGGCGCTGTGGCGACGGCGGTCGTTAACACCATAAATGGCCTAGTCAAAGAGGTAAAAGCCAAGCTTGCTCAGATGTGGCAAGAGGTAAACGCTCTGACACAAATGGGCGCTGCGGGGCAGTTGGCGACGTGGGGCAGCCTTGCCTCTGGCTTGTCTGGTTCTGTTGTGCCCGGCATGAGCGGCGCAGTATCCGCCGAATGGGCAAAGATGTGGGGCAACCTTCAGGCCCAAACACAGACCGGATATGCCGGTCAGATGGCTGCTTGGGACGGAATGAGGGTCGGCATAGCAAACGGGCTTGTGCCAAGCATGACCGCATCTGTAAACCAAAGCTGGGCGCAAATGTGGAAAAACATCCTTGCGCAAACTGCGTCCGGGGTAACGGCGACTACGACCAGTTGGAAAACGATGCTTGCCGGATTGTTGGCGTCCATGACATCTTTCCAAGCCTCAAACAGCCCGCTATGGTCCCAGGTTGTGGCGTCGATCAAAAGCCCAATTCCTTCATTAGCGGACCTTAAAACGGCTTGGAATACGGCGCTGGCTGATATGCGTTCACAGTTTTCGGTCGCGCAGTCTGCATTTACTTCCGGATGGACGGCAATCGGTGCAGCTATTCGCTCTGTCAAAAACCCGTTAGCTGAGACTAAGGCGGCCTGGAATACCGCTTTGTCCGACATGTATGCGACGGCGGCGGCTAAAATGGACGGCATCATATCTAAGATCAATTCAGTCATCACGGCATGGTCTAACCTTCAGTCGGCGTTGACCGGTGCTGTATCGAGTGCAAAAAGCTCGCTAAGTTCGCTGGGTGACAGTATTTCCGATGGTATCGGATATGTGTTCAGCAAAGACGCATTTAATTCTGTCGTCGATAAAATCAAGGGCGAAGCAAACAAAACCCAAAACCAGGTCGCGCTCGAAATCCTTGGTTTGCTGTCTGGCGGTGGGGTGGCTGCTGGCGCTGGTAAAGCTGCAGCATCAAGCGGATGGCTGCAAAAGCTGCTCAATAGCCTTAAAGGCGCGGGGATATCGATTCCGGCATTTGCGTCCGGCGGCATCGTAAGCGGCCCCACGTTGGCAATGGTCGGCGAGTATGCGGGAGCAAGCGCGAATCCGGAAGTCATCGCGCCGCTGTCCGACTTGGAACGCATTATGGACGGTGGCGACAATGCGGAAACAGTGGCTATTCTGCGACAAATTTACAATGTACTCAACAGTGGCCGCAACGTAACGGTTACGATCACTCAAGACGAGATCGGACGAGCTGCGGCATCTTACATCAACAACGAGTATCGGCGCGGGAATAACCCGCTTCCGTCGCTGTGAGGTGGTATTTGATGTATTTCGCCATCAATGGAGAGGAACTCCCCATATACCCGTCCGAATTTTCGGTGTCTATCATGGACCTCGACGACGCCGAAACGACAACACGTACAGCCGACGGTACGCTCTCTCGTGATCGTATCGCTGTTAAAAGGCAAATGGAGATTAGCTGGCCGCCGATGACCTGGGATAAGTTGTCGGCGATCTTGCAGGCCATGAGCGACGAATTTTTCGAATTTACGTATCCCGATTCCATGTCAGGACAGATCGAAACGCGGATAGTCTACGCCGGCAATAGAAAGGCCCCTGTCCTTTTTACTCGAAACGGCGTGACGCTGTGGCAGGGGCTACAGGTCACACTAACGGAGCAGTGATGTTATGTATCCGATATCTCCTTATTACAATGATTTTTTAATGCGCCGGTCGCGCACGTGGCTCCTGAATGTCGATATCGACGGTGTCGCTTACGGCAAGGATAAAGTCGTTAACCTGGAAATTGAAAATAGTCTATCCCCTGAAGACGACTTCACGGTAGGTGCCGCAATTGTTTCCAAGATGATCCTTAAAATCAGGGCTCCAGATGAAGTTGCGGTAAATGCTCGAATCGTTCCGTATCTTTCATTATCGACGTCGGTTTTACCATGGAAAGAAGCTCATTATGCTTGGGAAGATTATGACTTTTCGTGGATCGGCGGGGAAACCGAGCGACTGCCACTGGGAGAGTTTTTCGTTGATCGACGGGAACGAGTAAACAACATTTGGGTGTATACTTGCTATGACAAGCTTGCTTTTGCCAACGCCCCTTATATTTCGTCTTTAACTTACCCAGCCACGCAACAAGCCGTATGGGACGAAATTTGCGCGCGCCTCGGGTACACGTACGACAGCACTGTGCAGATCAACCCGTCATACATGATCCCGGTGGCGCCGACCGGATACAGTTACCGTCAGGTAATGGGCTACATTGCCGGGGCAAATTCGGCGAGCGTATTCGTCGGTAAGGATGGCACGATTAAATTCAGACGTTACTTGGCCGCAGAAACACCAGCATTTAATATGGGGATGTCGGATTATATTTGGTTCAAGCAGACCAACCCACAGCGAACGTTTACTCGCATTGTCGTCACGTATAATAAAGAGGACGACCTTAAAGTCGAGGCCGGCACGGGGGACGAAAGTCAGACGCTCTCCTTTGAAAATCCATTTGTGACGCAGGAAATCGTTAATGACTTGCTTGCCAACCTAAACGGGTTTACCTACGTTCCGGTGGAAATCGACACCCGCGGATATCCGCAAATCGATGTTGGAGACCGAATCCAGTATGAGTATATCGAGGGCCGTAGTTGGTTGGATGCGATCATGCCGCGGGAAACTGCTGACTATCGCTGGGATGGGTTAACACGAGCTCAGACGATCGCCCTGCGAATGACGTATGGGTTTAAGGGCGGTTTGCGTACGAGCATTTCGGCTCCGTCGAAATCCTACCAGCAAAGTGAATTTCCGATCGAGGGCACGCTGTCGGGGCAGATTAACCGGCTCAACAAGACGGCCATCAAAGAGGGCAAGTCCTATTACGGAGCGACGTTGACGCGCACGGAAGGCTTTGTCGTTGAACGGGAGGATCACGTCAGCAAGGTCACGTTTAACAGCGACAAGATGACCTGGGAAGTCAATGGCGAGGACAGTCTCTACTATGACAATATCGCCCGAAAGCTACGGTTCAAGGGAGACATCGAGATGGAGGGCGGGTCGATAAACTGGACGAGCGTTAACGCTCCAGATCCGGAGGACGTTGGTGCCCTGCCGGCAGACGACCCGAAACTGTCTAAGCTCTCTGAATTCGGCGACTATTTGGGCAGCCTAGCGCAAGGTCAGGTGCAGGGGTTAACAAGTAAGCTGGCCAACATCAACGACATCGGAGAATACATCGGTAGGCTGAGTCAGGGGCAGATAACAGGACTTTCCGAACGCTTGACCAAGATCACGCCGACCGGCGTATACACCGGCACGATCGGCACCGACCAACTTGTCGCGGGGTCTGCTCTAATTAGTACGGCATTGATTGAGCAGCTCGTTGTCGGCCAGAACGTGCTTATGGGCCCCAATGCGACGATCAGCTGGGGCCAGATAACGGATGCGCCTAACGTGCCTGTGCTGCCGGATTACATCAAATCGACTTACATCGACCAGACAACGATCATGTCACCCAACATATCTGCTGGTACGATTACAGGGGCGTGGATCAGGACAGCGACAAGTGGGCAGCGGGTGGAGATTAGCTCTACTCAAAATCTGATTACGGCCTATGCGAATGACAGTTTTTTCGCTCGTTTTTCGCCAAGCATTTTTGGTGCGCCTGCGCTTTTTTTTACAGATGGAAGTATGTCAGGATATACAACGCTGAGTATATCGGAATATTTTATGTATTCAACAATGGACGTATCTTTGGTGGCTGAGAGAGACGTCAGACTTTCACCCGGACCAGGTAGGTTCTTGCGTGTTCCTGATTGGTCCTATATCATTTCGCTTTCGGGACAAAGTCTATATGCTGCTTTGGATGCAAAGGCAGATGATAGCGATATTACCGCGCTTTATTCAGAAATTGCCAACGTCCATGTGATCCTGGGCAGCAAGGCAAACATCAATCACACGCACAACATTAGCCAAATCACCAACTTGCAGGCGATCCTAGACGGCAAGGCCGGGTATCCTTATGTTGATTCGACGTTTGCCGCAAATGCCGCTTTTGACCCTAATACGCGCAATCTAAAATTGTTTGACCGATACGGCAACACAATAGCGACAGTCAATATTCCACGGTGATATGCTAAAATAAGGATACGGAGGTGTCCTCATGAAAAAATTGGCTTATATTACGCTTGGGGTGTTGATCGGTGTTGCGCTGACGGTCTCGGTAGGGGCTTATGCCGCGTCTACTGGATTTGTCGGAAAAAAGATTACATCGGAGGTTCCGATTATCCTGAATGGAAAGCAGGTGGCAGATCGCGGCGCGGTCGTGGATGGGAAAACGCTCCTACCGGTGCGTACGCTCGCGGGGCTGATCGGGGTTAATGTGCAGTTTTCAGGAGGGAAAGTCGTACTGACAAAATCCGAAGAGTCTCCTTCGACTACGTCGCCTGGCACGACGACCCCGGCGCCTACAACGAACCCATCGCCTGTGACTCCGTCGCCATCGCCGTCACCGGCAACACCAATAACGGGAGAAGGTGACAAATTGAAAGCAGAAATCGCAAATATTGATGCGCAATTATGGAATCTTACTTCTCAGTTAAATAATATCCGTAACCAAGTGGCAGCCTTGAGAGCCAAAGGAATCAATAGCTCCAACCCCCAAGAGATTCAATCACAAATTAATGATCTGGAGTCCCAGGGTCGGAGATTGGTTGAACAAATCGATTCTCTGGAGCAACAAAAAGCCGCTCTCGAATCGCAACTGCAAGCATTACAATAATAAACCCATAAACCAAGAGTCCGCCAAACGACGGACTCTTTTTATTATAGAAATCTTTTCCCTTCCGGCCTGATCCGGTATTCGCCAGGAGGCAAACGGTCGTCATAGGGAGAGGGTGGAGGCGGAACATAGTCTTTAACTTCGAGGTAACCTTTTTTGCCAAGGTCGCTAATGTAGCGACCGTTATAAATAACGGCAAAGATTATCCACGTGATAATCAAGCCGAATCCGAATGTAAAAAATCCGACAATGACGTTTGTGATCAACATAACAAAAAACCATTTTAAGTCCCCGCGAAGGAGTGGGACGAAAAAACTAAAAAACAGGGTAGTCCAAGAGAACCCCTTTTTACATTTGATTTCATGCCCAGAAGCATAATGCCGAAGGGTTATTTTCATATCATCACCTAATGTCGTTTTCTAGTTCTTTCGACACAGAGGTATAAATTTCCTTCTTATTTTCAAGGGTCCGTCAACAGGCGGGCTCTTTTATTATGCCCAAAGGGAGGATGATTGGGATGGCCAGCGTGCAGCCTATGCTCCGAATCGACCTTGACCCCGCAAAGCCCATTCCGGAAATCTGGGCCGTTATCGCCTCGGTTGTACAATGCAACCCTGGACAAGAAGATCCAATCCTGCGCGGGATTGCCGATATGATCGATCGCCGGTTGAAACAACTGAAAGGAGTTGAGCAGGGTGGCAAACCGGTACTGCAATCTGACGCCGAGCAAAAAAATAAGTGAGGACTTCCAAAACATAACCACCGGTTTTGATAAAGTCCAGCAGGAGATGGACGCCAAGACCGCCACGGACAACTCGCTGCAGCAGCAGATCACGAGCCATGTCCAGTCTACGACAGCCCATCCTGCCCAGAATATTAGCTATTCTGGTTCTGTATCCGGCCAGTCCAACGTCAAAGGCGCGCTGGACAACCTGCAAGCCCAGGTAAACGGGATCGTCGCTACGCCAAACGACGGCAACGCCGAAATTACGCAAGCGCGGCAAGGCTTGGACGGCACGGCTCACCCAACGCTTAAAAGCCGCCTCGACAAGATGGAGGGGCGCCAGATTGATGCCGCCCGGCAATCAGCGACGCTAAAACACGGCCCCAACCTGATCCAAACGGACCAAGCATCGCCGCTGGCCGCGACGGTGTATGGGCGGACGCTCGTAAATCTGCTCGGCAAGGACGGCGGGTGCGAGAGCTTGGCGCCGTTTACCCCGAGCGGAACTGGTACATCCGAGCTTTCTACGACACAAAAGCGTAGCGGCGCTACATCGATCAAATTCACGACAAACGGAAATTTCCGTTATTTGTATAAGGATTACAATTACGCGCTTGATCCGGCAAAACAATATGTAGTCGCGGTTTGGGTTTACATCGAATCCCAGTCGTCCGGCGGTGCACATATCAGCCTGCGTGATATTGGCACCTTTACGGTACGCTATGGCTGGGAGATAACGGCCCCAATCGGCGCGTGGAAGTTGCTTTATTTCAAAGTGCCGACAAGCAATACTTTAACCGGCAATGGGTTCCGGTTGTTGTTTGGCGTGACTGGTTCAACATCCACCATAACCCTGTATATGGACGAAATCCGCATTTATGAGTTGTCGTCTACGGATTATGCTGCAATCGGCACCACGTACACGACCGACGACCAGATCGACGCCTTTATCCCTTACGTCGACAGCGTCCAGCACCTTCAGGGATCGGCGATCCATAAGGCCGGGAAGAATCAGTTGCCGCCGGGTACGGAAGCATACAGCATCAACGCGGCGTGGTCGATCAGCGAGCCGTACAAGGCTACCTTGGTAAGATCGGCTACAGGGCAATACCTAACATTCCGCGTTCCGTGTTTGCCGAATCAGCAATATACGCTGTCTTATTCTGGAGCGAGCAGCGGCATTCTTCGAATTGTTAATGCCTATAATTCCTCCGGGGCTATGACAAACCTTGCTTCTAATGCCGCCGTTGGGGTAACAACGGTGACGACTCCGGCGGATGCCGTTACGCTCGAAGTTCAATTTAGCGCTGGAACAAACGGTACTTACGAGCTTTCCAACTGGCAGCTCGAACTCGGCAGCATTGCAACGCCGTTTGAACCGCGCAACGACGACTACGTCTACATCCCGACGAAACTCGCATCCAGCGTCGACGGCAGCGTGCGAGATAGCTTTGACACGCGGACCGGACAAGTCGCGAGACGATGGAAGACGGATGTGGCGTTGGATGGGTCGTTAAACTGGACTTTTGGCTCCGTAGGCACAGGCACTAAATATTTATACGTTGATTGGTCGATGCTTCCGGCGCCACCTGTTGCTCATACGCAAACCGTTGTTAAATATGACGGTAAAATCTTGAAGAGGCAGTACGCTCCGTTCGACGCCAACATCGGAGACTCAACTTGGCTTTACACTCCAAACTTTGGTGTTGTGGTATCAAGTGCCGACTCCGGATGGGGTGATTCTTACACTCCTTCCGCCGCCGAAATTAAAGCTTATTTTTACGGTTGGCGTATGAACAACGGCACGTTCGGCCAGCCCTACAACGGATCAGGGACCAAGACGTGGGTGCCGTGGAACGCGACCGACAATTCCGGAGCCGTTACTACCGTCCCGACAACGCCATCTTCGGCGATTACCAGCGGAGCCTTTGACTACTACCGGCTGTCCTATCAGCTCGCCACGCCGGTTACGGAGCCGGTAGAGGGCTACGAGGGCTCGATCGGGCTGCATGCAGGCGGGAATGTCGTGGAGCTGCTGGAAGGCGTGGTTGTGCGGGAGAAGGCGACGCCACGTTTAAATGGAACGGTATACGAAATTAATCAAAGTAGCTTTGTGAATGATCGCCTCAAATATAGAGCCGACACCATTTTGCAAGTTTACCGGGGGCAAGAGGTAGACAAAAAATGGGGGTTAAGGCGAAGCACCGATCCCGCATCTACCTATTGGTACGGACGAGCCGGAGCGCAAATCTCCCCTGCTGACTACGATCCCAACGCCGAATACTTTGTCACCTACATCGCCCTGGATCGGTACAAGCTGACGGCCAATGCGGTGGAGGCGAAGGTGGAGTACAACACCAATCAGAAAACGGTCATCGATGCTCTAGTACAGGACATGGCGGACACGAAAACGGCCGTCAGCGTCAACGTCAGGGCCATCGCCGAACTTTACAAGCGCGTCAAGGCGCTGGGAGGCTGATCCTTATGTACATGTCTGAATTGCGGAAATGGCTGATCCAGCGGGGCGTCCCGGCCGAGGAGCTGGACGAGGTATCCGAGCCTCCGGTCATCTCTGATATCGGGCAGACGCTCCTGCTCTCGCTCCAGAACGACGATGCGATCGCGACCCTTGTCATGTCCCTGGTGGAGCAGGTTGCGACGCTGGAGGCTCGCGTGGCAGCTTTGGAAGGAGGTGAAGCCGGTGCTTAACCTTTACCGTTACATGGTGCAGCAAGGGTTGAAACAGCTCGCAGATGTCCCGGAACCTTATCAAAGTAAGCTCCGGGAAGAAGGATTAACCGACGAAGGCTCCGCCGAATAGCGGGGCCTATTTATTGGAGGGTGGAAGCTTGAGCATGGACGCAAGCGAGCTGCAAGCGCTCGGGAAAATTGAGGGAAGGCTTGGACGGCTAGAGGCGCTCCAGGAAGCTACGGTGCGCACCACAACGGAGCTTACGGCCAACGTTAACCGACTCGTCGAAAAACTGGACCGATCGGACGACATTGCCCGGGAGGCAGACCAGCGGGCTAAGAGCGCACATCACCGAATAGACGAGGCCGTTTCGCAAATCAAGAGTGTGCAAGATGACATCAAATGGTTGTGGCGTACCGTCATAGCAGCCATCATCACCGGCGGGATCGGCGGCGCCATCGCTTTGCTATGGAAAGGGGTAGGTGCATAATATGGATTCCCAACTCTTCACCTGGGAAGCTCTCTCCGCGATGGGGGGAGCTTCTTTGTTGACGTACCTGATCGTTCAGTATACGAAGGGGCTCATCGATCGGTTTGCCCGCTGGCTGCCGACGGACCTGTACGCGGTCGTGATCGCGACGGCCATCCTGACGGCTGCGCAGCTTGCCATTGGCGCCGACGCGGGTGACTGGCGGGTGTACGCGCTGGCGCTGGCGAACGGCTTCTTGGTCGCGGCGGCGGCCGGCCAGATGCAGAACAAGGCGCTGAATCCGCCGGGGAATGGGAAGGGGGATGATAAGGCGTGAACTACATCGTCGACCATATCCCGCGCAATACGCCGTGCAACCGCCGTCCGGGGCTCCCCATGACGCCGACGACTATTACGATCCACAACACCGGTAACCCGTCCAGCAGCGCCCGCAATGAGCGTGCGTGGCTCGTCAGCACGGCTAACAATCGGACGGCCAGCTATCATATCGTGGTGGACGGACGCGAGGCTATCGAGTGCATCCCGCTGACCGAAAATGCCTGGCACGCCGGCGACGGCAGCGGCCCCACGAGCGGCAACCGAACATCGATCAGCATCGAGATATGCGAGTCCGGTAATTACGCGCAGACACTCCGCAACGCCGCCCAACTGGTCGCCAAGTTGCTAAAAGAACGCGGCTGGGGCATTGACCGGCTCCGGCGGCACTACGACTGGAGCGGCAAGATATGCCCTCGCCTGATGTATGACGGGGGCAAGTGGACAGGGTGGACCGAGTTTAAAAATATGGTGTCGGCCGAATTGGCCGCAAAGGAGGACGAAGAACCGATGACCGCAAAAGAAAAAGAAGCCTTCGATGCGCTCCTGCGGCGCGTGACTGAGCTGGAAAAGAAAATTCCTGCTCCCGCTTGGTTTGTTAGCGAATTCGGCAGCGATGACTTGGGTGGCCTTATTGCCGATCCGAATTTTACGGAGGAGGGCTGGCGGACGCTGGCGATCGCTCTGCGCGCGCAGAAGAAATGGGGTGCGGGGAAATGATCATCCATCCAGACGGAAGGCTTGAAGGCACGCCAGAAGAACTGGCAGCATATCAAAAGGCGGTTCAAGCCGCGCCGATTGTAGTCGAAAAGCCGGTACCGGTGTATGTACCTTATACTCAACCGGCAACGCCTGTAAATCCTTTACTTCCGCAAATATGGTGCGGATCGGCTTCAGTAACACATACCGGCCCGGATTATGAGGTTCGGAATTAAAGCACACCCCGCTTGGCCCGTCTGGCTTCGGCTGGACGGGCTTATTTCGCGAGATTACGCTCCCTCATCGCAGCCATCTCGGCTTTTCGCTCTTTGTCGCGCTTCGCACTTTCGATCAAATGAGGGATCGCAGCACGAACCAGTTTATCCATCGAACCATACCGCTTTCCAGTAAACGGACACTCAAACTGAGTGTGCGTTCGCACGACAGCCGTTTCCGAATCGCGCGGGAATAGGATATTAAATAGGGACTCCTTGGCGGCGCTGAGTACGTCGTCGTCGGGAAGCTCTTTGGTGTTGTCCAAATAGATATCCCATCGTTCTTCGACATAACGGCGCGGGTAATCTGTTTGTGATCCCTGGGCTACATGCTTAATGCCCATAAGGGATTTCAGAAAGGCGGCGACGGTTTGCCCCGACGCCTCAATCTCAGCCCATTCTTCGGCCGTTAATGTGAGTGATACCTTTTTTGTAATTCCCAGTGCCGGCCGTCCTCTCTTAGCCATATTATATCCCTCCGAATTTAAGTAACTTTAATTCGTATGATAATTTAGGTTACTTAAATTGTCAATGATTTTAGGTTACTTAAATTAAATTGATTTTTTCGCCTTGAATCAAATTTCATTCTAGCCGTATAATGGGAACAAACGTTCTTATGGAGGCGAGCACAATGTCCGCTAATGATGAAATTGTGTTTGATGATTTGGCTTATGACGATCTGCCGGAGGGCACGCCGGATATGAGCAACGTACGCGAATCGAGAAAGCCATCCGTCCCAGTCCGCAGCGAGTTTGAACTGCAAGAACTTGGAGAACAATTGGTGGAGGCGAAGGAAACAAAGAGAGGAGTCGTCTTGCGCGTCTGGAAGCGCCGGGAGCCGGTGCAAGGCAGAATCGTCAAACTGGACGGCATGACGCAGATGGTGCATGTGAAAAAATATGGACAGGTAATCAAGGTGCCGTTTGCGGATATTTTAGAGGTAAAGAGTTCCGAGTGATCAGGTTTTTTTAATTCACAAGTCTCCAAATTATGAATATCTATATACCATAAAGGATAATAAATAAATTAAAAACGGTGGTTAATTTTGCAGGACTGGTTGCAGAAAAGTTGAACATTCATCAATAACCTTTACATCCGATCAACTTGGGGGTAGTATATGGATAAAAAAATGGGCAATGGGAGGAAAGAGGAGGAAAAACATATGTTCGATCTGATTAGTAAAGGTGCAACACCTGTCAGAGACGAACGCCGGGAAATCGAAAATGGAATGGAACGTTTTAAAAAAGAAACCGGTTATGATTTTTTAGAATTAATGAATAACCGGCAACTTAGAGCCAAGATGTTAATCAGTAGTGAAATTGACGATGACATCGCTCAGGACGAAACATCCATCCAAAATGCTTTTGGTTCCTTGCAAAAAAAATGTTGGGAGTGTGAGAAGTAAGTGGCCCTGGTTTCCTTTTCAAGGGGAGATATCATCTGGTGCGACTTTCCACCGAGCCCAGACAATCCTGATTATACCATTACCGGTAAAAGGATGGCGCTCATTTTGAGCGATGATACATTACCGAATCGCACGGTAATTGTTTCTCCCCTCACTTCTTGGGTGAAAAAGGATGAAAGTGGTAATGTTTTACTTGACGATAGGGGAAACCCAATCTATAAGAAACTTCAAGAGTTTCACTTTGGGTTGAAAAGATCAAGCTATCCTAGTTTCTTGAAATATGATTCATACATAAAGCTTGATCAAATTTTTACTTTCACCAGAGATACTCTCGACGGGGAAATAAAAGGTCGTTTGCATGAAGAAGATATGTATCAAGTTGATTTAAGACTTATAATTGTGCTCCAAATGTTCGAGACTTTAAAGAAGGTCGTCGAATATCATGTCTCTCAAAGAGCTAATCAAAATGCTTAAAGCCCCGGCACTTAACCGGGGCTATTTTTATGCCCACAACTGCCCACAATTTGCCCACAATGGGGGAAATTTTGGTATGTTTTTGCTTGTTTTGAACAGGGCAATAACGGGCGATAGAAAACGCTGAGATGCCTTGATAACACAGGGTTAAACGTGTTTTAGAGGGTAAGGAAGGGCAATGCGATAACAAACCGAGATGATGTTCCCGCTGCTGGAGGAAGTGCTAAGCCGGGGAGGAAGGGCGCTGGTCGCGACGCCCCGGCGGGATGTCGTGCTGGAGCTGGCGCCCCGGCTTGCGAAAGCTTTTCCCGGCACGAAGCTGGCCGTTCTGTACGGCGGCAGCGAAGACCGCTGGTCGAACGCGCCGTTGACGCTGGCGACCACGCACCAGTTGCTCCGTTTCCAGGAAGCGTTCGATCTGGTGCTCATCGACGAGTTGGATGCATATCCGTACCATAACGATCCGATGCTGCATTTTGCCGCGATGAAGGCGCAGCGGCGGATGGGGGCGACCGTTTTTCTAAGCGCTACCCCTCCGCATGCGATGCAGCGGGAAGCCAGAAGCGGGCGCCTGCCGTGCGCGCGGGTGCCGGTCCGCTTTCATCGCCGCCCTCTTCCCGTGCCGGCCCGGTTGAGGGTTCCGCCCATTGCCAAATGGGTGAACCGGGGCCGCGTTCCGGCGGCGCTCCGCAAGCTGGCGCACGATTCGGTGCGCCGGGGCGCGCAGTTGTTCATTTTTGTCCCGTACATACGGCACGTCGAACCGATCGTCGCTTTGCTCAGGCGGCACGCGGGCGATTGGGGACTTTCCCGGGAGGCGATCGGCGGCACGTCGTCCAAGGACCCGGATCGGGGGAATAAGGTGACGGATTTCCGCAATCGCAGGCTACGGGTTCTCGTCACGACGACGATTCTGGAAAGAGGCGTGACGATACCGCGCAGCGACGTTTGCATTCTCGATGCGCACCATGCGATGTTCGACGATGCGGCGCTCGTTCAGATGGCGGGGCGGGCCGGCCGGTCGGCGGAGGACCCGAAGGGGCGCGTCTTTTTCTGCTCCGCATACGTCACCCGCTCTCAAAAGCGCGCGAAAATGCAGATCCGTTCGATGAACCGTTTGGCCCGCAAACTTGGGTTTTTGGAGGAGACGCCGGGATGAAAGGGGAATGGCTTGAACGCATGTACCGCTGGTTTAGCCCGAACAACGGCAGCTGCCCGGTCTGCGGGCGGGACCGCCGCGACGGGGCGCCTCCGCTGCCCGTTCCCATTCGGCATACCGCCGCGCGGCAAGCCTTATTGTCCTTATGCAGCGACTGTATGCGCGCTATCCCTTGGATCGACATCGCCGCCTGTTCCATTTGCGGTCGACCCGAGCGCTGCGGCGATTGTCTGCGCCGGTCCGGCCGGCATTTTCAATGCTGCCGCGCCGCTGTTCGTTACGACGCGGCCATGCGGGACTGGCTGGCGCTGTACAAATACCGGGGCCTTGAACGGCTGGAGCCTGTCCTGGCGGCGATGCTGGCGCTTCCGGCGGAACGGCTGTTGAGCCGGGTTTCGGCCTTCGCGGTGGCCGCCGTTCCGCTTGCCGACGAGCGCCTTCGGGAACGGGGATTCAACCAGGCGGAGCGCATGGCCTTGCGGATCGCCCGGTGGTACCGAATCCCCTATTTGCCGCTCCTCCGGCGCGTCCGCCATACGGACAAGCAAAGCTTTAAAGGCCGGGGCGACCGGCTTGAAAACATGAGAGGCAGCTTTGCCGCAGCCGGTCCGGTCGCTTTGCCGGACGACGGCAAGGAACGGAATATTATACTAGTCGACGATATTTATACGACCGGAAGCACGATAAACGAATGCGCGTACGTCATACGAAAAGCCTACCCTTCCTGTAAAATTTACGGATTGTTGTGGGCCCGTTCTTGACATCATGGCATTTTCTTGTAAATATTAGTATAAGCATTGTCGAGAGGTGGCCTATGCGATCGCGTCGCTGTCGCCGAGACTGGAGGGGTCATTGAATGGAACTGGCGAATTGCCCCCGCTGCGGAAAATTGTTTGCCCGCCATTTTCGAGATATATGTCCCAGCTGCGTAAAGGTCATTGAGAAAGAATACGAGGCTTGCGCAGAATATCTGCGCAAACATAGAGGCGCCACGATCACGGAATTGTCCGATGCGACGGGAGTCACGATCAGGCAGATTACCAAGTTCATCAAGGAAGGGCGCATATCGCTTTACAACGCTCCGAACATGTCCTATCCGTGTGAAGTATGCGGCGTGCTGATTCGGGAAGGGAATATGTGCGATAACTGCCGGACCCGACTGAGCAAACAGGTTCGCCTGGCCAGCGAGGGGAAATCGTCGGACCGCCAGAGCGATCATGCACGATCCGAGAGCGCCTACCAGATCAACAACTGGCCCAAAGACCGCTGACCGTTCGTCCTGCCGTACGAGATTTGCAAGGCTTTTCATGCATCTATTAAAATTTAAGAATGCCCAACCGATAATACTTCTATAAGATTATCGGTTTTTTTATTTTTCGGATCCGCACTTGAGGTGATCGATTTGAAAGTCAACGAATCGCAGCGCATTGCGTTGTTCAACCATTATCATACGACCTACGACGCCCGTACCCGCAGCGCTTCGGGAGGAAGCCGCAAGGACGAGGTGCAGATCTCCGAAGAAGCGAAAGAATTGTTGGGAGCGCAAGGGAACCTGAAAGAGATCGACCGTGCCAAGCGGATCGAGATGCTGAAGAAGGAGGTTTCCTCCGGAACGTACTATTTGGACGCAGGCAAAATCGCCGAGAAGCTGCTTCCGTTTCTGAGGGGACAATGACAGGGGGATGCGCGTGAGCCTACGGGAGCTTCAGGAATCTCTTCAACTGACGCACGAGCTGTATGAAGCGTTGATCGACTTGGCCAAGCAAAAGAAAGACTGCATCGTTCAGAATCAATTGAACGAGCTGACCTTGGTAATGGCGAAGGAGTCAAGGCTGCTCAAAAAAATGTCCGAAGCGGAGCACGCCCGGACGCAGGCGATTCTCGCGTTTCAGCGCGCTTTGGGCATCAGCCGCGGAGAGCCGCTTACGCTGACCGAGGTGGCAAGGATGGTCACCAGTCCGGAAGACAAAACCGCCATTGAAGGTTGGATCGACCGATTGCTGGAACAGGCCGAAAAGCTGAGGGGGCTTAACGATCTGAATCAGGCGTTGACGAGGCAAGCGCTCGACTTCGTTGAACTTTCGCTGGACTTGCTGACGGGCGTTCCGGAACAGGTCGTCTACCAGGCCCCCTCCCAGACGCCCGCACCGACGAGCCGGAACGGGCTGTACGACTTCAAGGCATGACGCATAACGAAATTTGATCATAGAATACTAACCATCCTATTCGGGGAAAGGACGTTGCCCAATGCCATCTTCATTTCTGGGTCTTGAGACAAGCAAGCGAGCTCTGCTGACACAAACGTTGGCGATGCAGACCGCGGGACACAACATCGCTAACGCCAGTACGGTCGGATATACGAGACAGCGCGTGAACCTGTCGGCTACCCGCCCTCAGGAAGCGGTCGGCATGCAGCGCAGCACGACGGTCGGGCAGATCGGTACCGGCGTGCAGGCGGACAGCATTACCCGCATCCGCGAAAACTATTTGGACACGCAGTATCGGCGTGAAAATCAAGGACTGGGCTACTGGAAAGTCCGCAGTGCCAACCTGGAATCCATTCAGGCGATTCTGAACGAGCCGTCGGACAATGGAATTCGCGGTGTTATGGACGATTTCTGGAACTCCTGGGAAGTGCTGAACCGGGACCCGACGCTGCTCAGCGCCAGGGTCGACGTCATCGCCAAAGCGACCAACATGGTCGACACGTTCAAGCAAGTCGACGAGTCGCTTACCGCCCTGGAACGAGACATCGACAGCAGCATTGCCGCCAAGGTATCCGCAGTCAATACGATGCTGGCCAATATCGCGCAGTTGAACGACTATATCCGCAAAGCCGAATCGCTCGGCGCCAACGCGAACGACTATCGAGACCAACGCGATGTGCTGCTGGACCAATTGTCGTCTATCGTGAACATCGAATATGCCGAAACGCCGGCGGGCGACTTTACGTTGAGCATCGCCGGGACGCAGGTCGTGGCCAACGACCAGGCCGCGACGGTAACGACGGACATCGCGGCGAACGCGACTTCCGGAGAGCTGGCCGGATACGTGCAGGCGAAGGCGGATATCGCGCAAATCCGTGACGAGCTGAACGCTCTGGTCAAGACCCTGGTTGAAGGAGAAGTTACGGTAACGCTGGCTAATGGCTATACGACTTCCCAGCCGCTGACGGCGAATAACGCCGTAACGCTGGACAACGGAACGGTTATTCCTCCCGGAACGACCATTCCTGCCGGTTCCAAAATCGTCTCCTCCGTCGAGCTTACCGTAAAGGGCATTAATGGCCTTCATAGTCTCGGTTATGGAACCTCCGATCCGACGCCCACAGGCATCGCCTTCTTCACGACTTCGGACGGCAGCACCGATTTTAATATGAGCAACATCCGGCTGAATCCTGTCATCGCCAACGATACGAGCAAAATCGCCGCGTCCGGCAGATATGAAACCACATCGGTCGGAACAAACATAACGATCAAGGGCAACGGCGATATCGCTCATGCGATAACTTCTTTGCGTGATAAGGTGTTTAACTATCCTTCCAATTTAACAAATTTGTCTTCGGGAACGCTGGACGATTACTTCCGCGCTGTGATAAGCGAGCTGGGTACCCGCTCTTCCAATTCGTCAAGAAATTTGCAGAACCAACAGGATTTGGTCGACAATGTTGAAGTACAGCGGCAAAGCGTCAGCGGAGTTTCTCTGGATGAAGAAATGGCTGATGTAATTAAATTCCAGCATGCATATAATGCAGCAGCCCGCAATATGACCGTAATCGACGAGATGCTTGACCGTGTGATCAATCAAATGGGCATTGTAGGCCGATAGGAGGCGAAAGTAAGTGCGCGTAACCGGAGCGATGCAAAATATTCAATTGCTCAAAAACTTGCGTTATAACAACTCGACTATCATGGAATTGCAAGATAAGCTGGCGACGGGACAAAAAATTCAACGTCCGGATGACGATCCTGTCGGGATCGGCTATTTGATGCGTTATAATACCGAGCTGAGCCGGTCGGATCAGTTTTTGGAGAATGCCCGTACCGGGATCGGCTGGTTAAATACGATGGATGCGGCCATGCAACAGGCAAATGACGTATTAAAACGGGCGAAACAGCTTACCCAGCAAGGCTCGACCGGCACCGTACCGGAGGAAGCAAGAAAGCAGATCGCCTCGGAAATTCGCCAGCTGTACGAGCAAATGGTTTCCATAGGAAACAGCACGTATGACGGAAGATATATCTTTAACGGGCAGAAGACGGATACGGCTCCCTATACGAACGCTACCGCCGCAAACGATAAGACCGACCCGGGCAGTTACTACCTGAACGTCAGTCCTTTCGTGACGGTTCCGGTAAGCATTACAGGCGAGATCATATTCGGCAAGGCGGGAGATACGGAAAATGTCTTTAATGTACTAAATGACATTGCGAATCATTTGGATAGCAATGATCAGAGTGCCCTCCTTCAGGATTTGAGCCGGATCGATGCATGTTCAGACCGTATTTCCGTCAGTTGGGCGGAAGTGGGGGCCCGTACGAACCGTTTTGAATTAGTGGTCAATCGTTTGACCGATGAGCAGGGGAATTTGAAAAACTTGCGTTCTCAAGTAAATGATGTCGACATGGCGCAGGCCATTACGGATCTTCAGCTTCGTCAAAATGTACTCCAAGCTTCATTGGCAACCGGGGCCCAAATTATGAGAGTATCTTTGGTCGATTTTTTGAAGTAGTCGCCCGCATGAGGTGAATGATGAATTTTCCGAACATTCCATCACACGTGTCCGTGGTGCCGAATAGTGTATATGTTCCGCTTCAGGACATGCAAATCACAATGGAACAACCGCAAGTGAATGCGCGCTATCGGCCAGCGGACATGGAGATTCATACGAAAAACGCCGACATACAGGTAGATATGCAGCCGGTATGGGACAGTATCGGACTTGAAAATTCACTTCAGTACGCCAAAAGCTATATCGCGAAAGGCAACCAGATAGCGCTGGATGCAATCGCACAAATAGCCCAAGACGGGCGTAGAGTCGCAAGAAGCTTGACTTCCGGCGAAAAAAATGTGTTCGGAAACATCGCTATGGATAAACTTCAGCGAGGCAAGGAACCTGAATTGAAAATAACGGCTATCCCGGGGGCCAGTCCAGTCTTTCGGGTCCAAATATACCAGCCGGAAATTCATGTGGTGCCGCATTCGCCGGAAGTGCATCCAAACGATGCGTCGCCGAAATTTTCGTTCAAAACGCTTCAAAACCCAACATCGTCCTTCGTGGATCGACGCATTTAAAACCGGAGGTGAAGAAATGGGATGCCCCGATACGGAGGAAACGCTGTATGTCAAGAGCACTAAATACGGCGAACTGACCTTCCATAAAGATCAAGTATACCGTTTCCCGCAAGGCCTCATCGGATTGCCTCATCTTGACCGATACGCGCTGTTTCCTTTTGATCAAACCGATTTCTTTATTTTGCAAGCTTTGTCGGAGGACATCAGCTTTATTCTTATACCGGCAGCAACAGCCAAATGCGACTATTCCTTTGAAATCGATCAAGGAACGATTGAACTGCTCGACATTCAAAAGCCGGAGGATGTTGCCACCTTTTTCATCGTCAACGTGATCGAAGATCAAATCTATATCAATGCAAAGGCGCCTATCCTTCTCGTGCCATCTTCGCAGTTGGGCTGCCAATACGTCGTGAACGAGACGATCTATTCGATTCGGGAGCCGCTAAGGCGCGAGGACGAGAGCCAATGCTAGTGCTTAAGAGGAAGGTCGGAGAAGTCGTAAAAATCGGTGAAGAAATTGAATTGCATGTTCTCGACATAGAAGGCGAAACGATCAAGCTCGGGTTCGTTGCGCCAAAACATATCCATATTATGCGTTCCGAATTATATGAAGCCATCCGGGACGAGAATTTTCAAGCCGGACAGAGAGCGGGCAACCCGTTGCAACTTCAACGGTTATTAGGCAAAAAAACGAATGAACAGGAGGGATAAACATGCTGGGTGCAATTAATCGGGCGGACGGTACGTCTCGAGATTGGAACCAAGCAACGAACTTACAAAACGTAAACAGCCAAGAAAAAAAAACACTTGACCCGAAAAATAAGGGAGCGGATGCCGAACTTGCCGGGATGATCGGAAACAGCGAAGATAAAAACAAGGACAAGCTGTTAAAAGAACTGGAAAAGCTTAACGATCAGATGAAGTTGGAAGATAAGGCTTTTCGTTTTAAATATAGCGAAAAAGCCGAGAAGTTCTATGTTCAGATCGTGGATATCCGTTCCCAAGAAGTGATCGATTCCATTCCACCCGAGTATATTCTAGATTTATCCGCGAAATTGAAAGAGCTTATCGGCCTTTTTGTTGACAAAAAACTGTAAATCGTTATTCAGCAATAAAAAGGAGTGAAGGTAAATGGGAATTAGTATAACGGGGCTGTCGTCCGGTCTTGATACGGCTTCGATTGTCGAAAGCTTGATGCAAATCGAGCGGCAACCATACAATCGATTGTCGACGCAAAAAACCAACTTGCAATCCGAACAAGCCGTTTTTCGGGCGATCAACACGAAATTAAACACATTAAGCAATGCTGTATCCGACCTAATGCTTAATTCCAGTTTCAACATCCTCTCGGCCAGCAGTTCCGATGAGTCGGTTGTTAAACTTACCGCCGGCGAGGCCGCTACGACCGGTACTTTCAATGTGAATGTAACTCAGGTCGCGCAAAGTCACTCGATCAAGTCGGGGATTATCGATGCGAACGGGACCACCTTGCTCGGAAAGACGTTGACGATTGACCGCGATGGGACCGCTAATGATATTACCATCGACACTTCTGGATTGGCAGCAGGAACTAAAGACGGAGATGTTCTGGAGTATATAAAAAATCAAATCAACAGCAAAAATACGGGTTTAACCGCTTCGATCGTATCCGTTTCCGATACACAGAAAGTCCTTGTTCTGACTTCTAAAGAAACCGGTGAAAACAACAAAATGGTTCTGGGCAGTGCGGCTGCGGGTACCGGTCAAATTGGATTAGGCGGAACTGCACTTGATGCTTCCGCGCTCAACATTACCGACGTATCGGATAATGGCGCAAACACGACGCAGAAAGCTCAAGATGCAATATTGTCCGTAAATGGCATCACTGTTACAAGAAGTACGAACAAAATAACGGATGTGATAAGCGGCACAACGATCGAAGTGCAAAAAGCAGGATCTTCTACCATTAAAATTGCGACGGATGCGGACAAGGTTGCGGACAAAATTCAAGCGTTCGTCAATGCGTATAACGATGTCATCACAACTGTCCGCAACAATTTGGCGAAACCTGCAGATAGCGGCAAAATGAACCCTCTTCAAGGCGATTCGCTTTTAAAAGATATCGATAATAAGCTGTATAACATATTCAACTCTTTAACCGCTTCTTCACCCGGTTTTCAGTCGATGGCCCAAATCGGTTTGGAGATCGATAAAGGCGTTACAAAAGCAAGTCTTATGACGTTTACGATCACCTTTGACAAAGAGCAATTTAAACAGAAATTCACTGAAGATCCTCAAGCGGTAATCAATTTATTTAAAATGGACGATACTTCTCCTGACAATCGCGATGGCATTATGCGTATTATGGACCAGCAAATTAAGGAATGGACGAACTCGGTTGACGGCACATTAACCTCCAAAATAAAAGGGTATGACGCCGAGATTTCGACCATCGATGATCGCATGACTGCTTTAAACGATCGATTGATAATGAAAGAGGAGCAGTTAAAAAAGCAATTTTCCGCAATGGAAGTGGCTTTGTCCCAGTTAAAGAGCCAGCAAAGCTGGTTGTCAAGCCAATTGGCATCGCTCACAGCAACGACAAAGGCTTCTTCATAATATGAATATGCTAGCAAGTAAGACTCGAAGGAGTTGAAGAGGCGTGCAGATGCCAAACCAAACGGGTTATCAGATTTACAATCGAAATAAATATGAAACCGCATCTCCTCACCGGTTAATTCTAATGTTATATGAAGGAGCCCTTCGCTATGGAGCCCAAGCCGTCAGGGCAATCGAAGAACACGATATCTCTTTAACCAACAAGTCATTGCAGAAGGTCCAAGACATTTTATATGAGCTTTTGTCGAGTCTCGATCTGAAGCAAGGCGGGGAAATCGCGAAGAATTTGCAGCAGTTGTACTTGTATATGATCGAACAGTGCATTCAGGCGAATCTGCATAAAGACAAAGCCAAAATTAATGAAGTGTTGGGATATCTCCAAACGATCAAATCGGCCTGGGAGCAGATTGGGAAAGAGGTTGCGATTGGAAAAGCATAAAGAAGACAACCCACTACTTTCTCTATTACAGCAGATGGACTCGATTCTTCAGAATCAATATGATCTCTTGCAGTCTAATGTCGATGAACAGACGTTCGAACAGGTCGTGAACCTGTCCCGAGAGTGGATGTCGATAAGCGATGTATTTACTGAGATCTCCCGTGATCCATCTGTTGCCGACTCGGTAAGCAACGAGGAAGCTATAAAAGCACTTATCGAGACGATGCTGAACAAAGTCCGGGACATCGAGCATCTGCTGCTTTCCGTTCAAGATTCCATGGTATCTTCAATGAGCTCGATCAAAAAACAACAAACGATTATTCGAAGTTATGGAGGATTGGGGTATAAGGATAGCATCCCGTTATATCTGGATGAAAAAAAGTAAAATATTTCTTGAGATCTATAAAAAAATGAGAATTTCGTTCCGATAATAAATATGTGACCGCAAGGATGCGGTCTAATCATCAATCATGGAGGATGAGCACGATGGGAATGATCATTAACACCAACGTAGCTGCGATTAATGCCAATCGCAACCTGAGCTACAACAACACGCAAATGAGCAAAACGATGGAGAAGCTGTCTTCCGGTTATCGGATCAACCGTGCTGCTGACGATGCGGCTGGTCTTGCGATCTCCGAGAAAATGCGCTTCCAAATCAATGGCCTGAACCAGGCTCAACGCAACGCACAAGACGGCATCTCCTTGCTGCAAACGGCTGAAGGTGCGCTGACGGAAGTTCACTCCATGCTGCAACGCCTGAACACGCTCGCGAACCAATCTGCGAACGGGACGTACAACGATGCGGAAGACCGCAAATCCATTCAAGCTGAAGTGGATCAACTGATTTCCGAAATTAACAACATTGCAACTTCAACGAATTTCAACGGCATTGACCTTTTGAAAGCTACGGCAAAGGTAACATTCCAAATCGGTGCAACAAATTCGAATACGCTGACAGTTACTTTGGCTTCGATGAAAGCATCGGCGCTAGGAGTTTCTGGCTTGAAAGTCGACACGGCTAGTGCCGCTCGATCGGCACTGGCTAAAATTAAATCCGCGATCATTAAGGTTTCTAACCAACGCGGTAAATTCGGTGCCGTTCAAAACCGTCTGGAGCACACCATCAACAACCTGGGTGTAACGGCTGAAAACTTGTCCGCTTCCGAGTCCCGTATTCGCGACGCAGACATGGCACAAGAAATGACGAATTTCACGAAAAACCAAATCCTTGTCCAAGCGGGTACGGCAATGCTGGCTCAAGCTAACGCGATGCCTCAAGGCGTACTTAAACTTCTGGGCTAATTACTTGCTTGGAAAACCCTTCCGACCAAAAGTTGGAAGGGTTTTTTTATTTAAAAAACAGTCCATTATGCCGATATAAAGGATATGTACGAAACAGTAGATCACAAAAAGGCTGTGATGAAAAATGCAGGTCATTGTGAAACATGGGATGAAAGAAGAATATGCTTTTTCCAACTTAAAGGAATTTGATTTATTTTGGATACAATTAACAAAGGAATTATTTGAACAAAATATGATGATTCACTTTGTTAAAATTGACGAACAAACCTTTTATGAGGGATACGAGCAGATCATCGCCGCCAATTTTGCAGAAATCGAAACGCTATTTATTGAAACCATTACATATAGCGACGCCTTTGAGGAGACGCTTTCAGAAATTCGTGCTTACAAGGAGAAGTTAGTGGCTGCAGCCGATCATGTTGCTTCACCGTTCTACAGTGATCCCAATGAGGATGACTGGAAGAACTTCACGCAATACTTGGAAGGTCTTCATTGGCTTTATCAAGCATGCGATTTTTGTTTGACCCTGAACGGTAAAATAAACAGCAGCAGCAATAAGGAGTTAACAAAGGAAATCGACCGAACAAAATCCAAAATTTTTGAGGATCTCAAAGAACTTGAACGCGCTTTGACGCAACAGCAATATACGGAAGTCGCCGATTACATCCTGTTCGAAATTACTCCTCATCTCGAGACAACAATGATAACGAAAGGTCACGATGTAAATGCGTAAATACGCGGCAGATAATTTAATGTTTTTAAGAAAAGAATATCCCTTGATATACAACGAAGTTCGCGGTCGGACATGCAATCGTGAAAAAATTAAAATCGAGGAGACGCGAAACGGGCATCCCAACCTGGTCATTCAAATAAAAGATCAAGGCTTGAGGATCTACAGCAAATATGACCCTTATCTTGAAGTAAACCGTTGGTTGGATCAATTGGAATCCGAAATTGCAGAAAAACAACAAGTCTTGCTCTTCGGATTAGGGCTTGGTTATCATTTGGAAGGGTTGCTTGAGCGCTATCCGGACAAACTGTTTTATATTATCGAACCGGATATGGAAGTCTTTTTGGCACTTATCGAAACTCGCGATATGGAACCAATACTGAGGCACAAGAATATTGCTTCTTTATCGGTTGGATCAGATTCAGCCATTTTTTATTCGACAATTAACATTATTTTAGATCATGTAAGAAGTAGCTTTTCATTTGTAATAATGCCATTCTACGAAAGGAATTATATTACAGATATTAAGAAGCTAAAAACGATTGCAAGTGAGGTTCTGTTGACTTATCGGGGTAATTTAGCTACTTATTTAATGACTGCAGAAAAATGGATGGAGAATATTATTCGTAACTATCCACGCGTTCTCGCTTCATCTGACCTTTCGATATTAAAGGATAAGTTTGCCGACATACCTGCAATCATCGTTGGTTCGGGACCATCGTTAAAAGAAGATATCGAAACGATCCGAAAGCTACAGCCGCATTGTATTGTTATATCTGCTGGAACAAGTCTTCAAGCACTATCGAAGAATGGCATTGCTCCGGACTTATCTGTTTCGATTGATGGCAATTATTCGAATTATATTGCATTTAAAGATATTGATATGGAAAATATCCCATTACTGTTTTCTGGAACGGTTCACCATTCGATCTTGAATAAAGAACATTTAAATACCCTGTATGTATCCATATCTTTGGATACAGTAACCTCATATTTACATCCGGATAGTCAAAGTATACCTAGCGTCTACACAACTGCCAGTGTAACGGGCACGGCCATCCAAGCGGCAGCATACATGGGGTGTAATCCCATTGTTCTGGCCGGTCAGGATATGTCTTACCCAAATGATACTTATTATACTGAGGGTGTCGTTCATCTGTCCAACGAGCAGCTCGGTCGAATTATTACCAATGCGAATGAAACAGTAGAGAATGTTTCGGGCGGATTCAATAAAACTACAAAGGCCATGCTGAATACGCTACAAGATTTGCAGAATGTAATTCAGTTGTTCCCGGATCGAACATTTATAAATACATCCAGATACGGGGCGAAAATTAAAGGGACAACCTTTCAATTCATGGAGGATTGGGGAAAGACGATTCAGTCTAACACAATCATTCCTCAAGATACCATTCTGCAAATGGTGCGTTCTCATAGCATGAATGATACGAAGAAACGAATGGAAAAGGGGATAGCCAAACTAAATTCCTTTATTAGCGAGTTGAAAGAGTATGAAGATCTGTTTGCCAAAATAAGCGATCAGTTAAACAAATTACAACAAGCAAATTCGACAAGAATAGTCGAGCCCTTGCTTAACTCAGTAAATGCGCTTTGGGAGAAAATACTGTCGAATAAGGTTTTCGATCATGTTTACGATCTCTCTGTTCACCATCAGATTATGATCTATACTAGACAAATTCATGTCATTGCAAATGAGAAGGATATTTTGAAAAAATCTCATCTTATCGTTGAACATTTGGGGAAAATCATTGAAGCTTTAAAGCAAATAAATCCCAAATTACTTAAATGGGCACAGAGTACAATGGAAGAACTGAAAAAATACGAACTCGAACAATAATACACATAAAATGGGATCTATTACGCCATAGCGTTTCCCCATCTAACGCTGCGCCAGAATCTAGCTAGGCAAAGCGCCCTTCACGACGTGGAACATAGGTTATATCAGCATACCACACTTGGTTAGGTTATAAAGTTTTGGTTCAACGTATTCGGTGTGGTGGGGTGATCGTGGGTCGAATCTGTTGTCATAACTTTGTATTTTTTGAAAGCGCAAGATCGCAAGCCTAGCTCATGCATGTAGGTACCTACTGTACGCTCGGTAACGGTGTACTTTTCTTTACGAAGCAAATGCGTGATTTTCGGGCTGCCGTAGCGTTTGTCGGAATAGTAATAATGGAACTGAATTCGCTCTTGGATCTCGCCTTTTCGCCTCTCTTGCTGGCTTGGCTAATGCTTCAGCCGCTTGTGAAATCCGCTCCAGGATAATTTAAACAAGTTGCACGTCTTCAACACTGAAAACTCAGAGCGATGGTTTTCAATAAACTGAAACCCCATGGCTTTGGTTTGCTGAAGATGTGCAGCGCTTTTTTTATAATTTCCAGTTCCTCTTCTACATCGGCGATTCAGCGATTTTTCTCTTTTAATTAACGTTCTTTTTTCTTAGAAGCCGTTTCAGCTGACGCACACGCTCAGGGCTTGCGACAGGCTCGTTCTCAAATTCTCAATACGCTGCATTTATTGATGTAGGGTGTTAGTTTCTGAGCGATATCCGTCACCGTTTTTTGCTGCTCTTGTACAGAATTGATGGCCTGGCGCTTAAAATCTTCGTTATACTGTTGCCGTTGCTCACCCATGTTAACATTGGAACTAATTTAACCCACTAGTGCCGGGATTATGTTAACCCTCCTGAATGCTTAGTATTGAATAGATTCTGGTTTTTAGTTTTTTTATGATGCTAGATATTTCTAGATTTATTTACGACGTAAGAGTGATGCAATAGGCGGTAGCGGTTGAGTACGATTGTAGCGAGAACGGGATCGCGCATTCAGACCATTCTCTTTCCATACCGATACGTACGGCTACGTTTGTTTATCGCATAATAAAAATGCCGAGAATCGCAGCGTAAAAATGCCGAGCTAGAATGCAAAAAAGGCACTTGTCAGCACTCCCAAATCCTCCTATCGTTGAGTTTGCTTAAGACATCGACGAAGGAGACTCGAAAGGATGCT
>Ga0310833_100346_pt1 | contig 40147 bp, 28 predicted proteins | sample SM_ome_FD_201312 | JGI IMG/M metagenome (GOLD analysis project Ga0310833, IMG submission 201312) | Sorghum-adapted microbial communities enriched on stacked mutant (SM) sorghum from Joint BioEnergy Institute, Emeryville, California... ...
CTTCGTCAGGCTGTCGACCAGCATCGCGCAAGTGAAGCCGAATTGATCCCGCACCATATCCAGAGTGACGTTCGTATCCTCAACCACATCATGAAGCAGCGCCGCTTCGAGGGTTGTCGCATCGAGCTGCATGTCGACCAGGATGTCCGCAACCGCGAGCGGATGCAGGATGTATGGCTCGCCTGATTTGCGGATCTGTCCGGCGTGTGCCTTCTCCGCGAACTTGTATGCTTCGCGTATTCGCTCCAGGTCATTCGGTTTTAGGTACTTGCCGGCCTTTTCCAGCAGTTGATCGATGCCCATTTGAATTCCTTCCTCAATCGTTTGCATAGCAGCCGCCTCGATAACTAAGGTTTTCTATACATTATGAATGTTCGTGCGCATTACGTCAATACGACGCCATCACGTTGGGCAGATTCCCGACGCGTATCTTCGCCCCCTGCCAGCGCAGGCAGGCCGGGTTTCATCCCTCATGATATTATTAGTATGTCACAAGCGACTGCACCGGAATATCTCCGAGCTTGCTTCTTCCGTCCAGATAAGACAGCTCGATCAGGAAGGCCGCGCCCACCACATGCCCGCCAAGACGTCGCACCAGCTCGACGCAGGTGGAGATCGTCCCGCCTGTGGCCAGCAGATCGTCGGCGATCAGCACATGCTGTCCCGGACGGATGGCATCCTCATGAATGGCCAGCTTGTCCTTGCCATACTCAAGCGAAAAGTCCGCCTCGATCGTCGCGTAGGGCAGCTTGCCGCTCTTGCGGATCGGCACGAAGCCCACGCCAAGCGCATAGGCGAGCGGCGCGCCGACGACGAAGCCGCGCGCTTCCGGTCCGGCGATCACGTCGATCTTCCATTCCTCGAGCTGCTGCTTCAGTTGATCGATGGCTTTCCCGTAGATTTCCCCGTTCTGCAGCAAGGTCGTGATGTCCTTGAAGCGGATGCCGGGTTGCGGAAAGTCCGGGATGACGCGAATATAGTCCTTGAAATTCATATCGAGTCCCACCTTTATCATGATTTGAAGATCACAACCACATATATGAAAGAATGTGCATGATCACCGTACGCTATGTCAGATAACCGGAATCACGCCGTATGCGCGCGGCGATGCCCCGAGCGCGCCAGCTCAGCGATGTGCCGGGCCAGCTGCGCCGTGGACATCAGCAGGTAGTGCTCCGCCAGCTTTTGCCCCTCGGATCTCCGCCTGAACCGCGGCGAGGACTCCAGGTTACGGGGCGCGGGATTGGGTACGAACTCGCCCTGCGCTCCGCTGCGGGCGACAAATCCCAACTCCTCAAACACGCGAAGAATAAACGCAACATCGTTCACACCCACTCCCGTTCGCGCGCTCAGGCCGCGAAGGAAGCCCGGGTCATCGGTCGACCAGTTCCGGCATTGCTTGAGACAGCAGTAGATATGCTTGAACTGGTCTCGGGATGGACAGCCGGCGGCGCACTCGTCCGCATCCGCGAACCAGACGCAGACGCGCTCCAGCCTGTCGCCATGATCTGCCAACATCCGCTTCAGCGCATGCTCCCCGGGCGGCAACTGCACAAGCACCAGGTCGCGCGGCGGCTCCGTCTCAGGCCGCGGGTCCGCGGGGGACAGCAGGCCGTCCGCATCCAGCAGCCAGATCCGCCTCTCGCCGAACATGGCTCGGATCGTATCCCGCCAGTAGGGCAGCTCATCGCAGATGACAAATTCCGCCTCGTCCCGCAGCCCGGGATAAGTTCTTCCGACCGGACGATCGCTGCCGGATAACAACCCGGCAGCTGTCTTCCCGGCCGCACGAGGTGGTTCCCGCTGCGCGGCATCCGCCCGTACTTCGTTCGCCTGAACGCTCGCCGCCGGCTTCAGGCCCCGCCAGTCAAACACCTGCAGATGGCTGACGCGGATGTCCTGGATGAGCAGCTGGGCCTTGCGCGTCCCGTTCCACTCGTTCACCTGCAGCTCGCCGATCACGTCGACTGCGGAGGTGGGCGCGATATGCGGCTGCAGCGAGCCGATGCCGAAGCCAACCGCATCCAGCAGCTCGCCCGTCTCGCGATCGAGCAGCTGCAGCTTCAGATGCTGGCCGTCCTTGCCGATCTGGCGCAGCTCCTTGACTGCGGCCCGCTCCAGCAGAAACCTCGGCGAACGGTTGCCAAGGCCATATGGGGCCAGCAGCTCCAATTGCTCGATCAGCTCCACCCGGCATTCGCCGATCCGCAGCGAAAGATCCGCCTCTGTAAGCGGGATGTAGTCCTCTTCGTCGAGCCACTCGCGCGCCAGCCGATTCAACCGCTCGTGCAGCTCCTCCAGCCGATCCGCCAGTAGCGACATGCCAGCCGCTGCCTGGTGACCGCCGAAGTGATCCATCAGATCGGCGCATGCCGTCAGGGCGCGGTAGATGTCGTAGCCGCGGATCGAGCGTGCCGAGCCCTTGGCCATGCCGGTATCCGCATCGATCGTGAAGACGATCGTCGGCCGATAATACCGCTCGAGCAGCCTGGCGGCCACGATCCCGATCACGCCGGCGTTCCAGCCCTCGCCGCTGGCGATGATCACCGGCGGCAGCTCCGCGCCATGCCGCGCTTCCAGCTGCCGCACCGCCTCCTCGAAGGTTTCCTCGACGATGCGCTGACGGTCGCGGTTCAGCTCATCCAGCTCCTGGGCCAGGAGAGCCGCCTCCTGCTCGTGCTCCGTCGTGAGGAGCCTGACCGCCGCGTCCGCCGATGTCAGGCGCCCGCTCGCATTGATGCGCGGCGCGATGGCGAAGGCGATATGTCCGGCGCTGACCTCCTTGCCCTCCAGTCCCGATGCATGGAACAGGGCGGTCAGCCCGACGTACGACGAGCGTTGCATGCGCCTGAGGCCCAGTCTGACGAGCGTCCGATTCTCGTCGACCAGCGGCATCAGATCGGCGACCGTGCCGAGCGCCGCCAGCTCCGTCAGCTCGTCAGGCACCCTGTCGAGCAGCGCCTGGGCCAGCTTGAATGCCACGCCGACGCCGGCGAGCTGCTTGAACGGATACGGGCAACCCGGCTTCTTCGGATTGATGACCGCTATCGCCGAAGGCAATCGTTCAGGCGGTTCGTGATGGTCGGTGATGATCAGGTCGATGCCGAGCTCTGCCGCGTACCTGGCTTCCTCAGCGGCGCTGATCCCGGTATCCACCGTGATGATCAGTTCGACGCCTTCCTCCTTCGCCCGATCCAGCGCCGCCTTGTTCAGGCCATACCCCTCTTGCACGCGATGCGGGATATAGTAGTCATAATGGGCCCCCAGCTTGCGCATCAGCCAGATCATCAGCGATGTGCTGCTGATCCCGTCAGCGTCATAGTCTCCGTAGATGCGAATGCGCCGACCCTTGCCGATCGCCTCGCGGATTGCCGCCACCGCCTGACGCATGCCGTCCATGAGCAGCGGATCATGGAGCGTATCCGCCCCCGCCTGCAGGAAACGCTCCACCTGCTCAGGCGTGGAACACCCTCTAATCAGGAGCAGCCTGGCGACAAGCGGATGGATCCCGCATTGTTCAGCCAGGCGCTCTGCTGCAGCTTCATCGATCTGTTGTATCATCCAACGCGTCCTGGATGCAAGCACCCGCATCTCCCCCTCCTCTGATCTGTTCTCCCAAGCACCGCCATCCTCCGCCCTGCCCGTTGAACGCATTCGTTGTGCGGGCCAGGGCTCTCGCTCGCCGGGATGCGTTGCCCGTTCTCCACGACGGCACCATCCGGCTGGCCGCCGTATCCTGCACCGAAGCGCCGGCTCGCGCAGCATGCGCTGCCTGCCCGGCTCTAGTGCAACAATGTCGGCCTGTCGCCGTCATCCCGGTCATAACCGGCATTATATGGGAAAGACGGGTCATATGGATTGACGTGGATGAATACGTCCGAGATATTCGGATATTTCCTCAGCAAGGTCAGCTTCACGTTTCTTGCGATCTCATGGCCTTCCAGCACCGTGATCTTCGGATTAACGCTGATCTTCACGTCCACGATGAGATAGGGACCATGCTCTCTCGCGCGCAGGTCATCGATCGCCTGGACTCCCCTGACGCTCCGGATCGTCTGGTACAGATGCCGGGAATCCTCCTCGTGCAGCACATGATCCATCGTGTTATGGATCGCCTCACGAACCAGATCATACCCCATCTTCAGCACCATCAGCGCCACGGCGCAGCCGGCGACCGGATCCAGATAATACAGCAGCGGTGCTCCCATATATTCGCCGAGCATCGCTCCGCCCACCCCGAGCAGGGCCGCGATCGAGGAATAGACATCCGAGCGATGCTCCCAGGCGTTGGCGATCAGCGCCTGGCTGTTCAGCCGCTTGCCCAGCCTGTATTTGTACTGGAACATCGCTTCCTTGACGGCGATGGAGATGACGATAGCGATAAGGGCGATCCCCTTCGGGGCTTCCGACACGCCGCCCGCGATCGACCTGATCGAACTGATGGCGATCTCCAGACCGACATAGACGAGGAGCAGCGAGACGATGATCGCGGCGATCGATTCGGCCTTGCCGTGGCCGTAAGGATGATCCTTGTCCGGCGGCTTGTGCGCGGCCTTCAGGCCGATCAGCACGATGATCGAGCCGCCGATGTCCGAGGCCGAATGAGCGGCATCGGCGATCAATGCCTTGCTGCCCGACAGCCATCCGACGATGAACTTCATCAGGGCGAGCGCCGCGTTGCCGACGATGCCGATCCACGCTCCTCTTGATGCCTGTGTTAATCTTTGCTCCGACATGACAGACCCCTTTGAATATAAATCACTGGCTTATGCCCCTGTCCGACGGCTTATTCCGCCGCAGGCTTCTTGCTTTGGTTCAGCGTCTTCGCCTTCAGATCCAGCCAGAGCGGGCTGGCGATGAAGAGCGAGGAATAGCCGCCGAAGGCCAGGCCGGTCGTGATCGCCAGCGAGAACAGGAAGATCGACTTGCTGCCGAAGATGAGCAGGGCGATCGAGGTGACGAGCACGGTGAGCAGCGTGTTGATCGTCCGGCCGAGCGTTTGCCACAGACTGTTGTTGACGACTTGCCTGAGATCCTCGCGGTTCTTGATCTTGGCGAAGCGCAGGTTGTCGCGGATGCGGTCGAAGATGACGATCGTGTCGTTGATCGAATAACCGATGATCGTCAGGATCGCCGCGATAAACGTCAGATTCACTTCCAGCCGGAAGATGGAGAAGATGCTGATCACGATGAACGCGTCGTGCAGGAGCGCGATGATCGCGGCGATGGCGAACCGCCATTCGAAGCGGATGAGCACATAGAGCATGATGAACAGGCTCGCTGCGCCGATCGCGATCAGGGCCAGGTTGCGCGTCTCAAACGCCAGCACCGGATCGACGGTATTCTGCTCGTAGGAGGCCGCTCCTTCCCCGTAACGCGCTGTCATCACCGCTTCCAGAGCGTCGATCTCCTCTTCGCTGAGCACGTTCTCGAAGCGCAACGTGATGCGATCGCGGTCCGCGCCGCCGATCGTGCGGATCGCCGGCTCGAGGCCCGCTTCATCCAGCACCTCATCCACCGCTTCCTGGGTCGTGCCCTGGTTCAGCATGATGTCGAGCGTCGTGCCGGCCTTGAAATCAACGCCATAGTGCATGCCCACGGCGAGCAGCATGATCACGCCAAGCAGCGTGACCGAGATGGAGAAGAGGTAGGCTTTCTTGCTGTGCTTGACGAAATCGAACTTGCTGATCGCCTTCTCATGCAGCTCTCCCTTGGCGGAGATGCTCCTGATCTCCGAGGGCTTCACGCCAAAGTACTCGGGCTTGTTGAATCGGTTCGTGCGCACCAGCCACAGGATCAGCAGCCTGGACAGTCCCACGTTCGTCAGCATGCCGACGACGATGCTCAGGATGAGCGTAAGCGCGAAGCCGCGGATCGAGCCATGACCGAGGGTGAACAACACCGCGGCCGCGATGATCGTCGTCAGGTTGGCATCGAGGATCGTGCGGAACGAGGTCTTCGATCCGGAGCGGACCGCCGACAGGATGCTCTTGCCCACGCGCAATTCCTCGCGGAATCGTTCGTAGGTGATGATGTTCGCGTCAACCGCCATCCCGATGCCAAGCACGAAGGCCGCGATGCCGGGCAGCGTCAGGGTCGCGTTCAGCAGGTTAAACACGATCAGGAGCAGCCAGACGTACACGATCAGGGTAAAGGACGCTACCAGACCCGGCAGACGATAATAGACGGACATGAAAACCAGTATCAGGATGGATCCGATAATCCCGGCAAGCATCGTCTGTTCGAGCGAGGCTTGTCCCAGGGATGCGTCGACTTGCTGTATGTATTTCTCGGTCAGTTTCAGCGGCAATGCGCCGAGGTTGATCGTATCGGCCAGCTCCTGCGCCTCTTCGACCGTGCGATTGCCGGTGATCGTGGCCTGACCGCCAGCCAGAGGCCCCTGTACGGTGGGCTCGGATATGATCTGATCGTCCAGCATGATCGCCAGCACCTTGCCCGTCAGCCTCGTCGTGATCTCGAGGAATTGGCCGGAATCCTTCACCTTGATGGAGACAACAGGCTGCCGCAGTTCGTTATATTCGACCTTGGCCGAATTCTCGACGAAGTCGGTTCCCCGCAGCTCGATCTTGCAGTAGCCTTCTCCGGGCGCGCAGCCGTCCGCGCTGCGGAAGGTCAGCACCGCCGGGTCCTTCATGCGCTTCCTGACCTCATCGATATTCTCAACGCCGGCGATACGGACGCGGATGCGATTCTCGCCTTCCGGGTTAATCTCCGGTTCGCCGACGCCGCCGACGACATCTGCGCGTCTCTGCAGGTTTTGCGCCGTGACGACCAGGGCGTCCCGCGTGACTTCCTGTCCTTCCTCCAATGGCGAAGCCTCGTATAAAATTTCAAAACCGCCCTTCAAGTCGAGTCCGAGTTTCACGGAATCGAGTATGCCAGGGACGGTTCCCACAATGATCGCCAACGTGGCGAGCACGGTTATCACGAATGCGACCAGTCTTTTCATCTTAAGGCCATACTCCCTTCAACGCTCAAGTATTACCTATTATACTCGCCGTTTTTTTCTATGGCAAACAGGCGGCGGCATGTGCCGTCGCCTTTACTATTCGTGGAAAAGCTTCCCCTTATACGCGCTGAGCGTGAGCCAGTTCATGTACTGCGTGGGCTTGAGCGACAGGATGTCGTTGATCAGCCGGTGCAGCGGCGGGAACCCTGTCTGCACATATTTCTCGCTGACGAAGTCCCATATGTCCTTCCCGGTGACGCCCTCGTAGCCCAACAGGGCAAACTCCTCGGCCTTGCTCAGGCATAATTCCTCGATCACCTGGTTCAGATAGGCTTCATCGATCAGCTCATCCGCTTCACCCGTCTCCGCGCCCCTGGCTTCCGGCTCATCGCCGCTTGCCAGACCGCTCGTCTCTCCTTCTTCTCCGGCCGCCTTGGGACCGGATTCCTCATGCTCTGTTGTTGCGCCATTTTCCAAGACATTTGCTTCTTGCTCCATCATATCCTCAGCCTTTTCTTCATGGTGTGCAGGGTTCTCTTCAGCTTGCCCGGAGTCTGCTCCGACTGTGGCAACATCATCATGGTCAGCAGAGGAAGAATCAGGATGAAACGCTTCTGTAGCAGGATCTTGCTCGTCGACCGGTCTGTTCTTCGGCTCTTTGCCTTTCATGCCCTGGACCATCATTCTCAAATTTTCTGCCTGATCCTTGCTGTCATGCGTACCGCTTCTGTGCACCTGATCCATCGGTTCGCCTCCATTATGTTGTTGTTAGTCGGTTCAGTATCCCCAAGCTGATCCCCGTATCTTGATATCTTTCGCCGCGCAGGTACGATATTCCTGCCAGTTGAAAGGCTTTCATGCTGGAACATGGCCAAACTTTTCAGCATAGGCTTGGACCATGTCCGCATAAGCATGGAATATGCAGCAATAGCGTTCGATGAAGGAGCAATGCATGAGGTGAACAAGGTCAAACAGTCGTTTATTCACGGCACGATCATCCTGCTCGCAGCAGGCATCTTCAACCGCATCCTCGGCTTCGTCCCTCGCATGACCCTGCCGCGCGTCATCGGCGCCGAGGGAATCGGACTGTATCAGTTGGGATATCCGCTGCTCAACATCCTGCTCACGATCATCACGGGAGGGCTGCCGCTGGCGATCGCCAAGCTGGTCTCGGAGGCGGAATCGTCGGGTGACGAACGGGCCGTGCGCCGCATCCTGCGCGTCTCGCTCCTGTTCGTGATCGGGGCGGGGCTCGCCCTCTCCGCCCTGTGCCTGTGGATGGCGCCCTGGGCAGGCACGAGGCTCATGACGGACGCCCGGGTCGTGCCGGTCATCCTGGCGATGAGCCCGATCATCCTGGTGGTCGGCATCTCCTCTGTCTTCCGCGGCTACTTCCAGGGAAGGCAGAACATGATCCCGACCGCCTCGTCCCAGATGATCGAGACGATCGTCCGCATCGGCGCCATGCTGGGCCTGGCCTGGTTCTTCCTGCCCTATGGCATCGAGTATGCGGCCGCCGGCGCGATGCTTGGCGTGCTGACCGGCGAGATCAGCGGCCTGGCCGCGCTCCTGCTGCAATATCGCAGGTACAAGGCCGGTGCCGACGCCGGGCCCGAGGCCACGCCGCCGATCGGCGAACGGCGTCAGCCATCTGCCCGGGAGGACCGCGCGTCCTTCCGCAGGCTGATGCGCGTCTCCATTCCGGTCACGGCAAGCCGCCTCGTCGGCTCGGGCTCCTATTTCCTGGAATCGATCTTCACCGTGCAGAGCCTCGCCGCAGCCGGCATCGCCACCGCCGTGGCCACCGCCCAATACGGCGCCCTGCAGGGGATGATCATCCCGATCCTGCTCCTGCCCGGCGTGCTGACCTATTCCCTGTCCGTATCGCTTGTCCCGTCCCTGTCCGAAGCAGCGGCGCGCGGCGACACCGCGATGATCCACAAGCGCCTTCACCAGTCGCTGCGTCTGGCTCTGGTCACCGGTGCGCCCTTCGCCGTCATGATGTACGTGCTGGCGGATCCGCTGACCTGGTATCTCTATGCCGATGACTCGGTCGGCCACATGCTGCGTCTCATGGCCCCGGTGGCCATCTTTCTCTACTTTCAGGGCCCCCTGCAAGCGGCGCTGCAGGCGCTGGATCATCCCGGGCAGGCGCTGCTTAATTCCTTCGTCGGCGCGTGCATCAAGCTGGCTCTGATCACGCTCCTGGCGGCCTGGCTGAAGCTCGGCATCATCGGCGTCATCCTCGCCATCAACATCAACATCGTGCTGGTCACCCTTCTGCATTACCGGAGCGTCGTGCGCAAGATCCGCTTCCGCATGCGCTGGGGCGACTTCCTCTCCGTCGCCCTCTGTTCCGCCGTGATGGTCGGCGCGATGCTGATCATCCATTCGGATCTGTGGCCAGCCCCCGGACTTGTGAAGCTGCTCGCGGCCATCCTCGCCAGCCTGGTCATCTATCTGCTCTGCGTGTACTTCAGCGGCATCATCGACAAGCATGATCTGGCGCGCATTCCGTGGATCGGACCGCGCCTTCGCCGGATTCGCAAGTCCTTGAGATAGCCTGACTATCTGCGCGATCTTCGGTTATCCTTGCGGTCGATGAACAGCTCGCCCTTGTGATCCAGCGTGCACAGGAACACATCCTTGAAGTCCTTGACGCCGCGCCGCCGGATCTGATCCTTGAGCCAGAATCTCGTCTGGCCGATCTTCTGCAGATTGTCATCCTGCACCTTGCCGTCCATGATCAGGGGCAGCGGCAACCCCTCGTACCGGATGTTGACCTTGGGACTTGCGGCTCTCTCCTTGCCCATGCTTTCCTTGTCCACGACGGTCAGCTTGCCGGTCGTCTCGAGGATCGCGAACTCCACGTCCGCCGGGTTGGGCACCTTGTTCTCCCTGAGCTGCAGGAGCAGATCGTCCAGCGTGTATCGCTGCTTGCGCATCTCCTCGTCGCGGATCTCTCCCCGTTCGATGATCACGCTGGGCGGGCCGTCAAATTTCCTGCGCAGCGACTCGTTCTTCAAGGTGACGATCGACAGCAGGATCTGGATGCCAACGAGCGCGGCCATCGGCACGATGCCTTCCCAGATGTTCTTGTCCGGATTATCGATGACGAGAACCGCCAGCTCGGCGATCATGATGGAATTCACAAAGTCGAATACCGACAGCTTGCCGATCTCACGTTTCCCCATCAGCCGGAGCGCCAGGAATACCAGGAAGTATATCAGCACTGTCCGCAGTAATATGATCCACAGATCCATCGCAGGTCCCTTCGCTTTCCTTGATTCTATAGGTGCGTTCGTTCCCAGTGGTGAATGGTACTGAGTATTGTGACCGCTGCTTATCGCAAACATGCGGTAGCCGGCTGATCAATTGTTGGCAAGGGACACGTCCGTCAGACGCATGTGCCGGTTCCGCCATCGGCGGACGAGACCAGGATCCCCTCCCCTCATCGCTCCATCTGCCAGGGCTGATACGACATGGAGCCTCATCGCGTCCGCCGTCCGGGCTGGAGTGACGATGGCTTCTCACCGGTTCTACCGGCCGAGGCTTGACCATACAATGGATACAAAACATCTTCTACGCTTGGGAGGATATGCGGATGAGCACATCGGGAAATATGAGTCAGGTAAAGGTCAAACCGCCGATCTTGACGGGCCTCGTCTATGCGTTTGTGTTCATGGCCCTATGCACGATCGTACTCTCGCTGATGTTGTGGCTGAGCGATTTTGGCGAGCGCTCGCTGAGCACGGCGGCTTATGTGGTGCACGGAGCTTCCGTGTTGACGGGGGGTTTTGTCGCGGGCAGGCATTCGCTGCGCAAAGGATGGATGAACGGCGGACTCGTGGGCACCCTGTACGCATTGATCGTTTTCCTCGTGGGCTTCCTCGGGTTCGATGCCGGCGCATCGTTGCAGACGCTGATCCTGTTTGCGATCTGCGCGGTCGCAGCCGCCATCGGAGGCATATTCGGCGTGAATACGCGCCGATAAACGCAGAACTGCCTCGCAATCCGGCTCTACCCTTGCGGGAATCCGGCCTATTGCGAGGCAGCAGCATGTTCGGCGAGGATGGCATCATTCCTTGATGTCGCCAGGCTTTGCTTCTTCTTTTTTCTCTTCCTTGTCCGCCTTCTTCTCATCCGCATTCGGGCTGGACACCACGTTGTTCACCGCGGAACGGTCGAAGGTCAGCCTCGTGCCATCGTTCACCTTCAGCACGACGATGTCATCGGTGAGCGAATCGATGGTGCCGTGCAGACCGCCGATCGTCACGACCTTGTCGCCTTTCTTCAGCGCGCTCAGCATCTGGTTGCGCAGCTTGTTGCGCTTCTGCTGCGGACGGATGAGCAGGAAGTAGAAGACGACGAACATCAGGATGACCGTGATGAGCAGCTGAAACAGACTGCCGCCCTGGGCAGCAGCATCTTGCAGGTACATATGATTTTTCCTCCTTCAATCTGGGACTAGAACCCGCTTTCATGGGCATGCATCTGGTACTTGTCGAAGAACTCGTCACGGAAATCCAGCAGCCTGTCCTCCCATATCGCCTGTCTGATCTGGCGCATGAGATTGATCAGGAAATACAGGTTGTGATAGGTGGTCAGGCGTATGCCGAAGGTTTCGTCTGCCTTGATGAGATGACGTATGTATGCACGGGAATAGTTGCGGCAGGTATAGCAATCGCACTCCGGATCGAGCGGTCCGAAGTCATCCGCATAACGGGCATTGCGCACGACGAGTCGCCCGCCGCTGGTCATCGTCGTTCCGTTCCGGGCGATGCGGGTTGGCAGCACGCAATCGAACATATCGATTCCACGGATCGAGCCTTCGATCAGTGCGTCCGGTGAACCGACTCCCATCAGATAGCGGGGCTTGTCTGCAGGCAGATAAGGCACGGTGACCTCCAGTATCTGATACATCAACTCTTTCGGTTCGCCCACACTGAGTCCTCCAATAGCATACCCCGGAAAATCCATGGAAGTCAACTCCATGGCGCTCTGCTTGCGCAATTTTTCGTACATGCCGCCCTGGACGATGGCGAACAGCGCCTGGTCATGCGGCCGGGCGTGCGCCTTCAGACATCTCTCCGCCCAGCGCGTCGTCCGCTCCAGCGACTGCTTCACGTAGCCCTCGTCCGCCGGATAGGGCGGGCATTCATCAAAAGCCATCATGATGTCGGGTCCGAGCGCGTTCTGGATCTCCATCGCCTTCTCCGGCGACAGGAACAGCTTGTCTCCGTTCAGGTGAGAGCGGAAGGTGACGCCCTCCTCCGTGATCTTCCTCAGCTCGCTCAGGCTGAACACCTGGAAGCCGCCGCTGTCGGTCAGGATCGGCCTCGGCCAATTCATGAACTTGTGCAGGCCGCCCGCTTGCCGGATGAGCTCATGCCCCGGGCGCAGGAACAGATGGTAGGTGTTGCTCAGGATGATCTGGGCATCCATCTCCATCAGTTCCTCCGGGCTCATCGTCTTCACCGTGGCCTGCGTGCCGACCGGCATGAAGGTCGGCGTCTCGATGATGCCGTGCGGCGTATGGATGCGTCCGAGACGGGCGCCGGACTGCTTGCATGTCTTGATCGGCTCATAACGTACTGGATAAGTCAAAGAAGCTCCACCTTTCCCCTTGCTTGATAGATGCGGTGTCTTGCAGACCGTGGTCCCGGCCTAAAAGATGAACATCGAATCGCCGAAGCTGAAGAAGCGGTACTTCTCCCGCACCGCGATCTCATAGGCGCGAAGCACGTTCTCCCTGCCGGCCAGGGCGCTGATCAGCATGAGCAGCGTGGAGCGCGGCAGATGGAAGTTCGTGATCAACGCATCGACGATCCGGAATTCGTACCCCGGATAGATGAAGATATCCGTCCATCCGCTGCTCGCCTGAAGGGGCGCGTCCTTGAACTTCTGCGCCACGGTCTCCAGCGTGCGGCAGGACGTGGTGCCGACGGCGATGATCCGGCCGCCTTCCGAACGGGCCTCGTTCAGCAGCGCTGCCGTTTCCTCCGGCAGCTCATAATATTCGGCATGCATCCTGTGCTCCTCGATTCGCTCCACGGATACCGGGCGAAAGGTGCCCAGTCCGACATGCAGCGTGAGGAACGCCGTGCGCACTCCCTGCTCGCGCAGCTGCTGAAGCAGCTCATCGGTGAAGTGCAGCCCCGCCGTAGGCGCCGCCGCAGAGCCTGGATATCTGGCGTAGACCGTCTGATAGCGTTCCTTGTCCTCCAGCCCGGCCTTGATATACGGAGGAAGCGGTATCTGTCCGAGCCGGTCGAGGATCTCCAGGAAGATCCCGTTGTAACGGAAGCGGACGATCCGCCCTCCCTCCGGCAGCTCCTCCTCAATCTCCGCGCTGAGGAGCGGCTGGTCCCCGTCAAAGTCGCCGAAATCAACGATCGCCCCGGGCTTCAGCCGCTTGCCGGGCCTTGCCAGCGTCTCCCAGCGATCTTCCCCCAGCTGCTTGAGCAACAGCAGTTCGACATTGGCTCCTCCGCCACGTTTGCGGCCGATCAGTCTGGCCGGGATCACCCGCGTATTGTTGAGCACCAGCGTGTCGCCGGGACGCAACAAGCGGGCGAGATCGCGGAAGGTGTGGTGTCCGATCTCGCCCGTCTGCCTGTCGAGCGTCATAAGACGGGAGCTTGATCGCTCGCTCAGCGGCGTCTGTGCGATCAAGCTCTCCGGAAGTTCGTAGTCAAACAGATTGATGTCCATTCAGGTATTCATCCTTTAACGATGTCCACATCTTTGTAATAGTATTGGAGGATGCGCTTGTAATCATACCCGATGTCCGCCAGCGCCCTGGCGCCGTACTGGGACATGCCGAGGCCGTGGCCGTATCCGCGTCCGATGAAGCGGAACTGCGCATCCAGGGTGCCGACCCTCGCCTTGCGGGCGCTGTTCATGGCGATCAGATAATCGCCCGAGAGCTGGCTGGCGGAAGAGGACCTGCCGGTCAGAACATAGAGCTGTTCGGCGCTGTTCTGCACATTCACCGTCTTGCCCCCGGCTCCCAGGATCGTCAGGTCATTGGTCTGCTCGATGTCGAAGCGCGTGCTGCGAAGGCCGCCCAACACGGTGCGGTATGCGTCCGGATACGAGACATCGATCGGCTGGGTGCCGTTGGCGATGACCGTCTTGACGCGCCCCGACGCACCTCGCTCGCCGACCTGCAGCGAGTGGAGAGCGCCGTTCAGCGGCGTGCGCGCATACTGATTGATGCAGGCAAGCAGCGCATCCGCCTTCCACAGGGATGAGATCCAACTGTAAGCGTTCGTCTCCTTGACCGTCTCCACGACGACCAGCTGATCGCCCTTGTTCACCTGGGTGATCGGAGTGCCGCTCGTGTCGGGAGACGGACGCACATTGACGCTGTTCTCGATCACCGTCGCGAGCTGCAATCCTGCCGCATTCGTGCCTGACAGCGTGACGAGATCCTGCCGGACGTATCCGACCTGTCCGGTCGGGATGACGACGCGGTACCAGGTGTAGCGCCCCTGTTCCGCGATATCGTCCGGGCTGGGCACGCTTTGCAGATAGGAAACCGCGGTCCCCCACACCTCCGCCGTCTCGCTTGTGAAGCCGCCGGCGTTGGAGGAATAGAAAGGCGTGATCAGGCTCTGATCCTTCTTGCTGACGATGACCTCGGAAGCCGTTGCATCCACGGCCTGGATCGCCGCAGCGGACTCCGTGCCGTAGCCGTAGTAGGCCTGATCGTAAGTCGTGTCGGAGATGTGCGCGATACCGTATTTCATCCCCTGCTGCAGCGCATAGGTGCGGGCCGCAACCGCCTGGGCCTTGAGCGCCTCCTGCGGGAAGCTGCCGCCCATCTCATTGCTCACCACGGCGTACAGATATTGCTCGAAAGGCAGCTCGTTGATCAGGGCGAGACGTCCGTTGTAGGTCGTCAGCTCCATGCTGCCGCGATAGGTGCGTCCGCTACGCTCGATCACCTTGATGCCCGGCGCCGAGGCCGAATACCAGACCTTCTGGTTGTTGGCACTGTAGAAGTAATGCGCGATCGGCGTTGCGTCGGTGTAGTCATTTTTTATGTAGAGATAGGGCAGGCTGTTGTCCACGATCGTCAGCGGGAAGTCGGGCACGAGCGCGAGCGTCTCATTCATCACGACGTTCAGCTGATCAGGCGAGCTGGCTTCGCCGATCCATACGGAATAGACGAGCTGCTGATCCGCGTTCTCGTGATAGACGATCGCCGCCTGGATGCCATGCGACCGGTACACCAGCTGCACCGCCTGGGCTTCCTGCTCCGTGGCGAAGCTGCCCGCAGACAGATGATAAGGTCCCAGGATCCGGGGTGTGAAGCCGTTCAGCAAGGACGCGACCGTGTTGCTGGCAAGCAGACGATCCCTGGCGCCGGACGCCTCCTGCTGGCTGTTGAAGCCGCTCACCACGACCTGATAGAACATCTGTCCGCCGCGTTCCGAACTGAACACGAACGCGCGCTCGCGCGACGCTGTCAGGGAGCCGGCGAGCTGGGTCGAGACGGCCCGCGCCGCATTCAGATTGTCCGTCTCCAACATCAGGAGACGGTACTGGTCCACGCTGAATCTGACGCTGGCGCCGCTGTCCACCGTCAGCCAGTTGCGCACGCCATCCGGTGCGCGCAGTCCGATCTGCGCCGGAGCGCCGATGGACAAGGTCACCGCGGGTGCCATATCGCGGTTCTGGATAAACAGGGCGACTCGAATATGGTCAAGCTTGGGGGTCGCCGCATAAGCGGTCTTCCCGGGTGCCGGTATGAGGATGGCCATGATCAGCCAGGCTGACAAGAGTATCAGGATAAGTGGGTGCAATCGGCTGTTTCTCGTCGTCATATCGGATATAACCGCCTCTCTGTCGTCTTCGTTCCTCATGCTGATCGGAGGGCAGCCTCTGGAACATCAGCATCTATATCAGTTAGACTTGTCCGATGGCGAAAAGTTGCATCGGAAGATACGATTCGCTCCCGTAACGGTCTGATCACTCATCGTTCTTCCTGTCCGGGCAGCCGCCCGGACGGTTCAAGGCTCCCCCGCTTCAATCCTTCTTCGGATACGGGATGCCAAGATGCCGGTACGCCTGTTCCGTCGCCATCCGGCCGCGCGGCGTCCGCTGCAGGAAGCCGATCTGCAGCAGATACGGCTCATACACGTCCTCGATCGTCTGCCCTTCCTCGCCGATCGTCGCCGCGATCGTATCCAGGCCCACCGGTCCGCCGCGGAAGTGGCGGATGATCGCGTCAAGCATCTTGTGATCGATGCTGTCCAGGCCCAGCGGATCGATGCGGATCAGCTCCAGCGCCTCCCGCGCGATCTCGAGCGTGATCGTGCCGTCGCCGCGCACTTGCGCATAGTCGCGAACGCGCTTCAGGAGACGGTTCGCGATGCGCGGTGTGCCCCGCGAACGCCGGCCGATCTCCTGCGCCGCTTCGCCCACGATATGCACGCCGAGGATGTCGGCAGCGCGGCTGACGATATACGTCAGCTCTTCGATCGTATAGTATTCCAGCCGCGTCACCACGCCGAAGCGATCGCGCAGCGGCGCGGACAGCAGTCCGGCCCGCGTGGTCGCGCCGACCAGCGTAAACGGCGGCAGGTCCAGCCGCACCGACCGGGCGCTCGGCCCCTTGCCGATGATGATATCCAGCGCATAATCCTCCATCGCGGGATACAGCACTTCCTCCACGGAGCGATGCAGGCGATGGATCTCATCGATGAACAGCACATCGCCTTCCTGCAGATTCGTCAGGATGGCCGCCAGATCGCCCGGGCGCTCGATCGCTGGCCCCGAGGTGGTGCGCAGATTGACGCCCAGCTCGTTGGCGATGATATGGGACAAGGTCGTCTTCCCGAGTCCTGGAGGGCCGTACAGCAGCACATGGTCGAGCGCTTCACGGCGCATCTTGGCGGCTTCGATATAGATCTTCAGATTCTCCTTCGCCTGCTGCTGGCCGATATATTCCGCCAGATACCGCGGACGAAGGCTCAGTTCGACCTCCTGATCCTCCATCATCAGATTGGCGGAGATGATGCGATCCTCCATTCCAGCTCCTCCTCAAACGGTCTAATCATGCGTGTCATGCGTCGTTCCACTCCGTTGCCCTCCGGTCTGCCTGACCTGGAGATCATCCCGTTCCGGGGGCAGGCTGCCGATCACTTTGCCGCGAACAGCGCCTGAAGCGCCTTCTTCATCAGCGTCTCGACGGTATCCGACTCCGACACCTGACACGAGATCAGCTGCCATGCGCGGTCTGTCTCCGATTCGCGATAGCCGAGGGCGAGCAGCGCCTCGCGCGCTTCCTGCCAGGGAGTGACCGCCGCTGGCGCAGCAGGGACGGCGACCTCGGGCCGATGGATCACGTCGCCGAAGCCTCCCAGCTTGTCCTTGAGATCCAGCACGATGCGCTGCGCCGTTTTCTTGCCGATGCCGGGCAGCTTCGTCAGATAGGAGAGGTCCTCCCGCTGGATCGCCGCCACCACCGCCTCCGGCCTGCCGCCGGCGAGGATGCCGAGCGCCACGCGCGGACCGATGCCGCTTACCTCCAGCAGCTTGCGGAACAGCGCCTGCTCCTCCCGCGTCGGGAATCCATACAGCAGGATCGCGTCCTCGCGCACATGCTGATGCGTGTACAGGGTTACCGTCTCTTTGTTCATCAGGGCATACGGGTTGCTGACGTAGACCTGGTAGCCGATGCCGTTCACGTCGATGACCGCGTATTCGGATTCGATGTAGGCTACGGCGCCGCGCACGAAATCGATCATTTCCTCAATCCCTCATTCAACTTGTGATAGTAGCCACTGAACTGCGCATGGCAGATGGCGACCGCCAGAGCATCCGCGACATCGTCCGGCTTCGGAACCTCCGACAGCTTCAGCAGGAGGCGCACCATCTCCTGTATCTGCTTCTTCTCCGCCTTGCCGTAGCCGACCACCGCCTGCTTCACCTGCAGCGGCGTATATTCCCCGATGGTGAGACCATGCTGTACAGCCCGGAGCATGATGACGCCTCTCGCCTGACCGACCGTAAAGGCCGTCGTCACATTCCGGTTGAAGTACAGCTTCTCAACCGCGATCGCATCCGGCTTGTACTTCTCGATGAGCTGGCCGAGCGAGTCATAGATGATCTTCAGGCGCACCGCCTGATCCAGATGCGATTCGGTTGTGATGCAGCCGTATTGGACCGGCGTCAGCTTGCTGCCCTGCTTGTCGATGAATCCGAAACCGACGATCGCGATCCCCGGATCTATGCCCAATATCCTCAATACGATACACCTGCTTATGTATGAGATGAAGCCATGCCACAACAAAAAAAAAAGAAAAGCGAACATACATTCACTTTTCTCATTATAGCACAGGTTCTGGACAGGCGTCATGTTCTAGTTCGCCGTTTCGTTCATTCCGCGCTTGCCGCGTCGACGGTCTCTGATTCATCCACGGCGAACTGGCTGAAGGTGGAGATCACGCTGTGGTATTCCGCCATATCCCGCACGCGGATGCCGTTGTAGAGATTGTCGATCGCTTCCTGAGGCAGACTCGTCTTCAGCGATTCCACGTCGATCTGGAAGAAAGTTCGAATCGCGTTATCCGTGCTGGGCACTCCTTCGAACAGAGTCAGATGGTCCGTCGTATCGATCCCGATGTAGGCGGACTGCTTGCAGCGCTCGGACAGATCCTCCACGTATTCATAGAATGTGATCGCTTCGTCGTTCATCTCATCCACCAGCCAGGTCTGATGCCGGTTCATAAGGTCAAGGATCTGGCCGGAGCTCAGTTGTCCGAACGTTTGCTTCTCCTCGCCGCAGATGTAGATGGTGTAGACCTCCACATGTCTCTTGACCTCATGGCTCTGCAGATAGTCTGCGAGCTCCTGCCGTTTCTCCGCGTCGGACGGCGAATGGGACCAGGCCTCCACCGCCTTGACACGCAAGCGTTCCAGCCTGGCCTGATCGGCCGAATCGGTCCGCTCGGGCAGAAGGGCCAGCCACGCGGCGCCGATCACCATCAGGAGAAAAGCAAAATTCAGCCCGAGCTTCCTGCGTCTGCGCAAGATCTTCTTCAATTCCTTCAGCAAACCAGATAAACGCCGAATGTTCACATCGATCCCCTCTTATCCAGTACGCCCCGCTGTTATGCAAGCTGCGGAAGCCAATTGTTTCTATCTATTGTGACCAGAGATCTGGGGAACTATTCGCTTCTTCCTACACCCTTAACCATGGTTTGGACCTGGAAGGACCCGACCCCTGTCTTGTCGTTCGCCCTGCGCCATGCAGATGAACTTTGGGAGTGCTTTTCTTCTGCCCTCCTGTGCGCTTGCGATTCCTGCTTCGGCTGCGCCCGGCGGCAGATTCGCGCCTTACGCTCGCCAGGCTGGCCGTGTCATCCGCCGATGCTGACGGGTCTGTTCCTTCCGTCTGGTCAGCTCCGACCTGGTTCTTCAGCTCCTCGACGCTTTGCTCAAGCGCCGCGATGCGAGCTTCATCCGCAGCCGTCAAGGTTTCTTCCGATCCGTTGCTTGCTCCACCGGCCAAGGCCGCCTCTTCCGCCCGACGCTTCTCCGCCAGACTGTAGTACCCGACAGAGGCTCTGCCGCCGCAGCCGCACGGTTTCTTGACGGGAAGCTGGGCAGAGAGCCCTGCGACCGGCAGATTCGGCGGATAGTTCGGCATGTTGGCCAGAGTCGCATTGGCCTGGCCTGTTGTCATGTAATCAAATGGAGCCGACCAGGTGTACGCCTCGGGCCAGGGAGTGGACATGCCGTCGTATGGTTGTATGGTCGGGTGGAGTTGACCGGACATGGACTGCACGTACGGCGTATGCATATTGGCCGAGGCATGGTCAGCACCGGCGCCGGTGGCGGGCCATGTCTGATTGCTCGCCGTGGAGAGAGGCGACACGGGGGACGGCACATTCACCGATTCGCTGTACAAGGGTCCCTGAACATGCCCGCCCGGATAGGAATAGGACAACGGCGCTTGAGCATGGAGCGACGAATCGTTGGTGGTTCCCTGTACATGGGATACGTCTCCGAAAGCTCCCACTCCGCTGTACAGCGGGTTGCCTGTAAAATTTTGCGGGATCGTGCTCAGGTAAGGCGAGGTGTCGTCCGAATCATAGCCGCTGCTGCCTGTGATGTCACCCATTCCGGCAGCACCGCCGGTTCCGGTCATACTTCCCATGCCGGTCGTACCCGTGATGTCACCCGTACCCGTCATGCCTCCGGTGCCGCTCATGCCGGGCGTTCCTGAGAAGCCGCCGGTTCCGGTCATGCCTCCGGTCCCTGGCATGCTGCCCATATCCCCCCATCCGCCGGTCTGGTAACCGTTCATCCCGATCCAGCCTGTGCCTGTCTGACCGCCTGAACTGCCAGACGATGCGGAGCCGCTGACCGGTTGAGCAGCCTGCCCCCCGGTGGCAGTGCCCGCTCCCGCTTCTGCAGCCGGTACCGGGAACTGCATAAACAGCGTCTCCGACACCTGCCCAACCGGGTTGATCGGGTGCCCCCCCTCAGGCTGGCCAGGCGCGATCGATACCGGTCCAACGGCTATTTTTATCTTCATACCAGGCGTGATGTTATCCGGATCGGTGATCTGGGGATTCAACGCCAGCAGCTGCGCCAGCTCCAGTCCATACTTCTCGGCGATGGACGACAGCGTATCTCCCGCTTTCACGATGTAGAGTCTCACTTGATGCTTTGCCTCCTTCAGTGCAATTTCGATATATCATATGCGGCGGGTGGGCGTTTGTCACACCGGAAGCTGGACGATATTCAGGCGGCGACTCCAGCGGCATGGCTGAGTTCTCACGCCGCTTCGGCCATTTACGTTGGTCGAAGCAACCTTTATGCCGGTTTTTTCTGCTGCTTGTGGCATCCAATGAAAAAGGTCCTTCGTTCGAATGTTCGAACGAAAGACCTTTGATCGGCAGGCCGGCCAGAAGCCGAACGCCAGACGTCACGGCTTCTGCGCCGGGCCGCGGCCGAGTCAGGATTGGATGAAGTTCAGCACCTGCATCATCCGCTTCACCATGACCGCCGCTTCTGCCCGGGTCGCCAGCGCCTTCGGCGAAAGCGTCGTCGCCGACGTGCCGGTGATGATGCCTTCGCTCACCGCTTCGGCCATGGAAGGTGCTGCCCAGGTCGATACGCTGCCGGCATCCGCATAGCGGCTCAGGACGGATGTGGTTGCAGCGGCATCGTATCCGGCGAACCGGAGCGCTCTCGCCACCATCGTCGCCATCTGCTCGCGCGTGATCTTCTCATGCGGTCGGAACGAGCCGTCCGTGAAGCCTGTCACGAGCCCGGCTTCCGCAGCCGCACCGACAGCGCCGTAGAACCAGTCTGCGGCCGTCACATCGTCAAACGCGTCAAGCGCCTTCTCCGTGAGGCCAAGCGCGCGCACCAGCAGGGCGGCGAACTCCGCACGGGTGATGTGCTGATCCGGCGCGAAGCGGTCCTCGCTGACTCCCCTGACGATGAGCTTGTTGGCCATCAACTCGACATCGCGGCGCGACCAGTGCCCTGTCAGGTCAGCGAAGGTCTTCGAATGCTCGATGACGGCGTAGATGCTGTTGCCCGGACGCAGCATGATCGCTTCCTGGCCATTGAACACGGTAGGCACAGGCGTGATCGTGCCGCTGACCGGATCGTACATGACTCCTGCCGCTGTGGATGCGTTCACCGCATCATCCAGCTTGATGACACGAGCCACATACGTGGTGAACTCGTCGATCTCGAAGGCCTCGCCGTCTCCCGCTTCTACCGTGAGCGTGAACATGAGAGGTTCACTCAGCAGGGCGGCTCCCAGTTCTCTGGCCGCATCATGGAATGCCGCTGTCACGTTGTCGTCCGGCTTGCTGATCGTGACCGTGATCTTCAGATCATCAACCGTAACGCCGGATTCCTCCGCCAATCGCGAGAGGTCGAGGAGTCCGACCGGCAGATAGAACGATCCCTGATCGGTCTCGATCTGCAGGACCGCATCCGCGCGATGCCCGGCTACGACGTCCAGAATCTCGGTTGTCAGCTGCACCTGCACTTCATCCTGGCCGCTCTCCACGTACAGGGTGAATTGTGCCGCATCCTCTGCCGCTTCGCTGATCAGCTCGCTCAACGCATCCGGGTTCATCGTGACGATCCTCTTGCCATCGCCTGTCGTGACCTGTGCGGCTTTATCGATGCTGGTCGGTTGCCCGGATGAGCCGGTACCATCCTCCGAACCCGGCTGCGTCGTGCCGCCACCTGCGCCCGGTTGCGGCCCCGGACCGCTCGTGCCCCCGCCACCGGATGAAGTGCGCACATCCGCCTGGATGCTGCTCCACAAGCCCGCAGCGTCGTAGGCTCGAACGGCGAACGTGTATACGGTATTCGCACTCAGGCCGGTCACCCTGTAGCTCGTCGCCTGATGCTCCAGCTCCGCCAGCAATTCGGGTTCTGCGCTACCAGTCAGCCGGTAGACCTTGTACCCGGTCACGCCGAGGTTGTCATAGGCAGGCGTCCATTCCAGCGTCACGCTGTTCGTCGTGACATCTCTGACTGTCAACTTCGCCCCCGCCAGCCACATCGGAGCGCGGACGTCGGCAAGCTCAGAGCTGTCCGCACCGGCATTCGCCAGTACCTTGGCAGGCACATCTGACGTGTCATCGATCCGGGTGAACAGGACAGGCTTCCAATCCACCCTGCTCAGCTGCGGATAGGCCTGCGAGATGCTGACCGGAACACCGTTCAGCAACGTGCCCACATCCGTGAAGCTGGTGCCGTTGTTGATCTGGATCAACGCTTCAAGCGGAATGTCCGGATCCATCACGAAGTAGTTGTTCTCCGCGTACACCTGCGACTTGAATCCCACGCCGATCGCGTACAGGAACGGATCATCCGCGTGGTACGAACCTTCGTAGTAGTTGTTGTAGAGGTGCACCTGACCATATCGGACGCGCGGCAAACGCTGCCCGACATTCCTGTAATAGTTGTGGTGGAAGGTGACTCTCAGCTTGCCTTCATCGGCGGTGTACGAGTCACTTCCGCCAACAAGCGACACCTTGTCGTGGTTCTCGAACACGTTGTACGACACCGTCACCAGATCGGCGCCGTTCGTGATGTCCAGGAAACCGTCATACATCTGATACTTGCGCCCGAAATAGTATGGATAGCCTTGACGGCCTCCGTCGGTAAAGGTGTTGTGGTCGATCCAGACATTGGTCGCATTTTTGATCGAGATGGAGTCATACTCCGAGTTCCAGTTGCCGAACTCGCCGTCCGTCGGATCCCATTGCGGGAAGTAGTCGAACGTATTCTCGAAGCGGATGTTGCGCACGATGACGTTGCTGACGTTCTGGATGACGAGGTTGCCGCCGCGAATCGTCGCGCCTGTGCCAGGCAAGCCTACGATCGTCGTGTTGGAGCCAACCGGAATCTTGATCCGATCGCCCTGCTTCTTCTGCGACGCGGCCCGTGCCTCTTCCAGCGGTCCGCTCGGCAGGCGGTCCCAGCCCCAGACCTCCGGATCGTACGTTTTCAGATACTCATCGAAATTATACGCCGGATCCATGTAGTAATCGATGTTAACAGGATTGTTGTCATCATCGACATTCATATCGATGACGCCTTTGATATAGATGATCTTCGGCACGCTGTTGTTCGACCCGCCCAGTGCCGCGAGCAGCTGGCTGCGATTCTCGACGATATGCACCTGGGAAGGAGCCGCGTTCGCGCCGCCGATGGTAACGTTGCCATAAGAGGCCCAGCCGTCATTCGGCGTCAGCACTTCGCGACCGATCGCCATCTCTGGTGAACCGGTGACATGGATCGTCAGTTCCGCCTCTGCCTGCTCAAACTCGAAGGTCAGTCTGAGCCGGCCATCAGGCTGCTTCGCCAGATATTGGCCTCTGATCGAATAGACGTTGCCGCGAACCTCATAGTCATCCAGCGAGAGCGTCTGATCCCCGTTCCTGATCGCCTTGAGCGCCTGGCCGTAGCCCTTGACGATCACATGGATATCCTGCGGATCGCTCGCGCTCTTGTCATATACGGCATAGGTGGTCACAACCTCCGGCATGTATTGGACCTTCGGCATGATCACCGGAGTGGCCGGATCCCAGCCGCCCAGGATCCTCGGGATCGTCAGGCTGGCTTCCTCACCAGTCAGGATGAGCGGAATCTCACGCATCGACGCGATGGCGCCAGGCCCGTAGCTGTTGTACTCCGAGAAGAAGGCCTCCTTGCAGCTGCCCGCGCACGACGAGACCCATCCACCCGGGATGAAGTTGTCCGAGTCAATGTTCGTGTTGATGAAGGTAACGCGCGCATAGTCCTTCCACGGGCGTCCAAGGTCATAATTGCCCTTGGCAGAGGCATCATCCACGATGTGCGAGTTGAAGAAGACATATCCGGGGTCGGTGAGATTGCGTTGTGCACCCGCCGTGATATGTCCGCCGCCGCCTTCATGGCTGACGAGGACGAGACGCACATTGTCCATGACCACTGCCGGAGCTTCGCCGAAGATGAAGTCGACGTCGCCCTGGATGATGCTGTTGTGGAAGTAGTGCATGCCGCCATTGTTGCGCAGCCCGTTGTACAGCGTATCCTGATGGCCGATCAGCCGCACGGACTCGAACGACGCCTGGTTGCTCTTGAGCGACAGAGCCACCGCCTGCGCCACTTTCGAACGAGGACCTGCGCTGTTCTCGATCGTCAGATTGGCCGCCGTGAAATAATCCGCATCCACTTCGACCGTCTGGCTCAGGAAGGTGTTGCCAACATGTCCAGGCTGTCCGACGGTGGACGGCGTTCCCGCATAATCGCCCCAGGTGATCTTGGTGACGTCCATGCCCGATCCAACCAGGCTGACATACGGCTTCGTGACCTTCAGCTTCTCCTCATAGACGCCTGGTGCGATGTGAATGATGACGCGCTCGGTGTTATTCGCCGGCACGGCATCAACAGCCGCCTGAATCGTGTCGAACACAGTGACATTGTCCGCCGTCAGCATCTTGTCGACCGTCAGGATCTTCGCGGGAAGCACCGCGATTTCATCCGACTCTCCGCCCTCGCCGGCTGCATTGACCGCCGCTACGACGTAATAGTAGGTGGTGCCATTGGTCACATCCGTATCGACGAATGCCGTTCCGTCCGCTGTGGCGATCGTTGAGTACGGACCGCCGCTGGTGGTGCTTCTCTTCACCCGGTATTGCTCCGCTCCGGGAGCAGCTTGCCATTCCAGGCTGACCCGTCCGCTGTCCGCCACTGCCCACAATCCGGTGACTCTGCCCGGAGCGTCAGCGGCTGCGTCATACGGCCTGGCCTTCAGCTGGTTGGACAACATGCTGGTCTGCGATCCGCTCACCGCCGTGACGACGTAATAATAGGTTTGACCGTCATCCACATTGGTGTCCACGTACTCCGTGCTCCCGACTGTGGCCAGCTCTGCATATGGACCGCCATTCGTCAAGCTGCGGCTGACGATATATTGCGTGGCTCGCGCAACCGACGTCCAGCTGAGATGGATGCTTCCGTCACCCGACTCGGCGCTGATCAGCACCGGCGCCTGCAGTGCCGCGGAAGCAGCAACCGCCGTGACGGCTGACGAGCCCATACCGCCGACATTGCCTGCCGTCAACCGGTAGTAATAGGTGACTCCGTTCCACAGCTTCTTGTCCAGGTAGGAAGTGCCCGTGATGCGATCCGAACCGTTCTGCTGGAGCGTGATATAGGGACCATGCTCCGAAGTCGACCTCTCCAGCTTGTAGAAGGTGGCGCCTGGCACCTCATCCCACTTCAGCAGCAGCTGGCTGTCCCTGATCTCTGCCCGGAAGTTCCGGATCGGGTCCGTTGGCGGCGGCACATCGTTCGGGAAAGCGGCCGACTCGTTGGAGAAGTCGCTCTCGCCTTTCTCGTTGACCGAGGTGACGACATAATAGTAATAACGGTTGTTCTCCAGGTTGCTCGTATCCGTATATTGGTTGTCCTCCACACCGGATGCGATCAACTGATATGGTCCGCCTGGCTGGTCGCTGCGGTATACGTTGTAGGTATCCGCATCGCTTGCCGCATTCCAGGTCAGAACCGCCCGACGATCCGCTCCTTCCGCCTTCAGATTCTGCGGCGTGGTCGAGCGATGCGCGTAGACGATCAGGTTGTCGATAAACAGGTCTCCCAGGGAAGTTCCCGCAGTCCGGCCCTGGACCCTGCTGATCTGGGTCAGCGGAGTTTGGAAATTCAGATTGCCCTGATATTGGCCGTTGATATACCAGTCCGCCGTATTCGCCTGCACATCCGCCACGAACTTGACCGTATACCAGGTGTTTGCTTCGATTGTAACCGGCGAGGCGTTCAGATGCAGATTGACCGCCGTCTTGTTGGACTCACCGTCCAGCAGCTCCAGCACGTACGAATCGCCCACCACCTTAGGCATCATGAAGTCCAGCTGAGCGGTGATGCCTCCGGTCACCGGGGCGAAATCCACCACGAAGCTGCCCCTGCGTCCCGCATCCGCCTTGTCATTCACCCAGAGCACGTTGGTATTGTTGCCGACGATCTCAGGCGCAATATTGTTCATATCTCCATCGGTGTACCATTTGGATTTGCGTGAATCGATATCCCGCGTGTTCACAACAGCCAGATTGTTGATCTCGGACTGTCCCAGAAGTGATGAATAGCCTTTAGGCATCTCGCCCAACGGATCGTCTTCATAGTTATCGCTGATGATGAAATCCCTTGGTTTGGCGGACACTTCTGCAGAGTACTCGCCTTCCTGGCCGTCCTTTACAACGCTGACGACATAGTGGTAGGTTTCATAGTTGGTTAATCCGTCATCCAGATAAACCGGTGACCCGCCAGGAATCTCCTCGGCGATCGTCGTGTACGGTCCGCCGGACACGGTGCTTCGCTTGACCTTGTAAACGACATCACCGGTTACCGCCTGCCAGGACAGATACACTTGCCGGTTCTTGGCGAATGCTGTCAGTCCGGTCGGCACGGGAATCACATCCGGATCCTCGCCTCCCGGGTCGCCTCCTCCCGGATCTTCTGGCGGCTGGGTCAGCTTGGACACCTCGGTCTCCAGCGAGCTGTCGTATTCATGGAACAGCGTCACCTGGCTGAACTTCGCCGTGGCGTTCAGGCCCACGGCCAGCCCGACCAGCAGCTCGGCGTTCTCGGTGATTGCCGGATCCTTGATCGACTTGCCGTTGATCTGGGTCCATTTGATCTTGTCGCCCTCCAACACGCCCAGATCAAAATAGACGTCCGAGCGATTCTCGCCAGTATTCCAGCGTTTGCGCACACGCATGTACTTAGGCGCATCGTTCCAGTCGTACCTCACATCCTGGTTGTCGATCCTGTACGGCGAGTTGCCAACGGACCCTTCGCTCGTCACTTCCTTGACCGTGATGTTCGGCTGATACTGGTTCGACGTCGCCTGCATGTACGAGAAGACGAACGGGCTTCCCTGAGCAAGCGAGCCCCGCACCAGGATGCCCGCGTGCGAGCCGTTGACATACTGGAAGTCCACCAGCTTCGCGATGATCGTGAAGTCACCGCTCACCGTCGTATAGACATACTGGAACTGCTCATTGGCCGCGGTCTGATTCCGAATGCCGTTCCCCGTCGCGGAGATCGTATAGGTAACTGTTGCCGGATCATAGCTGACCGAGCCGTTCGAGCCGTTGTACCCGATCGAAAGCCAGCCAGCAGGAAGCTCTGCGGCTCTTGCCTCCACAGCTCCGCCCGGCGGCATGTAAGCAAACACAAGAAGAAAACTCAGAAAAACCAACAACGCTTTTCTCATGCGATGATAGCCTCCTCTCCTCTTGATGGCCCCATGGAACGAACAGTCGAGCAATTCGTGATAATAAAGCGCTTACAACTTCGCGATTCGCCTTCCGTATTCCTCCCCCTTTCCGGCTCCTGTGCGCATAAAAAGCCACGCCTGACTGGACGCATGGGCAGCGCTGCCGTTCAGTGCAGCGCCAACGTTCAGTCAAGCATGGCTAGTATAGTCCCGATCCGGGCTATGCATCAATAATCATTCTTTGATAAACATAATCACAAATTAACGAACCTGTACGATCTGATCTAATGATTATCCGGGCTTCCTGATGAGCATATCGCCCTGCATGTCTTGTGCGCATCAGCTGTGGCATGTCGTTCCTGACGCCTAACCTGAGATTCAGGCATCCGGTTCCAAAAAAAGCTGCCAGGCACGCCGGCAACCACCGGCATGCTGACAGCCTGTCGCGTCGAATCACCCATCACGCGAATCCGCTTCTACACCTTCTGCAGCTGCAAGCCCAGCTCCGTGCTCAGCTCATCGACCACCGAGGCGATGCGCGCCTTCAGTTCCTCCTGCAGCTCGAAGACCTGGCCGGCGGAGGTTTCCGTGCGCAGGACCTGCTGATCGACCGCATAGACCGCATTGGTGAAGCGACGCGCGCCCAGCGCGGACAACACCGGCTTCAGTGAATAATCGATCGAGAGCAGATGCGCGATCGTGCCGCCGATGAAGATCGGCGTGATCGTCTTGCCAGCGAGCCCGCCCTGCGGCAGCAGATCCAGATAGGTTTTCAGCACGCCGGTATACGATGCTTTGTACACAGGGCTGGCGATGATCAGCGCGTCGGCCTGCTCCACCCGGGCATTGGCCTCGCGGACGGCGGGATCGTCGAACCTGCCGAAGATGAGCGCCTCAGCGGGCAGCGAGACGACGTCCAGCCGACTGATGCTGACATCCCTTGCTGCCAGCAGCCCGGTCGCATGGTCAAGCACGCCGTACAGGCGGGATTGGAGATTCGGACTGCCGGAGAGGATCAATACCTTCCTGGACATGTGGCCATCATTCCTTTCATCATCCTGTCGATTATCTGGATACCTGGTTCACCCATGTATCGTAGAACTGCGGCGCCCCCTTCGAGTCGAAGCGGATGCCGTGCACCCTTCGGTCGCTCGCCACCGTGTAAGGCAGTACATAGACCGGGATGGCATACACCTCATCATGCACGATGCGCTGCACCTGGCGATAGATCTCCGCCCGCTTCTCCAGATCCATCTCGACCGTCCCCTGGTCCAGCAGGTCCTGCAGGCGCTGATCCTGATACTTGTCATGAAAGCCGGTTCGCGGCAACAGGTATGGCCTTAGCACACCGTCCGGATCCGGACCATATTGCGAGCCGATCCACAGATCGAAGTCGCCGGTCTGGCTCTTGGCCTGATAATCCCCGACGGGGGTTGTGCTGATATTCAGCTCCACGCCAAGCGACTTCCATGCGTTCTGCACCATCGTCATGACATCCATTCGCTTCTCGCGATTCGCGTAGAAATCGATCATCTGCAAGGACAGGCGCTGACCCCCCTTCACGCGGATGCCGTCGCTGCCTTTCACCCAGCCGGCCGCTTCCAGCAGCTCCTCGGCCTTCGCCGGATCATGGACCCACAGCTCCTTCAGGCTGTCATCGTAGCCGAACAGCGACGGCGACAGCACGGAGTATGCCCGGTCGTACGTCCCCAGGTAGATCGTCTGCACGATCTGATCCCAGTCCACAGCGAGGCGCAGCGCCTCCCGCAGCCGCTTATCCTGCAGCACGCCCTTCGTCGCGTTGAAGTGGATCGACGCGTTGTAGTTCAACAGTTCGACCTCCTGAACCTGGTAGGCCTGCTCGATCTGCGCCAGATTCTGCGGCGGGATCGTGTCGATCACCTGGACGTCGCCGCTCTGCAAGGCGCTGACGCGGGTCGCCTCCTCGGTGATGATCTTCACCACGAGCTTGTCGAGGTAGGCCGGTCCCTGGTGGTCTGCATTCACAGGCCCCCAGGCGTAATTCGGGTTGCGTTCGAGCACATATTCGTTGCCCAGCGTGTAGCTGGAGATATAGAAGGGGCCGCTGCCAACCGGGAAGACGGCGAACTCTTCGCCGCGCTCGGCCACGCCTGCAGGCGATACGATGCCGAGATTCTCGGTCACCAGATAGCGCAGGAACGGAGCGAAAGGTTCGGCGAAGTGGAAGCGAACCGTATATTCGTCCACCACCTCCGTCTCCTGCAGGGAACCGATGTAGTTCAGCGCCAGACCGGGATTCGGCAACTCGCGGATGCGGTCGAAGTTGAATTTCACCGCCTCGGCATCCAGCTTCGTGCCATCCGTAAAGGTCACATCGTCGCGCAGATAGAAGGTATAGGTCAGGCCGTCATCGGATACCTCCCACCGCCTGGCCAGCCACGGCCCGTACTCATGGTTCGGCAATTCCACGACCAGGCTGTCGAACAGCGAGCGCTGGATGCGGGAGTTGCCCGGACTGGCGGAGCGATGCGGATCGAGCAGGTCGCTGACGATCGGCACCCCGATGCCAACGGTCAGCGTGCCGCCGTAACGATCCTCCTCCGCCACCTGATCGCTTCCTGAGACAAAGGTCTGGCCGCCTCCTCCGCCCGAGCAACCGGACAGGATCAGCCAGGCGGCGAGCGTCAGCATCGCCGCACGTATAATGGACTTCATCTCGTTGTTCCTCTCCTTCTAGGCCGAGTAGTTGGATGCGGCTGAATACCTGGCTTCGGAGGACGCATCCGATGCTGCCGCGCCCTTCGCGGCTGCAGCTCGCGCATAGCGCGAGGCGGGCTTCCTCAGGCCCAGATGGCCGCGCAGCGTGGTGTGCTCGTACTCGCGGCGGGCCACCCCGCGCTCCTGCAGGATCGGGATCACCTTCTCCGCGAAGTCCTCCAGCGCCGTCGGCACATTCTCCGGGCTGATGATGAAGCCGTCCGCCGCCCCATATTCCACCCAGTGCTGGATCCTGTCCGCTACCTGCTCCGGCGTGCCGACGAACTCACCGCGCGGCGCCGCATACTCGAGCGCCACCTGGCGGAGAGTCAGATGGTGCTCCCTGGCCCGCCGCGTGATCTTCAACACCGCGCTCCGCATCGATTCGATGCCGATATCCCCGAGATCCGGGAACGGCGCGTCCAGATCATGCTTCGTAAAGTCGTAATAATCGAACGGACGGCCGAGCGCCGTCAGCGCATTGTCCAGCGAGATCAGGCTCAGCTTCTCCTGATACCGCGCCTCCGCTTCCTCCGGCGTATCGCCGATGATCGGGCTGATGCCGGGCAGGATGAAGATCTCATCCGGCGAACGTCCGTACTTCGCCGCGCGCCTCTTCACGTCGTCGTAATAGTCCTTGGCCGCTTCGATGTTGTCCCCGTGGCAGAAGATCGCCTCCGCGTGTCTGGCGGCGAATTCCCTGCCGTCTTCGGACATGCCGGCCTGGAAGATGACCGGATGGCCTTGCGGCCCGCGCGCGATGTTGAGCGGCCCCTTCACGGAGAAAAACTCGCCGCGATGATTCAGGATGTGGAGTTTGTCGGGATCATAGAAGATGCCTCTCTCCTTGTCGCGAATGAATGCATCGTCATCCCAGGAATCCCACAGTCCCCTGGTCACCTCGAGGAATTCATCCGCCAGCCTGTAGCGCACATCATGCGGATAATGGCGCTCCTGGCTGTAGTTGCTGGCTGTTCCCTCGAGGAATGAGGTCACGACGTTCCAGCCGGCCCGACCGCCGCTGATGTGATCCAGCGATTGCAGTTGTCTCGCGATCGTATACGGCTGGTTGTAGGCGACGGTGAACGTGCCGACGAGGCCGATATGGGAGCTCACCGCCGCCAGCGCTCCGAGCAGCGACAATGGCTCGAAGCGGTTCAGATAATGGGGGGTCGATTTGGGTGTGATATATACGCTGTCCGCGATAAAGACGAAATCCATTTTGGCCGCTTCCGCTGTTTTCAGCTGCTTCACATAGAAGGGGAAGTTCGTTCCGGCATCGGCAACCGCCTGCGGATGCTTCCAATTGTCCCAGCCCGTGCCTACGCCGTGCAGCATCGCGCCAAATACGATTCTTTTCTTGCTCATGGGTTTCCCTCCTTGAGATGATGCCATCCAGTCTCCTTCTCCCAAAAACATGCATTTAACCAGGCATGCTGTCATCCCGCACCTTCCGCCACCATCCCGCGGCTCTTCAGCTGCTCTGCTCCCAACGGATCGTGGCAGGCGACATATCGATCCTCGCCGATCTGTCTGAGCTGCGGCTGTTCCCTGCGGCATCGCTCGGACGCCAGCGGGCATCGCGTGTGATACCGGCAGCCGGCTGGCGGGTGGATCGGCGACGGCATCTCGATCTCCCGCGCCTCATGGGGCTGACGACGATCCGGATCGAGCGATGGACTGGCGTCGAGCAGCGCCCTGGTGTAAGGATGGGCCGGACGCCGGAACAGCTCGTCGGCCGGAGCCAGCTCCACCAGCTGCCCCAGATACATGACGCCGATCCGGTCGGATATGTAGCGCACCACGTCCAGCCCATGGGCGATGAACAGATACGTCAGGCCGAGCTGGCGCTGCAGCGACTTGAGCAGGTTGACGATCTGCGACTGCACCGAGATGTCCAGCGCCGACACCGCCTCATCCAGCAGGATGAACCTCGGCCGCAGGATGATCGCCCGCGCGATGCTGACGCGCTGCAATTGACCGCCGGACAGCTGAATCGGATACCTCGTCCGGATGTCCGGATTCAGGCCGACCATCTGCAGCGTCTCGCTCACCAGCCGCTCGCGATCCTGTTCCCTCAGCGACGTATGCACCAGCAGCGGCTCGGCGACGATCTCTTCCACCCGCCAGCGCGGATTCATCGATCCCGCCGGGTCCTGGAACACCACCTGCATCTTGCGCCTGATGTCCCTGCTCTCACTCGCCGACAACGAGCGCAGCGATCTTGCTTCGAACACGATCTCGCCGCCCGTTGGCTCCTCCAGCTGCATGATCAGTCGCCCCAGCGTCGTCTTGCCGCAGCCTGACTCACCCACCAGCCCCAGCGTCTCCCGCTCATGGATCTGCAGGGTGACGCCGTCCACCGCCTGCACCGCGCGCTTCTGGCGAGTGAACAGACGGCCGCGCAGCGGGAAGCTCTTGCTCAGCTGTCTCAGCTCGATCAGCGGCGCCTGTTGCGATCGGGCCGGCTGGTGCCGCGCCTTCACCTTCGGCTGCGCCTGCGGCGATGAGTCCTCTGAAGCCGCGGCTTCCTCAGCCTGCCTGGCCCGCCGATAGAGGGCGAACGCCTCCGCCGCGATGGCCGCATGCCAGCACGCGACCTGATGCTCGCGTCCAGCGCCTCCCGCGTGGACGACGGGCGGCTCCTCCGCCCGGCAGCGGTCGCTCGCATATTCGCACCGGGGATGGAAGCGGCAACCGCCCGGCAGGGCGGACAGCGGCGGGATCGTGCCGCGGATCGTGTACAGCTCGCCGCCCTGCCGCTGATAGCTCTCCACCGAACGGATGAGCCCTTGCGTGTAAGGGTGCTCGGGCTGCGTCAGCAGCTTCCTCATCTCGCCCTGCTCCACGATCTTGCCGGCGTACATGACGGCGATCCGGTCGGCCAACTGCACCGCCACCCCGAAATCATGGGTGATCAGGAGCACCGACATGCCGAGCTGCCTGCTCAGTTCCCGGATCAGCTGCAGGATCTGCATCTGGATCGTCACATCCAGCGCGGTCGTCGGCTCATCGGCGATGAGCAGATCCGGCTCGCAGGACAGGGCGATCGCGATCATCACCCGTTGCAGCATGCCGCCGGACAGCTCGAACGGGTATTGCTTCAGCCTGAGCTCCGGCTCGGTGATGCCGACCTTCGTCAGCAGATCGAGCGCGATCCGCCTCGCCTCGCTCCTGCTCGTGCGCCTGTGCGCCATGATCGCATCGATGATCTGGCTGCCGATGGAAAACAGCGGGTCCAGCGCGTTCATCGGCTGCTGGAAGATCATGCCGATCCGCTTGCCCCTGAGCGCCTCGATCTCTTTCCTGGACACGTGAGCGAGATTGCGTCCGTCGAACAGCAGCTCTCCCTCGGAGATCACCGCCCGCTCATAATCGGTGAGCCGCATGATCGACAGCGAGGTGACGGTCTTGCCGCTGCCTGACTCGCCGACCAGACAGACGATCTCGCCGGCGCGGATCTCCAGGCTGACATCGTCGACCACGCGCAGCGGTCCATCCTTCGTCCGGAAATCGATCGACAGCCTGTCAAGCTTGAGCAATGGATGCATCTCTCCGCTCGCTCCTTTCCTCATCTTCCGCTCCATCCCGGCTCCAGGCGGTTGCGCAGCTCATCGCCCAGCCAGTTGATGGCGACGACGAGGAGCGTGATCCACAGGCCGGGGAACAGGCTGATCCACCAGGCGATCGAGATGTAGCTGCGGCCGAGCGACAGCAGGTATCCCCAGTCCGGTATCTCCCGCACAACGCCCAGCCCGAGGAAGCTCAGCGCCGTCGAGATGAGCACCGCCGTGCCAACGCCGATCGTCGCCATCACCGTCAGCTGCGGCAAGCAATTCGGAATGATATGGCGCCGGATGATCGCCGCATGCCCCGCTCCGATCGTCCTCGCCGCATCGATGAACAGCGAGCTGCGGATGGACAGCACCTGTCCCCGGACCAACCGGGCATAACCGGGGAAGGTGGACAGGCCGATGGCCAGCATCATGTTGGGCAGGCTGGGGCCCAGCGAGGCGGCGATGAGTATGGCGAACAGGATGCCGGGAATCGTCATCATCACATCCACCGCCCGCATCAGCAGCGAGTCCGTCCATCCGCCCAGATACCCGGCGATCAGGCCGATCAGCGTGCCGATGAGACCTCCGATCAGCACGGATCCGACGCCGATCAGGAGGGATTGCCTGCTGCCGTAGACAAGCAGCGAGTAGATATCCCGCCCGAACTGATCGGTGCCGAGCAGATGCACGGCGCCTGGCGGCTGCAGGATCTCCATGCTCATCTCCGCAGGCGGATGCGTTGCCAGCCACTCCGGGAAGAGCGCCGTCAGCAGGATGAACAACAGGATGAGCAGCGAGGCGGCGAGCAGCCATTCCCGGCTGCCGATCCTGCGCCCGGTCCAGGCCCAGGAACGCCTGTCACCCTCGATCCGGAGCGGCTTCTCTATCGTTCTAGCAAACATAGGACCCATTCCCCTCCTTTCAACGACCCGCTGCACGCATCATCCTGCGGATGCGCGGGTCGATCATCATGTACGCGATATCCACGAGCAGGCTGATCGACACATAGAATACCGCGGTAAGCAGCACCGCGCCCTGGATCATCGGCATATCCTTGGCCCCTATCGCATCCACGATCACCTTGCCGATGCCCTGCCGGGCGAATACGGTCTCGGTCACCACGGAGCCTGCGAGCATCTCGCCGATCATCATCCCGGCCATCGTCACCGCGGGTATGATCGCGTTGCGCAGCATATGCCTGAAGATGATCCTGCCCTCGCCGATCCCTTTGGCCCGCAGCGTCCGCACGAACGGCTTGTGGACCACCTCCAGCATGCTGTTGCGGACAAGTCTGGCCAGCATCCCGGCGCCGGTGATGCCCAGCCCGACTGACGGCAGGATGAGGTGTCTGAGCCCGCCGTTTCCGATCGAAGGGAACCAGTTCAGATGAACGGAGAAGATCAGGATGAGCAGGAGGCCGATCCAGAAGTTCGGCGTGCAGATGCCGAACAGGCTGATGAAGCGGATGATCGAGTCGATCCAGCTGTCGCGACAGATCGCGGCCGTCACGCCGAGCAGGATGCCCAGCGTGATCGCGATAGCGCTGGCGAACAGCGTCAGCTCGATCGTCGCTGGCAGATTGGTGAGCAGCTTGTGCAGCACGGACTCCTGATTCACATAGGACCTGCCGAGCTCGCCCTGCAGCACCTGCTTCAGATAGCTCCAGAACTGCTCGGCGAGCGGTCGATCCAGTCCGAGATGCGCCCGAAGCTCGTCGGCCTTCTCCGTGGAGATCGTCTCTCCCAGCAGCATCTGGGCGATGTCTCCGGGCAACACCTGCACGATGAAGAAGACGAGCACCAGCGAGCCGAACAGCACAAGCAGCGACATCCCGAGCCTGCGGAGCACATAATCCATCATGCTGTCTTCCCTCCTTCCCCTGTCATCTGCCGGGTTCAGGCTTGCAGAAGGGCGCGAATCCGCTCGAAGCTTCCGTCCGTCACCGCCTCATACACGTCGCCCGCTCCAATCTCGGCCACAGGCACATGGCGAATGCCGTACTTCGCCTCCAGGACATCGCGCAGGACGTCCTTCCCTTCCACATCGATGCTGACATATGCAATCCCGTGTTCGGCCAGCTGCGACTTCAGCGCCTGGCAGGCCTGACAGCCAGCCCGGTTCCACAGGATCAGTTTCTTGTCTGCCATATGTTCCTTACCTCCTCTCATATTGGAATAGCGGTTCCGGGACCGGCAGTCCCAGATGATCGCGCAGGGTGGAGCCTGTATAATCGTCCCGGAACAATCCGCGCGCCTGCAGGATCGGCACCACCTCTTCCACAAATTCCTCCAGCAGACCGGGATAATACGGAAACATCAGGTTGTATCCATCTGCGCCTCCATGCACAAACCAGTGTTCCAGCTGATCGGCTATCTCCTGCGGCGATCCGAAGATCATCCGATGTCCGCGCGACCCGGCGATCCGCTGGTACAGCTGACGGATCGTCAGCTTCTCTGTCCGCGCCATCGCGATGATCAGCTCGCGGCGGCTCTGGTTGCCATTGGTGGGCGGGATCACATCCGGCAGCGGCCCATCCAGGTCATGGCGGCTCAGATCGATCCCGCCCAGATAATCGCTGAGAAAGGCCAGCCCGATGTTCGGCGGGATCAGCTCCTGGATGCGCTGGTAACGCGCCTGCGCATCCTCGGCCGACTTGCCGAGGACCGGCGAGACGCCGGGCAGGATGTGGACATGGTCGGGACTCCGGCCTGCGGATCGAACCAGGGCTTTCACATTCGCATAGAAGCGTTGCGCTTGCTCCAGCGTCTGCTGGGCGGTGAAGATCACCTCCGCATGCTTCGCCGCAAAGGCCACGCCCTCAGGCGAGGAACCTGCCTGGATGAGGACCGGTTCGCCCTGCACGGAACGCGATGCGTTCAGCGGCCCGCGCACCCGGTAATACTCCCCCACATGCTCGATCGCATGAAGCTTGCCGGGATCAAAGTAGATGCCGGCTTCCTTGTCGCGCACGAGCGCATCGGGCTCCCAGCTGTTCCACAGCTTCCTGACGACCCGCACAAATTCGTCTGCGCGCCTGTAGCGCTCGCTGTGCTCCGGATGCCGGTCCAGCCCGAAATTGGCCGCTTCCTGCTCATAGTAGGAGGTGACGATGTTCCAACCGCTGCGGCCCTTGCTCAGATGATCGAGCGAAGCGAAGCGGCGGGCGACATGATACGGCTCGTTGTAGGTTGTGCTCACCGTCGCGATAAGTCCGATCCGCCTCGTCAGCATGGCCAGCGCGGCGACCAGAGTCGTCGGCTCGAAGCGCACCAGCTCGGACGGATGGCTGAGCGGAGTCAGCGAGAGCGCGTCGCTCACGAACAGCATATCCAGCTTGCCCGCCTCCGCCGCCTGCGCCGTCCGCCTGTAAAAATCGATATCCTCATAGGCATCGGCCGGGGCCTCCGGCACTCGCCAGGCGGCGATATGGTGGCCGGCGCCCATCAGAAACACGCCAAGCTTCATCTGTCCAGGCATCATTCATTGACCTCCCTTCGTTAAATCAAAGTTTGTTTATCGGATTAATTAAACTATAACCGCCCGTCAAGGTTCTGTAAAATTCAAAAAGATGAAGGACCCGTTTACGAATCTTGAAGTATGGAATCGATCAGGCGTCTAACCGCCAGTGCGGACGGCGAGTCCCTTGCCTGAGGCAGTCATCCTCATGCCCGGACGAGGCTCGGATCGCCTCGAGAAGATCCTGGAACGGCCTGCGCCGGCTCGGCGGTTGCCTCGGGCAGATCAGACAGATCTCAAGGTCGAGCCGCGGCTCCTCCAGCTGACGCAACACGCAACCCGGCGGCAGCGGCCAGGTCGAGATGAGCGGAACGGCGGCGATGCCATACCCGGCTGCCACGTAGTGCTTCACCGCGAGCATGTTGCTCACTTCCATGCGGTACTTGGGGATCAATCCCAGGCTCGCCATGGCGCGCTCCAGCGTCTTGCGGAAAGGGCAGATGGGCGAGGTGATCAACAGCTGCTCATGAAGCAGCATCGGCAGTGAGATCGTCTCCTCTCTGGCCAGAGGATGATCCTCCGGGATCAGCAGGGCCAGCTTCTCAACCAGCAGCTTCTCATAATGCAGCCCGCTCAGATCGTCAGGCAGCGTGCAGATCGCCGCATCCAGCTCTCCCTGCCTGATCAGGCTGCCAAGCGCCTGATTGCTGTGGATCTGCAGGCTGAGATGCACCCTCGGGTAACGATCGATGTAAGGCTTCAGAATAGCAGGCAGACGGTAGCTGGCGAAGGGTTCCATCACCCCGAGTCGGATAAACCCCGCTTCGCCGCTGCGAATATGCTCGATTCCTTCCCTCAGCTGTTCCATCTCCTGGACCAGTTGCTCGGCATGCGCATAGAGATAATGTCCGGCCTCCGTCAGCTGGAAGCCTTGTCGGCCGCGCTGCATCAGGCAGATGCCCAGATCCTCCTCCAGCTTCTTGATCTGCATCGTGATGGTGGATTGGGCATAGGCCAATTCCTCGGCTGCCCTGTGAAAGCTTTGGTGCTTGACGACCGTGCAGAAGGTCTTCAAGGTTCGGATGTCCATTCGCGCAGCACCTCCTCTGTTCACGGATAGCTCCGTAATCCCGGCTCATCCATCAAAAAAGGGACCACGTATTCTTGGTTCAAGAATGCGCAGTCCCAGTTGACTGGTTGACTCCGGTTAACAGATTTTTAATAATTTTTTCCAATGAGTTTACTCGGATTTTAACTCATTCTATCCCAACACAAGGGATCTGTCAATCCGCTTTCCTCCTTCCGCACGCATGCTGAAGCCTGACGCCTCCGATGTAACGAACGAACTCCGGCGCCCAACGAGGGGGCCGGAGTTCGATTTCCGCATGCGAGTCTGGATCACAGCCGCGAACCGCGGATGTCAGGACGGTTTGTACAGGCCGTACGTCTTGATGACTTCCTGGATGAAGATGATTCCCTTGCCGGGCTCATCGATGTGGAATTGCTGGCGGATCGATTCGACGATCGCCTCGGTCTTGTCGCTCTCGGACAGGATCAGCACGATCTCCTTCTCCGGCACGATATCCATTGCAAATACCTTGCTCGTCTCATGGATGCCCGAGCCCCTGGCGTTGATGATCGTGGCTCCTCTGGAACCAGCCTTGCTGGCGGCGTCGACGACATCCTCCGCTTTGCCTCTATCTACAACGATATGAATCGCATGATACATGGGTCGTTCCCCTTCCGTACCTTCTACTGATTTTTCACTGCTATATCTGCGGGAGCCTATCACGCTGGTGATGGAGGTGGTGTAGGCGATCCCGTGATTGGGCTTATCGAATTTGAACTCGTGATCAAGCGCTTGTACGAGCTGATGGACAGCTTCCTTGCTGGAGATCATGCGGACGATTTCCTTGCGGACATCATACAGGCCGAGGAGATCGAGGAAACGGTTGTGGACGGTTCCTCTCCCCAGACAGATCGTCCCGCCGTTGATGCCGCACTGCTTGGCGATGTGGAGCACCTTGCTGCCCATGCCGAAGTTGACGATGATCGTCAAGAGCTCAATGTTCGCCAGCTCCGTATGCTGCTCTGTCATCTTCCTGGCTCACTCCTTCCTTCGCTGATTTTAATTTAAAGATAAACCCCATAATTTGCAAGGCTATAATTGGCGTCATCGCAACCATGGCGATGATGCCGAATCCGTCCACCAGCACATCGGCGCCATCGATCGCTTCCGCCGCTCCTTGCGCGAAGGCCAGGATGAAGGTTGCCGTCATCGGTCCGGAGGCCACACCTCCCGCGTCGAAGGCGATGCCGACGAACAGCTTGGGCACGATGTACATAAGTCCGATCGAGATCACATATCCAGGCAATAAATAATGCCACAGATCAACCTCCGACACGAGGATGCGAATGATCGACAACGCCACGGCCGCTCCCACACCCAGCGACAGGGAGATGAGCACCGCCCGGCGGCTGACATAGCCGCTCGTCACGTCTTCGATCTGACGGGTGAGCACATACACGGCCGGTTCCGCGAGGATAACGACGAGACCAAGCACCAGCGCGACGAGGATGATATACGCCTTCTGATCCAGGGAGGCGAGCGTATAGCCGACGATCGCGCCGGCATCCATGAAGCCG
>Ga0310833_100365_pt1 | contig 37821 bp, 33 predicted proteins | sample SM_ome_FD_201312 | JGI IMG/M metagenome (GOLD analysis project Ga0310833, IMG submission 201312) | Sorghum-adapted microbial communities enriched on stacked mutant (SM) sorghum from Joint BioEnergy Institute, Emeryville, California... ...
GTATTCACAACGCAGTTCAGTGACCATAAGTGTCGTCATTGCACATCGCATCTCCTCTCCTGAAGATCATTCTTCTGATCTCCATTATATTAGGCGGGGAGAAGTTCGATGGTGGTGGATTCGGACATCTTTATAGGCTGATCTGGACAAATATAAACCGTTTTCTTACTATGAAATGAAAGAAAGAACAGGCTTGTTGATCTTCGGTTGTTGTTCGGGCAGACTCCCAGGCGACACGGAGGTGTTCCATTGACGCAGCATGGCCGTCTCCTCAAGAATTCAGCAATGACCATGCGTGTTGCAGCACCAGGCCGAACGGCGGCACGCAGAAGCGCAGCCAGATCAATAGAGGATGTCTCTCAGGTCCTTGTCATCGAAGCGGATATGAATGGCAACGATTCTGTCCTGGCCGCTGAGCTTGATCGAAAACTCGCCCAACCGGACGGTATCCGGCGAATCATCGTCCGGACGGAATCGCTTCTGCCGGAGCAACGTCAGAGCCTCGTTCGGGTCATCGCCGACCCGGATGCCGAAGACGGAATACTCCGGATTGGTCATCTCCATATGGCTGACGCTGTCATGCAGATCGTTCTCCTGGTCGGTCGGGAAGCTGAGCAGCAGTCCAAGCTCCGGATATTCTCTGGCGTAACCGCCGAATCCGACGATGAAGGTGCCTTTGCCCAGCAATTGTTGCACTTCCCGGTCCGGCATGCCCAACCGGACGCCGCCAGCATCCAGATGTTCGTTCAGGTAATGCAGCGTATGCAAGGTTCTGGAAGAAGAATATAAGTAGAACGTTACAAACGCGGAGATCATCAGCACAGCAACCATGGAAATGACGATCAGCAAGCTTTTTTTCATCACCATCACCTGCGTAACGTGGAGAGTGGAAATTCATGGCATCCAATCTCTAAACGTGCCGGCATCCTGTAAAGTTGCGCAGATCATGACTGGTTTGCCGCCGGGGCGCGATCAAAGCGACGCATGGCAGAAGTATAGCCGCTGATTTCTGTGAAAGGAGACGTTCCGATGAGCATCAAACGCACGACATTCGTGATGACCGGGGATCTGTATTTCGAGCCGGATGTGCCGATCTTCGTGAACCGGGCCTATGAGACCTTTGACATGATCGAGCATTCGCATGAATTTATCGAGATCACCTATGTGTGTGAGGGGGCGGGGGTGCATTATATCGCAGGCGAGGCAGTGCCCGTGGAACATGGAACACTGTTCTTTATCCCGGTCGGTCAGAGCCATGTATTCCGGCCCAGGACGTTGCGCAAGGATCGGCCGCTGATCGTGTATAACTGCATCTTTCCCGTGTCCTATCTGTCTGAACTGGGCCAGAGCTTCCCGCAGGCATCGGCGATCTGCCAGATGTTCCTGGACGAGCGGCTCGGATGGTTCTCGATGAAGGATGCGACGGGCGACTATCACGCGATGTTCCGGGAGATGCATCAGGAGTATACGGCGAGACCCCCAGGTTTCCTGGTCGTCCTTGCCTCGCATGTGCTGCGCGTCCTCACGGGCCTGTACCGGTATCGCCTGCAGCTGGACATGCCGCCGGCCGAGCGGCCGCAGTGGCTGACGATCGATGAGGCGGTCGACTATATCGGCCAGCATTATGCGGAGGAACTCAGGCTGGAGGACATGGCGGCGCATGCGAACCTGAGCGTGCGCCAGTTCAGCCGCCTGTTCAGGCGCCAGACCGGCATGAGCTTCCTCGACTATGTGCAGAGCATACGGATCGACGCCGCCTGCCGCATGCTGGCGGATGGCCGCCAGCGCGTCAGGGATGTGGCCAGCGCCGTCGGCTACCAGGATATGAAATATTTCTATGCCCTGTTCAAGCGGAAGACGGGGGTCACGCCGGCGGAATATCGGGAGCGGGCTTGGGCATCTGCGCCGCTCATCAGATGACTTTCGTGGCAACTTTCCGTATGATAGAGGTAGTTTCAGATTAGTTCCGTTGGGACATGTCGATGAGAACGTGGAAGGTGTCAAGGCCGTTCAGCCGCAGGCGTGGATGAGATGATGGCGATGGAGTCAGTCACAGAAAGTTCCGATGCGGGACATGTCGATGAGGATGACAGAGCGTCAAGGAACCTCAGGCGCGAACACGAAGATGAGGGGATGACCATGATCAGGATACAGCCGGCCAAAGGCCATGAAGTCGTAGCTGAACATATAATAGAACGAATACGCTCGGGAGAATGGGCGCCGGGTCAGAAGCTGCCCAACCTGGTGGAGCTGGCCGCCTCCTACGGCATAGGAAGAACGACGATCCGTGAGGCGATCAGCGCCTTGAAGGCGACGGGATGGCTCCAAGTCCGCCACGGCAGCGGCACCTACATCAGCGAAGTGCTGCCCGAGCCGGATCGTGGCGGCACGGTCACCCTGTTCCGGGATGCCGAATCCCTGAGGGAGATTCTGGAGGTGCGCAAGGTTCTGGAGACCGGAAGCGCCATGCTGGCCGCCGAGAAGCGAACCGAAGCCGATCTGACGCATATGCGGCAGATCCTGAAGCGAATGGAAGACAGCCTCATCGGCCACGATACCGAGCTCGGCGAACAGGCGGATGTGGAATTCCATCTGGCGATCGCGCAGGCTTCGCAGAATAAACTGATGGCGCAGCTGATGGACTCGCTGGCCCAGCAGCTGAACGCCACGATCCGGGAGACCCGCCTGATCTGGTTCTACCAGGAAGAGCAGACTGCGGCAGCGCTGCTGGAGGAGCACCGCCGCATCTATCAGCGGATCGCGGAGCGTGACGCGCTCGGCGCGCGGGATGCGATCTTCGAGCATCTGACGAAGGTCGAGCAGAAGCTGAAGCAGGCGACGGCCAGAGAAGGATGAACGATCAACGAGCCAGCCGGTCAGCTGATCCCGATGCGGACGCCGGTCTGATCGGCCGCAGGTGCGTCCGGATCGAACCGAATCACTCGATACGATCCAGACGGCAGGCATATTCATAGGTTCCGCTCTCGAGCGTGCGCTCTGTCCCGTCAGGCATCACAAGCGTGCATACCGTCGATACAGGAACCTCCACGCGTATCGTGAAACGTTGATCCTCGATGCGCCAATCGCTCACCACCTGCCCGTAAGGCGTCCTCACGCTGCCCCGGGCATGGGTCAATCCTCCGCCGGGCACCGGCGCGATGCGGAAGGTCCGATAGCCTCCGCTGGTCGGTTCGATGCCGGCGATGCGCCTGTACAGCCAGTCTCCGACGGCTCCGTACGCGTAATGGTTGAAAGAGACCATGCCGCCCCCCGACTCCTCTTCCGATCTGTTGCCGGTCAGATCGCCGATGTTCACCGTCCCGTCCGGGCGAAGGGCATCCCAACGCTCCCAGATCGTCGTGCCGCCGGCCTTCACCTCATACAGCCAGGAGGGACAAGTATCCTGCAGCAGCAGCCGGTAAGCGACCTCCGCATGCCCGTTGTCGGACAGGGCGAACAGCAGGTATGGCGTTCCCGTGAATCCCGTCGTCAGATGGTAATCCGCCTCCTTCACCAGCCGTGCGAGATGATCGGCCATAGCGCGCGTTTCTTCTCCTTCGGTCATGCCGAAGTACAGAGGGAGCACATAGCCGGTCTGAAACTCCTTCTTCAGTCTCCCCTTTCCGTCCGTGAACACCTTGCGATAAGCCTTCACGATCCGCTCCCGCAGCTTGCGATAATACCTCGCATCCTCTTCCTTCCCGAGCAATTCGGCGATGGTCGCGGCGAGCCCGCAGGAATTCGCGAAATATGCGGTTCCGACCCATTGGCCTTTGGCCAGCCATTGCTTGAGATTCTCACCCGGGGCGCACCAGTCTCCGAAATGGAAGGGATATTTCCATATATATCGGCCATGGGGCGTGACGGACAGGAAGGAGGCCCACCATCTGGCAGCTTTCAGAAACTTCCTGATCGTCGGATACTGCTGTTCCAGGAGCCGCCTGTTGCCGCGCGCCAGATATTCCGCCCAGGGGACCAGCACGCAGCTGTCGCCCCATGCCGAAGTGGCCATCACCGGCCACGTATCGCCACCGCGCGGCACCACCATCGGGATGCCCCCTCCCCGGCCTTGTTCCGCCCGCATGTCCATCAGCCATTTGTCCAGGAAGCGGCCCAGGTCAAAGTTATAGCAGGCCGTCTGCGCGAATACCGCGATATCGCCAGTCCAGCCTTGACGCTCGTCGCGCTGCGGACAATCGGTCGGAATGTCGACGAAGTTGGAACGGCCGCTCCAGATGATGTTGCTGTTCAATCGGTTGATCCACTCGTTCGAGCAGGTGAAGCTGCCGATCGTGGCGAAGTCCGAGTGCAGCACATAAGCGGATAACGCCAGATTGTCCGGCTCGATGCCGCTCACGCCAACGTATCGGAAGCCCATATACGTCAGTCTGGGCGAGTAGGTTTGCTCGCCTTCCCTGCATATGTAGGTGGCTGTCGCTTTCGCCGTGCGCAAGGACTTGACGAACAGCTCCCCATCCACAAGGACTTCCGCGTGGCGGAACACGACCTGCTGACCATGCTTGCCCCGGATCGTGGCACAGATGACCCCTGCGAAGTTCTGGCCGAAATCATAGATGATCTCCCCGCTTGCCGCCCTCGTCCAGGATACCGGATGCATCACCTGTTGCACGCGCACCGGATCCCCATATTGCGCCAGCAGCGCCGGAGATCTGCGCGGTCGGGTGAGGGAGGCGGGCTTCCAACGGACCGCGTCCAGATCGACCGTCGCATCGTACATCTCGCCATCATACCATTCGGCGAAGCGATAGGGGCCATCCGTGGTCACTTCCCAATCCGTGCCGGTTCCGATGACGGTGCGAGAACCGTCCTCATACTCGATGTGAAGCTCGCAGAGGAAAGCCTGGCGATCCGCACTGATCCTGTTCTTCCTGCGATAGGTGAAGGAGCCGACCGCCCAGCCACCCGCGACCACCGCGATGAGCGTGCTGTCCGGTTCCAACTGCCCCGTCACCTCATAGGTCTGATACTGGATGTGATGATCATAGGAGGTAAAGCCCGGCGCAAAATAATCCTCTCCGACCTTGCTGCCATTCAGCATCAATTCATAGATCCCCAATGCCGTTGCATTCACCCACGCGCGCCGCACAGGCTTGTCCGGAAGGGTGAAGCGATGGCGGAAGGTCATCGGCACGGGGGAAGCCTTCTTCGGGGTCTGATAGCTTCCGTCGGTTATCCAGCGCGCCTGCCATGGCGTATCGAGACGGCCGGTCTGGAAGCTGGCCGTCGCCTCGGCCGTTTCCCCCGACCTGCCCTCAGCCCGGATATGCACCGGATATGTGGTGAAAGGCTTCATCTCTCCGCCGTACAGATTGTTGATCTGGTCGGTCGTCTCGCGGGACCAGTCACCGACGGTGATGACGGCCTTGCTGAGCGCTTCTCCCTGCACATCCGACTCCAGCGTGAACGAGATATTCGGCCGTCTGTCCGTGATGCAGCCGCGTTCCAGCCCTTCGATCCGCACGGATGCAATCTTAAGCATGTCGGTTCGCCTCCTTGCGCGCTCTGATCTCCCGCTGTTTCCTGTCGATGTCCCGCTCCACGTTCAGGAAGGCGAGCAGGATGACGAGGATGATGCTGGTGATGGTCTCCAGTCCGACAAAGGCGAAGGTGATCGTATGCTGAACAGCGGCGGATTGCACGGCGATCAGCTCACCTGAAGCGTCGTAATAGGGCGCGACGTACCCGGATGCCGAGAGCATGCCGTTGAAGATGCCCGTTGTGACGCCGATCAGCGCCACGGACAAGGTGTTGTACACCGACATGGCGATGCCGTCGCAGCGGTATCCCGATCTCCACTCGACATGATCCAGCGTATCGGCGAACAGGGCCATAAACACATAGGCGCTGGGCATACCGCCCATATTCTTGATGAATTGGCCCACGAGGAAGATCGTCATGTCCCTGGGAAACATCCAGCAGATCGCGCTGCCTAGCCCCATCAGGATGAAGCCGACGAGCGTCACATTCCGCTTGCCGAAGCGCTTCGCCAGCGGCCATACGGCGAAGATGCCGATGCCCATCGGGATGCCGCCGATCGCCGAGATCATCATCTGGGTCACTCCGTCATTGTAGGTGCCGAGCACGTAGTTGCTGTAATAGACCAGGCTCAGATTTTTCAAGCTCGTGCCGATGATGGAGATGAGGAAAAAGCCAAACATGAGCAGCATGTAGCGGTCCGTGAAGATGGCTTTCAGATGATCCTTGTAAGCCACCCGCTGCTCGGGCTGATCGTCCATGGATTCGGCGGATTCTTCGGTGATGCGCTCCCTGGTGTAATAATACTCGAGCAGCGTCAGCGGCAGGGCGATGATCGAGAAGATGCTCATCACGAGGATCCAGCGGCCCTGATCGACGCCGATCATCGGCAAGATCAGCATCGGGAAGATCAGCGCGACGATGATCCCGGTGATCATGATCGAGGAGATCTGGTTAAACACCGAGAGCTGTCCTCGCTGCAGCGTGTCGCGGGTGGAGAGCGGCACCATCAGGTTATGGCTCATGTTGTAGATCGTAAACGCGAAGGAATAGTACAGATTGTAGGACAGGAAGACCCAGATCACCTGAATGGTCGTGCTCGCATTCGGGATGACGAACAGCAGGATGCCGGTGATCGTCAGGAGCGGAGCCGACAGGAGCAACCAGGGCCGAGCCTTGCCATGTCTGCTTCGGGTGCGGTCGATGATATAGCCCATGATGATGTTGGTGATCGCGTCGATGATCTTCGAGATGATCGGGAAGACCACCAGGAATACGCCGCCGCCGAGCGACGTCAGACCCAGCACATCCGTGTAATAGACATTCAGATACGTGGCCAGCACGGCGTTGAGCAGCAGAGCTCCGGCTGGACCGACCAGATAACCCAGCCATTTCTCCCTGCCGGTTGTGTCGGTTGTGTTCACGCGGGTGTTCCAGATCCCGGAATTCAAGATCTCAGACCTCATATGGCGTTCCTCCTCGCGGTTCAGATGGAAGCTGCTGCCCGGCGGGCAGCGGAAGCGGCCTTTCCTTGCCCAGGAATGCCTTCATCGCTCGCCAGATGCGGCCGTTGGCCAGCTCCACGAATCCGACGGCCTGCCGATAGGTGAATTGCCCACCGGAGGACATGCACATCGAACGGATGGAGTTGTTGGGCAGCAAGCGAATGAGGAAATAGGAGTTCTTCAGCTTCATATCCCGCTCGAGGGAATCCGGCATCTTGAGCGCCCGCCTGTAACCTTCGCTGCTCATCCTCATGATGGCTCGGTAAAGCATTCGCCCCATGAACGTCCGCCTGAACTCGCGAAGGGCAGAGTCAAGCGTCAGTGGCTCATGCCTGTGGGCATCCGGCACGTCGCGGCCGATGAGCTCCGCGAAGCTGGCCGGTATGCCTTGCGGCGGCAGGGTGTAATCCCTGAGCACAGCAGGCGAATAGGGAGATGCGACATCCTCGGCATCGGTGATGTTCCATTCCGCCTTGAGTCGGATATCCGCCGCTGAAGCGGCCAGACAGAATTCATAGGTGCCATTCTCCAGCACCCAACGATGGAGCTGCGGATGCCAATAAGCCAGATCCTGCCTCGCGAAAGTCAGCGTGACCGCACTCGTCTCGCCAGGCGCAAGCGGGACCTTCGCAAAGGCTCGAAGCTCCTTGTCCGCCTTGAACACCTGACTGCCGCGATGCCGAACATACAGCTGGACGACTTCGGCTCCTGCGCGTTCACCGACATTCGTGATGTCGGCGCAGATCGTGAACCTGCCGTCGGATTCACTGATCCGGATATTCGAGTAGGAGAAAGAGGTGTAGGACAGACCGTAGCCGAACGGGAAACGGAGAGGTGTCCCGGCCTTGTCGTAATAGCGGTAGCCCACATAGATGCTTTCGTAATAGCGGGATACTGGGCCGCGATTGTAATCGGCGAAGCAGCTCGTATCCTCGAGGTGCAGGGGCCAGCTCTCCGCCAGCTTGCCGGATGGCGTGGATTCGCCAAACAACAGGGAAGCGCAGGCCTCCCCGCCATACATGCCGGGAAGATACATGTTCAGCAGAGCCGCAAGACCGTCAAGGAAGGGCAATTCCACCGGAGCGCCGGCGAACAGGACGAGGACGACCTTCCTGCCCTTTGCGATCAGCCGTTGAATCAACTGTATCTGAGGCTCTCCCAGCCGCATGTGCTCCCGGTCGAAGCCTTCGCTTTCCTCCAGATCGTCGAGTCCGCCGAAGAACAGGATGATCTCCGCCTGCTCGGCGGCCGTAAGAGCTGCCTGTTCCAGTTGCGGGTCCGGTTCCGGCTTGAGATAGCGATACCCCGGCTCATAGCGATACGGAACGCCACGCTTGTCGAATGCCTGTCTGGGGCTGATGACCGAAGGTGGATTGATCAGGGAGGATCCCGCCCCCTGGAAACGCAGCTTCTCAAACATCTCGCCGACCACCAGCAGCTTCTCATCGCCGGACAGCGGCAAAGTGCCATCATTCTTGAGCAGGACCGCGCTCTCCTTCGCAATCTCACAGGCCAGACGGGCATGCTCCTCATGATTGCAATCGCTTTCAATTTGTGCATCCTTGCATCGGTGAATCAGGTTGAGCACCCTTGCCACCGATTGATCCAGGATCTCCATCGGCAGGGTTCCATTCTTCGCCGCTTCGATGATGGACGATCGGTTATGCCACACGCCTCCCGGCATATCCAGGTCGCAGCCGGCTTTCAGACCTTCGACCCGGTCACAAGTGGCTCCCCAATCCGTCATGACGAGCCCCTGAAATCCCCATTCATGGCGCAGGATATCCGTCAGGAGCTGCCGGTTCTGGGAAGCGAAGATCCCGTTCACGCGGTTGTAGGCGCTCATCACCGCATAGGGCTGCGCTTCCTTGATGACCTGTTCAAATGCGCGGAGATAGATCTCCCGCAATGCCCGTTCATCCACGACGCTGTCGCCGACGAAGCGGTGGTCTTCGTTGGAGTTGGCAGCGTAATGCTTCACGCAGCATCCGACCCCCTTGCTCTGTACGCCGCGCACGAAAGCGGCGCCGAACGTGCCGGAGATCAGGGGATCCTCCGAATAATATTCGAAGTTCCTGCCACACAACGGGCTGCGCTTGATGTTGATGCCCGGGGCGAGCAGCACATCCACGCCGGCTGCCCGGCATTCCTCCGCAATCGCTTGACCCATGCGATAGGCCAGCTGAGGATTCCACGAGGATGCCACCGCAGCGGAAGTGGGAAATGCCGTGGAATGCTCGTTATCGCTGATCCCGAAGCCGCCTGCCGTCTGGCGGACCTTGCGCACACCGTGGGGGCCGTCGGTCAGCATCAGGGCGGGGATCCCGAGCCGCGGTATGGCGTTGGTGTACCAGGAGTTGGTCCCTTCGAGCAGAGCGGCTTTCTCCTCGATGGTCAGCTCGTCGAGATAAGATCGCAGTTGGCTGATACGAATCACCACCAGTCAGACTATGATTGCCCCCAGTATAGATGGATCCGGTGAAAATGTATTGTAAAATAATGAACCATATTGCAAAAACATGCGCATTCCCGGAAAGATGTCGATCTGTGGAAGGTTGGGTTTTCATCGGTTGGTGCTGATCGTCGGATGGTCTGGAACGAATCCACGTTCCGTTGCCATGGAAAGACTGATCTTGGCATGGTCTGCCGTTCCTTTGCCCGCCATGGGCGACACCGAAGAGGATCGCAGCCTTATGGAAGGCGGGAACGGGCGGATTGTCGGTATTGGAGCGGCGTGATGCCCTCGTATTTTTTGAACAGGTTCTGAAAGTAACTCTGTGATGAGAAGCACAGATAGCTGCTGATCTCGCTCAGCGACCGGTCGGAGAAGGCCAGCAGATTCTTGGCTTCCTCAATTTTCTGTCGATTGATGTAGTCGTTCAGTTTCATCCTTGCCCGTTAGCGGGACATTGGAGCATGGACCGATCAGGAATTGACGATCGGAACGCCTCTCCTTCACCTTGCCGTAGAACAGCAAATTCTCGCTCAGATAGTAGTTGATGTCCTGTCCATCCTCCAGCATGCGGGGCAGGACCTCATGGATCGGATCCGCCTCCCGGATGATGAAGGGCAACATGCGGACAAGCTCGCCGCTCTCGTAGTAGCGGATGGGCAGTCCGGTCAGGTTATAGAAGGAATCACAGAGAAAGACCAGGTCCTTGTTGTCCATGCGATCACCTCGATAGAATCTTACAATGGACATCAGATATTTACAATGACTTTGAGCGCTTCGCGTCCATGTTTCCTCCATGTCATGCTCCCGGTTGTCTGCGTTGAAACGTCACGGACTTTAGGGCAACAGCGTCGCTCCTGTCCGTAAGAGGCTCCATCTGCCTTCACATGCTTCGTTCGGTGTCCATGGTCTCCGTTAGACAGAGGGGGCTTCTGCCATCGCTTTAAATGCAACCTTCTACCATGAAGCGCGATTGACGCACCTGGCGAACGCTGATGACCCTGACCAGGACCTTCATGAAGCCGCGATCTCTGTGCTATCTTTACAGTGGCGACATGTACGGTTAAGATGAACCTGTATCAGCCCGTGAGCGGACAGGTCTGACAGGGTGCGACCAGGACCTGGATGCGCGACCGGCGCCATGGTGATCCAAGGATGATAGAACCAATGAGGAGGTTGTCAGGATGAGACATCCGGATGCTTATCTCGATCAACTGTATGATGAACTGGAAACGGCACGCCGGGAGCAGGCCGAATCGTCGTGGGAAGCCCGCAGGGCAAGGCTGCTGGGCGGACTTCAGCAGGCGCTGGGACGCTTCGAGCTGACCCATCGGGGGGCTGAGGGGCTTGATCCGGTGCTGCTGGAGCGGGCGGAGCTCCCGGAGGCGATCCGCGAGCGCGTGGAATTCACCACGCTGGACGGGCTGCGCATGCCCGCTTATGTGATGATCCCGAAGTCGATCCGGCCGGGTGAGAAGAGGCCGGGGGTGCTGCTCTGGCATGGTCACGGATACGGTAGCCGCTCGCTGGTGGGCCTCGACAAGGACGGCAACGAGAAGCCGGATACGGGCAGACTGTCGGACAATCTGGCCTACGCGCTGGCGAAGCGGGGGTTTGTCGTGCTGGCGCCGGAGATCATCGGCTTCGGTGACCGCAGGCTCGCTCGTGATCTGCAGAAGGATCCGAACATTGACAACTCCTGTTACAATCTGTCCGTCTCCCTCATGATGACGGGCAGGACTGTCGCCGGACTGCGGGCGGCAGAGGCGCTGCGCGCTGCCGACTATCTCGTCAGCCGGCCGGAGGTGGATGGCAACCGGCTCGGCAATATGGGGCATTCCGGCGGCGGCATGGTTGCTTCCCTGTCAGCCGCGCTTGATCCGCGCATCCAGGCGTCGGTCGTCGCCATCTATCCGAACACCTATCGCGGCAGCATCCTGGCGATGCGGCATTGCCTGTGCAACTACATCCCCGGCATCCTGACGCAGGCCGAGATGCCCGACCTGCTCGCGCTCATCGCGCCGCGTCCGCTGTTCATCGAAGCGGGACTGCGCGACCCGATCTTCCCGATCGAGACGACGAGGGTGGCGATCAAAGCGGTTCGCGCCATCTACGAAGGCTATGGCGCACAGGACCGGTTCAGCAGTCATCTGTTCGATGGCGGCCATGAGTTTGGCGGGCCGGAGTCGCTGGATTGGCTGGCCGGACAGCTGAGGGGACAGTAGGCGGATAACCGGGCAGCCGTGAGGCAAAGATGGATCATGGCAGATGTAAAGATCCTTCAGGGTGAGATCGCCCGCCGCATGCGGGCGGTCACCCGTGAAGATGTAACTCAATATACAGGAAAGCAGGTTTTTCGAGATGAAGAATATCATTTTCGACGTGGACGGGACGTTATGGGATACCACCGAGGTGGTCGCGCGAGCCTGGAATGAAGCGATTCGCGCCACGGGCGGCACTTCGGCGGTGGTGACCGCGGAGAGGCTGAAGCAGCTGTTCGGCAGGCCGATGAATGTCATCGCGGACAACCTGTTCACCGACGCGGATGAGAGGCAGAGAGCCATCCTGCTGGAGGCATGCGTGGAGTATGAGCACGAGGCGCTGGAGCATTGCACCGACGATCTCTTGTATCCAGGCGTGGTGGAGACGATCCGCGAGCTGTCGGAGAGGACCCCCCTGTTCATCGTGAGCAATTGCCAGTCCGGATACATCGAGCTGTTCATGAGGAAGGCCGGCATCGAGCGCTGTATCACCGACTTCGAATGCTTCGGAGATACGGGGCTGAGCAAGGGCGAGAACATCCGGCTGATCATGCAGCGCAACCATCTGCAGGAAGCGGTCTATGTCGGCGATACGCAGGGGGATTACGAGGCGACGCTGGTGGCCGGGATCCCGTTCATCTACGCGCGATATGGATTCGGCCAGCCTGAGAAGTATGATCACGCCATCGACCAGTTGTCTGAACTGCTGACCATGGCATGATGACGCGACAGTGTGAGGCGGTCGAAGCGGTGTGAGAGAAATGTGATCGGTGCTTATCGGATCCGTCTAAGGTCAGGGCCCAAGTCAAGTAAGGGCTATGGAGTCGGTTCCTCGATCAGGCTTACCGGGACATCTGGACCTGCCATTTCGTGAATAATAACGTCCGCATCACCACCACACGCAATATATGGATCACCCCGGGCCTGTCGTCCGCGCTTCTGCTGCCTTCTTTGATGGGGATGATCCATGAGGACGGGGATATGTGGAACGGGAATTCGGCCGCTAACTGACCTGTCAGGCCAGGGCAATGCCATTCATGTTATTCACATGATACAGGAGATACTTGGCTGTGTTCCATATGTTCGGAAGCATTGGACAACAGCCAAGTATTTCTTGTGTGATATGACTTATATCAATGAATAAGAGCATTTTTATTGATCAGATGGTTGACTACAGGAAATGGAGTGAATATAATCTAACTTGTATGACATCTGACAAGAGGTGAACATGATTGGGAAGCAAGCTCAAGGCGATTGAGAAAAATGACATCGTTTCCAAAGTGTACGAACAGATGAAGGCAGAGATTGTCAACGGAAACTGGAAACCTGGCCAGAAGCTTCCTTCAGAGCATGAGCTGTGTGAAATATTGAATGTCAGCAGAATCAGCGTCCGCAGTGCCGTGCAGAAACTTCGGGATAATGGTCTGATCACGACCAAACACGGCAAAGGTTCATTCGTGTCAGAAAACATCCAGAATGTGAATATCGAGTTTATGGCACCGATCATGACCATGAGCAAAAAAGACTTCATGGACGTGATGGAGTTCCGTGAATCGATTGAACTGAAATGCATGGAGCTCATCGCACACCGGGCCGACGCTGAGGATATTGCCGCCATCGAGCAAGCGCTTCAGGAGATGATCGCGAGCAAGGATGACTATGCCAAGTATACGAAGGCGGATTTCAACTTTCACTATGCGATCGTGAAAGCCTCGAAGAACAGACTGTTCATCAAGTTCATGGAAGATATCAAGGACATCTACTACTATCATCTGGAAGAATTGAACAGGGTGTTCGGCGGCATCGAGGAGAGTCTCCAGGGACATATAAGGCAATTCGAAACGATCAAGAGCAGAGATATTGAAGCGATCAAGAAACTCATACGCGAGTCCATTGACAGCACGATCGAAAGAACGATGAGACAATTGGAACGTCAGGAAAAGGCATAAACCCTTTTTTTGTCTAAACTTGTATGACAACAGACATCTATCAGGTTGTTGCGCCATCTGAAAAATTCGGATTGGCGAAGCAATAAATATTCAAACACAGAAGGGGAAATGGAAGATGAGGAAACACAAACGACTATTGATCAGCTTGCTCCTGGTGCTGGCGCTGCTCGTAACCGCTTGCGGGAACGGCAACAGTGGATCGGGTTCCAGCAGCAATGCGGCGGACAAGCAAAGCGGCAATTCAAGCGGGTCCGGTGAAGAAACGATTACGCTGCGCATCATCTCCGTCTCGCAGACAGAGAATCCGGACGGCCCTGCAGAGCTGGCGATGGCAGAGGAGTACATGAAGCAAAATCCGAATATCAAGATAGAGTTCATCGGCGTGCCCATGAACGATCTTTACAAGAAACTGACGACTCTCGCAACAAGCAATGATCTGCCGGACGCATTCACGATGACACCGCAATTCATGCGCACTGCGAAAGATATGGGCATGTTGGCCAATATGAATGAACTGCTTGGTGAAGAGTACCTGAAGGAGTTCTATCCGAATGTACTGGAAGAGGCAAGTGTCGATGGCGAGTTGCAATTCTTGCCTTGGGTTGCTACTCCTCTGGCACTGATCTATCGCGGTGACTGGTTTGAAGAAGAGGGTCTGGAAGCCCCGGAAACCTGGGACGAATTCCTCGAGGTCGCCAGGAAGATGACCAAAGATACGGACGGCGACGGACAGATCGACCGTTGGGGCTATGGCATGGTGGGTACCCGCAACGGTTCCGGCGCTGACCGATTCATGGCCAAACTTCGCACCTTTGGTGTAGCCGAGATCAGGGAAGAGAATGGACAATGGGTAACTGACCTGAATACGGATAAGGCCAAGGAAGCCTTCAAGTTCCTGACAGATCTGAACAATGTACACGGTGTCATCCCTCCGGGTGTAACCGAAACGGGATTCCCGGAAGCTGCAACGCTGATGGCAACCGGCAAAGTGGCAATGATGATCACGGGTCCTAATGCACTTGGCAATATTTACAGCCAGAATCCGGATCTGAAAGGCAAGATTTACAGCACGCCGATTCCTAAGGCAGAGAACCATGCAGCGACGTTCGGCTTGCTCGGATACGCGGTATCGGCAACCTCCCAACACAAAGAAGAAGTGGTCAAGTATCTGAAGTTTATGGTTAACAAGGAGAACGCCCTGAAATGGAATGAACTGAGCGGACGTCTGCCGACGAAGATCGAGGTTGGGCAAGATCAGCAGCTTACCGGACCGGATTATGCAGGTTATGTGAAGGCGCTGGAATACGCCTACCTGACGCCGTCCTTCAGCCAATATTCCCAATTCCAGGACATCGTAGCCGAAGCGTATCAGCTGATTCTGACTGGCGCAGCAACCGTGGATGAAGCGGCCGAAAACGCGGCAGACAGAGCGATGAAAGTGATCAACATGGCAGGAAACTAAAGAAGGACGAAATAGCCAGGAACCGCGAGGATTGCTGTCAATCCTCGCGGATTCTTTCAAGATGACCGAGGTGACCGCATGTTTACAAACAAGGGGAAGAGAGTTGGCTATTGGTTTATCATGCCGGCAGTGATCACGTTGATCCTGCTTGTAACCTATCCGCTCCTGTACGGAGTGTATCTCAGTTTCTTCAACACCAATCTGATCAATCGATGGGACTTCGTTGGGCTTGAGCACTATATCAGTATTTTTTCCGATACCAAGTTTCTAAAGAGTATATGGCTGACTCTCCAATATACATTTTGGGTTGTTGTGGGGCATTTTGTCGTCGGAATGATCCTGGCCTTGACTCTGAATCTGAACCTGAAGGGACAGACGTTCTTTCGCGTGATCCTGATTCTTCCTTGGCTGTTCCCTGAAGTTGTTGTAGCTCTGCTGTGGAAATGGCTGTTTAACCCGATGTACGGTCTGATCAATGCCGCGTTACTGAATCTGGGGTGGATCGATCAACCGGTATCCTGGCTGGGGCAGGAGAAGATTGCATTCGCTGCAGTGATCATCGTCTCCATATGGAAGGGGTTCCCGATGGTGATGATGCTTCTTCTCGCAGGACTGCAGAATATATCGAAGGATCTGTACGAAGCGGCTTCCATTGACGGAGCCACGCGCTTCAAGGCCTTCAGATACGTGACCATTCCGGGTTTGATGCCGGTACTGAGCGTGACACTGATTCTGGACACCGTCTGGTGGTTCAAACATTTCAATATGATCTGGATCCTGACGGCAGGTGGACCAGGCAATGCAACCAATGTTGTCAGCATCGATATTTTCAAGCAAGCCTTTGAATATTTCCAATTCGGACCGGCTTCAGCCATGGCTGTCATGGTATTTTTCATCTGCTTCCTGATTGGGTATGTGTATAGGAGGTTGCTCGGCAATGGCAACGATTAGAAAAAAACGACCACTGTTCCGACTGTTCATGTATATCATCCTGATCGCCGCTTCGGCTATGGTCCTTATCCCGGTATTGTGGATGATCTCGACCGCATTCAAATCCAATGAGGAAGTCATGGTCACGCCTCCGGTATGGATACCCGAGAACCCGACGTTCGATGCGTTCGCCAGGATATGGAAGGATTATCCTTTCGGCGATTACTTCCTGAACAGCGTTATCATCGTGATAGCTGCTACGCTGATCTCGATCATATTCTCGGCTTTGGCCGGTTATGGGGCATCCCGATTCCGATTTCGCGGCCGCGGGTCGTTCCTGACCTTCCTGCTGATCACGCAGATGTTCCCGTCGATCATGCTGCTCATTCCATTTTATCAGGTGTTGAAAACGCTTGGTTTGATCGATACACATATGGGACTCATCATCGTGTATATCTCATTTACCGTTCCCTTCTGTACCTGGATGATGCTGGGCTTCTTCGACAGCATTCCGAAGGAACTGGACGAAGCAGCCTTAATCGATGGCTGCGGGCCTGTAAGAACGTTCGTGCAGATCATCTTTCCGCTGTCATTGCCGGGCATCGCTGCAACAGCCATCTATGCTTTCCTGCAGTCGTGGAATGAGTATATGTTTGCTCTCATCCTGACAACCAGGGAAGAGATGAAGACGCTGCCCGTCGGTATCGGACAATTGAATGGATATTACAAGGTAGCCTGGAACGATATGATGGCCGCTTCGATCATATCCAGCATGCCGCTGATCATCATGTTCCTGTTTATGCAGAAGTATTTTATCAGCAGTCTGACGGCTGGCGCTGTCAAACAGTAAACATCAAAGGATGAGTATGATGGAGAAACTTACGATCAGAAACATTAAAACAATACTGACAGCTCCGGATGGAATCAATCTGGTGGTCGTGAAAGTGGAAACCTCGGAACCTGAAATCTATGGTCTGGGTTGCGCGACATTTACACAGCGTTATCTGGCCGTTCAAACGGCCATCGAGCAATATCTGAAGCCGTTTCTGATAGGGAGAAAAGTAGAAGATATCAATGATATCTGGCATACCGCCTACGTCAGCAGCTACTGGCGCAATGGGCCGGTATTGAACAATGCCCTGTCCGGTGTGGACATGGCCTTGTGGGACATACAGGGCAAGATCGCCAACATGCCGCTGTACCAGCTGTTTGGCGGCAAAGTTCGCGAAGGAGCAGCCATCTATCGCCATGCGGACGGACATGATATCAGGGAAGTAGAGGACAATGTCAGAGCTTACATGGAGCAAGGCGTCCGATATATCCGTTGCCAGATGGGGACATACGGCGGAGTCAACCATAAGATGGTGCATCCTGTGGGTGCACCTGACGGGTGTTATTATGATCCTAAGGCTTATATGAGAAGCATCGTCGAGCTGTTCGATCATCTGAGAACGAATATCGGCATGGAAATTGAGTTTCTGCACGATATCCATGAACGTCTCTCGCCGATTGATGCCGTCAACTTCGCCAAGGAGCTGGAACCATTCAAGCTGTTCTTCCTGGAGGATCCGTTGCCGCCGGAGCAGATCGAGTGGTTTCGGATGATTCGCCATCATTCTTCCATACCGCTGGCGATGGGAGAACTGTTCAATAATCCGAATGAATGGATGCCGCTCATCACGAATCGCCTGATCGATTACATCCGTGTGCATATCAGCCAGATCGGCGGCATCACACCAGCGCGCAAGCTGGCTGCGTTGTGTGAGGCGTTTGGGGTGCGCACGGCATGGCATGGTCCTGGCGACACGTCTCCTGTGGGACATGCCGCTCATGTGCATCTGAATGTCAGCACGATCAATTTCGGCATTCAGGAATGGAACGGGTTCAATCAACATACTGAAGAGGTGTTTCCAGGTTGTCCCAAGATCATCAACGGATATGCTTATCCGAATGACAAGCCTGGACTTGGAATTGATATCGATGAGAAGCTCGCCGCACGTTTCCCATGCGACAACACCTTACCCAGATGGACACTCGCCAGACTGCCTGATGGTACGCCAGCAACCCCTTGATGATATGGAAACATCGAACGCTAAGAGGGAGAGTGATTCTCCCTCTACCCCATCACTCCACCACACTTCATGCAGCGCCAACATGGCTGCAATCTCCGCAACAAGTCATGCACAACTTCCAAGAAGTGAATATTGCCCCCCCTTTCACATAATTGTCACCTGTATGGGATGACCTGGTTGAAGTACGTTCTATATAGCCCGATACATTGCCCGCAGAGAGTTGAACGCGCAGGCTGGTTGGGCGATGTTCAACTGTTTTTCAGGACCGGTTTCTACAACGTTAACAGCGCGAACTTCATCGAACATTTCACCCACAACATCATCAATGCCCAGCGGGCAACGGATCCATCCGGTTACGGTGCCGACGACCCGCTATGCGAATTCACAAACGCCTGACTCCGGCTGGTCGGACGCGGCCGTAATCGTATCGTGGACGCACTGGCAGTTTACGGGAGATACGAGAGCCATCGAACAGGCATACCCGATGATGGTCAAATACATGGATCTCATCTATAATCTCACAGGGGAAGACTATCGCGGTCCGGGCAGCTAATACGGCGACTGGTTGTCCTTCCAACGCAACAACATCAATGGCATCTCCGGCGCCAACCATTACCTGGTCAGCGACGCCTTCTACGCCTACGATGCCAAGTTCATGGCAGAAGTGGCGAGAGCGCTGGGCAAGGATGAGGATGCGGCCAAGTACGAAGCCTTGTTCGAGAATATCAAGCAGGCGTTCATCAACAACTACATCCGGATCGACGATGAAGGCAAGCTGACGCTGCTCCATGGCGGCAGAGGCAACGACCCGGGTGAGAACAATGCGCAAACGTCTCTGCTCTGGGCTCTGAAGCTTGGCTTGTATGCCAACGAAGATCAGCGACAACAGATGGTCCATCTCCTGGTCAGCAATATCCGCAATGATGAAGAATTCCGTGCGGCCAATCCGACCAGCACTCGTCGCAACTATGCAGAGAATATCTCTGTTTATGCAGCATGTTCATGGATGGGTTGATATCGACATGGGGGGTCACAGCGATGAGACGCACACGACCGTGGGGTCTGATTTTCATGTTGTTCATAACCGCATGTTCCGGGGGGACGGGTTCGGGAGATTATCACATTATCTATTCCTATGAGACGGAAACGGTGACCGAGGAGCTGCCCGAAGATCAACGCAAGTATACGATCGGGGTGGTACCGAAGGTGAAGGAAATCATGTACTTCCTCATCGCGCAGGACGGGGCCTACGAGGCGGGCGCCGATCTTGGCGTGAATGTGATCTATGATGGGCCGCCGATCGCTGACGTGTCCAGACAGATCAAGGTCATCCTCGAACTGATCGATCAAGGGGTCGATGCGCTGGCCGTCTCGGCCAACGATCCGGAGAAGCTGCTGCCGGTTCTGCAGGAAGCGAAGCGGAAGGGGATCAAGGTGCTCACCTGGGACGCCGATACGTTGCCGGAGGGCAGGGATCTGTTCGTCAATATGGTCGATCCCGAGGTGCTGGGCCGGCATCTGCTCGATACGTTGGCCTGGCACATGGGGGAGCAAGGAGATTACGCCATCCTGACGAGCACGCTGTCCGCATCGAATCAGAACGAATGGATCAAGTGGATGAGCATCCAGCAGCAGGACTATTATCCGAAGATGAACCTGGTGACCATCGCCGAGACGTATGATGATCCACAGAAGGCCTATGAGGCGGCCAAGCAACTGCTGCAGGATCATCCCGGGCTGCAGGGGATCATCGGCATCGCTTCCGTCGCCCCGCCGGCTGCCGCGCAAGCGGTCAAGGAGGCCGGACAGTCGGGAACGATCAAGGTCGTCGGTCTGTCCACGCCCAACCTCATGGCTGACTTTCTGCTGGACGGCTCTGCGCAGATGGCGACTCTGTGGAGCCCCAAGAAGCTGGGTTACCTGACCGTGGCGCTGGCTGTCCAGCTGCTCGATGGACAGATGCCTTATGACGGGCAGGAGATCAGGAACATCGGGAACATCCGGGTGAAGGGCGATATGGTGATCATGGGAGAACCGCTTGATTTTACGGCAGAGAACGTGAGTCAATATGATTTCTAGATGGCTGTTCCGCATCCCGTCGTGGAAGAACAAGCTGAGCACCCGGCTGATTGTCTTCTATTGCATGCTCACGGTCATCCCGATCTCGCTGCTCGGGGCCGTTTCCTATATGCAGTATACCCGCTCGATCGTCGAGCAGATCGGCGAATACATGCCCCGGTTCCTGAGTCTCGCCAACGACAATATCGCCTTCCATATGCAGGAATTCTCCGAGCTTCCGTCCCTGCTGTTCAATTCCGATCGCGTCCTGTCGATCCTGCGCCATGATGCGTATCAGAGCCGCTCGACGCTGAATCAGGAGCAGTTTGTCGTGAACAGTTATCTGGCCAGAACGTATCTGGACAGCGGGAGTCCGGATATCATCGGCGTCTTCCTGTTCTCCAAGAATCGTCTGTTTTACAGTTCGAGGCTGGATTTTACCGGTCTGGACGACAGCAATGCATTGCTGCCTTACGGACAGGATCTGGAGCTGGGGGGTGAAGCGAAGATTCTGCTGCCCGATGAGTTCCCGCTGGCATTCGTGAACAGTCCGCCCTATCTGCTCATCATGAAACAGATCCAGGACGTCGATAACCGCAAGAGCCTGGGGACGATGCTGATCGCCGTACAACTGACATTTATCGACAACATCCTGCGTCACTTCGATCACAATGACCAGGCGGATCTCTGGCTCATGGACGGCGCGGGGAAGATCATCTATCATACCGACGAACAGTATATCGGCACAGTGGATACCGAGCTTGCCAGATATCCGCTGCGCAATGGCAGCTTCCGCAGAGGCGGCGGCAAGGATGAGTGGATCATCAGCCTGAGCACGTCCGGCGTCACCGACTGGATCCTCGCGCACAGCATCCCGCTCAAGATCCTGACGGAGAAAACCGACCGGGCGCGCAATGTGATCATCCTCCTCTTCTTCTGCATCGTGCTCATCACATCGTTGCTCGCGGTGTCTTATGCGATCAAGTTCACGCGGCCGATCACCAAGTTGTCGCGGTTGATGCGGCAGGTGGAAGCGGGCAGGTTCTATGTCAATCTCGAGATCGAGTCCCGCGATGAAGTCGGCATCCTCGCCCGCAGCTTCAATTCCATGATGAAGACGATTCGCGAATTGATCCAGAAGAACTTCGAGATCAAGCTCCGGCAGAAAGAAGCTGAATTGTATGCGCTTCAATCCCAGATCAATCCTCATTTTATGTACAATACCCTGGAAACCATCAACATGGCCGTGGAGGACGGGAAGTCCCGGACCGTCGTCGAGATGGTGACGCTGCTCGGCAGGATGCTGCGCTTCTCGCTCAGCAACCGGTCGCGCTGCGTGAGGATCAGGGATGAGGTCCAACATATGCGGGATTTCCTGATGATCCAGAAGATCCGTTTCAGCAATCGCCTGATGTTCGACATCACGCTCAAGGGGGACATCGAATCCTGCTATACGCCGAAGTTCATCCTGCAACCGATTGTCGAGAATGCCGTCAAATATGGACTGAACACCAGGAAGATCCTCCATATCCACGTCAGCATCGGGAAAGAGCTCGGCGCGCGTTCCGGCAAGGAAGACATCGTCTTCCGCATCCGCGATGACGGTCCCGGCATCCCGGAGGAGAAGCTGGAGCAGCTGGAGCAATCGCTTCGCTCGGATGTGCCGGTCGCCCGGGATTCAGAGTTTGGACTCAGCAATGTCAATGCCAGGATCATGCTCATGCTGGGACCGGAATATGGACTGGAATTGCATAGTGTGTATGGTCAAGGGACCGAGGTGGTCATTCGCATACCGATGATTACTGAACTGGAAATGGCGGAACTGACGGAAAAATTGGGGGGAGACGCACATGGAGAAATTCAAGGCATTAATCGTGGATGATGAGGAGATGATTCGCCGCGGGATCGCCAGGATCATCGCAGGTTGCGGCGAGGAATGGGAAGTGGTCGGGACGATGGCGGACGGACAGGAAGCGCTGGATTATCTTCATGAACACCAGGGCGATATCGATCTGCTGATCACCGATATCAGGATGCCGGTGATGGACGGATTGGCGTTGATCCAGGAAGCGAACCATTCCTATCAATTCGAATCGTTGATCATCAGCGGTTATGATGATTTCGAATATGTCCAGACCGCGATGCGAGAGGGCGCGCTGGACTATCTGCTGAAGCCGATCGACCGTGAGCAGTTTCGCGAGAGGCTCAGCGAGATCCAGCGAAGGATCGAAGACAAGCGCAATATGCGGAGACGCTGGCAGCAGCTCGAGAAGCAGACCGAACAGCTGAAATATACGCGGCAGATCCAGCTGCTCACCTACGTCACGTCGACGGGCCTGGACATCAGCCGGCTCGGCTATTGGGTGGAGGAATTTCCCCGAGGTTGCCACAAGGTGCTGTACATCAGTCTGGATGCCATCCCGATGAAAGCGAGAACCTTCAGCGCGAAGGACTGGGGAGCCTTCGATTATGTCGTGGAGAACATCATCGGAGAGCTGATGCATGATGTCGCCGGAGAGCATGCCGGGAACAGCTGGTGCTGGAGAGGGGAACAGTCCGATCATTGGGCGATGCTGCAACTGCCGAATCCTGAAGATGAGGAACGATTGACGGCTGCGGTGCACGATGCTGCAGACAGGATCAGGAAGGCGATCAGACAATATACGCCGTTCACCGTTTCGATCGCAGCCAGCGATCCTTTCCAGGATCTGTACATGTTGCCTGAAGCGGCGCGGCAAGCCAGGTCGCTGATCCATTACCGGCTGATCCTCGGAGGCAATCAGCTGTTCGTCTCGCAAATAGCAGGCGGAGCAGTTGATGAGAACGAGCAGATGCTGGACCCGGAGATGATGCACATCGGCCAGCGCATCTGCGAAGCGATCGAGCGGAACAAGGAAGACGCCGCCAGACGCTGGCTCAAGGAACTGTTTCACAAGCTGCAGCAGCAGACCTCTCCGCTCAACATCCAGCGGTGCGTGCAAGGCGTCTATCTGGCCGTGCAGATGTCGGGCATCGACCAAGAGCTTGACGAGGAAAGGATCGAGGAAGGGCTTCGCGCCATCAGACGGGCTCCGAATCTCCAGGAGATGTGCCGGATCGTCGACCACGCGATCAGAACACGGCTGGAACTCGTCGCATCTCGTCGCAATGCCGCGAATATGGGGCCGGTCGAGCAGGCGAAAGCCTGGATCGCGGAGCGGCTGCATGAGGAGATCTCCATCAAGCGCATCGCGGATCATGTGTTCATGAGCCCGTCCTACTTCTGCCGTTACTTCAAGATGCAGACGGGTGAGACGATCCTCGATTGCATCACGAGAATGCGCATGGAACGGGCGAAAGATCTGCTCGCGGATCCGGGGATCAAGATCCAGGAAGTCAGCCTGCTTGTCGGCTACCAGGATGTCAAATATTTCAGCCGACTGTTCAAGGAATGGACCGGCGATACGCCTTCCCAATATCGCAAACAGATCCTTCAATCGATGACGAACTGACGGGTTGCCCGTCAGTTTTTTCATGCCCGGATACCGATGCCGCGGGCGGCTCCTGAAGATAAGAATGTCACCCCTATAGCATAACCGTCTCCTTACCGGACGAGCGGATCAGCGGTATATTTAAGGCAATTGGTGAAAGCGATCGGTTGCAAGACCGATGGAGCTCAAGCGAGGGGAGTACAGCGAAAGAATGAGCGAATATCTGTTGGAGCTGAGCGGAATCACGAAGAGGTTCTCCGGAGTCAAGGCTCTGGATCAGGTCTATTTCAAGTTGAAAGCCGGTGAGATCCACGCCCTGATGGGTGAGAACGGAGCGGGCAAATCGACCTTCATCAAGATCATCACAGGCGTGCATGAAGCGGATGAAGGCGAGATGCTGCTGGATGGGCGGCCCGTCCGCTTCCGCAATCCGAACGAAGCGAAGCGCGCCGGCATCGCCGCCATCTATCAGCATGTCACCTGTTATCCGGACCTGAGCGTGACGGAGAACATCTTCATGGGACATGAACGAATCGCAAGGGGCAGCAAGCGGCTGCTCTGGAAGAACATGCACGAGGAGGCGGAGCGATGGCTGCGCGAGCTGGGCGCAAGCTTCAGCCCGAAGACCCAGATGGGGGCGCTCAGCGTGGCGGAGCAGCAGATCGTGGAGATCGCCAAGGCGCTGTCCATGGACGCCAGGATCATCATCATGGATGAGCCGACGGCGGCGCTGTCGGCACGCGAGAGCGAGGAGCTGTACCGGATCACCGAGCAACTGAGAGACCGGGGCAAAGCGATCATCTTCATCTCGCACCGGTTCGAGGACATGTATCGGCTGGCGAGCAAGGTGACGGTGTTCCGCGATTCCCGGTATATCGGCACCTGGAAAGTGGATGAGATCTCGCGGTCCGATCTGATCGTCGCCATGGTGGGCAGAGAGATCAATCATCTCTTCCCCAAGAAGGAGGTTAAGCTGGGCGAGGAGGTGCTGCGCGTCGAGGGTCTCAGCCGAACCGGATATTTCGCGGATGTCTCGTTCACGCTGCGCCGGGGCGAGATCATCGGCCTGACCGGACTCGTGGGTTCCGGCAGGACCGAGGTGGTGGAGACGCTGTTCGGCATCCATGAGCCGGACCGGGGCAAGATCTGGCTGAAAGGGCGCAAGGTCCGGATCAGGCATCCGAGGCAGGCGATGCAGAGCGGCATCGGCTATCTGCCGGAGGACAGACAGAAGCAAGGTCTGGTGCTCGACTGGGCGATCGGCGACAATATCACGCTTCCCTCTCTGATGAGCATCTCCCGTAACGGTTGGACCAGCAGGAGGAAGGAGGCGGAGGTCGCCAAGCAATTGGCGGAGAAGGTCGGCGTCAAGGCGAGGACGATCTTCGATCTGGCCAGCTCGCTCTCCGGCGGCAACCAGCAGAAGGTGGTGTTCGCCAAGCTGCTGACGATGGACATTGATGTCCTGATCCTCGATGAGCCGACCAAAGGCGTCGATGTCGGCGCGAAGTCGGCCATCTACGAGATCATCAGCGATCTGGCGGCTCAAGGCATGGGCATCATCATGGTCTCATCGGAGATGCCGGAAGTGATCGGCATGAGCGACAAGGTGCTCGTCATGCGTGAAGGGCGGATCTCCGCCATCCTGGATCGCTCCGAAGCAAGCCAGGAGAACATACTGGCGGCTGCTATGGCGGAATAGTCGGCGGATCGTCGACTCGACAGACAGAAAGGTGGGTTCAACTGTGAAATCCGACAACGCTGGCACAGCTGCCGTGACAACGGTGGCGAGTCCTGAACCGGCAAGCCGCAAGCGAACCATCAGCTCTTATGTGGTGCGGTTCCGGGAAGTCGGTCTGATGATGTTTATCGTGTTGCTGTGTTTGCTTATCCAACTGCGCAATCCGAGCTTCCTTACCCTGGACAATATCAATGACCTGATCACCAACACCGCAATCCTGAGCATCCTGGCCGTTGGCATGATGCTCGTGATCATCACGCGCGGCATCGACTTGTCCATCGGAGCGACCCTCGCTCTGTCCGGCATGATCAGCGCCATGACGGTGAGCGAGTATCCCGGACTGCATCCGCTCGTGGCCTTGCTGATGGGTGTCGGCATCGGCATCCTGTGCGGCATGGTGATCGGCCTCCTGGTATCGAAGATGGGGCTTCTGCCGATCATCGCCACCCTGGGGATGATGAACGTCTATCGCGGATTAACCTATCTGATCAGCAATGGCCGTTGGGTCAGCGCACACCAGATGCCGGCCAGCTTCAAGGAACTGGGTACAGGAACGATCCTCGGCGTCAACAATCTGATCTGGATCGCGTTAGTGGTGTACCTCGCGGCCTACTATTTTATCGCCCATACGCGCACCGGAAGACAGATCTATGCGGTCGGCAGCAATCCGGAAGCCGCGCGCATCAGCGGCATCCAGGCGGATCGCATCCTGTGGCTCGTCTACACCATCATGGGCGGGCTGGCAGGGGGAGCCGGCGTGTTGTGGGTGGCGAAGTTCGCTTCGGCGCAAGGGGATACGGCTACCGGCTACGAGCTGTCGGTGATCGCCGCCTGCGTGGTTGGCGGCGTCAGCATAGCTGGCGGCGTAGGCAAGCTGTCAGGGGTTCTGCTTGGCGCGGTGCTGCTCGGCATCATCAACAACGCACTGCCGCTCATCAACGTGTCGGCATTCTGGCAGATGGGGATCCAGGGGGCGATCATCCTCGCGGCGGTCCTGATGAATGCCGTGATCAAACGGGGCGTTGACCGAAACAACCTGATGAGGAGGAGGATCTGACATGGAGCCGAGAGTTCTGGAGAACAGGCAGAGTTTCTCATGGCGGCGCTATCTCCTCCAATGGGAAGTGATGCTTCTCGCCCTGTTCCTCGCGATCAATGTGATGAATGCCAATCTGTCCGAATATTATCTGGACTTCACCAATCTGCGCGACGCGATGATGGGCTTCCTGGACAAGGCGTTCATCGTGTTGCCGATGGTGCTCGTGATGATCATGGGCGACATCGATATCTCCGTCGGTTCAACCGTCGCGCTGTCCGCCGTGATCATGGCGGATCTGTACAGGATGGGCGTGCCGATGGAGGCGGCCGTCGTGATCTGTCTCCTGACGGGAACGGTCTGCGGCTGGTTGAATGGTTGGCTGATCGTCCGCTTCAAGGAATTGTCGTCGGTCATCATCACGCTGGCCACGATGATCATCTATCGGGGGATCGCCTATATCTTGCTGGAGGATCAGGCGGCGGGAGGCTTCCCGTCCTGGTTCAGCCATCTGGGCTGGGGCTATATCGGACCTGTGCCGATCATCGTCATCTTCTTCGCTGTCTTCGCCGTGATCTTCATCCTCCTGCTGCACAAGACCGTGCTGGGAAGATGGATCTATGCGATCGGCAGCAATCCGACATCGAGCCGGTATTCCGGTGTTCAGGTAGACCGCATCAAGATCCTCGTGTTTACCTTGACGGGACTGATGGCGGCCGTAGCGGCGCTGTTCCTGACCGCCCGCATGGGCAGCACCCGGCCGAACATCGCGACGGGTTATGAACTGGAAGTCATCGCGATGGTCGTGCTTGGCGGCATCAGCACATCGGGCGGCAAGGGTCGGATGATCGGAGCGATCATCGCGGTCTTCCTGATCGGTTATCTGCGCTACGGCCTTGGACTGATCAATGTGCAGGCCCAGGCGCTCCTGATCATCATCGGTATGCTGCTGATCCTGGCTGTCATGCTGCCCAAGCTGAGGTTGACCAGGAAGAAGAACGCCTAAGTCGAGCACGTCGCTGCTTGAGTGCGGCGCTGAATCAGATACAACACGGCCGCCTGGCCGTTTTGTATACCATCTGTCATCAAATATCAGGGAGGGAACACAATGAAGAGAAGAAATCTGAAGCTGGGACTTGTGATCCTGCTGCTCATATCCCTGCTCGCAGCATGCAGCAGCGGAAGCGGCGGGAACACAGGCAGCACAGGAGGGTCGGGAGGTTCAAGCGCCACCGGCTCCGGCAACACAGGGGGAAGCGGTTCATCAGGGGGTTCAGGAGGCTCGGATGATGGAGCCGCATCCGGCCGGTTCGCCATCATCTTCAAGAACACCGGCAACCCGTATGGTGAGAAGATGATGGAAGGGTTCAAGACGGCGGTGGAGGAACTGGGTCATACCGCGATCCTGAGGGCGCCGGATCAGCCTACTGCGGAAGCTCAGATCCAGATCATCGAGGAACTGATCTCCCAGAAGGTGGATGCGATCGCGATCTCCGCGAACGATGCGGATGCCCTGCAGCCTGCCCTGCAGAAAGCGATGAATCAGGGCATCAAGGTGCTGTCGCTCGACTCCGCGGTTAATGGCGCCAGCCGCATGGTGCATGTCAATCAGGCAGACCCCGAGCTGATCGGCAGAACGCTGATCGAAGGCGTCTCGGAGATGATCGGCGGCGAGGGCGAGATCGCCATCCTGAGCGCCACATCGCAAGCGACCAACCAGAACACCTGGATCGAAGTGATGAAGCGCGTCCTGGAGGAGCCTGAGTACAGCAAGATCAAGCTGGTCAAGATCGCTTACGGGGATGACCTGCGCGACAAGAGCACATCAGAGACGGAAGCGCTGCTCAGATCCTATCCGAACCTCCGGGCGATCATCGCCCCGACCACGGTAGGCATCGCCGCTGCCGGCAAGGTGCTCAGCGACAAGGGTTTGAAAGGCCAGGTGGAGCTGACCGGCCTCGGTCTTCCGAGCGAGATGGCGGAATACATCGAGAGCGGAGTATCGCGCTGGATGTACCTGTGGAACCCGATCGATGTCGGCTATCTGGCCGGATACACGGCTGATGCCCTGTTCAAAGGCACCATCACAGGCGCACTAGGCGACACGTTCGAAGCCGGAAGACTCGGCACCAAGGAAGTAATCGCCGATGGTGACGCGACACAGATCATGCTGGGTCCGCCGTTCCGTTTCGACGCAAGCAATATCGCAGAGTGGAAGGATGTCTATTGATCGATGATTGACAGGCAACCGTCACAGCCGGGCTGTGGCGGTTGTTTGTTCAACGTCATATTGATGAGAGGCGATCATTGAGAGGATCCTCTCAATGATCGCGCATCATCGCTTCTCTGGCTCCGTCGAATTCCCGACGTCTTCAGCCACGCGATGAACCACAGGAAGACAGGGAGGACGAGAAACATCGTGAGCATCGCAAATACGACGGACATCGAGATCGCATGGGCCAACTCCTGATAATTGGGAGCGACCCATAAACTGAATACGGTCAGCAGAAAGCCAAGCGGCCATACGATCGGCCGATAGTCGGACAGCCCCATCGATTGCGCGGCGCCAAGAACCGTCACATAATAAAACACGCAGATCTTCACAAATGCGCACAACACCCATATAGCCATGAACAGCGATTCCAGATGGGTGAAGAAATCCTGAAGGTTGATATACCTGGCCAGGATGAGAAAGGGAAACGTATAGCTGCCGGTCAGGTCACCGAGAAGCAACAACGTGAACAGGTTGGAGATGAGCAAGGTCAGGATGATCGCGATTAACGTCAGCCAGATGCTTGGCCCTGTTTTGTCATGATCATGGACATAGGGGAGCAGGTAGGATATGGTCATCAATTCGCTGAACCAGATCTGCAGGACGAAGGAACCCGTGATCGAAGGCATGATCCCCTGTCCCATGACTGGCAGCATCTGCTCGATATTCAGATCCGGGATGATCGGCAAGAGGATGAGCAGGAACAGCACGATAAAGGCGGGCAGAAACAGATCGGCAAATCTGCCTACGATCTCCACTCCGCCACGCACGGCCATGGCGCATACGAGAACGATGCTGCCCGTAATCACGATGAGAGGCGTGTTGAGCAGGAAAGCGCCAACGATGAATTCGCCATACTCCCGCACGATGATGCCATTGACATACAGGTAGAAGATCCAGTAGATGGCTCCGATCGTTCTGCCAACCGTTCTGCCGGCGACGCGCACCCAGATGTGTGTGAAGCTCTGACCTGGAAACCAGTGATGGAGCCGAAGGATGACGAGCACCACGATCACCCCGGTGAATGCCCAGAGCGGCGATATCCACAAGTCTTGCCGGGCATATTGGAATGTGATGCCCGGTGATGTCAGAATAGCTGTCGGGATGATGGCCAGATACATCATCTTGCCTAGCTGATAGGAGGATATCTTCCCCTTCTCGATCATGGTTGCAAGCTCCTTTCCTCAGCCCATTGCTCGAAGGCCTCTGACAGAGGCCGGTACACCGTCTCGATGAATTGGGTTGGGCCGGGCATCTCCATGTTGTACACGAGCATAGCTGCCAATATGCCTCCCAATATACACAAGGTGATCATCGCATAACGCTCCCTGCGTTGATGCGCTCGCAGCTGACGCCCTTCGAACACGGCTATGGTCACCAGAACCACTGCTATTCCCAGGATTGTCGCAAATTCCATGACTGGACATCACCTCTGGCCTGGCTTGAAAATGTTCTTGCCGGTCATTCCCGGCCTCCTTATGATGACGTTCGTCTCAAGCTTCACTTCCACTTTCGGGAAGAGCTCCTCCCAGCGATCCTTCTGCCTGGCCCATATCTTCGGGTAAGCCCGGTGGAAGACATTGGCGAACTGATAAATATCCGCTTTCCATTTCTGCTGGGCCAGATCAATCGCCTGATTGATGTTCCTGTTGATGTGATCTGCCAGTTCCGCTTCCAGCTGATCGAGATGATCCGGGATGGAATAATCTCGGTCCGTCGTGTTCTCGATGATCTTGACCAGCGACTCACTGCGGACGGTGATCTTCCATCGATCATCTTCTATGGAGGGAATCAACGAGGTATGACCCCTGATCAATTGAACGGAGATATACTGATGTTTCCCGGGTTCCAGGGTGATGGTTTTTCTTGGTTTGATTATGTCTCTGAGCCACATGATGCCCAGCGTGTCCTCTTCACGGATCTGATCGATCATGGCACCGTTCTTCACAATGGCGATCCCCGATATATACGGGAATGGTGTCTCATAATCCGCCTCGATAATATCCACCGTTGGAACGATGGCAGCCCGGGACTTGCCGGACATCATCTGGGACAGTTTCATCAACGAGGTCCCCGACCACGTCTGCAGATTCACCATCTCCCTCAGGGCATCGGAAACGGAACGTTCAATCGGCGGGTTCAGCGCCAGCACTTCCTTGGCAGTAGTCCCGCTGATGAACACGTTCGCGCGTTCCCGGATGGTGGGCTGTCTCGTCAAGAAGTCCATCACCTCATCCAGTCCGTGTCGAGCCATGTCCGCTCCGAACATGAACACTTCCGCTTGGCCCCAGAATACCTTGCGCGTGAGCACCTGTTGCAGCCTGGAAGCGGCGTCGGCTATGCTGGTGCCCTTAACGGAGCGGATGATCGATTGGCCGCTCCCGGTGTCCCCTGAGCCAGTCATTCCGTTGGAACCTTCGATATCCGAAGGCGAGATCAGATAGATCTTGACGGTGAGTTCCAGCTGCTGATCCTCGGTGCGATCGATCCCTACCGCGGTGATGATGGCCAGATCGTTGACCTCCGTGCTGTCCCAGCAACCGGACAGGGTCAGCATCGCGACAGGCAGGATCAGCCGAACAGCAAGTTTCATTCGTTTGATCACAAGCTTCGCGTCCACCTTCCGAGTCATGTGCTATCATCGCCGTTACCAGAATCCGACCAGAGATCGGACGATTGTCTCTCGTGGTTCCTGTCTGCGGGCGCGTGCGGATATTCAGCCTTCATCCTGGTGGGCACCCGTATCAGAACATCCTTCAGGTCGCGGTTTCGCATCGGCGCAAGGGGCGACAGGTACGGAACGCCGAAGGAGCGCAGTGTAAGCAGGTGATTCAGGATGATGATGATCCCCAGGATGACGCCGAGGAAACCGAGGAAGCCTGCCAGGAACATCATGGGAAAGCGAAGCAGCCGTACGGTGATGCCGATGTTAAATCGGGGGGACATGAAAGAGGCGATGCCGGTTATGGCCACCACCATCACCATGGGAGAGGAGACGATGCCGGCGGAGATCGCTGCCTGACCGATCACGAGTGCTCCGACGATACTGACAGCGGAGCCGATCTGTTTCGGCAGCCTGGCGCCAGCTTCGCGGAGCGCTTCGAACATCGTTTCCATCAGCAGGGCTTCGATAAGGGCGGGAAACGGGATCTGTTCACGCGATCTGGCCATCGTCAGCAGCAAGGGCGTCGGGATCATCTCCTGATGAAAGGTCAGGATGGCGACATACAGAGAGGGCCCGAGCAGAGAGATGGCGAAGAACAGGTAACGCAACCAACGGATCGCAGAGCCGATAAAGTAACGTTCGTAGTAGTCTTCCGGCGATTGCAGCAACGAATACATCGTAATCGGAGCGATGCGGACGCTGGGACTGCCATCGACCAGCAGGACAACACACCCCTCCAGCAGATATGCGGCGGCGACATCCGGGCGTTCCGTCGCAAGCATCTGAGGGAACAGGGAGAACGGATTGTCCTCGATCAGTTCCTCGATGTATGTACTCTCCAGGATGCCATCGATCTCGATTGGCTGGAGGCGCCGCATCACCTCCTCGACCAAAGCGGGAGAGGCGATTCCGTCGATATACGCGATGGCGATCGATGTCCTGGTATAGTTGCCTTTGCGAATCATCCGAATCTTCAGGTTTGGGCTTCGCACTTTGCGCCGAAGCAGTGCCGTATTGGTGCGGATCGATTCGATGAATCCTTCCCGCGGCCCCTTGAGCACAGACTCGGATGTTGGCTCTTCGATGGCGCGTTTCTCCCATTCGGACAGCCCGAACGACAGGCCCTGCGGTTCCTTCTCGACGAGCAGAACGGGTCTGCCGTTGGATATGGCCTCGATGGCATCGACCGGGGTCTTCACCGTCGTGATCGAAGTAACGGGAATGGTCCGACGGATATTCGACAAGGAGTGTTCATCCAGATTGTCGCGCTGGAGCGGCGCCAGCACATGTCGGTCGATTTCTTCGACATTGATGAGTCCGTCAATATAGATCAGCACAGCCCGGGTGCGCCCGCCGATGACGAATTCGTGGAAGATGATGTCGGAGCAATCCGCATAGATGTTCCTGAGCAGTTCGACGTTTACGTGCAGTTCCTCCGACAGATCGGCCTGAACCTGCAGGTGGTGGATCGATTGCTCCGCCTGGGCAGATCTTCTCTGACCGCTGCGCAGCAGCCGGCTGAGTATATGACTGACCGTGATCATTGGTCATACCCCTTGCTGATGATGGATTTATTTTTTTTCATTATTTGAAATGAATGGATGAATTATTCGTGGTGTGATTGACAGTGGAATGTATTGGATGTATAATAATGTCAGTCAGTACTGACATTCTTTTCGGGAGTTGAACCACAAATGGATACACCGCGGAAGATGGCTACAGCTCAGAAGATTATGGATGCTGCCATCGAGCTATTCGCCGAGTTCGGTTATGACGGAGTCACGACGGAACAGATCGCAGAAGCGGCCGGATTCAGCGAGAAGACGTTGTTTCGGCATTATCACAGCAAGCAGAGCCTGCTGGAGAAGGCGATCGATCGCTATCACTACGCCGAAGAGATGAAGGCGATCTTCGACCGGAAGCTGTCCGGGAATCTGGACGAAGATCTCTGGATGATCAGCGAGCATTACCACCGCATCATGTATCGCAATCGCAAGATGCTGCAGGTGATCATGAAGGTGGGCCGCAACCTGCCGGAGCTGCATCAGCATGCGCGTCGGCATCCGGAAGTGCTGCGCAATCTGCTTGCCCGATATTTCGTCATGATGAAGGAGCAGGGCAAGCTGCGTGACGTGGACCCGGAGAAGGTGGCGGTCACCTTCCTTTATATGAATTTTGGTCTGGCGCAGATCAGGATGAATGACGACATGACCTACACGGAAGAGGAATTTCAAGGCTTGTTGAAGGAGAGCGTGGACCTGTTCGTGCGGGGGGTCACCGTCTAGGGAGGCCTTTTCATGGATTGAATGTCAGTGAGCACTGACTGACAATACGGCATTCCGAGTCGGTCCACCTTTTAGGCGAACCTCTGGTTGCCCGCTGCTCACGGCTCGATAACGCCGGAACGCCGATCATGGAATTCGAAAGGAGTTGCAGTCGATGGAAAAGCGATTGGAGAGACGCAGGGAGCTTCTATTGCTCTCGATGATGTTTACGACGATGTTGTCATCCATGAGCATCCTGCTGTTTAATTTTGTGCTGCCCGTCATTCGCGAGGAATTCGCGCTGACCAGCTCACAGGTCAGCTGGGTGACTTCTTCCTATACGCTGATATACGGGATCGGCACCGCCATCTATGGCAAGCTCGCGGACAGGTACCGGCTGAAGCATCTTCTGACCTTCGGCCTCACGCTGTTCAGCCTGGCCTCGCTGCTGGGCTTCCTCTCCAGGACCTATTGGTTGCTGCTGGTGGCGAGATGCTTGCAGGCGGTTGGCGCGGCGACGATACCGGCGACGGCTTCGCTGGTGCCGATCCGCTATTATCCTGTGGAGCAACGCGGCAGGGCGATGGGCACCGTGTTCGCCGGCGTCGCTCTGGGCAACGCGCTCGGCCCTGTCATCTCTGCGCTTGTCGTCAGCGTGCTGGATTGGCGCTGGCTGTTCACCATCCCGTTGCTTCTTCTGCTGCTTTTGCCTGTGTATCACATGTACCTCGGCGATGATCAGGTGAAGGAGACGAAGATCGATTGGCTTGGAGGCGCGCTGTTTGCGGTCGGCGTCGCGATGCTGTTGCTTGGCGTGACGACCAGCCCGCTGTGGCTGATCGGCGCGGCGGCCGGGTTGGTGGCCTTTGTCGCTCGGATCCGGCGTGCGGAGCATCCCTTTATTCAGCCGACGCTGTTTCGGAATCGGGAATATACCTATTATCTGGTGCTGGCGTTCATCGTGATGTCGATCAGTTATTCCCTGTTCTTCACGACGCCTCTCTATCTGGCGGATGTTTACCGGCTTCCGGCATATGTGATCGGTCTGGTCATGGTTCCGGCAGCCGCCACCACGGCTCTGCTGAACCGTCAGGCCGGGAAGCTGGCGGATCGCCGCGGGCCTCTGGCCCTGTTCACCGTTGCGGCCACGCTGCTGATCGCCGGGTACAGCTTGTTGTCGACGCTCCTGGGATCGCCGGTCTGGATCATCTCCTGTCTGCTGATCCTGGGGTATGTCGGCCAGTCGGCCATGCAGCTGGTGATGTCCCGCTCGATCTCCCTTTCGCTGCCCGCGGGTCAGGCCGGTGTCGGCATGGGGCTGCTGATGATGCAGAACTTCATCGCGGGTTCGATCGCGATCAGCATCTACAGCCGAATCATCGATCTGAATGCGGGTGTCGCCTGGAATCCGTTGTCCGTCGTCCCGGCATCCGGCACGATCTACAGCAACCTGTTCCTCGTCCTGACGATCCTGTGGGTAGTGGTGTATGGCGCATATTACCGGAGGATGCGGAGACAGAGGCTGTCTGCCGCCAATCTCGATCGGGATGGATGAAAAATCGTACAAAAAGCAGCAGTCAGGCGCCAATCTTGATGGAGATGTATGAAAAATCGTACAAAAAGCAGCAGTCAGGCGCCAATCTTGATGGAGATGTATGATAAATCGTACAAAAAGCAGCAGTCAGGCGCCGATCTTGATGGAGTTGTATGATAAATCGAACAAAAAGCTGCTGTCCGGCGCCAATCTTGATGGAGTTGTATGATAAATCGAACAAAAAGCAGCAGTCAGGCGCCGATCTTGATGAAGTTGTATGATAAATCGAACAAAAAGCAGCAGTCCGGCGCCAATCTTGATGAAATTGTATGAAAAATCATACAACACGCATCTCAAACCATCATGAAGCTTGACCTTTGAATCTGCTAAAACATTGTCCAAACCGCCGGTCATAGATTACAAGATCAGACGAATGTGCCTGAATATTTTCATGTTGAAAAAGCTGGGAATTCCGTTACAATCAAAGAAAAACCAGTTGGAGATGAAGCCGAAGATGAAACAGTACCGCTGTACCGAAGCGCCGATTCAGATCCACGGATTATATAAGCCGTATCTCCCAAAGCGATTCTGGCGGTTGCCGGAGGAACTGTTCCCGCTTGTGAATGAAGGCGTGGCGAGCAGAGCCCGATCGCCGGTTGGCGGAAGGGTGAGATTCCGCACCAACTCGCCGAAGGTGACGGTTCGCACGCTACTGAGAACCAATGACGTGGATTGGGCGATTCCGCTGACCGGCTCTGCCGGGTCGGAGGTCTATATCGGCTCGGGACGAAACATCCGCTATGCCGGGATCGTCGCCCCCAGGAGCTATGAGGAGAGAACGGCGTCGCTGACGTTTGAGAAGGAGCGCCGTCTCGAGGACATCACGATCTACCTGCCGCGCAACGTGGAGCTGGAGGATGTGCTGATCGAGCTGGAGGATGATGCGGTGCTGGAGGCTCCGCGGCCATACACGATCGAGCGCCCGATTGTTTTCTACGGATCGTCGATTACGGAGGGCGGATGTGCGACCAGACCTGCCAATGCTTACACCGCCTTGCTCGGCAGGTGGCTGGATGCGGACACGATCAACCTCGGATTCTCGGGCTCGGCCAAAGGGGAGCCGGCGATGGCGGAGTATATCGCGGGACTGGAGATGAGCGCTTTGGTCCTGGATTATGATCACAATGCCCCCACCGTGGAGCATCTGGAGCAGACGCATGAGCCTTTCTTCAGGATCATCCGGGAGAAGCAACCGGCGCTGCCCATACTGATGCTGACGAAACCGGACTTCGACCTGCATCCGGAGGATGCGGCGCGGAGGAGAGAGGTGGTCCGTCGGACTTATGAGCATGCCAGGGCAACAGGGGATCAGAACGTCTGGTTCATCGACGGGGAGACCTTCTTCGGCCGGGAGGACAGGGAGGCATGCACGATTGAAGGCTGTCACCCGAACGATCTCGGATTCATGAGAATGGCGCAGACGATCTGCCCCGTGCTGAAGGAGATGCTTCGGGCATAGATCAAGAGGATGGAACTGGCAAGAGCCGGGAGCGGCCGCAGCGTATCAACGGCAGATCCCATATGAAGCACCTGATTGCATTTCTGCCGCATCATCCAGTGTTGATGTGGCAGAAATGCGCATTCGCATACAGATATGGAGGCGAGTCTGATGAAGATGTCGAGAGAAGAACGATCCTGGATTCTGTACGACTGCGGCAATTCCGCGTATTCGATAGCCATCTCGACCGCGCTGTTGCCCGTTGTGTTCGGCATGTTTGAAAGCGTTGACAACAGCATGGATCTGGGGTATTTCAATACGCTGGCGAGTTTGCTGGTGGCCTTGCTAAGCCCGATCCTGGGCTCCATCGCCGACTATAAGGACAAGAAAAAGAGGTTTTTCCTCTTTTTCTTCATCCTGGGCGTGCTGTTCACGGCATCGCTGGCATTTGTACCGCCATCCAGCGGCATGTGGCAACTGCTTGCGATGTTCTATGTGCTGTCGTTTATAGGTTTCGCCGGAGCCAATGTGTTCTACGACTCATTCCTCGTCGACGTCACCTCCAATGACCGGATGGACCATGTGTCTTCCAAGGGCTACGCCTACGGATATATCTTCAGCGTGATTCCGTTCGGCATCAGCCTCGCCCTGATCGTGCTCGTCGGGATGGATGAGGCGCTCGGCTATCAGGCCGGATTCATCGTGACCGCTCTGTGGTGGGGGCTGTTCACGCTGCCGATGCTGCGCAACGTTCATCAGAAGCACTACATCGAACCGGAGCCTAAGCCGGTGATGAGCAGCTTCCGGAGACTCGCCGCCACGTTCCGCAACATACGCCCGCATCGAACGGTGTTCCTGTTCCTGCTCGCCTACTTCTTCTACATCGACGGGGTGGATACGATCATCGTGATGGTGGTGCCTTATGCCACTTCCGTGCTTGGCAGCGATGCGCTGGATACGTTTATGCTGCTCGGCATCCTGCTGCTCATCCAGATCATCGCCTTCCCGTTCGCCTTGCTCTACGGACGGCTGGCCAGGAGATACTCCACCGGACTCATGATCATCATCGGCATCTTTACATATATCCTGGTATGTGTGGGCGGCTTTTTCCTCACGGCGGTGTGGCAGATCTTCCTGCTGGGGGCTGTGGTCGCAT
>Ga0310833_100370_pt1 | contig 37478 bp, 49 predicted proteins | sample SM_ome_FD_201312 | JGI IMG/M metagenome (GOLD analysis project Ga0310833, IMG submission 201312) | Sorghum-adapted microbial communities enriched on stacked mutant (SM) sorghum from Joint BioEnergy Institute, Emeryville, California... ...
TAAGCTGATCCCGCCGATGCCGGCGAAAAGATCGATCTGCCTCATTTAATCAATCCTTCTGATAGAATTCACATTCAAAGCCTGCCGCCGCAAGCGGCAGACCCGGCGCCCAGTTGATCGGCTGACTCATGGTCTCCGTAACCTCTTCCACGGAGCCAAATCCGATCGGAACATCCAACACAACCTCGTCATGGACGTGCATGACGATGTCATACCCGAGCGCATCCAACCTAGTTAGCGCAACAGCCAGACAGTCCCGGGCGATGGCCTGGACCAGGTTTTCCACGAGCCGGCCGCCATACGTACGGTGCGACATCCATTTCTTCTTGACTTGGTCCATGCCGTCGAACACGAGGCCGTCCTTGCCGAAATTCGGGTCCGGTTTGATGCGCGGGTTTTTGTATGCGAGACTCCGGCCGCTGGGCAGATCCGCGAACAGGTATCCCGGTGCGTAGCGGTACCGGACGCCGTGCTTGAGCGGTACGGTGGTTTTCTCGCGGACGGCCCGGATGGCGGCTTCCTCGGCGTCGGACCACAGTCGGACGATGTTCGGGTTGGCTTCCCGCCACTGTTTGACGAGTCCGGGCAGTTCGTCTTCCGGTATACCGCTTTTGAGCGCCCCCATGGCAATTAGAGCGTTCGGTCCGCCTTGATATCCACAGGCGAGTGTTGCGACTTTCCCCTTCGCGCGCAACTCATAGTTCGGATGTCCCTTGGTGATCGTCTCGAGCGGCACCTTGAACATCATAGCCGCCGTTGCTTCGTAAATCTTTCCGTGATCGCGAAACACATCGAGCACCCAGTGCTCGTCAGCCAACCAAGCAACCACGCGCGCCTCGATGGCCGAGAAGTCCGCGACGATGAACCGGCAACCTGGCGACGGAATGAAGGCCGTCCGTATGAGCTGCGACAGGACGAACGGTGGCGGACCGAAAAGCATCTCCAGCATCTCGAAATCGCCATTTCGGAGCGTTTCCCGGGCAAGCGCCAAGTCCTTGATCTTGTTCTGCGGTAAGTTTTGCACCTGAATCAGCCGGCCAGCCCAGCGCCATGTTCGCCCGGCGCCGCAAAACTGGAGAAGTCCCCGGGCCCGTTCGTCGGCGCACATACTGCGCTCCATCGCGTGATATTTGTCCACGCTGGTCTTTGCCATCTCCTGCCGCAGCTCCAGCACCCGTCGCGTCTCCTCGTCTGGCGCCTGATCGAGCAGAATTGGCATTTGCTCTTTATTCAAACCCTCCGAAGCGTCAAGACCTTGCTCCGCCAGCCATTCTTTTAGTTGCGCCACACTGTTTGGGTTTTCAAGCCCCGTCAACTCCCTCGCTTCTTGGACCAGCCGCTGCTCATATTGTTGATCACAACGTATGGCTTGTTTGACCAGCACTGGATCGAGCCGAACGCCCCGGTCATTGATTTCCTGATCCAGAGCCCATAGCTCCCATTCGTGATTAGGTAGCGGAAACCTCTCAAGCTTGCGCCGGATCTCCCGCTCCACGACAACGTCCTGGCGGTTGTACTCTATGAATTGCTGCCACTTCTCTGGATCGTGCTCCGGGTAATTCCGGGTGCGGCCGCCGTTGGCTTTGGTCGGGGCGCATGGGACGCTGAAATATTTGATCAGCATCTTTCCGCGCTGGTCTTTTTTCGCTTCCAGCCCCAACACTTCGGCCACGTCTTCCAGGCCCCCAGGCAGTCCCAACGCCGATGCCCAAACCATTGTGCAGCGCCACTGGCGAGGGTCGCACTCAATACCGAAATGCTTTGCAATACAAACCCGCTCGAAATTGGCGTTGAATGCGGTTTTGATGACGGAAGGATCAGTCAGGTCCCGCATCACCTGCTCCGGCAGTTCCTCGAACGCCGTCAGATCCACCACTTGGACCGGATCGTCGTCGTAGGCGTAGGCAAAGAGCAGGATCTCGAAATCGGAGGCCTCCACATAGCGATACACGCCGCAGGTTTTGAGGTCGATGCTGGAATAGGTTTCGAGGTCAATCTGCAGGACGGTCATATCCGTTTTCCACCGTGCTTGTGCGGCCGCGTTGCGTTGTACCGCATTTTGAGCTGGATAGCCGTTTCGAGGTCGATGCCGAAATGTCCGCAGGTATCTGCGATTCGAATAACTGTATCCGCCAGCTCGATCGGAATGCCACACGGTTTCTCGTCCTCGAAGTAGATTTCCCGGATGTCGCGGCCGTTTCGGTAATCTTCCAGCGCTTCGGACAGTTCGGAGTGCATGAGGGCGATCACTTCGCCAAACGTCCGCGGCTCTTCATACCAGCCTTTATCGATTGCCGTTTGATGAGCTTTTTTCACTAGTTCGTTTATACCCATACTGGTTCTCCTCTCGAATCTTTGGATAGAGAAGGGGATCCAATTCCGAATCCCCTATATGCCAATTAGTTCAAAAAGTCGTCATCGTCATTGCTAATATCCACGATGTCGTCAAAGTCTTCGTTAGCAAACTCTTCTTGTACGCTCGCACGACCTGCCAACGGTTCGCCGTCTTGGACTTTGACAATGTTATTGAGCCCAACCGCTACACCGCGATTACCCCGCGCGTCGAATGGATAGAAATTCAAGCTCACCTTTGCGTAGCAGCCGGAGTAAACTTCCGTCGTATCCGTGATTTCTTGGAATTTAACCTTTCCATCTGGTCCCTTGCCAATCGGCTTGGCAATCCCCGGCTTGGTCTTGCTTGTTGCATTGAGAAAATAGTGTCCTGCATAAGCTTCATCATCCGGGCGTTCCTCGTCGCCGTCCCTGAGCGGCTTTTTCAAGTTTGGCGGGATTTTTCCGCCCCACTTGCTGTTTTTTCCTTGCTCAATGGCTGCGTCGACCGCCGCCTTGATCTTGCGGAGTGTTTCCTTGTCTGATTTCGGGATAAGGATCGAGCAACTGTATTTTTCTTCCCCGCCGTCGATGGATTGCGGTTGCCAAATATGTGCATACGAAAGACGTACTTTCCCGGTGATGACTTTAGTTGCTTGATTATCAATTGCCATTTATATCAGTCCTCCAAATTGATATCTGCAAATTCATGTTCAATACTGTTCAACTCCGGTCGTTTGTCCGTTTCCGGTACAAGTACCGGCTTGCCAGGTGGCTTTTGTATCAGATCGCCAAGGATTGACGCCAGTTCTTTTTTGCCGATTCGCTTCTCCAGCTCACTGATTCCATACAGATCGACCTTCAGGAATCTGTCCGGCTCTATCCTGGCTGCTGTGAGGGCTTCTTTAGCGGCTTCCTTGTTTGTAATTATGCGATTGCTTCGCCCCTCAACCAGTTTCCAACCTGGAACGCGATTCCCGGCAAGCGTCTGCTCATAGGCGTAATCCTCTACATCCTTAGCCCATGCGTAGAGTTTTTGGGCAATGTGCAAAATGTTCCCTATCTCCTCCAAACTCAGCAGCGCTGGATCTTGAAATTCATATTGCAGTGCCTTCATGTTCTCATCAGCACGAGCGCGACATGTTGCTTTCACTTTGCACCAACGGCAGTGGTCTCCCGGACTGAATTCCCCTTCGCCGGCATAAGCTTGTGCGGCGGCGGGGCGGACGACGTTCTCAGCCCAGTCGAGCAGTTCCTCGACCGTCATCGTGTCGGTGCTGATATTGTCGAGACGCGGCTGGTAGATCGTCATCTGGATCTCCCGGATGTCGTACAGAAAGCCGTATCCCGACCAGGCGCCGAGCGCGTACAGCCGGATCTGCGGGTTGCCAGCGGCGCTGACCGGGACGCCCTTCCCATACTTGAGGTCGATAAGCTCGAGCGTCCCGTCCGCGATCAGCACCACGTCGCCGGTTCCCGTTTGCCCCGGGGCGGTCCATTCGGAATAATCCAGTTGCTCTTCGAGGAGTATCACGGCGTCCGGACTGCGGGCCTTCGCGGCCGTATATCGCTCTTCGACGAACTCCGCATACTCTTGAATCAGCCGCTCCATCTCCGCGGAGTACAGCGGGTTGGCCTGGATCTCCTGCAGTCGGGCGTCGAGGCGTTCACTCTCCGCGGAATTGCAGGGGAGCAGCCGGCGCCGGAGTTTCGTCTCGGCCAGCTCATGCGCCAGCGTCCCCTCGTCCGCGTACTCGCTCCGCCGGTCCGGAACGCCTTCCTGCAACCGGGCGCTTGGCGGGCAGTTGATCCACTGCTCCGCCTTGGAGGCGGCCAGTAGCGAGTGTGCCCGTTCAGCGTGGGCGGCGATCATAACCCACACCCGCGCTGGTTCAGCGCTTCGAGCAGCATGGCGTTTTCAGCGCGGAGGCGGTCGATTTCGGCCTCCGCCTCCAGAGCCCGCCGGATCGCATAGGGCCAGCCCTCCCGGGCTTCGGCGATGAAACGGGCATCTTCCGGTAACAAGCGGCCATCAGAATATGTGATTTTACAGATGAACACGAACTTGCAGGCTGAATGGCCGCATCTGCAGGGTTCGATTGTATAAGGTCCCGGCGTCGCCGCTTCGCAGATCGCGAGGTCAGCCTCCAGATCCCGTGCTTGGTTCTTTGATGTCGTCATTCAGCCAACGCCTCCAGTTCGCGTTTGAACGCGATCCGTTTGGCTTCCGGCACAGCCGTGATGTTCGGCACGCCGTATTTGCCGAGCAGTTCCTTGATCGCGGCTTTTGCCTCCGGTCCCTTCGCACCGACGTTTCTCGCGATTTCGCGCAGCTCAACATCGGTCGGGATCGGTTCGTCGGAGGTATCGCTGTCATTGGTATCGGGCTCGTCGTTGGCCGGTTCGTCTTCCGGCTCCGGCGGGGTAGCCGGCGGTGCTTTGGCCGGTTCCGGCTTGGTGCGTGCAGCCCGCGCGGTGCGTTCGGCTTTCGGAGTTTCCGGCACCGGAGCGAATTCGACCGGCACGCTCCGACCAACGATACCTGTGGAGAGAGCGGCAAGTTCTTGGATTGCTTGTTCGGCGTTTTCGCCGTTGATTTGAATAAGTACAGGCATGGATGATTCCTCCCGGTAAAATGTTGTGTTATAATAGTTGAAAGTCGATTTTCTTTACGCGGTCGCTTTTTTCGACTGCTCTTTTTGTTTTAGCCGCGAAGCACAGCGTTCAAGTTGCCGACTGTATAATTCTAGTACTCGCTTTGATTTCGCGTGCTTCATCAATTCCATGAGCGTATTGCACCTTTTTACCCGCTCAGATCGCGACATGTTGAATCACCTCCTTTCAAACACTCTCCTCAACCACCGCAGCCCAACTTCCGCGCTCGATCATCTCCAGCCACCGTTCAAACGTGATGCCGTATTTCTCCCGCAGCCGCAGCGCTACAAACAGCCGGCCGAGTCGATCCACCCGGTCGTCGTGGTGAGCGTAGGCATCAAACTCTCCGCATGGTCTTGGCATCACTCAACCTCCTCGATCTCAGGCGTACACTCCGGATCCGTCAAGATCTCATAGATCTGTCTCAGATCCTCGATCTTGACAGTCAAATCGACATGACGCGGGTTACGTGCATCCTGCAACTTACGTCTTGCGACTTCCAGCTTATCGAGCGCTTCTTCGAGCTTGACTACCGCATCATTGATCAAACGTCCTTTTGTTGTCATCGTTTATCACCTCACAATTAGATAAATGAGCCCTATCACGGCCCCTACCACCACATAGATCCGCAGCGCTGACAGGAAGCCCCTAAACACCCCTAGACCGTCGTCGTGCATAACGCCGCCTCCCTCTTCCATCGTGCCTTGTAGCCCCTCAGCGTCGACAGCTTGATGCCGTACAACTCGGCGATCTCCTGATCGCTGTAACCGGCAGCCCGCCGCTCGCTGTAGAGCTCTGCGGTGATCATGGAACGGCCAGCTTTGCGTGTCTGATGCGCACGCATCGCGCGCTCTCGGTGTGTCGCCATATCGGTATCTGACGGCCAGACCACGACCGGCACGTCGACGATCTCGTGCGGCTCGCCCAGGTCAGCGCCGGTCGTGTAGGCGTCGATCTGCGCTGGCGAGAGGCGCCAGATTTTCATGAGCATTGTTGACCACTCCTGCCCGCGTACTTGTTGATAAAGTAAATTTGACCTTTGCCTGTTACCTTTGGAGTCTTGCTGATTGAGACGTGACCGTCTGCATGGGTAACGACCGTTTCCTTTATTTCAAAGAGCTCCAGTTCCATTGCACGCTGTGTTGGCATGTTGTAGTCAGCGCCCTTGCGCTTGATCAGATAGCCCTCGTTTCTGAGCTGCTCAAATAGCCGCTTTTGTCCAGTTTCGTAGCCGTTTTGTTTGAGCAATTTCGCCAAGTCTCCGATCAAGATGCTCGATTTACTGGTAGCCACCGAGTCGGCAAAGATGACTTTCGGTCTGTCTTCTTCGATCTTGGCGACCAGTTTGGCTTTCTCCTCATTGGCTTGTTTTAGCCTTTGAGCCAGATCGATGATTACGTCCGGGTTGAGCAGCACCTCTTCGATCTTCTGCGGCGTCAGATAGCCACCATGCTGACGGATGGCAGGGAGGACTTCGCTAGTCACCCAGCGCTTAAACTGTTTGGCTTTGGCTTTGATCTCCGGGTTGTTGCCTTGCCTGGCGGCGCCAAAGATCAGACTGTACAGACCGGACTCGTTGACAAACTTTTTTCGTTGTATCCTGCCAAGCGAATCGATGACTGGATGGACCGTCGAGTCATCTTCGTCAACGTGGTTGACAACGGCTTTGTGCGGATCGGAGAAAGATAGCGCTCTTGCAGCCTCCACCGCTCCGAACCATTCAGTGCCGTTTGCAAAGATGACTGGCAATTCACCAAAAACGGTGTGGCTGAAAATTTGCGGTTTATTCATTTTTCTACTCCTCCATCGGTTGATAGTTTATTTCTTCTTGCTCCCGGATCCACTGATCCAGGCGACTTTTGCTGAACAGATAGCGCGGGTTTTTAGAACCCGCCGCACCGTAAACCCGGTGCGGGATGCGCTTATTACGGATCAGTTGCCGTAGCGTATACTCTGACATGTGCAGGTATTTGCAAGCCTCGGCAAATGTCAGCGTGCGATCAGGCGCAGCGCCAAGTTCTGCGCGTAATTCCTCCAGGAGTTCAGATTTTAGTTGAGCGTGTAACTGATTGATAATCGCGGCAAATGCACTTTCCGGAGACATGTTGACCCTCCTTTCAAATTACTTTCTGTTTCATTTTTGAAACCTCAGGATACAAAAAATACTCGTCCGCACTAATCCCATACCTCTTACATATGATTCTGACTTCTGCAAGAGAAAAGTCTCCACCAGTCCCATTAAGATTTTGATTCAATGCAGAGGTTGACTTTCCCAGTAATTCTGCAACTTCGCGTTGCTGAATGCCATTTTCGATAAGGAATGCTTTGAATTTTGAATAGGGAGTATGGCGTCTGCTTACCGACTTCAAATTAATCACCTCCCAAATTGCAGTAAATAACGTTTCTTTTTTGAAACCTGTGTCTTGAGTATAAACACTTCGGGTTTCAAAGTCAATAACTATTTTGAGATTTCTCTAAATTTTTGTTGCAATTTTGAAACCTTCGTATTATCATTTAGATGTATCTAAATTTTGATGTAGGATAGGAGAGTGTGTGATGTATTCATTTGGCAACAAACTAAAGGAGTTGAGGGCAAAAAGAGGGCTATCACAGGATGAATTAGCAGATCGTCTAAATGAGAGGTTCGACACAACAATTAACAAAGGTATGATCTCAAAGTGGGAGAACGACATTGTAGAACCTAGATTAGACATCGCAAGAATTCTTGCTTTGTTTTTTAATGTGTCCTTAGATGAATTGCTTGGTATTAAGGACGACATCCAAACCATTGCAGCTCATTTTGACGGTGACAACGATGATTGGACAGAAGAAGAGTTGAGGGAGATCGAAGAGTTCAAACAGTATGTGAAGATGAGAAGATCCATGCGCGAAAACAGCGAGGAGTGATGCTATGTACGAATCCCTGCTACGGGAGGCAACGCAACAAGGGATAGACATCGTTGAAAGAAAAATGCCACCCAGGATCAAAGGTCTGTACAGCGATGGTGTTATTTGGATCAATCGTGAACTACCTACCGTAGCAGAAAAAGCGTGTATTTTTGCCGAGGAGCTCGGCCATCACCACACAACCGTTGGTGACATACTGGACCAGTCTAAGATATCGAACCTTAAACAAGAAAAGCGCGCACGCGCTTGGGCATATGAAAGGCTGGTCCCGTTAAAAAAAATCATCGATGCTTGTCGATCGGGGGTCCACGACCGGCATGAGTTGGCGGAGTATTTAGGGATCGCGGAAGAGTTTTTACAAGCAGCCGTCGATCATTATCGGGATAAACATGGTCTATATGTAAAAGTGGACAAGTACATCATTTATTTTAATCCACTTTCAGTTGTCGAGCCGAACATATGTTTGTGATAAAGGAGACGATAACATTGGCGTACATTGAACACCGTGGACATGCATCTTATCGCCTGGTCGTAGATGCCGGTTACGGGCCAGACGGAAAGCGTATCAGGCGTACAAAGACGATCAAAATTGAGGATGAGGCATTACTACGAACTACAAGAAAACTTAAAAATTATCTGAATGAAGAGCTCACTAAATTTAAGATCGAAGTGGAATCAGGAGAGTATATCGCACCTGAGAAGATGACGTTTGCATCTTTTGTGAATGAATGGCGGGAGAAATATGCGGAAAAATCACTGGCGCCTCTGACGCTTAAGACGTACCAACATCATTTGCAAAATCACATCCTTCCGGCATTTGGGCACAAGCGAATAGATCAAATTAAACCTCTACATATTGTGACATTCCTAAACGATTTAGAAAAGCCAGGAGCAAGGAAGGATGGTCGAGGAGAAACTCTTTCCTCAGGCACGATTGAGTATATTTACCGCGTACTAAAAAATGTGTTGAACAGAGCAGTTGAATGGAAAGTGATCCCGTCACACCCTATGGAGGGAATAAAAAAACCAAAAGTAGAATATTCAAAACCAGATTTTTATGAAGAAAATGAGGTCATTCAAGCTATTGACGCCTTATACAAAGAACCACGGATGTGGCGCCTGTTCTGTTTGGGTGCAATGATCGGAGGGTTCAGACGCGGAGAACTACTGGCGTTGCAATGGCAGGATGTCAATTTTGAAGAGAATACAATAACGATCGACGAAAGCATATCCCTCACACGAAAAGGAGAGGCGGTGATTAAGAAACCAAAAACAGAAAGCTCAATCCGTACGGTGGACATGCCTACATGGTATATGAGAGAACTAAAGGAATGGTATCGTGAATGGGTAAGGGGAAAACTAAAAGTGGGCGATAAATGGCTGGGAGGAGATAAGCAGTACGTATTCCATGCCGGATTCGGCAAACCGATATATCATTCACAACCATCTCATTGGTGGAAAAAATTCGTACAACGGCATGGTTTGCGTTATATTCGCCTCCACGATCTGCGGCACACAGCCGCGACATTATTGATCGAAGATGGAACTCCGTTAAAAGCGATACAGGAACGTCTCGGGCACTCCAGGCAAGAAACAACTGCGAATATTTACACCCATGTCACAAAAAAGTTAAGCAAAGAGACAGCTGCGAAGCTAGAGAAATTCGCCCCGGAATATCTCGCCACCAATTTGCCACCAATGATCAAAATCAATGAAAAAGGGACTTCAGACAAAAGTCTGAAATCCCTTGATATTAAAGAAGTGCGGTCGAGAGGACTTGAACCTCCACGGGCGTAAGCCCACTACCCCCTCAAGGTAATTTATTGCTATTTGCTATACTGAGTTAATCCTTAAAACCCCTTGATATTCAAGGGGTTTTACTTTTTACTTTACGAGTACACTTGTGTAGATTTTGGTGGCGACAAGTAGCTTTTGCCACCACCCTGCCACCAAGTACCGCTTAATCACTCACACGCTATGCCGTCTCCATCTCGATCCAGATGTCTACCATACCCTGGGTCACCAATCCTGAGCGGTGCCACTCCCGCCTCACGTGCTTCTGCACACGAGCGGTAATACACCTCACCCTCTGACTGTTGTTTATCATTACGCGCTGCCTTGGCATCCATCTCCCTAAAACTTATGACAAACTTAACCCGCGTTCCGTCTGGATATTCCGCCAACTGATTTCCTACCCAGCTTCCCGCACCGCGATTTTCCGATGGATCGATGTATGCTACAGACGCCCCCTCGCCGCCCTCGGCACACATCGCCATCGGCCATTCGTCCCGATCATAACCGTCCTTGGTAGGGATCCCGGCGAGTGACTGTTCGCGGCGTTGATCTGCTCCGGATCTGTCGATCGTGCAGATCGCACTCTCGCCGGCAAGGATCGCGCTGGCGATGTGCGCGGCGACGGTCGGGTATTTGTCGGCCGGGAACTCCAGGACGATATCGAATTGTTCCGCCGACGCCGTTTCGCCGGTCGAAATCCCGACGGTCTGCGTCGTCCCGTCCCAGGTGATCAGAGCGCCCAGCGCCTCCCCCACTGATCGCAACGGCAAGTATGTGCGGCCGTCAAATGTGATTGGTGGCTGCTCCGGTGTCCATTCTTTACCGTTGATCTTGAAATTGATGCCGTGATTTTGGTATGCGCTAATCTCGATCAAAGTACCAGATGCTGTGACACTGACCGTGAGCGAAACGAGCAAGACAACTGCTGTTATTAATGAAATGATTCTCTTCTTCATATAGAAATCCCCTCCCAGCTTCAAAACTTCGATACATAGGAGGAATTTCCCTTCTTCTCATTTAGCCACTGGATCCGCTCAACAAACAGCCGCTCATACCCCGGAACCGGCCATCCACAGCGAGTGCATATATACGCCCTGGGACCATTTCGGGATTCAAGAAAAAAATCCCCGCCTGGCCGTGTGGCTGGGCGGGGGTTCGTTTTGCTTACACAAAGAAACTCATGCGGTACAGCATCGTCCACACTTCTTCCCGGGTTACAGCGTCCTTCGGTCGCGTGCCGTCTGTGATGCCGCGGCTTACAGCCCAATCGCGGGCCTCGCGGGCCCATGCGGACACTTCATCGGTCGCCGGCTCCCGCACGGGCTGTTTCGGTTTCAGCCCGTGCGTCTCCACGATCCCGGCGACGATGGCCGCCGCGCATTTCCGGCGGTAGTCGTCGGATTTGAGCAGTTCGCACTCCTGCCGGTTCGTCATGAATCCGCATTCCACCAAGATGGCCGTCATTTTCGTCTCCCGCAGCACATGAAAGTTTGCAGTTTTCACCCCGCGATCCGGACGACCCGTAGCGCGGATGAGATGTCGCTGTACGGCGTTGGCGAGTGCGACAGCATCAGGCGGTCGGGACGTGTAAACATATGTCTCGATGCCTTGCGCAGCGCTCCAGCCTTCCCCCGCGGCGTTCGCGTGGATGCTCACGAACAGATCAGCTTTCCACGCATTCGCCTTGTCCGTGCGCTCCTTGAGCGGCACGTCCCGGCTGTCGTCATGGGTCATGAGGATTTCCACGCCCTCATACCCGTGCAGGAGCGTGTCAGCGACGTACCGGGCGACCGCCGAGTTGAACTGATATTCCCGGAGCGATCCGTCCGGGGACCGCTTGCCGGCTGTCTCCGGCCCGTGGCCGGCGTCAATGACGATCCGCATCGCTGACATCCCCCTTCCCTCGCAACACTTCCACCGCCCTCCGCAACATCGAAGGGATCGGCACTCCGAGACGGCCCGAATTTTCAATCACGCTCAAAAGCTCGTTAGCCAAGAAAAAGAAAATCGCCGCATCGCGGAACAGGTGCGCGTCGCCTAGCGCACGATCAACCAAATGAGCGGCGGCGACAATGCCGAAAATCATCACCTTTTTGGCGATGCCCCACAGCCCGACCTCACTGCTCAGCTTGCCTTCTTTTCCGGCGGCCAGCACTCCGCTGATATAGTCCATTACAACAAATGCTAATAGTATTGTCAGCAATGCTGACCACCCTCCAAATAAAAATGATACGATGGCTCCACCGACAGCGGCAGCAGCCTTGATTTGGGTTTCCACTTTGATCACTCTCCTATATAAAAATGAAAAGGGAGCCAATCATTCGGCCCCCTCATTGATCGTTGCTGTGTCGCCCCACACCGCCATGATGGCATTCGCTTGGGCTTCTGGCAATTCAGCCACCACCGCAGCACGACCGGAAAGACTGTTCACGTATGCTTTGCGATGCGGTTCGCCGACTTGGTATTCGACACCGTCAATCTCAATGAATTTTTCTGTTTTAACGCTGACGCTGTCTCGTGTCAACATATCTAAAGTGATTTTTTCGAGCATGTCATCATCCTCCTATCATGTAGGAACCTTGCATAATGATAATTGTATTGTCCGTAAAGTTAGTGTTATCGAGTGTATTTGGAGCGAGATTATTGCCACCCGCACGTAACTGTATCACCGCTTGATTAGCAACAGCCATCGTATGCACATACGTCGTCCCTGCAGGTAAATTGAGATAATAAAAAGCGCCAACCGCATCTGACGCGAGAGGCTCAGACCCCAAATGCACAAAAGGCAGCCCAGCTATGGTTGCAGCTCCCGTAGCAGTACCTTTGCTGGATAAACTTATACGAATTTGATAACGTACGAGGTTGCCGATACGTGTATATCTACCAGAGCGTTGAGCGTAAGTGATACCTGTGGTCATCCCGCCAAACCGTAATTCTGGCGTCCAAACTCCCGTCTCATATGAAAGGTTGTTTTGCAATTCAATCCAACTCAGCCATTGTGTAGGATTATGCCTACGAAAAAAGATTCTATTTTGCGTATAAGGGACATACAACTGCAGTCCTGATGTAATAGATGTTGGATTTGAACCCATATGGTGGATCACATATCCATCTTCATCAACGGGGAGCCCTGATCGATTTCCTGTAATATGGTAAAAACCAGCCTTTTCGATATTGTCCACCCCGGACGTCCATGCTGTTACACCACGAGCATTTGTTCCGTAAATATATTTAGAAAATACGCCTATACCTTTTGCCATTTGCTCTTGCATATCCCTTGTCATCCCGCCGGCTGTACTGATCGGCTCCAGCGGTGTATACGATGGGTCAGGAGTCCGGATATCGACCAACTCCGGGTCTTTATCCGGTCCGCCACCAACGATGATATTATCAACACGTTGATCAACATACTCAACTGCTGCCTCGCGATCTGCGATCTCTTGCGCTAAATCGGCTTGCAATTGATCAACGTCCTGCTGTACCTTGTCAAAGCCGTCATTGATCTTTTGCCACTCGTCTTTGATCTTGTTGCTGCCTACAAGGTTAGCGTAACGATTTACCACGCTTATCAGCCTCCTCCTTGTCGATCACTTTGAGGTGCTCTTCGATCGCCTCTTGCAGCTTGGTCAAGACCTCCCGCTCTTTGTCTGTCCACGCTTGCAGCACCGCCGCGATCACAGCGCACAGCTCGGGCACGGGCTGGGACAGATCAATTTCGGCGTGGAGGTGGTGAGTGATTTTTGCCATGCGATCAGTCCTTTCAAACACAAATAAAAGACGCCCCGTGTGGAGCGTCGTTGTGTATGGCAGTTATTCATCTTGCTGGAGATCAAATTCTGATGGCTCTCTGTAGTATTCAATGCTTACATACGTCTGTCCTTTATAATCAACATAGGTATCGGGAACATTTAGATCAACCTCTAAAAGCACCCTTTTTACATCAGATGACGACTCGCTTTCGTATTCAACTAAATATACATTATTGGTGGTTTTGTCATATCGCCATCCAAATGGGCTAAATTTTCCGACATAATCTTTTAAACTGAAAAAAGTTTTTCCGTCAATATTAACCGCTTTTAATCCTTTGTATGTTGTTTCAACCATTTCATCTATTTCACCGTCCCTTTTGATTCGTGATGTCAAAATCACCTTTCTGTCTTGGAAGTCAACTTCGAGCCCCAGTGCTTCGGCAATCACCCGGACCGGAGCGTAGCTAGTCCCGTCGAAAGCGACTGCTTTGACCGGGAGCTCTTTGCCATTCAAGATAACGGGAACTTCCGCGGCAATACGTTTTCCAACGTTAGATACTTCATCTGCGAATATTGCTGTAGGCAATGTTAGAAAAACGCCGATAATAAAACCAATTACATATTTCCTCATGTAATCACTCCTTCGACATTTTCTACTATTATACATCAATTCTTACTCCATTTGCATAGATTCCGTTTGGCGCGATCAAATGCAATGCTCCTGTTAATGGGTCGATATAAATTTGAAAATTATCAAAACTTGAACCAATTCCCCAATAAATTCCATTCAGAATATCATCATCAGGTAATATTAGTCTTCTTCCAATTCTAACATTGTTGGACACATTAATATTTGTCGTGCCCGTGATACTTCCATTCAGCAAGTTCGCACCAGTAGCAGTCATAAACCCTGACGAATCCACACTGAATTGTCCACTACCTATGTTGATCGATCCGCCGACGATAATCCCACCTGTAACAAACGATCCATTAATGTATCCGCCAATAAACGTCGATCCCGTAATCGTCCCGCTGATTTCTACATTCGTAGCCGTCAGTTGTCCTTGCATATTGACCCTAAACGGCGCATTGTTAAAACTGCTGTTACCCGCCCATATACCCTGCGTATCAGCTCGAAAGACGTTATTACCTGAGCCGATCGTGATACTGCCGCCCTGCAGCTCACCCGTAAAAGTACCAGACGCGGCTTGTAGGTGTCCACCAAATACATACCGGTTATTTGCCGCGTCAAAATACAGCACGCGCTGGCTGCCCCGATAAAAGCTCAGTTCATCCGCGTTAAAGACCGCCTTGGCCGCCCCGTCCTCGCGCTGTACGACGATGCCCTCTGTCCGGCTGTGAGTGACGCCGTAATACGGCTTACCAAACTTGACAGCATTTTGATTGAGCCGCTTGACTGCCGCCGTGAGCGAGCCATCAATTCCAAACTCGCTTTCTTGCTCCGATACGCTCGGGGCGTCAAGCGTCATAAACAAGCCGCCCTTAAAACTGTACGTCTGTCGCAAGATCAAAGACTGATATACCTCGCCTCTGCGCACGTAAAAAATCCGCTCACCAACGAGCATGTGCGGGTATCCGCGCACATCCATCTCAATCGGCATATATGACAGACCGTCGATCTGCGCATGCAAGGCGTCGACCATAGCCTGCGACATCAGCGGATTGGTCATATACAGCGTTTCGTTTTCTGTCCCCTCACCCGCTTCATACGCCAACTGCTCATCCTCGTCATAGACCACAACAAGGCGTTTGTACGTCTTGAGCGGGTTGGTTTGCGAGACGCGGACATAGTCGGACTCGGTCAGCTCATATGCAGGTTGGTCATCCGCACGATACACGCGCCAGCCAACCTCGCCTGTACGGCTCATGCGCACGCAAGCGCCATGTGCTCCGGCGATGTACTGCATCACTTGTCGGCAGCTGTAATTGGTTGGAGCGGCGTTGAGGATATACGACGGGTTGATCTGGACGGATGCGTCATAGTCGAGGCCCGCTTGATCACATACCTCTGCCCAAACGTCCTGCATGGTAGCCGGATAATCAAGCTGCGATACGTAGGCGATGTCGGCATAGACCAAGCCGTCCAAACAGGTCAGCACCAAGATGTCATCGATGCGCTTGCGGTTGTCTACGTAAAACGTACCGAGCGGCATCCACCCAGTATGTCCAGACCCATCCCATGGATAATCCGCATCGAGCCACGCGTCGTCCGCCTCATCCCACGAGAGAGACTCAAGGGACAGTGCCACGTATGGGACAACCTTGGCGTTTGGCGGTATCTCGTCCGTTGTGCGCAGGCGTAACGTGCAAGACGAGATCACGGCACTGCCGATCGTAAAACCGTCGGTCTGATCTCCAACCTCGTGATCAATGGAAAACTCGACGATCTTGCTGGCTCCGTACTCAACGCCATTAATGTCCACTTTGACCAACCAGTCATACGATCGCCTGCTAAGCATATCCAGCCAGAGCTTGTCGATATATCCGGCTGGCTGGCCAAGCAACTCTGTGAGAATACCCGTCGTGGCGTCGCCGTTGGGATCATATGGCTTGGACGGGTCAAAAGTATAATCCTCGGGACGGCCAAACGAGTTAAGCCAGTATGGTATCTGCGCCAAGGTGTCACCTCCTTGTTAAGCAAACGAACTTCGTTAGTTGAATAAGAGAACCATCAATCCGGAAGACTTCTAAGCGGCTCTGGGCAATTTTCAACCACCCAATCGCCGCCGATCAATTCGGCATTCTGACCTGTTGCATTGTACCGAGAGATAAGACCGAACATGGTCAACTCCGGCTCATCTTCGGTCGGTGAAAACCCCTCATATATCGCCTGCAGTGCCGAAATTATCTGCTGCTTACGTTCTTCGCTCATAGGTCATTACCTCCAGATTCTGATTACTTTCAGCGTGACAGTAGCCGTCTCCGCCGAACCATTCTCGATCCTGAATGTAGTGCTGTATGCTCCTGCGTACTGCTTCGCATCCTCCATCGTCGTGATCTCTGGCAGCCCTCCACCAAGCGCTCGCGTCGCAAGTAGCAATGATCCTGCAGGGGATGAGACCGTATTATAAGCGGTGCTTACATTATTCCTCGGAGGGTAAAAGTTGTTTACTCCGTAAGTGCTAGCCCACAACAGGCGACTACGTAGCGACCACGGTTGCTTATCGATATTAACAAGCACCCACACTTCGCTTTCACCTTGTGTCGTGTATGGCAAGTCCAAGTTTCCACTCGCAGCAACGCTCTGTGCACTTGCCAACGTTTCGATCGTGACTTTTCGCGGTATACTCCCCGTTAGCTGAGTAAGGAGCGTGCCGTCCGATGCCGTCTTAATCGCCCGCGCGTTTGTTCCGTCACTCCCCGCGATTAGCTGCGCCTTGTTGCCGATCGCGGATCCAATCGTGACGATCGTATCGCCTATCAACGTCCGCAGTCTCTTAAGCACACCGATGATAGAGCCAGCGCCCGTAGCTTCTGCATCGGTCGGGTTACCTAGAGATGCGATCATCGTATCTTGCTTAGTCGCTCTCGCTGCATCTGGCGGCAGGTTCGTTTGCATCTTGTTATCACTAACCGCATCCGCGACCTTTTTCCAGTAGTCGCGGAGTTCTTGGTTCGTTATCATTCACATCACTCCTCCGTCAACGTGACCTCAAGACCATGCCACCACATCACACCGCCGCGCTCAAACGCGATCGGTGCGGTGCGGTCTCCCGTGTAAAATCTCCGCGTCTCCTGCTTGCCTGTCTGTGGATCAGGGTAGGTGACATCAAAAAAGACAGCTTGCATCAGCTGCAAAATGGCGGACAGGTCCTCCCATTTAAGCGGTGGCCAAGCCATTTCTAACTGCCGCTTTACCGCGATCCGATCGCGGTGCAGCGTGCCGTCGGCGGTGCGGGTAGTGGTCTCACCGTTGTCAAGGTCCATCACTTTGACAGTAAATTTGTTAGGATACTTGGGCAACTCGACACCGTTGATGGCGATATACAACTGAGACCACCTCCGTTAAATGATAAACGGCGACCGTCCGGTGCGCCGTGCAATCTTGTTATGTCCGCGTACAGCTGCCTGCGCGATCTCGTCTTCACTGATTGTCACTGTCACGACCTGTCCGCGCTCGATCGCCGCCAATATCCGCCGCAAAATATCAATTTGCTCTTGGTTGTCGATCATACTCTCTAAATCAGAGAGCGGTGCAATCACCTCGGGGTTGTTAACCGCGCCGACATACTCCCCGACCCAACCCAGCGTAGGGCCGCTTACAACGCCTCCGCTCGCAAAGGCAGGGACGGCCTTTTTAAGTGTCTTTTGCAGCCATTGGGCGCCTTTGCCGACAGCTTTCAATGCGCCGCCCAGCCCGAGGCGCTCCAAAAGCGTCAACGGTATCTCGTTTTGCGGCTTGGACATCTCCTCTTCGAGCCACTCTCCGGCGCGCTGCATCGTCTCCGGCCGCAAGCCGTACGTCCAGCCCTCCACCCAACCCTGCCACGTCGTAAGGTCAAAGGATTTTTGCGAGGACTGCTGCGGCTGCGCCTGACCGATTGTGCTGACGGCTCGCTGAGTCCAGATCAAGTCATCAAAAATGCTGGCACCAGGCGCGGTCGTAGGCGATGTTGCAGGCGCTTTGCTGGTATTGGCCGGGGCAGGTGCGGCCGCCGGTGCCGGGGCTGGCGATGTGCTCGGCGTTTGTCCGCTAGCCTGCTGCAAGTTGCGCAGCGCTGTGATCGCCTGCTGGACTTGGTTGACGATGCCGGATACGCGCTGCTGGATCGTCGCGTACATGTCACCCAATGCTTCAGACCATGACAGCCGCACTTCGCTTAACGGGCTAAGGATAGACCGGATTGCGTCTCCGATACGCCACCATCCGACCTCAAACTGCGGGACGTGCGCAGTCAATCTCGCCAGCATATCGCGCAGCGTGACATCCCAAGTCAACTTTGTCTCGCTCAGCGCCGGCTGCGTACTCCGTACAGATGCGTTGATCGTTTGCCAGTCGGTCTGCACCGGTGGCACCGTGCTCCGCAGTTTAGCCAGCATGCTGTCAAGCATCGTCTGCCAAGTCGTGCGAATCGTGCCTGACTCAACTTGCGCGATGGATCGTAATTGCGCCCATAGCTCAGACCACTGGGGCGCCAATATAGACGCAAATCCGGCAAACTGAGAGAGCTGTCCCGTCAAACCGACTTGCGTCTGCGCATCCAGATCGGCCCACGTGTTGGCGTAACGCGCCTTGAGCTGAGCCGACAATCGATTGACAGTCGCGACAACATTAGTCGCAACGCCGCCCACGCCAGCATCCGGCGGATCAGGCGGATCAAACTTGATGCGCGGCCGCAAGTCCTTAATCCGTCTCAACTGTTTGGCGACCCATAAATAAAACAGATCGGACCAGTTGCGCACGTCCCGCTCTCCCGGCAGCAGATTGCCGTACTCGGGCGGCTCAAACTGCCCACTTCCGCCACCGGAGACGCCGTCACCTACTTTGCCAAAGCCCAAGAGGTTGAGACGGTCAAAAGCGGCAAGCTCGGAGCGCGCCTTTGCCGCGCTGTCGGCCATATCATCAAAGTTATCACCTGTATCCTTGATGACATCCCCATACTGATCCAAGCCCCTTGTGCGCTCGTCATAATCCCACCCGCGCAGCCAGTACGTAAAGCGTGCGATCTGCTCCGTGACATAGGCCAGTGAGCTTGCAAGCTCTGTTAGCGCTGGTAGCACGGCGTCCCAGATCGGTAAAAACGCCTGAGACAGATTGAGCTTGATGTCCTTGAGTTGCTCCATCAGCAACTCTTGCTTGGTCATGACATTGTCTTGCAGTTGGTCGCCGTAGCGGTCATAGGCTTGCTCCAGGATCGCGGCAAGCCTGATCTGCTGTTGCATCTGAAAATCGAGTTGCTCCCAAGACTTATCGCCAGCAAAACGCCGGAAAGCCTTGGTCGACTCGATCATGGAGACATTGACAAAAATTCCCAGGTCTTCAATAGCCTCGGTGTTACCAAGCAGACCGGAGCGCATCCGCTCCATGACGTCCTCGATAGATCGTCCTGTTGCCGACGCCACGACGCGCGTCGTTTGCACAAGCAGCTTGGTAGCGTTATTAAGATCCTCTTGCCCCTCGATAAAGGATGAGAGCAGTGTAGCGTAAGTCGCACCCATCGACGCCGCCGTCTCACGTGCAAACCCCAAGCTCTGCGCCCAATCCATAAAATCACGAGCGCCGCCCTTAAGCTGCATATTAAGACGGCCGAGATCAGCCTCAAATTTGACGGCTCGTTGAGATGCGGCATAAATCCCCGCCGTCAAGACGGCCAGCACCGCAACCAGTCCGCCGATGGCCAGGCTTGCGCCGCCTGCCGCGCCGCCAAGTCCACGCAACCCGGTGGTCGCGGCACCAAGCGCGGGTTTGAGACCGCCAAGCGCTCTAGTGATACCACCCAAGCCTTTTGCACCGCTTACTTGGCTGAGCGAGTCAGTGACGGTACGCCCGAGATTTTTGAGTTCAGTGTTGATACCCCCGATACCCTTGCGGCCGCGGATCTCGTTTGTTGCTCGGCGCGTATCTCGCGCAAATTGATTGAGCCTACTTGTCGCGCCGTCCATGCCTTTACGCAAATCACTAAAGTCCGCGCCGATGCGGACCATTAAGTTACGTACTATCGCCAACTGTCTCCCTCCTCTCCAGGCGTGCATGCCATAGCATCATCTGTTTAAACTGTTCTTCCGGCGTTTGCGGCTTTAACGGCTCTTTCGGTCGGAGTTTGCGCAGCACCTCATTAAGCCGCGGCATCTTGCTTGACCGTAACCACGCGGCCGTATAGTAGGCTTGCGTGACAGCCAAGGCATAATCGCTCTGCCGACGATGCCGCTCTGCGTCGGCAGCAAGCCGCAACTCATGAGGCGTCATATCGTGGTAATCCGCTAACGATATGCCAAACAATCGAGCAACCCGATATGATTCATCAAAGTCAAACGGTGTCCGTTCGCCGGTTATTCCCCCGGCCGCTGGGAGTTTCCCCCTGCATCAACTGCGTCGGGATCAACCCCAAACGCCAGCATAAATGCGCGAGTCAGCGCCTTCGGAATGTCTGCCCAGGTATCCACATGATCGAGCAGTTTCTCTATGTCCTCCAGCTCCAACTGCTCGTTGTTTTCTCTCGCATCCTTGAGCAATGCGCAGTACGCCAACTTTTCCACAAGTTCAAAATCCGCAAATCCGCTTTGCTCAATCTCTTCCAAGCTCTTACCCGTGAGCGCAACCGCCTTTTTAAGCGCGCTATGGGTAAACCGTAACTCACGGGGACGGTCAAGATTGATGATGACTACTCCGGCGTTGTTTTTGCTCATCCAAATCCCTCCTCAAATGATAAGCCCGAGACGGTTAAGCCTCGGGCTAAAAATTAATCTGCCGATACGACAACGATCTCGTAAGCGACCGACGCCTTGCCGGACTCTTTGGCTACGATCGTCACCTTACGGCTCTTCACCGTACCAAATTCCACCGGACTGGACGGCTGACCGCTGACAAGGTCCTCTTTGTAAACGCCGTCCACGTACAAGGCAAGCCGATGGTTAGCCGCCGTTGCCGTAACCGTAAAGCTCGGGTCTGTTACACCGTCAAAGGTGTAATATTGGACGGCGGGCTCAAAACCGGGCGACAGCACACCGTCAGCGCCAGTCAAAGTAAGAGCCGTCAAGCCCGTGCTGACGCCAGTATCGAGCGACGGCTTGCCGCTTACGCGGATAGTCGCCTCAAAACCGATGGCATCCTCCGTCTCTGCCGTCACATTGAACGCCGTGATGATGCCCTTAAAGCTCCACGACGTCCCAAGCTTTGCGGGATAGATGATCTCAAAATCTTGAATATCTCCCGACTCAAGTGCGGCGTAAACGTCCGCCTGACCAAGATCAGACGGCACAAAAAAGCCAGAGATCGGCACCTCTCCCGGGTCCTTAAAGCCCGCGATAACCTCCCGATAGCCGCCCTCACTATCAAGTGTCGTGACATCGAGCTCCTCCTGCGTGATCGACGGCGAGCCGATGCTGGAGAGATCGCCGATAAAATTCTGGCCAATCTTGATCTTTGTCCCAACTGACCGTACTGCTCTTTTGGTCACTGCTATCAATCCTCCTCTGCAAAATAAGCCGAAAACTCCACGAGACAGCGATAGAGTTTAGGCTGATTCTCGTAAAGTTCGACTGGCATTTCATAATTAAGCTCCTCAATGTAGGGGCCATCTGCCCCCATCTGCCGACCTTCGAGGCCAATAAGTAAGGCGATCACTTGTTTCGTGATCGCCTTCATGTCGCTGTACCGCTCTGCAACAACGTTCAGCTCGGCTCGAACTTCCTTGGACAGGAGATAGCCATCCAGCGTCTTGTCCCGCAATCCTTCGCTGGACGCATAGATCAAATATGGGACACCGTTGTGCTTGGTCGCCTCCGGCGCGAAGAGCGGATAGACACGACCGTCCAGCGCCGGGATAGCATTCACGATCTCCTCATGCAGCGCCTGCTCGAAATCCTGCATCCGCTCACCGTCCTTTCGTTTGACCTTTCCGCAGCGCCTTGTCCACCTCTTTGCCAGCGACTTCGAGGATTTTTCGCTCTATTGCCTCGGCGTTGTCATCAACAGACCGGCGCAAGAAACCATAGCCCGGGATGTACCCACCATCGACCGTTAGAAAGCCATATTCTTGAGATGCCGGGTAGTAGTATCGCTTGCCTTCTTTGGTCGTTTTAACAAAGATGTGGTTCTTCGCCGGGTCCATCATCACGTCGTAGACCTTTTTCCCGCGTACCCGGTTCTTTTCGCCTTTAAGGATGATACCATCTCGCAGTTCGCCGGTATCGACGGGAGCAAGCGCCTTTGCCGCCCTAAGTGCGATTCTGCCGCCTGCTTGTGCGCCTCTTGTGGCTGCTGTTTGCGGCACCTTGCCGAGGCGTTCAAAGTCACGCATCAACTCGTTAAATCCAATAATCGTATCCCTGCGCGCCATCATTGACGCTCCTTGCACATAAGCTGCAGCTCACGCCGATTGAATTCCGGATGAATGATGTGCAGAATCTCGAATGTTGTTCCGTCGTATTCAACAATCATCGTCCGGTCAACATCTTCTCGGTATCGAATGCGTATCCGCGTTGTGACATCGGCGTGTTCGGACATAGCGGCGAAGTATTCCCGGCCACGGAGCGGTTCAATTGCGGCCCAAACGGTAGCAACAGGGATCGGATCATCCAACGGCTGGCCGTATTCATCGGTATCATCCGGGCCGGGAAGGCGGCAGATGGTGACGCGGTGTTTCATCCGCGCCAAAAGGCTTTTGCTCATATCGGCACCACCCGGTCCGGCCACAGCAGCGTCCGCACCACTTCGGGCACGTCGTCCGTATCGGGATTTTCGTACCGATGAGCAATGTAAATCAGCATCGCTTGTTTCACCGACTGCGGCACCTTTTGCGCGTCGTCATATCCCGCAGTGTACCGGATTTTCACCGCGTTCACGGGCGAAAGTTCAACGCTCGGCCAACATTTACCGCTGGCGAAAGCGATACGCCCTGGCTCGGAATCGGTGTCCACAATGTAATCGGACGTGTCAAGCGTTATTTCTGCACCAGTGGTGTCGATAACCTTCACGCTTTCCACGCTCACAAGCGGCGGGCGCGGTAGTTTAAGCGGCATGTTCGGGAAGTCGTCAAACGACAGTTCCCATGTCTGCGTAATGTAGGCGCGATTCTGGAACGACTCACAATATTCCCGTGCCGCAGCGATGAGTCCGGAAATGAGCGCATCTTCATCGTTGGTATCAATCCGCAGATACGCCTTTGCCTCGTCCAGGCTTACCGGCTCGCTTGCCGGAGGGGTTATCAGCTTCAGCGCCATCATCAACCACCTCCGCTATACCGCTTTTGATCCAGGTTTTTGCTGTGTCATCAGGAAGATCGACGATCTGCCCCGGGTGATAACTCCAATCTGCCGATGCAATACTAACGTTGATTTTGACTTTCAGTCCAATCACCCCCTGTTAAGGGAAAGGGTGCCGATTGGCCCCCTAGAATTAAGACGCGGCGTTTTGATAGTATTTGACAGCCTCCGGCAGGATCAACTTGCCGTCAACACGTTGGTACATCCGGTAACCGACTTGTCCCGTCGCCGCGTACAGCTCATCCAGACGCTGCATCACGCGGCCAACACGGTCGGCGATCCAGTAGTAGGAGAAGTCGCCGAACAGGATCGACTTGGCGCTGGCAGCCATAGCCGGAACGTCGTCAGAGATCGCCACCGGGCGGCCAAGCAAGACGTCGGGTTGGCCGGCTTGCAGACCAGGTTGCCACAAATATTGGCCGTCGTTGTCTTTAAGTTTCCGCACAGTCTTCGCCGTGCTGTCGGCCATCAGCCAGGTTGCGTTCCGCCGATACGGACGGCGCAGGGCATGATACAGATCGAACAGTTCGTCAGCCGTAACAGCGTTTGCGGCGGCTCCAACCTTGCCTTCTTCGGCGCTCTGAACGACGCCAGTCGGTTTGCCCGAGCCGTCACCATTCACAAACGCGGCTTCTTCGGCTTTGGCGAAGCGGCGAGCGAACGCGCTGGCAACGTAGTTGTCGATGTTGAATGCCGAGTCGTTCAAAAGCTCCTCGGACACTTTAATGATCGTGCCGAGTTTGTACGCGCCAAGCGTCACTTGGGAGAACGTCGCATCGCTTTCTTGATACTGCGCCGTTTCACCAAGCCAGGACGCCGTGCCGTAGTCGGCTTCGACAGGGATCTCCCGCGTACCGGAAGCGGTCGTGATGACCGTCGCTAGTTGGCGCATGACGTTTTGTTCTTCGAGCTTCTGCACCAGCGTGCGCTCGAACTCGTCCGGCACCAGATAGCCACCTGCGGCATCCGTGCCGATGACCAGGTTTTTGATTTCCGGCGCTTGCAACATCCGGTATTGATCCGCCGTCAGCGCGTTTCGACCGGCTTTCAGCGCCGTCCAGAACGCTTCGTGGTACTCTTTCGAGGTCCGCAGATTAGCCGGTTCCCCATTTGCACCGGGGTTAATCCGGCCGCCGGCAATAACGCCAAGCGATTGATTCAGTTCGCGCTCGGCATCATGCAGACGTTCCTTTCGCTCGATTTCCTTGCGCAAGGCTTCCACATCGTTCATGATGCGGTCATACTGCGCTTCTTCGTCTGCCGAAAGGTTGCGTTCTTCCTTTTCCGCCCGGTCGAGAATTTCACGGGCTTGGTTTACCAGTGCGGCACGCTTCTGCCGCAGATCGAGGATTTCCTTCACCTCAGACCACTCTCCTTTAGATTTTTTCAATGAGTTCAAGCCGTTTCCGGCGCAAATTAAAAAGCCGCTTGTTTTGCGGCTCGGGTGTTGGTTTATCCGGCAGTTGCATCTTCCGCCACTGCTCAAAAAACCGCCTCATTGCGGTATCGGCGCTGTTTTGGATCGCCAAGCGACTCAATGAGAAGGCATTTTGCAACGGTTCGTCGTCAGTCTGTGTTGTCGTATACAACATCCCATCAGCAAAGCCATCCGCAATGGCTTTTCTCGCGCTCATCCATGTTTCTTCGTCCATCATGCGGGAAATTTTGTTGCGGCTTAGACCAGTGCGATTTTGATAAATATTGATAAGCCCTTCTTTGATCTCATCAAACACATCAGCCTGGTGCCGCAAATCTTTTGCTTCGCCCACCGCCACACCCCAGACGTTATGGATCATCATCATACTGCCGGGACTCATCAATACCTCATCGCCAGCCATTGCGATAATTGAGCCTGCTGACACCGCTTTTCCGTCAATCTTCACCGTAACCTTACCCTTGTGTTCCTTGATAGCATTGTATATGCCGATTCCGGCGAATACATCTCCACCCCAGGAATCCACCCAAACTGTGAGGTTTTTGCCCCTATGTTCGGCTAATGCTTGACGGAATGCGTTGGGTGCGGCATGTTGGACGCCAAAAAATTCATAAATCCAGGCGTCATCATCACTTACGATTTCACCTTCGATTCGCAGTTCGGTTTCTTCTTCCGACAGATTTTTGAAATTCCAAAACTTAGCCATTGTTGTTCTCACCACCTTCCCCGGCCTGATCTATCGGCACCATGTTGCCATTGACCATGTAAACATCCCCGCCAGGAACCGGGTTCATGTTCTCCATTTCCCGGATGTCGTTGGCGGATAGCCAGCCATTTTGCCGGCCAACAGCATAGGCATTGTATCTGCTTTCGATATCACCGCGCAGAAGGCCGTCAACAAGGAATTCAGCAAAAAACTCCCGCCGTTCGGCAGGAGTTAAAAGTTTCATTCGGATCGCCTGTTCCCAGCGCACTAGCCACGGTCGGATGGTATGGACGACAAACTCGATGCTTTGATGCTCAATATTCGAGAATGTCGCCCGTTCCAAGTCACCAAGCATATGCGGCGGAACGCGAAAAATCCGGGCAATCTCAGCAACTTGGAATTTTCTCGTTTCAAGAAACTGCGCTTCTTCAGGCGGAATTGTGACTTGATGGTACTTAAGGCCTTCTTCGAGTACCATCAAACGATGTTGCTTGCCAAGCCCGCCATGCGCTTCCTGCACTTCTTCTTTATATCGCTTATATGCTTCATCGCTCAATCTTCCGGGATATTCAACAATTCCAGATGGTTTTGCGCCATTTCCAAAAAAATCGGCACCGAACTGTTCAGCCGCCAGCGCCATCCCGATTGCTTCCCGCGCCAGTTTCACCGGGTTGTATCCGACCAGACCATCGAAACCAAAGCCCGGAATATGCAACACTCGTTCAGATGGAAGCAAAATCTGTTGTCCGTCAGGAAGTATCGTGCGGTATTGCAATCGTTGCGTCTCCTGATCCCGTTCAGGCCACGTTCGATCAGGAAGGAGCGGCCACAATCCAATTACGCGGCCGGCACCGTCTCGCTCAATTTCCGCGTACCCGTTGCCCCAGTTCAATATGTGACCTTGTAGCGTTTCGCGGAACTGATAGGCTGTCATCTCGCTGTTCGCTTGGTCATGTAGCACGGTATACAACGGATGATCCGGCGCACGTTCTTTCCCACGGGGTTGGATCCGCCGGTAAACGATCAGCGGGAGCGACGCCACCGTCTCGGAGATGATTTTCACTGCCGCCAAGTACGCCGTGACGCGAAGCGCGGACTGTTCATTCACTACGACGCCTGATTTTACCTTTCCACCACCGAGTTCTTCAACCAGCCAACGGTCAGGATTGGAAAGCGTGGTGATATTCAAAAATCGGTTCGTAAACGGAATCCTGATTTTCAGTTTCCATCACCCCCTTATATAACGATGACGCCACGGCGTTCATAAACGGACGTCTTATTTTCATCGACCATAGCACGCACCATAGCATTCAAAATGGCCGCAATTAGGTCGATACGTTGACTGTCATCTTTGTGCTTTTTGGACAACTTGATATTTCCGTTGTTGTCCTTCACTTCCACGGCATTCGAAAGGCACCACGTCAAGAGTGGGCTACCGTCGTGAATAATCTTCCCCTGAAGGACAAGTTCACGGAAAAACTTCGTCGGTTCGGAAAGTGTTTGGACCCCTTGGCGAATTTCAACGCACACATACCCTTCGCTTTCAAACTCCGTAGCCAAGTGCGTTCCGTTGTATGGGTCATAACAAATTTCACGGATTTTCCACTTCTCATCAAATTCAAGGTCGTGGATGTGACTTTTGATGTAGTGGTAATCCGTGACGGAACCCTCCGTGATGGTACACCAGCCTTCTTTTGCCCAGTATTTATATGGCACTCGGTCGGAGTGCTCGTGTCTCGTTACTCCTTCGGATGGCATAAACCCGTGAGCACAGACAGCATACAGCGGATATATGGTTCCCGCCTTTGTTTCAACTGGCGTTTTGCCATCCAGTTTGAATACAAAGCCGTCTGCGGTAAGGTCAGTCCGTTTGGACAAGTCCAAGCCGACCCAACATTCGCGTTTGCGAACCAACTCCAAGAACTTACTGCGCGGAATGCCCAGCGCCTTCCATTTGTCCATGCAGCCAGACATGTATTTGTTTTCACTGTCTGCTTGCCAACGATTGCAGCGCTTAATCAGAAACTCTCGGATTTTGTCGGGGTCGCCCGACCCATAGGCGATGTCGTGTTCACGTTTGATCTGTTCATACAGTTCTTGCGAATATTCGTTTTTCACGTGCAAAACAGGATTTGCCTTCGGCCAAACGCTTTCGTCATGCGGGTCATCTTCTGGGTCAAGTTCACGGATCATTACGAAATAGCTCTCGTCCACGATTTCGCCGTCAAGGATTTTGCAGCAAATGTCGTATTCTTTTTTGCACGGGTTGTTTTCGGCGTCCTTTCCAGCCGTCGTGATGATCGCCATGAGCGATTGCCACCGTTTCCCGAACGATGACCAGCCTACGTCATGAATTTCACTCGTCAGATGTGCATGGTATTCATCGATGATGAACATGCAGGGCGCGCCGCCGTCTTTGTTTTTCGTGTCTTTTGACAAGGGCCGGAGATGCCCGCCGCGCGTGATATGTTCGATGTATGTCCTGCGGATTCTAAGGCGTTTCAGGATGTCTGGGCTTTTCTCCCCCATCGCTTTTGCGTCGCCCCAGACCCGTTTTGCCTGCTCCTTGTCCACTGCCGCACATTCGACTTCCGGCGATTCTTCATATCGCCGCAAATCAGGTCGTCCGGGAGGATAAACACAGTCACCGCACATCCCATAAAGCGCGATGCCAGACATTTCGGTTGACTTGACATTGCCCCGCGCACGCATGTTGAATGACTTTTTGAATCTCCGGCGGCCAGTGTCTTTATGGACCCATCCGAACAAGCATCCAAGATCGAACTTCTGAAACGGGAGCAATTCTATCAACTGCCCCGAGAACGGCCCCCGGACGTGCCGACAGCATTTCTCGAACCAGTCGAAAATGCGATCCGCGCGAGTCTCATCAAAAACAAAAGGGAACTCTTCGGTTCCCTGGCGCTGCAAGTCTTTTAGATGACGCTCGCACGCTTGCCACTCTCGCTTACACACGGGCTTTCGAAGTCCACTCACTACTTCGACCGCATAGCGGTGCGTGGGGTGAAGTTGCTCCAGATCAGTCGAAGAGATCTGCATTAGGATCAACTTCCTCGTCTGCTATTCTCTTCGCTAATCTCGCCCGTGCGTTTGCGTTAAGCCCGAGTTTGTCCGAATATTGGACGATCAGCCTTGCATAACTAAGCTGTGTCTTAACCCAAGGTGCTTCAACAAACGATCCGGCCGCATTCATGACGTAATAACCCTTTTCCCTAATCATTTGCGATAACTCTTTGTGTCGCGCAACAGCATCACAATACGCAGCCAGAACGTCCTCATCGACTTTATCTAATATGTCGAACTCTTTCATGTCCCGGAGCGTCTTTTTCCAAACGGCTTGCGCCGCTTCGTCAAGCCACCCCGGCATTTTGAGATTGACTTTTTTCTTTCTCGTTAACTTGGCGGCGGCGTTCTTCCTGGCCTCGACTTCCTTTTTGGTCCAATGTTTTCCGCCACCTTTTTTGCCAATCTGCATTTTGGTGAAATCAATGACCTGATTCACGCCGCTGCCCTCCTTTCCGAAAATTTATCGGGGACTTTTTTGCGCACGCGAGGGGGCGCGCGGTCAAGTTGAAACACCCCCCAGCTTTTTCGACCCCCCTACCCCTGACGCCTCCTCGCCCACGTCTCCTTATCCTCTGTCGCTCTCTTGATGTTGTGGCATCGATCGCACATCGGCTGATGGTTATCTGTGTCCCAGAACAACGGATCATCCGCACCCGTCACAGGTATTTTGTGGTCAACCACCGTAGCCGGTTCCAGTTTTCCGTCCTCGCGGCATCTCACGCAAAGTGGATGCTGCTTCAAAAACCACTCCCGATATTTCCGCCACCTGTGTCCATACCCGCGCTCTGCAGACGACCCGCGCCAGCGGTCATATTCTTGATGACGTTGTTTTCGATGTTCGTCACAATATCCTTTTTCAACAAGTCTCCGACAACCGGGATGGTTGCATGGTCGTTTAGGTCTTCGCATGGAATCACCTCAGTCCCGGACAACCGCCCCGCACCGGACCGGTCCCGGCGGAGGAGGTGGGCGCTGCACCCCACCCAGCGAGGCGGCGAACGAAATAAAGAAAGAGCCCCGCCATTCGGCGAGACTCAGGATAATCAAAAAGCGCCCCTAAAAAAGGGCGCAGAAAGGCTACGGTAAATTTGGCGACATACGGGCGACATAAAGGCGACGTAATGGCGACAAGCTGTCAAGAAATTTTCTCTTGCACCTTCCTTTTCGCCCGCTCGAGATACACACGAACAGATGCTCTCGATATTTTCATTCTATCAGCTATTTCATTCTGTGTCAACCCATGCGCCATATGCAAGAGCCAGCAGGTCAACTCTCGCTCCGTCATCACGGCCACGCAATCGATCAGGCGCCTCCGCTCATCCTCGGTCAATGGCTCCACCTGCGCCAACAATTCCCGTCGACGGTAGATATCCCTCCGCTCGGCTCCCTTCCGGCTACCCGGACGACGGCCGCGTCGCATCCAATCCAGTGCGTAACGCATGTCGGAAAGCATGCCGGTGACGGTGCGGGCCTCGTCGGCTTCGTCCGGGTTGTCCCGGTTGAGAGATCGGCGGTAGCTGTCCAAGTGGCGGATGCCGTCGCTGTACTGGACGATCAGTTCGGTGATATTCATCGCCTCACCGCTCCTTTCTTACGCTGGTTGAACTGATCCGGCGTCCGCAGCACATACTCACGCCCGGAGACCCGGATCACGGTCGGCACGCCGTTTTTGACTTTGAGGACTGTCACGACAGGCCGGTATCGGTGGCCCTTCGGTCGATCGTATTTCATCCCCGCTCAACCTCCTCGATCAACCTATCCAGATACCATCTAGCCTTTTTCAGATCTTCCACTCCGTTCTTTTGCCGATACCGACTGATATATTTCAAGACGTTTCCCGCTAAGTAGCCCTCGAAACCTTCCCGACTCAATTTCGCTTTCATGAAATCGATTGTCTCAATTCCGCCGGTTACATAGTGAGTCGGGTGATTGATTGGGTCATATGTCCGGTATACTTCCAGTTGTTCGCTCATTTCAATTCCTCCCTCACACGATTGATTCTCGCTTTCACAGCTTGCATCAACGCTTCCTGGCCTTTCTCCTTCCGCTCGATCGCCTCGACAGCTTCCTCATCCATTGTTCCATCGGCTACATACCGACGAATCAGGATCCGATTGGTCTGCCCTTGTCGATGTACCCGGGCATTCGCCTGCATGTACTCTTCCAGACTCCAGATCTGATCAAACCAAATTAAGGTCTGACAACTGGATTCTTGTAGGTTAAGTCCGTGACCAGCCGACTTGGGGTGCAAACAAAGCACCGGAATCTCGTCATTGTTCCATGCCCGAATGTCTTCTACCCCGTCTTTACCTTTCCGAAGAACCCTTGCTTGCGGGAACCTCTGAAGAATCCGGTCCAATGAATGCTGGTAGTAGTAAAACACCATCACTGGTTTACCATTAGCTGCCTCGATATCGTCCTCCAGTTGATCCAATTTCGCATCGTGAATATGTTTCACACCTCGTTCTTCGTCGTAGACAGCGCCGGAAGCCATTTGCAACAGCTTGTTGCTCAGCACTGCCGCTGTCTGGGCAACTACATCTGCGTCAGCGAATTCTAAAAGCAAGTCACGCTCCAATTTTTTGTACAACTCCCACGGACGACCGGAAATCCGAATTGGAACCGTCTGCTCGATCTTCTCCGGAAGCTCCAGCCAATCCTCCGCTTTCATGCTAACCACAATGTCGCTGATCGCCTCATAAATCCGCTGTTCCGCCTCTTTCTTCTCGTGCCACTTGTAGACGATATGGCCGTTACGCTCGCCCGGAACGAAATACCGATCCCGGTACCCCGTGATCGTCTTCCCCAGCCGCTCGCCCATATCCAGCAAGTAAATTTGTGGCCACAGGTCAACCAAACCATTAGGCGCCGGTGTGCCGGTCAGACCCACCACCCGCCGAATCATTGGCCGCACGCGGCGAAGAGCTCGAAACCGTTTGGACTGGTGATTTTTGAAACTGCTCAGCTCGTCAATGACGATCATATCGAACGGCCATTTGCTGCCGTACTCACTGACCAACCACTCGACGTTTTCCCGATTGATGATCCAGATGTCAGCATCAACTCCCAACGCCCGCCGGCGTTGCGTCGCACTTCCCAGCACCTTCGATATCCGGAGATGCCGCAGGTGGTCCCACTTTTCGATCTCCCGCGGCCAGGTATCATCTGCCACGCGAAGCGGCGCGATAACCAACACGCGGTCCACCTCGAAATAGTCATGCAGTAGCAGGTCAATGGCGGTCAGCGTAGCCACGGTCTTCCCCAAACCCATCTCCAGAAACAGCCCAATGTAGGGCGTGTCAATGATCCGCTGCGTGGCGTACTCCTGGTATTTGTGCGGTACATACTTCACCCACCGGCCACCTCCCGTATAAACCGGTCGATTCCTTCATGCGAATCTATCACGTAAACCTGATGCCCCAACTTCCGCAGCTCCCTCGCCCATTTCTCCTGTAACGGCTCGGGACGCTCCCCTGGCGCCTTCATCTCAACGAATACTGTCCGGCCACCAGGCAACAGGACAATCCGATCCGGCACTCCGCGGTTTCCGGGACTGGACCATTTCGGCGCCCGGCCGCCCAACCGTTCGACCTCACGAACCAATCGTTGTTCAAGTGCAGACTCTCGCATTTTTGCCTCCTTTTCCGGTTGCCTAGTTTACGCGCACGCGCGCGTACTCTTTAAATTGTCATTTAACCTACTTTTGCATCTGTGCAACATAGGGTTATTCATATACTTTTTATTTCTTTTAAAAAGTAAGGCAACTACGGCAACTAAATAGGATAAACCGTTATATTACAAGGTTTTTGCGGTTGCCGTAAAAGCCATTTTTACGGCAACCTTTTGGCAACAAAGGCAATGGTTCGCGGCAACCACGACAACCCATCCGGCAACCTGTTACGGCAACCGTTCAAACACTCTCTGAACGCCATAACCTGGCATTTTCGCCTTTCCTTTTCTTTCAACCCATCCCGGAATTCGTCGCATGATGTCCATGATCTCTTTCGCCTCCCACGGCCTCATATCACCTCGGCGCTTTCCGAAACACTCCACCCATATCTGGGCCGCACAGACGCGCTGCCGTTTTTGGCCCGTTGGCCGGTCCATTTCGTCGAGTTCTTCGGATTCCAGCCATTCCATGATGAGGCCCTCCCGCGGATCGCTCTCCGTGTGTGCCGCTTGTTGCCGCTCCGCCTCCGCGCGGGCTTCCGTGTCAAGTTCGAGGCCTTCGCCCGCCCTGAACCACGTTAAAACTTCCGCCCAGATTTGCCCGACCAGTTTGTCAGTCAAGTGCTCCCAGTGGTTTTTTTCCGCGTTTTCCGGGTCGATCTCTACCGGCCAAAAGCGTCGATTACCAGTCGTGTCTCGTAGGAAATCCCGGGTATTCGTCGTACCGAAAAAGACGCACTTCCGCGGGAACTCCGACACCTGCCGGTCGTAAGCCACACGATAGCGGTCCTCGGTCTTTGAGAGAAACGCCTTGACCTCCTCGACCTCGGACTTTTTCATGGCCGACAGCTCGCCAATCTCAAAGATCCATCCTGATTGGAGATGCTCGCCGGCCTCTTTGTTTTCGAATGTCCGCAAGGAATCCGAGAACCATTCCCGGCCCAGCTTCGCCAGCAAGCTGCTCTTCCCGGCCCCCTGTGGCCCGATCAGGACGAGCATCTGGTCAAACTTGCACCCGGGCCGGTACAGTCGCGTCACGGCCGCAAGCAGCATCTTCCGCGTCACCTGGCGCACGTAGTGCGTGTCCGAGGCGCCCAGGTACGTGATGAAGATCCGTTCCGCACGCGGCACGCCGTCCCAAGTGTGGCTTTCGATGTACTTTTTGATCGGGTGAAAGGCGTTTTTGTGGGCGACCTCCGTAAAGGCGTTTTGGATGAGCCGTGCGGACTGGATGCCGTACACCTTCGCGAACCAGTGCTGGAGCCGCTTATCGTCGGCGGCCAGCCATGGTTCGTATTCCCGATTCGGCCGTTCCCGATCCCGCCACGGCAGCGGCTTCCGGATGACCTCCGTATTCCCGAACGCGTCATACGCCAGCACGCCGCGCCAGGGGCCGTGCGTCAGGATCAGCTCCACGTTGCCGGCCGTTGGCAGCGGTAGACCGGTTTTTGGATGTACTTCGAGTTTTGATTCCCAGTCCGGGTCATCCTCTTCGTCCTCGTCGAATTCCTCCGCCATTTCGGAAAATTCGGCTTGGCGTTCGGCGACAATGAGCTTTTTCACTTCTGGCAGTTCGGCCGCCCAACGCTCCATGGCAAGGCAGCTTGGCTTTTTCGCGTCCGGCGTATGGTCTTTTACGTTCTCGTCCAAATGGCCGAACTTGTGCACCCGCACGAGGTCAAACAGGTTATACGTCCGGCCGTCAGCCACCGGGTCGCTGTCCTGGTGCGAATAGGCGAGTTCCTGATCCGGATACACCTGCAGTCCGTTTGCGCTGGTGCCGTGGACGTAGGTGTACCGGTGCGGCTGCGTCCCTGGGACGTACACGTCGGAAAGAAAAGTCTCGATCCCTTCCTCGATCGTGAACGCCCGACAGAACAGGCCGATAATGCCGCGCTTCGTTCGCGGATCCTCCGCTTTGTTCGTGGCTGTTTTGTGCGCCCTCTTCTCCTCTGGATGCCGCGGCCAGCTCATAACGTCTGTCCAGTCGTCGTATTCCGCCAGCACCGCGTCGACGTCGATCGGATCACCCTCATAGACTTCTAAAACCGGATCGGCGTCTTTGGAACAACTCGGCAAATACATAAGTCGGTTGGCCTGGAACGTCGTTTTGTCGAAGTAGGTCATACCGATCTGATCGGCGATCTTGCGGCTGACAGCGGCATACTCGTCCAGGCTCATCCTGCGGTTTGCCGGAGCGACGAGCCGGTACCGCGGTTTATCCGGTCGGTGACTGTGCGAAGAATAGACAACGTAAGCGCGCCCGCCCAGGACAAGCTCGGCGGTGAACAGGAAATCGTCATCCGCATGATCGGCGTCGAGCGTGATCAGACTGCGAGATTCGACATTTTCGATCTTCCGCCGGCCACCGCGGATGAACCCGCCCACGAAGGCGGGCCCATCCTTGACCCGGAATTTGGCCGCGACGCTCATCCGGTCGTACTGTGCCATTGTTTCGTTCGTCCGGCGGACCTTCCGCAGCCGTTCGACAAATTCGTCCCAGGTGAGGTATTCGACTTTCCAGTTCGTGTCGGCTCGGTGTTTGCCAAAACTAATGTCCAGTTCCATGGGATTCACCTCACCCCAGCAGTTCGTCGAATGCTTCCTGAACAGCCATTCGCAGATTGTTCACGGCCACCCGGTAGTAACTCTCCTTGAGCTCGATCCCGACAAACCGGCGGCCCATTTTGATCGCCTGATACCCTTCCGACCCGATTCCGGCAAACGGGCTGAATACGATGTCCCCTGGGTTGCTCCACAGCTCCACGCCCCGGGCGATGACGTCAAGCTGCAGCGGGCAGATGTGCTTTTCGTCCTTCTCATCCCGAGCGGACTTGTACTGCAACGTATTCGTTTCCCGGATGTCCATCCAGACCGGACTTGCGTATTTCTGCCAGATGAACACGCTCCGCCACATTTCGAACGGCCACGGCTCCCGGCCTTCCGCCCGGACTTTTTCGGCGTGTCTCTCGTAGGCTTCTCGACTGACGTCCAGCCCTTCGCCAATGAATTCCTCCAGCATGCCGGCGATCGGCTCCGGATTGATGCCGGGTTTCCGCATCGTCACGAGGTAATCCGGAATGCCTTGTCGGCTCATCGCGCTGTCTTTGACGAGTTGCTTGTGCAACAGTCCGAGCGCCTTGGTTCGTTGCTGGGCGACTACAGGGTCTTTCCAGATGCAGACCTCGGAGTGGTAAATGAACCCTTCCGCCTCGAACGCGCGGATCAAGTCGCCGCGGAAATCCCGGATGCCGATGTATCCATGATGGGCTTTCGACGTCGGCAGGTTCATGCAGTGAAAGCTCACGAGCCGCCCGGGGATCATAACTCGGTATAATTCCCGGATGAGGAAGCGGAAGTGCTCGAAAAACTCCTCATCGCTTCGGCAATTCCCCATGTCCCGGTCGCTGTTTGAATAGGTGTACAGCGAAGCAAATGGTGGCGAAAAGATGGAATAGTGAATACTATTGTCCGGCAGACCGCGTGTGATCTCCACGCAGTCACCGTTGTATATGGCAAAGTCAGACTCGATGACTTGATCAATCGCTTTAACCTGTTGCTGCAAACGTCTCACTCCTTAACCACGACGGGATGATGATCGTACGTGTTGGCTCATATTCGGTTACGTCTCGTTCTGTGGAACGGATTGCTTCCGACGTGATATCCTTGGTGTACTTGACCATTTCCTCAACCATCCGGCGGAAGTCGGCTTCTTTTCGCTTGATATTCTCAGCCGTGGCGCCCTCTCGGCTGGATGTGATCATATACACGTTGACCGGCCGCGTCTGTCCGAACCGGTAACACCGCCGGATCGCCTGAAAGACCTGCTCGAAGCTGTCCGAGAGCCCGACAAACGCCATATCGGCGCAATGTTGCCAGTTCATCCCGAATCCGGCGATTGAGGGTTTTGTGACCAGCACGCGGATTTTGCCGGCGGCGAAGTCGAGCATTGCCTGTTCTTTGAACGCCGGCTTGTCGCTCCCCTTCACCTCGACAGCGCCCGGGATGGCCGCCGCCAGCATCTCCGATTCGACGTTCAGGTCGCACCAGACGAGGAACGGCCGATCCGTCGCGTTGACGATCTCTGCGCAAGCCGCCACCCGTTCGGCAACAGTCTCCCGGCGCGCCCGCTGCCGCTGCGACAGCGTCTTGGCAGGCTCTCCGCCTACGTCGATCACGACGTCCTGCACGTTCAACGGCGGCAGGATATATCCGTCATCCGGGTATCCGAGATCGGACGGTTTTTCGAGCATGACACCCCAAGAGGCCACCCACTTCCAGAACGCATCTTCCGCATGGCCTTTCAGGCGCCATTTCTGCGTTTCGCCGCCGTCGTGAACGAAGAACATGGAGAGCATTTCCGTCCGGCTCATGACGCCCAGGAATTCCGCATGGTTGCCGAGCTCCATGAAGTCGTTCGGTGCCGGCGTCGCCGTGCAGGCGAGCCGATATGGTGTGGAGGCGAACATCTCAATCAGCTGGGTTCGGATCTTACCCGTAAATGATTTGAGGATTGAGCTTTCGTCCAGCACGACGCCTTCGAAGAAAACCGGTTCGAAGTTGTGCAACATTTCGTAGTTCGTGATGTTGAGCCCAGGCCGGACGTCGTCCTGACTCCGACATATCGTGATTTCGTACCCCAGCTCTGCGGCCTCACGTACTGTTTGCGCAGCGACCGCCAGCGGGGCGAGCATAAGCACGTCACCACCGGTCAGGCGGTGAATGTGCATGGCCCATTCCGTTTGCATTCTCGTTTTGCCGAGTCCTGTACCGGCGAATATCGCCGCCCGGCCCCGCCTGAGCGCCCAGCGAACGATATCGCGCTGGAAGTCGAACAAGCTGGGATGGAGTGCATCCCGGTCGACGTGGAGGCCGACCGGTGGCATCGTGGCACGTTTGCTTTGGATGAAGGATTCGTATGAGTTCAAAATAAGCGCCCTCCTTTCAGAAGAAATTCATGAATCACGCGAATACCGTACAAAATAGGCAGCGCCTGAAGCGGCGGCGCAGTACCTTTTGCGCGAACGGCTCTTTCTCGCAAAAAGCGACCGTCTCAATGCCGGCCCACTCCGCCGCCAAGCTGATCCCGCCGATGCCGGCGAAAAGATCGATCTGCCTCATTTAATCAATCCTTCTGATAGAATTCACATTCAAAGCCTGCCGCCGCAAGCGGCAGACCCGGCGCCCAGTTGATCGGCTGACT
>Ga0310833_100373_pt1 | contig 37201 bp, 32 predicted proteins | sample SM_ome_FD_201312 | JGI IMG/M metagenome (GOLD analysis project Ga0310833, IMG submission 201312) | Sorghum-adapted microbial communities enriched on stacked mutant (SM) sorghum from Joint BioEnergy Institute, Emeryville, California... ...
GACCGGATAGGTGAGCATTTCATCATATCCCGGCGGAAGGTAGACTCTCAGCATCCGCTCTTCCTGCAGGACCGCCGAGTAAAGAAGCTCCCTTACGATCGTGCGCTTTAAGTATTTTTGTTCGTCCATACATGATCCCCCGATCTTTACGACATATTAGCTTTAAAAAAACATGGATTATTTTCAAACTGTATTATATAATTAAGGTACCTGTTATAATCCTATTTTAATAAAAAACACAGAAAAATAAACGAATTAATCATCGAAACAGTTTATAACAGGTCAACGAAATTACTATAACAGTTTACGGATAGGAAAAATAAGCTCAGAGGTGATCAAATTGGCTAACGCAGCAGTAGGCAAGGATTACAGCGTCAAGTTGCAGCCGGTCGAGATGCTGAAGGTCTTGTCTCCAGAAGGCAAAATTATCAATGAGGACATGGTTCCCGATCTTACAGACGATCAACTGCGTGAGATCATGCGCCGCATGGTGTTCACCCGCGCCTGGGACAAACGTGCGGTCAGCTTGCAGCGTCAGGGACGTCTTGGTTTCTATGCGCCGGTATCCGGTCAGGAAGCATCCATGATCGCATCGGAATTCGCCACGCAGAAGGAAGATTTCATCTGCCCTGGTTATCGTGACATGCCGCAGCTCGTATGGCACGGCTATCCGATGTATCAAGCTTTCCTGTATTCCCGCGGCCATCAGCATGGCGGAGAGATTCCGGAAGGCGTCAACGTGCTTCTGCCGCAGATTATCATCGGCGCGCAGATCGTGCAAGCAGCCGGTGTGGCCATGGGCTTCAAGCTCAAGAAGCAGAAGAACGTGGTTGTTGCCTATACCGGTGACGGCGGTTCCTCGCAAGGCGACTTCTACGAAGGCCTGAACTTCGCCGGAGCCTTTAACCTGCCGGTGGTCTTTATCGTGCAAAACAACCAGTACGCGATCTCCACACCGCGCTCCAAGCAAACCGCTGCGGAGACGATCGCCCAGAAAGCCATCGCCGCCGGCATCCGCGGCATCCAGGTAGACGGCATGGACGCGCTCGCTGTTTACAAGGCTACGCATGACGCTGTTGAGCGCGCGCGCAACGGTGAAGGCCCGACGCTCATCGAGACGGTGACCTACCGCTTCGGTCCTCACTCCATGTCCGGCGACGATCCGAGCAAGTACCGCACGAAGGACGAACAAGGCGAATGGGAAAACATCGACCCGCTCATTCGCATGCGCAAATATCTGGAGTCGAAGGGGCTCTGGTCCGAAGAGGAAGAAAATCAGGTTATGGAAGAAGCAAAGGCTACGGTAAACGAACAGATCAAGAAGGCGGAGCAAACGCCGAAGATGACGATCGAAGGTCTGATCGACAGCATGTTTGAAGTGACTCCGCCAGATCTGGAAGAACAGAAAGCACTTTACGCAGCAGCTAAGGGGGATAAGTAATCATGGCACAAATGACGATGATCCAGGCGATCACCGATGCGCTGCGCACCGAACTGCGCCGCGACCCGACCGTGCTTGTATTCGGTGAAGACGTAGGACATGTCGGCGGCGTATTCCGTGCGACGGAAGGATTGCAGAAGGAATTTGGCGAGGAGCGCGTGTTCGACACGCCGCTTGCAGAATCCGGCATCGGAGGTCTGGCGGTTGGTCTGGGCGTGCAAGGCTTCCGTCCGGTAGCTGAGATCCAGTTCATCGGATTTATCTTTGAAGTTATGGACTCCATCGTCGCTCAGGCGGCGCGCATGCGTTACCGTTCGGGCGGACGTTACAACAGTCCGATCGTTTTCCGCACCCCTTACGGTGCAGGCGTCAAATCTCCGGAATTGCACTCCGACCCGCTCGAAGGGCTGCTCGCGCAAACTCCGGGCATCAAGGTCGTGGTGCCGTCCAATCCTTACGATGCGAAGGGGCTGCTGATCTCGGCGATCCGCGACAACGACCCGGTATTCTTCGTGGAGCATCTGAAGCTGTACCGCTCGATCAAGGGCGAAGTGCCTGAGGGCGAATACACCATCCCGCTCGGCAAGGCGAATGTCGTCAAGGAAGGCAAGGACGTGACGATCATCACTTATGGCGCCATGGTGCATACGTCGCTTGAAGCTGCCAAGCTGATCGAGCAGGAACGCGGCGTCAGCGTCGAAGTCATCGACCTGCGCACGATCAAGCCACTCGATATGGAGACCGTGATCGCATCCGTGCAGAAGACGAACCGCGCGATCGTCGTGCAGGAGGCACAACGTTCGGCAGGTGTAGCGGCGGAAGTGATTGCGCAAATTAATGAAAAGGCGATCCTGCACCTTGAGGCTCCAGTTCTGCGCTGTGCGCCTCCGGACACGGTCATCGCATTCCCTCAGATCGAGGATGAATGGGTGCCGAACGCAGCCAGAATCGTTCATACGCTCAAGCAAGTTCTGGACTTCTGAGCCAGACTTTAGAATCGAGGAGGTAGTATAAGTGGCAACTTTCGAATATCGGTTTCCCGAGCTCGGCGAAGGTTTGCATGAAGGGGAAATCGTATCCTGGCATATAAAACCGGGCGATACGGTGCAAGAAGACGACATCATCATGGAAGTGCAGAACGACAAGGCCGTCGTCGAAGTGCCTTCTCCGGTAACCGGCAAAGTCGTGGACATCAAGGTCAAGGAAGGAACGGTTGCGACGGTCGGCCAGGTCGTCGCGATCTTCGATGTGGCCGGCGAAGTTCCGGCTCAGGCGGATCATGGGGCTGCGGCGGCTCCAGCGGCGCCTAAATCATCGCCGGCACCAGCAGCCGCGGCTGCAGGATCGGCAACCTTCGAATATCGTTTCCCTGAACTTGGCGAAGGCCTGCATGAAGGGGAGATCGTATCGTGGCACATCAAACCGGGTGATCTTGTACAGGAAGACGACATCATCATGGAAGTGCAGAACGACAAGGCGGTCGTCGAAGTGCCATCCCCGGTAACCGGCAAGGTGCTGGAGATCAGGGTCAAGGAAGGCACCGTTGCGACCGTTGGCGACGTTGTGGCCGTCTTCGCGGTGGAAGGCGAAGCGCCTGTCCAGGCTGGCCATGGGGCAGCTGCGGCTCCTGCGGCAGCACCGGCGGCTGCACTTTCGGCAGCACCGGCAGCAGCATCGCCAGCAGCGGCACCGGCAGCGGCGATCGCAGACAATTCCAACATCCTCGCAACGCCGGCCGTTCGCAAGTATGCGCGTGAGAAGAACGTGCTGCTGGCGAATGTGAAGGGCACCGGCAAGAACGGCCGGATCACCAGGGAAGACGTGGACGCTTACCTGGCTGGCGGCTCCAAGGCCCAAGCGGCATCGGCAGCACCGGCAGCTGGTGCAGGAGCAGACAAGGCGGCAGCTCCTGTGTTCGCCCCGGCAAGACCGGGCGAGCGCGTCGAAGAGCGCGTGCCGCTCAAGGGCATCCGCAAGGTGATCGCCGGCGCGATGGTGAAGTCGGTCTATACGGCTCCACACGTGACGATCATGGACGAAGTGGACGTATCGGCGCTCGTCGAGCTTCGTTCCAAGGCGAAGCCGATCGGCGAGAAGAAGGGCATCAAGATCACCTATCTGCCGTTCATCGTCAAGGCGCTGGTGGCAGCGGTCAAGCAATACCCTGCGCTTAATGCCTCGATCGACGATGAGAAGGGCGAGATCGTCTACAAACGCTATTACAATATCGGGATCGCCACCGATACGGATAACGGCCTGATCGTGCCTGTGATCGAAGACGCCGATCTGAAATCGATCTGGCAGATCGCGGCCGAGATCAACGACAAGGCCAAACGCGGCCGTGAAGGCAAGCTCGCGCCGAATGAGATGAGAGGCAGCAGCATCTCGATCTCCAACATCGGTTCGGCTGGCGGCATGTTCTTCACGCCGGTTATCAACTGGCCGGAGGTCGCGATCCTTGGCGTAGGTCGCATCAGCGACAAGCCGGTCGTCAAGAATGGCCAGGTGGTGCCGGGCAAGGTGCTCGCCCTGTCGCTCAGCTTCGACCATCGTCTGATCGATGGTGCAACCGCGCAGAACGCCATGAACTTAATCAAACAGTTGCTGGAAGAACCAGGGCTGTTAGCATTGGAGGGTTAACCGATGGTCGTAGGCGATTTTGTCAACGAGGTAGACGTGCTGGTCGTAGGCGCCGGTCCTGGCGGTTACGTGGCAGCGATTCGCGCAGCGCAACTGGGCAAATCCGTCGTTTGTGTAGACAAGGACAATGTCGGCGGCGTGTGCCTGAATCGCGGCTGTATCCCGTCCAAGGCGCTGATCTCTGCGGCGCATCACTATGAAGTGGCGAAGAGAAGCGAAGCGATGGGCATCCTCGCGGAGAATGTGAAGCTGGATTTTGCCAAGGTACAGGAATTCAAGAACAACATCGTCAGCAAGCAAACCGGCGGCATCAATTCCCTGTTCAAGGCCAACAAGGTTCAATTTATCAGCGGTGAGGCATTCTTCGTCAGCGAGAATGTGGTCAGTGTCTCCAACGAAGAAGAAGGCCACCGTTACAAATTCAACCATTGCATCATCGCAACCGGCTCCCGTCCGATCGAGCTGAAGGCATTCCCTTACGGCGGACGCATCCTGTCCTCGACTGAAGCGTTGAACCTGACTGAGGTGCCAAAGCGACTCGTGGTGATCGGCGGCGGCTACATCGGCATCGAGCTCGGACAGACATTCGCCAAGTTCGGTTCCAAGGTTACGGTGCTGGAAGGCTCCTCTTCCATCCTGCCGGGCTTCGATCCGGACCTGTCCCGCCTCGTGGCGCGCAACCTGAACAAGCTGGGCGTCGAAGTGGTCACCGAGGCGCTCGCCGGCAAGGCGGATCAGACCGACAGCGAGGTGACCGTCACCTACACGGCAGGCGGCGCAGAGAAGCAGGTAACAGCCGATTATGTACTCGTTACCGTTGGCCGCCGTCCGAATACGGACAACATCGGTCTGGACACGATCGGCATCAAGATGACCGACCGCGGTCTGATCGAGGTCGACAAGCAATGCCGCACGAACATCCCGAACATCTATGCGATCGGCGACATCGTGGCTGGTCCGGCTCTGGCGCACAAGGCTTCTTACGAAGGCAAGGTTGCGGCGGAAGCGATCGCCGGAGAGCCCAGCCAGGTCGATTACAAGTGCGTGCCGGCCGTGTGCTTCTCCGATCCGGAGATCGCCAGCGTGGGCCTCAGCGAGACCCAGGCGAAGGCGGAAGGACGCAAGGTCAAGGTCGGCAAGTACATGTACGGCGGGAACGGCCGGGCGCAGACGATGGGGGCTTCGGAAGGCTTCGTGAAGATCGTGGCGGATCCGGAGACGGACATCATCCTGGGCGCACACATCGTGGGTGCGGAATCGTCGAACCTGATCGCGGAGATGGCGCTGGCGATCGAGATGGGAGCTACGCTGGAGGATGTAGCGCTCACGATCCATGCGCATCCGACGCTTGGCGAGATGACGATGGAAGCAGCCGAAGTGGCTCTGGGGCGTCCGATTCATGTGGCCAAGCTGTAAGACGCTGTCCTGTCAGCGTTCATATAGAAGAAGGGGCAAAGGTGCTTGGTGCTTTTGCTCCTTTTTTTCGCCATTTGATCATAAAAGATTGGCGAACCATAGTCATTTAGGAGATAATAGGATGGGCCACGGCTGAAACGCATGGGCCGAAGTAACGTATTACTTTGCAAACGGTTCAGAAGCATCGTGAGCCGGACAGACAAAGAGAGAGGAGTAAAGTGCTCATGGAAATGGAATCCAGACCTAAACCGCAGACGCCACAGATGTCGCCCCAGGCGATCCGATACGTCGTCTTTGGCGCGATCGTGCTGCTGCTTCTGCTATGGGCAACGACCATGTTCTATACCGTGGAGGAGCATGAGAAAGCAGCCATACTGACCTTCGGCAAGTACACCAAGACGGTGGAAGAAGCCGGACTGCACTTCAAGCTGCCATACCCGATCGAGGAGGCCGTGCTGGTGCCTGCGAAGATCGTGCAGCGGATGGAGATCGGCTACCGGGAAAACAATGGTCAGATGACGGTAATTGAAGACGAAGCCTATATGATCACCGGGGACGAAAATATCGTGTCCGCGGATGCGGTTGTCGTATGGCAGATCGCAGACGTGGAGAAGTACCTGTTCAACGTCTCCCATCCGGAGCAATTCCTCCGCAATACCGCGGTTGGCGCGATCCGTTCCGTCATGGGAGCGAACATGCTGGACTTCGCCATCACGGAGGGCAAGAGCGTCATCCAGGCGCAGGCCAAGGAACTGCTGATCGAAACCTTAAGCAAGTATGACACGGGCATCTTCGTCGTCGATCTGCTGTTCCAGGACATCGAACCGCCGCCAGGGGAAGTGGCCGCTGCCTTTGCGGAAGTGACGAACGCCCGCGAGGAGAAAAACACGAAGATCAATGAGGCGAACCAGTACCGCAACGAACGCCTGCCTACCGCGCGCGGTGAAGCGCAAGCGTTGATCGAGAAGGCTGAGGCGCAGAAGCAATCGCGTATCCTGAACGCACAGGGCGATGTGGCGCAGTTCAATGCCCTGTATGAGGAGTATGTGAACAATCCGGCCGTCACCCGTGCCCGTCTCATCCTGGAGACGCTGGAGACGATCCTGCCGAATGCCCAGATCTTCATCACCGACTCCTCGGGTGACACGGTCAGCTACTTGCCGCTCAATGAGCTGATGAGAAATGCGACATCTTCGTCGACAGGAGGCAGCCGCTAATGAAGAAAGGACTAATCACGATCGCCATCGTCGCCTTGCTGGCCGTCATGATCGGCGGAGGAACCTTCTATATCGTGAAGGAAGACGAATATCGGGCGGTCATGCAATTCGGTGAAGCGAAGAAGATCGTCTCCCAGGCAGGCCTGCATGTGAAGATTCCGTTCATCCAGACGACCAAGTCCATCCCGAAATATCAGATGGTGTATGACAGCTCGCCAAGCGAGATCCTGACGAAGGACCAGAAGCCGATTCGCGTCGACAACTACACCGTATGGCGCATCTCGGATCCGAACCAGTTCCTGCGCAACGTCAGAGAGGTCAGCGTCGCCACCGAGCGCATCGAGAATGCCGTGTACAGCACGGTGCGCCGCAAGCTGTCGCAGATCGAGTTCGGCCAGATCATCAGTGAGAACACGTCGCGCGGTGACCTGAATGCGGAGATCACGGCTGAAGTCGCAAGCACGCTCCGTCCGCTCGGCATCGAGATCGTCGACGTGCACATCAAGCGCACGGACCTGCCGGAAGTCAACAAGCAGAGCGTCTACAACCGGATGATCTCGGACCGCAAGGCGATGGCTCAGCGCTACTTGTCCGAAGGCGAGGAAGAGAAGCTGAAGATCACGTCCAATGCGGATCGTGAAGCGATCGAGCTGATCGCCAAGGCGGAAGCCGACGCGAAGAAGATCATCGCGGAAGGCGAGCAGGAAGCGGCCCGGATCTACAACGAGGCCTATGGCAAGGATCCGGAATTCTATAACCTGTACCGCACGCTGCAGAGCTACGTGAAGACCTTCGAAGGCAAACCGGTCATCATGTTGCCGATCGATTCACCGTATACGAAGATTCTGCTGGGCGAATGATCGCCCATGAACAGGAAGGCCATCCCTGAGATCAGGGATGGCCTTTCAGCATCTCTATGGGGTTTATGAATTGGTCAGATAATCTTCATTCAGCGTCTGCTCCAGGAAGTTGCGGACGATCGACACTTCGACCCGCCGGTTGGCGGCCCGACCTTCCACCGTATCGTTGGAGGCGATCGGCCGGTATTCGCCGTAGCCGACCGAGCTGACGCGCTCCGGCGAGATGTCCGACTCGAGCAGGATCTTCATGAAGTTGACAGCGCGCATCGCGCTGAGCTCCCAGTTGGACGGGAAGCGGGCGGTGTTGATCGGCACGTTGTCGGTGTGACCCGACACCATGATCTCGTATTCCGGATACCGGGCGAGCATCTCGCCGATCGAACGCGCGAGCTTCTCTGCTTCCGGCTTCAGGTCGGCGCTGGCCGAATCGAACAGCGCAGTGTCGCGGAAGGTGATCAGAAGCTGTCGGCTGTTCAGCGTCGTTTCCAGCTGGCTCGACAGGCCATTATCCTGAATGTAGGAGTCCAGCTTGTCCTTGAGTTCAGTCAGCTGCCTCGTCTCTTGCTCGATCATCTTGGCGAGGTACGATTTCACGTCGTTCTCATCCACATCCTTGGCTCGATCCTTGATGTTGGAGTCCTTCAGCTTCATGTTGCTGATGTCTTCAGGCAATTCAATGTACGATGAGCCATTGAAGAAGCCGAGGCCATTGTTAAACGCGATATTAAAGGAGCGACTGATCGTCTGCAGCTTGCCTTCATCGATGATGCTGGATGCGAACAGCACGATGAACAGGGCGAGGAGCAGCGTCAGCAGGTCGGAGTAAGGGACGAGCCATGTTTCATCAAAGTGCTCGTCCGCGTGATGTTTATTCTTCTTCTTGCGCATTGGCGTCCTCCTCTTCCTCTTGGCGTCGTTCAGCAGGAGTCAGGAATACGGAGAGCTTCTGCTGGATGGCGAGAGTCGATACGCCGGATTGGATCGAGAGCAGGCCCTCAACGATCATCATCTTGAGCTCGACTTCCTTCTTCGAGATCTGTTTCAGCTTCGTCGCGATCGGGTGCCAGAGAACGTAGCCGGAGAATATCCCGTAGAGCGTCGCGATAAATGCGGCAGCAATCGAGGTGCCGAGCGATCCCACATCATCGAATTGGCCGAGCGCCGCGACCAGGCCGACAACCGCACCGAGCACGCCCAGCGTAGGAGCGGTGGAACCTGCCGAAGTGAAGATGGCGGCGTTGTTGCGATGTCTCTCTTCCATGACCGAGATGTCTTCGAGCAACACATCGCGCACGAAATCATGGTCATTGCCGTCGATGATCATGCGCATGCCGTTCTTGAGGAATTCGTCGTCGATCTCCTCGACCTGGTTCTCCAGTGCCAGCAAGCCTTCGCGTCTGGTGATCGTCGCCCATTCGGTAAACAGTTCAATGACCTGCTTCTTGGACATCAGCTTCGGCTCAACGAAGATGATCTTGAGCAGGACCGGAATCTTCTTCAACTCACTGAATGGATAAGAGATGAGCAGCACGGAGATGGTACCGCCGAAGATGATGAGCAGCGCCGGCACATTGGCCAGAGCGGACAGCGGTGCTCCCTTCAGCACCATGCCAACGCCGACGGAAATAACTGCGAATATAAGTCCGTATAGAGTAGAATTCTTCATCGTGTACACTCCTCCAAGAATATGCTGATGGTCGTCCGGATCACCGGGATGCACGGCTGTGTCCATCAACCAGGGGCAGCCCGCGATTCGCCTGGGTTCAGCCTGAATTCGTATAGGTTCAACATCACCACCGTGAATCCTGCACGGATTCGACAGGACCACTCTGGTCTTATCGAACTTATCACGTTCTTCATTCAAGACATATGAAATACCAAGCTGCCCCTCGCGTCCTGAGCGACCTGGTTCCAGCCAAGTATTTCTCTATTAATATATCGGCTGTTTGGTCGGGAAACTTGACGGTTAATTTCGAATAATTGAAGAAGGGTTGTGGGGTTGCCATGTGAAGGCCGGTCCGTCTGCGGATGTGTTGGCGGATGGAAATGGGGAGAAGCGCCGCTTGCGGATGGCGAGCGACACTTCGTCATGGGATGCTCCTGGCGTGCCAGGATGTGCCGCGGCTAACGGCTGGTCCATCTGCTGCTCCTGAGCCAGAGATCATGCTGAGAGGCGATCTCCCAGATCTTCAGGGCGACTCTGAGGAGAGGGGTCGCCTGATAGATGATCAGGGCGACAAGCCCCGCCCAGAACAGGGAAGCTGCGGCAAGGATGCTCTGGAGGAAGAGGGCGATCAGCAGGATGCAAGCGGTGAGGCCGAGCGAGGGCAGCAGCTTCCTGAGCCAGATGAGCAAGGCGGCTCCCCACCGTTCGCCGGACGCAACAGCGAATTGTATATACATGAAGCCGAGGCGAGCAAGCGCAAGGTAGAGCAGGTAGCCGATCCATGGGAGCAGGCTGCCCGGCTGCAGCAGGCTGACCAGGTCTCCGTTGCGCAAGGCGCGAGCGACGGGCGGAACCAGCCAGTACAGCGGAGCCAGCGCCGCCAGGGTCTGCAGGGCATAGAGCGAGAGGAATCTTCCCCACATGCGCCTGATGCCGTCGATGAACACGCGCCACTGGTCGCCGGTGGAATGGTGGATGGTCTGGAATACTCCCGCGTTGATCAGCGGCGTCAGCAACATCCGGACGAGCAGCATCGCCAGCAGGGTCAGCACATACGCATCCGCCATATCGGTCTTCAGCAGGCGGATCTCGCTCTCGATCCAGAAGAGCGAGGACCAGTTCGGGATATCTTCCCCGGGGTATCGATACAGGATCGGCCCTACCACAGAATGTACATATCGATACAGGATGAAGCTCCAGATGATCTCATACAGGAACAGCAGGACGATGATCAGCGATCTGCGGCCAACCGCGAACAGTCCGGCCTTAAGCGATTCGAGCAATGGTCTCTCCCCTTTCTACCAGGCAAATATGCTGAACAGCAGCTCGACCAGCTTCGATGTGCCATACGACCATCGCACTTCGTCGCTCGCGGCGATCTCGGCTCTCATGAAGTTGTTGTAATGGCGATTCTCCAGGATCTGACGGAACTCCGGATCGACGAGCACCCATTCCGCCGGCTGCTCGGTGTAGAGGACGAGCTCCTTCTGCTTCTCCGCGCCATTCCACTTTTCCATGTGGATCGAGCCATCGGCGAGCTTGATCGCGACTTCGACCGGGCGGTGTACGCCTCCCAGCCGTTCCAGGTAGACGCGCGTCTCGTAGACGGTCGTGCCATGCTGTTCCGTTTGCCGGGATTTCACGCCGGTTACGGCATAATCGATCATCATATCTCCGTAGACGAATTGCTTGAAATAGCTGTCCCAGTTGCGATGGGTGACATCCTGCAGCACCTTCTGGAAGTCCTGCGTCGTCGGATGACGGAACTTCCAGCGCTGGAAGTAGGTCCTGAGCACCTGCTTCATCTTCTTCGTGCCGATCGTCTGCTCGATGTCTTGCAGCACCAGGCTGGCTCTGGTGTACACATTCTCCGCATACACCTCGTGATTGTCGTAATCCCAGGCATTCAGCTTGAGCGGTTCGGGGTCTGTGATGTAGCTGGACAGGATGGGCAAGCTGCGCGTCAGGCCGTACTGGCTCTCCATCACCTTGTCTTCGACGTAAGTGGTGAAGCCCTCATCCAGCCAGGCCTCCTCGAATTCGTTGCTCGCGACGATCCCGTACCAGAACTGATGCCCGATCTCATGCACGACCACGCGTTCCAGCTCGCGGCTCGGCTGGGCTTCGCTGGCTTCCCATGCCGTGATCAGCGTCGGATATTCCATCCCTCCCGCACCGCCTGCGCCTGAAGGCGGCACCACGATGGACAGCGTCGAGTACGGGTAAGCGCCGTACCATTCGCTGAAGCTGGAGAGCGCGCGCTTGGCAGCGGTGAAGTATCGCTTCTCCAGATGAGCCTGATGCGGGTCGAGGTACAGCTTGATCTTCACGCCGGGCAGATGCGGGGTGGAGAAGGCTTCTTCGGCATAGATGAAATCCGGCGACGCTGCCCAGGCGAAATCGTGCACGTCCTCCGCATAGAAATGATACAGCCGCCTCACGCCGTCATCCTTATGAGGAGCAACGGGGAATCCGGTCGCGGCCACGATGTGAGAGGAAGGAACATCGATCTTGATGTTGTAGGTGCCGAAGTCGGCGTAGAATTCGGAGTTGCCGTGGTATTGGTGGAGGTTCCAGCCCTCCTGCGCCGCGCCGCGCCGTCCTTTCGGCTCGTATACGGCCAGCTTCGGAAACCACTGGCCAGCCATGACGAAGTCGCCTGCATAGCCCATCCGGGCGTATATATAAGGAAGCTGCACCTGAAACGACATGTTCAGGGTGACGGATTGGCCCGGCTCGACCGGCTCGGGCAGTTTGATGACCATCAGCGTCTGGTCGGCCGGATTGTCGTCATCCGGCTGCACGTAACGCATCGTGTCGAGCAGATCGGCGCCATCGCTGCGGGTGATGGAGAGAATCTCCATATACCCTATGCTGTCTGGTGTGCGTTCATCGTCGCGTAGCTTGCCTCCCGATTCCCGGTTGAAGGTGGTCCTGTCATCGCGGAAGGCGTTCGGATAGAGGTGGAAGTACAGCTCCTGTACCGGCAGCTTGCCGGGGTGGCGCCAGGTGACGGTCTGTTCGCCGTGCAACATATGGCGCTCCGCATCCAGGCGGACGGAGATGTGGTAGTCCACGATGCGATTGCTGAGCGGCTCGATCTTCGGTACGGGGGTCTCCGGCAGTGTTCCTGGCGTGCCGGGCTTGTTCGATGGAGCAGAGCCGGAGCTGCTCTCGGGCCTTGCCTGCAGCGAGACCGTTGCTGGTGCATCCAAACCGTTATCGGCGAAGACGATATAGATGAAGAAACATGCGGCCAGTATTGCGGGTATGGCGCCGTACAGCCGGCGATGATCACGAGACTTCATGGCAAGCTTCCCTCCGTTGACAAGCATCTACAGCATGTATATGAAGGGACTTGGCCAAATATTTCTCTGAGCTGGGGTGTGCGACGAAAATAGCGGAAGTCGAATGGACTCTGTGTCGCGGGGAAGCTGCTCCTGCGCAAACTGGCGGAAGGTCAATTTCCTCTGTTGAATAAGGTGAGATTTGTACGAAAGAACGTACCATCTGTTGAATGATGGCCATTCCGAATACCGTTATATGACGAAAATCGTGCTTCTCCCCCCTATCACGACGTTTAGATTGTCGCTAGTTCAACAAATGGGGGGCATCATCAAGCAGTTGAAAAGCGCCAACTTGTGTTATAATTCATAGGGAAAGCTGGTGTCCGACCTGGACACGGACAGGATCGAACCGATCACAGACAAGGCGCATCAGCACCGCGCCAACCAGGATGAGGTGAATGCACAGTGGAAATGGAGACGGGCAAGAAGAAAATCTCATTAAATATCGTGAGCAACAAGACCAATCACAAGGGCTTCGGGGCAGGCTCGATCGACCTGAGCAACCTGTCCAGCATCATCATCGACGGAGATGAAGCCTATATCGATCTGGGCGCCATACACGCGAAGAGCAAGGTGGAGCGGCGCATCAAGTTCTCGATGGACAAAAACGACGTGCCGAACGGTCGCAAGGTATGGGTCGTATGGGTGGCCGTGGACCGCGATGAACGCGGGGCATTCTATGGCGGGGTGACTGCCTGTGAGATGCTGATCGACAGCGAGGCAGGACGCGGCTGGAAGATCCTGGCCGACCATGTCAATCAGATGGACCGCGCCCTGAAGCGGAAATATATCGTGGACGGCCTGAGCGATCATGAACGGCAGCTGCTTAAGGGCGTGCTGGTCAACCACAACGCTGAGTGGTGGGAGCGCTCGCCGCAAGAGCTGAAGGATCTGCTCGGTTGATGTCATCTGCCCCGACGAGGATAAGGGCGGTTCCCCTTGCTGGAACCGCCCTTGTCACATCTTCGGAGATCCATGCACGCTTCGCCCCCGTCAGCAAGACTTAACCTTTATTCATACCACCAGCGCTTCAGTTTCTCCCACCAGGATCGATGCTCCTCACGCGTGCCTTCCTCCCCGTGCCGTTCGAGGATGTCCTCGCGCTGCGCACCCTCATGCTCCGAGCAGAACTCCGTCGGCTCGGTGCCCTTCACGAAATATTCCAGCCTGGACCCCGCGCCGCAATCCGGCGTGGCGATCGTGCCGGTAGCGGGATCGACGTACAGCGAGATGACCCCTGGCGGCACCTCGAACAGCTTCGGCGGGACAGCGCGCAGCGCCGCTTCGATGAAATCGGCGAATATCGGCGCCGCCCGGGAAGATTCCGCCCTGGAGATCGTCCGGTCCCGATCGTAGCCCAACCAGACGGCCACCGCCAGCTCCGGCGTGAAGCCGACCATCCAGGCGTCCGTGTTGGTGGTGCCGGTCTTGCCGGCTGCGGGACGCTTCAGTGTGCTGGCAACTCTCGCCGCTGTGCCTCCCGGCTCGAACACGCTCTCCATCAGCTTCGTCAGGACATAGGCGTAGGCTGGCTCCACGACCCGCTCGGACTGCGGCTTCGCTTCATAGAGGACCCTGCCGCGCGAATCCTCGATGCGCAAGACGGCCGTCGGCTCGCGGCGTATCCCCTGGCTGGCGATGACGCTGTAGGCGGCAGCCATCTCGAACGGGCTGACCGGGAATGTGCCCAGGGCCAGCGACGGCAGAGGCTGCAGCGGTCCGGAGATGCCGAGCCTTCGCGCCATCTCGATGACCTTCTCCGGGCCGATGTCCATGATCGTATGCACGGCATAGATATTGTCCGACAGGGCGATGGCCTGGCGGAGCGTGATGTCGTCGTTGACATATCGTTCGCCGAAGTTGCTGGGCGTGTAGGTCTTGCGCCCATCATCATACGTGAAGCTGGTCGGTTCGCTGCGGTAGCGGGTCAGCGCGGTGAACCCTTCCTGCCGGAGCGCGGTCAGATACATGATCGGCTTGAAGGCCGAGCCCGGCTGCCGGGTCGTGGCGAAGGCGCGATTGTATTGATTCTGCTCGTAGTTCCTTCCTCCCACCATCGCCTTGATATGACCGGTACGCGGATCAATCGCCACCAGCGCGGCCTGCAGCTCCGGGTAGCCCTGCAGGTTCCTGGCGATCGCTTCTTCGGCGGCTCGCTGCATCTCCAGATCGAGCGTGGTATAGACCCTGATCCCACCGCCGCTGAGCAGATTCTCGTCCAGTCCCAGCTTGTGAACGGCTATCTGCCGGACATAGTCGCTGAAGTAAGGGGCCTCGGACACCCGGTCATGCTCCAGGGGCTGATAGACGAGCTCCTCCGCATATGCGGCGTCCGCCTCGGCCTGGGTGATCATGCCGTTATCGACCATCGCCTGCAGGACGAGCTTCTGTCTGCGCTTGGCATTGGCCGGATCGATGTAGGGCGAATAGTACAGGGCCCCCTTGGGCACGCCGGCGAGGAGCGCGCTTTCGGCCAGCGTGAGATCCTTGGCGGACTTGCCGAAGTACCCTTGCGCCGCCGTCTCCACGCCATACAGACTGTGGCCGAAATAGATCGTGTTCAGGTACAGCTCGAGGATCTCGTCCTTGTTGAAATTGAGCTCCAGCTGCAAGGCATAGATCGCTTCCTTGAGCTTGCGATTCCAGGTGCGCTCATGGCTGAGGTACAGATTGCGCGCCAGCTGCTGGGTGAGCGTGCTGGCACCCTGTACCTTGTCCATGCTGCGCAGATTCACCCAGATGGCGCGCAGCGTACCTTGCAGATCGATGCCAAAGTGCCGGTAGAATCGCTGATCCTCAACCGCGATGATCGCCTGCTTGAACGAATCGGCAATCTCGGACAACCTGACGATCTCCCGATTCTGACCGGCATGGATCGAGTCGATCACCTCTCCCCGCGCATCGAGGATCAGGGAGGTTTGCTCGATGGTCGCAACAGGCAAGGTCTGTGTGCCAAGATAGAAGAAGAAACCCATGATGCCGGCTGAGCCCAGCACGCACAGGGTGAGGAAGAGCGACAGCAGGCGCTTCACCAGCTGGCCGATCGTCATCTTGCGCCTTCGGGCCGTTTGCTTCAGTTGGTCATTCGAGCTCATGAGATCAGTCGCCCCTTCGTCTGCCAGGTTGGTATATAAGTAGTATGGAAGGGGCACCCAGTTCCTATACGCCGTCGGGCTTAAGCTCGCGGAAGCAGGCGATGCTCGACATCAGGCGGTTCATCTTCCTGAATCGGCCCAAAAATAAATTGCAATTCTACTGCGATTTAATATAATACTTCATATGTGAAATGAAGCATTGTTCCGGCAGACGAAAGGTATACTATGCCTGTACAAACGGATGGAAAGAGGGAAACGAGATGGAATTGTGGTTTACAGAGAAGCAGACGGAGCACTTCGGCATCACCGCCCAAATACGCGAAACGCTCGTGCGCGAGCAAACGCAGTTTCAGGATCTGGCGATCATTGATACGATCGAGTTCGGCCGCATGCTGGTACTGGACAGCATGGTCATGACCACGGAGAAGGATGAATTCGTCTATCATGAGATGGTTGCTCATCCGGCGCTGTTCACGCATCCCAATCCCAGACACGTGCTGGTGGTGGGCGGCGGCGACGGCGGCGTCATCCGCGAGGTGCTGAAGCATCCCGACGTGGAGAAGGCGGTGCTCGTCGACATCGACGGCAAGGTGATCGAATACTCGAAGAAGTATCTGCCTTCGATCGCCGGATGGCTCGACGACCCGCGCGTGGAAGTGCTGGTGAACGATGGATACATGCACATTCATGATCACAAGAATGAATACGACGTGATCATGGTCGATTCCACAGAACCGGTCGGTCCGGCTGTACAACTGTTTACGAGAGGCTTCTACCAGGGCATCTATGACGCGCTGAAGGAAGACGGCATGTTCGTCGCGCAGACTGACAACCCCTGGTTCAAGGCGGATCTGATCCGAAACGTGAATCGGGACGTGAAGGAAGTGTTCCCGATCGTGCGCGTATATGGCGCCAACATCCCTACATATCCAAGCGGCCTGTGGACGTTTACGATGGGCAGCAAGAAGTACGATCCCCTCAAGGTGGACGAGAGCCAGATCCCGGAGATCGACACCAGGTATTATTCGCCTCGTCTGCACAAAGCGGCGTTCGTGCTGCCGAAGTTCGTGGAAGATCTGATCAAGTAATCGAAAGAAGAAGGGTTGAATGACTGTGAAATTGGATCAAGGCTATTCCGGCAATGTGTTCATCCTGAGCTCCGAGGAGTACGAGTCCGCGCAAGCTGTCCTGTATGGCATGCCGATGGATTATACCGTCAGCTTCCGTCCGGGTTCCCGTTTCGGTCCGGCCAGAATCCGCGAGGCGTCGGTCGGTCTCGAAGAGTACAGCCCGTATCTGGACCGCACGCTGTATGAGATCAAGTATTTTGATGCGGGGGATCTGCTCCTGCCGTTCGGCAATGCGGCTCGCAGCCTGGAGCTGATCGGAGACTTCGTGAAGAGGCCGCTGTCAGACGGCAAGCTGATCGTCGGCATGGGCGGCGAGCATCTGGTGACCTGGCCGGTCCTGCAGGAGGTCCACAAGCTGTATCCGGATCTGGCCGTCATCCACATCGACGCGCACGCCGACCTTCGCGAGCAGTACGAGGGCGAGCCGTTGTCCCATTCCACGCCGATCCGCAAGGCAGCGGAGCTGATGGGCGGCAAGAACATCTACCAGTTCGGCATCCGCTCGGGCTCGAAGGAGGAGTTCGAATACGGACGCCGCGAATGCCATTTCTATCCGTTCGATGTGCTGGAGCCGCTGAAGAAGGTGCTGCCTGAACTGTCAGGTCGACCTGTGTATGTCACGATCGACATCGACGTGCTGGATCCTTCGGCAGCTCCGGGGACCGGTACGGCGGAAGCGGGCGGCATCACCTCGAAGGAGCTTCTGGCCGCGATTCATGCGATCGCCAGGTCGGATGTGAAGGTGGTCGGCTGCGATGTCGTGGAAGTGGCTCCGGTATACGACCCGACCGAGCAGACGCAGATCGTGGCAGCCAAGCTCATCCGCGAGATGCTGCTTGGCTTCTTGAAGGAGTAAGCCGCGTCCATGCCCGCGAGCGTACCGGTAAGCATCCGGCTGGACAGCACCGTCAGCGGCGAGCTGTCGCAGCATCACTACCGCGGCGAGCTGTACCGCAAAGGCTCGTCCGTCTACGTCCGCTACACAGAGCTGGACGAGGAGGAGCGGGAGATTCGTACGATCGTCAAGCTGAACGCGCAGGAGATCAAGATCATGCGCAGCGGACAGATCGAGTCGGAGCAATGCTTCGTGCTGCATGAACGGAAGAGAGGACTTTACCGCACCCGGATGGGCGTGTTGCCGCTGGAGACGGACACGAGGTCGATGGATGTCGAGTTTTCAGAGGGGCGATATTCGGCAGCATGGACTTATTCCTTGTATATAGCGGAAGAACATGCAGGTGAATTTGCCCTTAAGTTAACGATTCAGGAGGAACAAGTATGAGCGTAATCGAGCAAGTCAAGCAAGCTCTGGTGAATGAGATCAGGGAAGCCGTGCTCGCCTCGGAGCTTGCCGCTCAGGCCGAGCTTCCGGAGATTGTCCTGGAGACGCCGCGCGAGAAGGTGCACGGCGATTATTCGACGAATATCGCCATGCAGCTGACGCGGATCGCGAAGCAGAACCCGCGCGCGATCGCCGAACGGATCGTGAGCCAGATCCGCAAGGAGCGGGTGTATGTGGAGCGGATCGAGATCGCCGGGCCGGGATTTATCAACTTCTATATGGACAAGACCTTCCTGCACGGCGTGATCCGGCAGATCTCCCGCGAAGGGGAGTCGTATGGCAAGGTGGACATCGGGGCCGACAAGAAGGTGCAGGTCGAATTCGTCAGCGCCAATCCGACCGGCAGTCTCCATCTCGGTCATGCCAGGGGCGCGGCATTCGGCGATTCGCTGTGCAATGTGCTCGCCTTCGCCGGATACGATGTGACACGGGAATATTATATCAATGACGCGGGCAATCAGATTCTGAACCTCGCGAAGTCGATCGACGCCAGGTACCGGCAGGCGCTCGGGCTCGAGGCGGAAATGCCGGAGGACGGCTATTATGGCGAGGATATCATCGGCTTCGCGAAGCAGCTGGTGGAACAGGACGGAGACAAGTATCTGAGCTGGTCCGAAGAAGAGAGGCTGAAGTTCTTCCGCCAGTACGGTCTCGAGCAGGAGCTCGCCAAGATCAAGCGGGATCTGGAGCGGTTCCGCGTCTCCTTCGACGTATGGACGAGCGAGACGAAGATCTACGAGGCCGGGGAAGTGGAGGCGGTGCTCAAGGAGCTGACGGACAAGGGGCAGACCTATGAGGCCGACGGAGCGGTATGGCTGAAGACGACGCCGTACGGCGACGACAAGGACCGCGTGCTCGTCAAGAATGACGGAACCTATACGTATCTGACGCCGGATATTGCTTATCACAAGAACAAGTATGAGCGCGGGTTCGATCAGATGATCAATATCTGGGGCGCGGATCATCACGGCTACATCCCGCGGGTCAAGGCGGCGATGCAGGCGCTTGGCTATTCGCCGGACAAGCTGACGGTGCTCATCACACAGATGGTCAGCCTGTACCAGGGCGGCGAGAAGGTCAAGATGTCGAAGCGCACCGGCAAGGCGGTCACGATGGAGGATCTGATGGATGAAGTCGGAGTCGACGCCATCCGCTATTTCTTCACGATGCGCGGCATCGACTCGCATCTCGATTTTGACATGGATCTGGCTGTGTCCCAGTCCAACGAGAATCCGGTCTATTATGTGCAATATGCGCATGCGCGCATCTGCAGCATCTACCGCCAGGCAGAGGAGCAGGGGATCAACCCGCTGCCCGTCGATCAGATCGATCTTGGGGGCCTCACTCTGGAAGCGGAGTTCGAGCTGTTGCGCAAGCTGGGCGAGCTGCCGCAGGAGGTGGCCGAAGCGGCCAGGCTGTATGCGCCGCATCGGCTGATCCGCTACGTCTTCGAGCTGGCTTCCCAGTTCCACAGCTATTACAAGGCAGAACGCATCATCACGGGCGATGCGCAGCTGACTCAGGCTCGCCTCGCCCTGGTCGGATGCGTGCGCACCGTGCTGGCCAACGTCCTGCGCCTGATCGGGGTATCCGCTCCGGAGCGCATGTGACGGGCGCGGAGCAGGCGGCGCACGGCGGCCCATGCATTCAGTTCACCGGTCTTGATGCGCCTTCCGGCGTGCGAGACCGGTGTTGTGCTTTGCAGGAGAATCTTCTTCACTTGCCCTGGCGTCAGCTTGCGGTCGATGGAGAGAAGCAGCGCCGCGGCGCCGCTGACGTAACCCGCGGCCATCGACGTGCCGCTGAGCACGCAGTAATCGCCGTCCGGCCAGGTGGACATCACCTTCTCGCCCGGGGCATAGATATCGATGCTCTCTCCCCGATTGCTCATGCCGAGCACCTGATGTTTGCGGCTGGTGGCGCCTACGGAGATAACCTCCGGGTAACAGGCGGGATAATCGGCTCGCCGCTTGCCATCATTGCCCGCCGAGGAGACGATGACGATGCCGGCGCGATGGGCGCGGCGCACGGCTTCGCGAAGCGCCAGGCTGTCGCGGCGCATGCCGAAGCTCATGTTGATGATATGCATGCGATGCTCGATGCACCACTCGATGCCGGCGACAATATCGGAGATGGAGGCGGAGCCCATCTGGTCGAATGCCTTGACCGGATAGATCTCGGCGTCCGGCGCCGTGCCCGTCATCCCTGAGCCGCTGCCGCTGGCGGCGATCGTGCCTGCGATATGCGTGCCGTGCCCGTTGTCATCGTGCGGCGGCAGGTGCGGCTGCAGCACGTTGTAGCCGGCGCGGGCAGCATGCTCCAGATCGCGGTGGCCATAGTCCAGCCCCGTGTCGATCACGGCGATGCGTATCTTCTTGCCGGTGGCGTATCTCCACGCCTTCGGTGCCTGGATCCGGCGGATGCCCCAGGGGATGAAAGGGGAAGGTTTGCTCACATTGATGGCGAACCGTTTCAGGAGTTCCATGGGGAGCGATATGCGTCGCATGGGCGAGATGTGAACGTAGGAGCGGGAAGAACGGTCCCTGTGACCGGTGTGCAGACGTCTTGCTGGCAGCTTCCCTGCCGATTGTCCTTTGTTCAATGCGCCATCCTCCTGCTGTTTCAGTGGTCTGGATTACCTCCAGTGTATGTCGCCGCAGGGTGATCGTTATAGACGCTTCGCCCGTCACGATGAGAATAGGCGTTTGCAAGTGTCAAAAGGAGCCACAGGACATATGAATAGGATGAGAGATCTGTCAGGGCTGCCGGTTTCGCTTAACATATGCTCTGGCGATCTTTCGCGGATACAGTCAAGGGCTGTCCTGATCATCACAGATGATTGGGGCAGCCTTATCCGTGTTGCTGGGGAAATGCGCGGGATGACTTGACACACAGTTGCATTTTGGATAAAAATAGGGTTTACTTATTGTGATAATGGTAAGTTCAAGATCATGCTTCTGATGAATAGATTCACTTCATAGGTATGTGATCATGATATTTCAAAAACGCTTGAAGGGAGTACCAAGACATGAGCCAGTACACGTTAAAGATTTCCGAGGAACGTGCCAAGGAAATGCCCATGGTCGACCTCGCTTTCGAAATCCTGAAGGCATCCAATACACCGTATTACTACAGGGACCTCATGCAGGAAATCGCCAAGATCAAAGGCATCTCCGACGACGAGATCATGAATGTGATCGCCCAGCTGTACACGGAGATCAATATCGACGGCCGCTTCGCCTGTGTGGGGAACAACCTCTGGGGACTGAAGCGCTGGTATCCGATCGACAAGCAGGATGACATGGCTGGCGGCACTCGTCCGCGCATCATCAACGATGACGACGATGATGAAGATGAGGATCTGTTTGAAGAGGAACACGATGAGGATTACCTGTCCGATGACGAGGATGACTTCGATTCGGTCGGCGATGACGATGAGATCTTCCCGGACGATGATGACGAGCTGCCGGACGATCTCGGCCCCGAACTGGACGAAGAACTCGACGCGGATGAAGACTTTGACGAAGATCTGGACGACGCGGTGGATGACTTCGAGGACGTTGAGGACGAGGAAGACAACTAAGCCTGCGCGCATGCTTCACGGTGCTTTCGGACCTGTCATACCCCCGGACCGGGGTTGCTTGACATGTCCACACACTCCATGTAAACTATTGCATGGGCTAATAATTTTAATGTTATATTACACGTGAATATGTTCAAAATAAATGAAAAGTGCCCCCGTTACGGGACACTTTTTTTGTTTTGACCATTGTCTCATTAGAAGCATCTTCGATGATGACTGGAGGTTATATTTTGACGAAGTATATCTTTGTAACAGGCGGAGTCGTGTCCGGATTAGGCAAGGGAATAACGGCGGCATCGCTCGGCAGATTGCTCAAGAACCGCGGACTGAAGGTGACGATCCAGAAGTTCGACCCGTACATCAACGTCGACCCGGGTACGATGAGCCCGTATCAGCACGGCGAGGTTTTCGTTACGGATGACGGGGCTGAGACCGATCTGGACCTCGGGCATTATGAGCGGTTCATCGACATCAACCTGACGAAGAACAGCAATGTCACGACGGGCAAGATCTACTCGTCGGTCATCACCAAGGAGCGGCGCGGCGAATACCTGGGCGGCACGGTGCAGGTCATCCCGCATATCACGAACGAGATCAAGGACAGGGTGTTCCGTGCGGGGAGAGAAGCGCAGGTGGACGTCGTGATCACGGAGATCGGCGGCACGGTGGGCGACATCGAGAGCTTGCCGTTCCTGGAGGCGATCCGCCAGATCAGGAGCGACATCGGACGGGAGAACGTGATGTATATCCACGTCACTCTGATCCCCTACATCAAAGCCTCCGGCGAGATGAAGACGAAGCCGACGCAGCACAGCGTGAAGGAGCTGCGCAGCATCGGCATTCAGCCGCACGTCATCGTGTGCCGGACCGAGCATGAGCTGAGCAGCGACCTGAAGCGCAAGCTGGCGCTGTTCTGCGACATCGACGCGGATGCGGTGATCGAATGCCGCGATGCCGAGACCCTGTACGAGGTGCCGCTCATGCTGCGCGATCAGGGCCTCGACGATCTCGTGGTGAAGTACCTCGGGCTCGGCGGCAAGCCACAGGCCGACATGCAGGAATGGGAAGAGCTGGTGCGCCGCGTGAAGCAACCGAAGCAGCTCTCGGAGATCGCGATCGTCGGCAAGTATGTCGAACTGCATGACGCATACCTGAGCATCGTGGAATCGCTGGAACACGCGGGGATCGCGAACAATACCGACGTCCATATCCGCTGGATCAATGCGGAGGATGTCACCGACGACAATGCGGCGGAGCTGCTCAAGGGTGTGCATGGCGTGCTCGTGCCGGGGGGATTCGGCGACCGCGGCATCGAGGGCAAGATCTCGGCGATCCGCTATGCGCGTGAGCAGCGCATCCCTTTCTTCGGCATCTGCCTTGGCATGCAGGTGGCCGTGGTGGAATATGCGCGCAACATCGTCGGACTGAAGGACGCCAACAGCTCGGAGATCAATCCTTCCACGCCATATCCGGTGATCGATCTGCTGCCTGAGCAGAAGGATATCGAGGATCTCGGCGGCACGATGCGCCTGGGCCTGTATCCGTGCAAGGTCGCTGAGGGATCCCTGGCCATGAAGGCTTACCAGGACGAGCTCGTGTATGAACGGCATCGCCATCGCTATGAGTTCAACAATCAGTACAGGGAGCTTCTGGAGAAGCATGGCTTCCGCATCACCGGAACATCGCCGGACGGCCGTCTGGTCGAGATCATCGAGGTGCTGGATCACCCGTGGTTCGTGGCGGTGCAGTTCCATCCGGAATTCACTTCCCGTCCGAATCGTCCGCAGCCGTTGTTCAGGGACTTCGTCAAAGCAGCCTATCAGTACATGCTGGAGCATCAAGACAATATAAATCCATAAATTATAAAAAGCGGAAGGAAAACCACTTCTGGCATCGAATGATATAACTTGGAAATGTGTTCGGAAGTTTCGATTACAGAAGGGGATTTGGCTATGGGACATAGGAAGAAGTTATTGATCGTTGATGACCAGAATGGCATCCGCATGCTGCTGATGGAAGTGTTCTCCGGCGAAGGGTATGAGACGTATCAGGCCTCCAACGGGAGGAATGCGATTGAGATCGTGAAGAATATGAAGCCGGATCTGGTTCTGCTCGACATGAAGATACCTGGCATGGACGGGTTGGAGATTCTCAAGCAGATTCGCAAGATCGACACCGAGATCAAGGTCATCATGATGACGGCCTATGGAGAACTGGACATGATCAAGGAAGCGATGCAACTGGGGGCGCTCTCCCACTTCACGAAGCCCTTCGATATCGATGAACTCCGCCTTGCGGTGAATCGGCTGTTCGCCGACAACGACTACGCGCAGCGCTTGTCAGGCTGAGCCAACGTCCCCTCCACCATGACGGAACGGCCTGCCGGCTGTCTGACGTCCGGTTGTTCGGGCCAGGCGCCAGACATTCACGGGTCACGTTCCTTGCGGGAACCTCAGGCTGTCGGCCTGCTCCTACCGGATCTTCCATTGTCAGTAATTCCCAGACTGATCAAGTGTCATGATGTGACGTCTGTAAGTGTATTTTTCAGATCATTGTGTTATAATGTGTCAGTAAACTTAGAAGGAGAACGGAGGAAACACGATGCCTTTAGTATCCATGAATGAGTTTTTGCCCAAAGCGAAAGAGAAGAAATTCGCGGTCGGCCAGTTTAACATGAACAATCTGGAGTTTGCCCAGGCGATCGCCGACGCCGCCGCTGAACTGAACTCGCCGTTCATCTACGGTGTCAGCGAAGGCGCGCTGAAGTACATGGGCATGGAATATACGGTTGCCATCGCCAGAGCAGCCGCAGAGAAGACTGGCCTGCCGATCGCGCTGCATCTGGACCATGGCAGCAGCTTCGAAGTGGCCATGGCCTGCATTCGCGCGGGCTTCACTTCCATCATGTTCGACGGTTCGCATTATCCGCTTGAGGAGAATATCCGCCTGACCCGGGAGATCGTCAAGGTCGCGCATGCGATGGGCGTTTCCGTTGAAGGCGAGCTTGGCACGATCGGCGGCGTTGAGGACGATCTGAGCGTTGACGAGGCTGATGCTGCCCTGGCCAAGCCTGAAGAAGCCATTTACTTCTATGAGCAGACCGGGGTCGACGCCCTGGCGATTGCCGTTGGTACAGCTCACGGCATGTACTCCGGCGAACCGAAGATCCGTTATGACATCATCGAAGCGGTAGCCAGCAAGGTGCCGGTGCCGATCGTCCTGCACGGCGGATCTGGCGTGCCTGATGAGTCCATCCGCCAGTCGATCGCCGCGGGTGTAGGCAAGATCAACGTGAACACGGAGAACCAGGTGGCATGCACGGCGACGATCCGCGAGATCCTGGGCAAGGATGCGAAGGTGATCGATCCAAGGAAATATCTGGGTCCGGCAAGAACCGCCATGGTCGAAGTGGTCAAGTCGAAGATCTTACTGTTCGGAAGCGCCAACCAGGCTTAAGCTGTATCGGGGAAACAGGAATTAACGATGAACATGGGAAACTCATCGATGCGATGGCTTTCCCATTTCCGTTATTTCCGCTAAGTCTAGCGTACGTAACATACATACAGTTAGGGTGAGAGACCGGACTATGGAAAAATTGATAATCGCGGGCGGACGGCCTCTTCGCGGCACGATACAGATGAGCGGCGCCAAGAACAGCGCGATCGCCCTGATACCAGCAGCGCTGCTGGCGGATTCGCCGGTTACGCTGGAGAACCTGCCGAAACTGAGCGATGTGGCGATCTATGCGGAGCTGCTGACCCAACTGGGGGCCAAGGTAACCTGGCATGAGGACAAGATGGTGATTGACCCCGCCGGCCTGCGCCCGATACCGATGCCCAACGGCAATGTCAAGAAGCTTCGCGCTTCCTACTATCTGATGGGAGCGCTTCTCGGCAGGTTCGGTGAAGCGGTGGTTGGCATGCCGGGGGGATGCAATTTTGAGCCTCGGCCCATCGATCAGCACATCAAAGGCTTCGAGGCACTGGGTGCGGATGTGCGCAATGAGCATGGATGCATACACCTGAAAGCCAAGGAATTGCGCGGCGCGAAGATCTATCTGGATGTGGTGAGCGTCGGCGCAACGATCAATATCATGCTGGCGGCCTCCCGGGCCAAAGGTGTGACGATCATCGAAAACGCCGCCAAGGAACCGGAGATCATCGATGTGGCCACCTTGCTCAGCTCGATGGGCGTGAGCATCAAGGGAGCCGGAACCGAGACGATCCGGATCGAGGGGGCGACCAACCTGAGCGGATGCCGGCATTCGATCATTCCGGACCGGATCCAGGCAGGCACCTATATGATACTGGCCGCGGCGACACGCGGCGATATAACGATTGACAACGTCATCCCGAAGCATCTTGAAGCCGTAACCGCGAAGCTTCAGGAGATGGGAGTTCATGTATATGAGATGGATGAGAGCATACGAGTCGTTGGACAGCCTTACTATGAAAGCATCGACGTGAAAGCGTTGGTGTACCCCGGATTTGCCACAGATCTTCAAGCCCCGATGACCAGTCTTATGACTCAAGCAAGAGGTACCAGCATCCTGACAGATCACGTCTACAACAATCGATTCAAGCATGTGCCGGAATTGCAGCGCATGGGAGCGAAGATACGCGTGGAAGGCAGGACGGCGATCATCGAAGGTTCAGAGCTCTATGCAGCGCGCGTGCGGGCGACCGATCTTCGCGCCGGAGCAAGCCTCGTGGTCGCAGCGCTCACGGTGAGAAGCGGTCTCACGGAGATTACGGGGGTTGAATATATCGACCGCGGCTATGACAATCTCGTGCAGAATCTGACTCGACTCGGGGCGGAAGTTTGGCGTGAAGCCGAATAGAATAACGTTCTCAAGTATACAATGGGTTTTATAGAATAATGATTAGAATGATGATATAGATTCCTCACACTCGCTATGAATGAGCTGTCTCCCGCTTCTTGATGGAACTGGCGTCAGCCAGGCATTTCTTTATGAAATATTCAATATTGGACATACTATATATGAAACGGAATGGTGATGATCCTAGCATGGAATTGCAATTAGCCGAGTTAGAGCAACTGAAGCTGACCGAGCTCTATAACTTGGCCAAGAAATATCAGATCCCTTATTATGGTCAGTTGAAGAAAAAAGAATTAATCTTCGCCATCCTGCGCGCGCAGGCGGAGCACAACGGCTTCATGTTCATGCAGGGCGTGCTGGATATCCTTCCGGAGGGATATGGGTTCCTGAGACCGATCAACTATCTGCCCAGTCCGGAAGATATCTACATCTCCGCCTCGCAGATACGCAAGTTCGATCTCAGGCCCGGTGACCTGGTGTCGGGCAAATGTCGGGCTCCCAAGGAGTCGGAAAAGTATTTCGGTTTGTTGCATGTGGACGCGGTCAATGGCGAAAAGCCGGAAACGGCAGCAGAACGACTTCATTTTCCCGCTCTTACTCCTCTATATCCTCAGGAGAAAATCGTTCTTGAAACAGCCCCTGACAAATTGGCAACCCGAATTATGGACCTGCTCGCGCCGGTGGGACTTGGCCAACGCGGTCTGATCGTGGCCCCGCCGAAGGCCGGCAAGACCTTGCTGCTGAAGGAAATCGCCAACAGCATTTCCCACAATTACCCGGATATCGAGCTGTTCGTCCTGCTGATCGACGAGCGGCCGGAAGAAGTAACGGACATGCAGCGTTCGGTGAAGGCTGAAGTGGTGGCGTCGACATTCGATGAACTGCCCGAGAACCATATCAAGGTAGCTGAGCTTGTGCTGCAGCGGGCGCAGAGGCTCGTGGAGCACAAGAAGGACGTCGTCATCCTGATGGACAGCATCACGCGGCTGGCCAGAGCGTACAATCTGGTCATCCCGCCATCGGGCAGAACGTTGTCCGGCGGCATCGACCCTGCGGCATTCCATCGTCCGAAGCGCTTCTTCGGCTCTGCGCGCAACGTGGAGGAAGGGGGAAGCCTGACGATCCTCGCCACGGCGCTGATCGACACGGGCTCGCGGATGGACGACGTGATCTACGAGGAATTCAAGGGCACAGGCAACATGGAGCTGCATCTGGACCGGAAGCTGGCGGAACGCCGCATCTTCCCGGCGATCGATATTCGCCGCTCCGGCACGCGCCGCGAGGAGATGCTCCTGACCAGGGAAGAGCTGGAGAAGGTCTGGCTCATCCGCAAATCGATGAATGAGAACAATGATTATATCGAACAGATGATCAAGAAACTGCAGGAAACCAAGACAAACGCCGAATTCCTGGAATCGCTGGACAGCCTGATGTCAGGCAAACGGAAAAATTCCGCATCTTAACCCATCCAAGGAGTTATCAGCCATGTACCTCGTATATACAGATCAGGCCGGCAATGTCTATAATCATGAACAATGGTACGGTCTCGGCCGGAGCGGAGATATGATCAGCGAGATCCTGCCGGAAGAGCTGATCCCGTTGCCTTCGGGAGCGACGCTCGTGGCGATGCCGTATACCAGCCCGATCGGCATGGACCCGGAAACCGGCGAAATGCACCGTCTGGACGGCCCGTTTACAGCTGTGGGCGCGCTCTTGCCGCAAGGCTACACGAGATTATTCCTGCCGGGTTATGTCAAGTCCGAGAAGGACAAGGCGTTGCCGATCTTCGGCTACACGGCGGTCGTGTGGAAGGATGACGGCTTCTATGTCGCCGCCGAGCGCACGGATGATCCGGAGCCCTGGGATCCGCGCAACTGTGACGTGGATCTCCTGGAACGCAAGGTGGAGCTTCTCAATTCGAAGTATCCGGAGAACCGGCTGTACCAGCATCTGACGAAGTGTGCGCTCGAGTACGAATGTCTCACCGCCTCCAATACCTTCCTGCAGCGTCTGGAAGGCGGTGTGCCCGTCTCCTATTCCTGCAATGCCGGCTGCTTCGGTTGTCTGTCGGCCCAGCCGGAGGATCGGGGCTTCGTGGCGCCGCAGACGCGGATGAACTTCAAGCCAACGGTCGACGAGGTTGTCGAGATCATGCTGGAGCATCTGGTGACACCTGACAGCATCATCAGCTTCGGTCAGGGCTGCGAGGGGGAGCCCTCCACCCAGTTCCCGACGATCATCGAAGCGATCAGGCGAGTCCGTGCCGTAACGGACATGGGCTATATCAATATGAACACCAATGCGGGTCTGACCGACCAGATTCGCATGATCGTCGACGCGGGGCTGGATCTGATGCGCGTCAGCACGATCAGCGCGCTGGAGGACCATTATAACGCCTATTATATGCCGCGCGGGTACAAGCTCAGCAATGTGGAGAAGTCGCTCAGCTATGCGGCTTCGCAAGGCGTCTATACGTCGATCAACTATCTGATCTTCCCGGGCGTGACCGACCGGGAGGAGGAGCTGGAGGCGATGATCGAGTTCGTGCGTCGCACCGATCTCAAGCTGATCCAGCTGCGCAACCTGAATATCGACCCGGAGAGCTATCTGCAGCTCATCCCGCCGCCGCGCGGTGAGATCCTCGGCATGAAGCAGGCGATCGAGATCCTGCGCCAGGAGCTGCCGGGCGTGGTGATCGGCTCCTATACGCATGTTCCCCCTTCCGGGCGCAATCGCGCTCATGTGGCTTCCATGAACCGGTGAATCGGCGGGGAGCGGCGCTGGCGCAGGCGCCTTCGCCGCTTGCAATGCGGATAAACGATGGTTGCATCGGGGGTTGGTGCGTGCTATAATGTCTTCATGTGTCAATTTTACTCTGGGCGCAAGGCGCTCAGGGCGGAAAGAGGTGAACGATCGATGAAACCAGCTATTCATCCTGAATACCACGTGACGACTGTAACTTGCGCTTGCGGGAACACATTTGAGACCGGCTCGATCAAGAAGAATCTTCGCGTGGAAATCTGCTCGGTATGCCACCCGTTCTTTACCGGCAAGCAGAAGTTCGTCGATTCTGGCGGTCGTGTGGACAAGTTCAAGAAGAAATACGGACTGTGATCCATTGATTAGCATAATCGTTACGGGAATAAAGACACCTTCACGGGTCATCCTATGATCTGAGGAGGTGTCTTCTTTATGCGTCAAACAGGAATTGGCAGCCGTTCCCGCTGGCTCCTTGCCGCTGTCGTACTGATGCTCAGCCTGGTGACGGCGGCGTGCGGAGGTGCTGCGGAGAGCGAAACGTACCAATATCCGGCGGATGGATACCTGGGCATCACCCAGACGAATCCGGAACTTCCGACCAATCCATCCAGCCGAAGCTATGCCGAGAATTCTGAGGTGATCCAACGGACACTCTTGAGCATAGATGGCATCGAGCGCGTGAGTTCCTTCTCCAACGGGCCTCATGTGGTCGTCTACCTGACTCTCAAGGAGGGCCTGAGCGACAGGGAGCGGGAAGCGATCAGGGAGAAGGCCGAGAAGGCGCTGAGCTTCAACAGCCCGGGGTTCGATTACCAGGTGAGGCTACGCTAGAGCGGGATCTATGGGCAACTTCCCAGATACTAAAGGTTGATCTTTGGTCGAAATTTCGCTATACTTAGCTTTGCCGTGCTAGACGGGGAGGTAGCGGTGCCCTGTAACCCGCAATCCGCTGCAGCGGGGTTGAATTCCTGTCAGCGGTCTTAGGGTGTGAGGACTGGCTTCCGTTATCTGGTGTTGACGGTCGGGTCCTTCGCAATGAAAGCTTATGAACCCGGTCAGGTCCGGAAGGAAGCAGCCGTAAGTAAGATTTTTCATGTGCCGAAGGGTGGCCTAACCTGAGCCGGATACGGAGGACAAGCTCGTATCCTATGATCAATGACAGGTGCACGGTATTATTTTTTCAATGGAATAGGTCCTTCTTGTATGAGGATTGGAGATTGGAGACCAGCCGAGACGGTTGGTTTTTTTGTTTATATAAATTAGTTATTCCGGCGTATGGGATCGCGTGTCGCATGGTTGGCCGGTGGGTCAAAAGGATTATTTTTTATGGGAAATGCAGGAGATCATTTAAAATTGAAGAATCATTAAGGCGGTAAAAAGTTCCATCGGACAAGCTGGGGAAGGCTTGACTGGCGCGGCTTTTGTTCAAAACGCTGACGACGGTTCGGTATTTCCTGATCTTGTGAGCAGGCGTGGAACTTTGTAAAATTTATAAAAAATGAACAAGCTGCCAGGGGATGTGAGGTGAAGGAGTTGTTGTATTCGACGGAATTGAGGCTTCCTTTTCATTTACAGTCCTTGTTACACGTTGTTGGCAATTATCCGACCATTTCATTCCTCATGTTCGACGGGAGCGGAAACCTTGCCAGGGCGAGTGCTTTGTTCCTGCAAACGGCGGAATATACGGCAGATGAGTTGCATGGTCGGCCCTATACGGACATCATCAGAGGCTTCGATAGCTTGCAGGATCTGTATCTGGCCTGTGCCAGGCTGGAGAGTGATGCGCTCAATTTCCCGGTGATCGAAGTGAAGACGAAGGGCGGAGAGTGGACTGCCACGGAAGCGTTTGCGGTTCAAGCCCTGTCCGGCGGACAAGCACAGTACACCCTCTTGTACCTCCCTCATTTCAAGAAAAATAGACCATCCATCCTGCAACAGTTTTCCGATTCATTCATGCGAAATGTGAACCTGGGCATCATGGTCTTCGATACGAACTATCGACTCGTGGAGATCAGCCATATGGCGTGCGAGATTCTCGGACATAAGCGCGAATGCTTGCTGAATAAACCGATTGACCAGCTGTTCGAATCGTCATCAGGAGATTTCCAGCTGGTCATCTCATCTTTGCTTGGCGGAACCGTCGTGCGGAACCATCCCGTTCTGTGGCAGAATGGCGCCAGGCGATATGACCTGCTCATCGATTCCAATATGCTGAGAGACACATCCGGAGCGATAGCAGGCGCATACATCATCGTGAAGGATGTATCCAATCTGAGGTCCCTGGAAGCCCAACTGCACCGCAGCGACAGGCTGGCCATGATCGGCCAGATCGCCGCTGGAACCGCGCACGAGATTCGCAATCCTCTTACCTCGATCAAGGGCTTCATCCAGTTGTTGCAGTCCGCGCTGGAGAGTCGGAATCTGGAGCGCGAGGTTGGCTATCTGTCCATCGTCCAGAGCGAGATCGATCGGATCAATGAGCTTGTCAATGAGTTCCTGCTGCTCGGCAAACGCAAGGATACAAGCTATCGTCCCACATCGGTGGCGCAGACGATCCACAATATCCTGCCGATCATCATGAGCGAGGCCAACCTGCACAGCATCACGGTGAACTATCTGGTGGCGGACAACCTGCCGCCCGTTCATGCGGACAGCGAATTGTTGAAGCAGGTGTTCCTCAACATATGCAAAAATGCGATTGAAGCCATGGAGGAGAATGGCGTGCTGACGATCGTCGAGCGACTGAGCGATGATCAAATGATACATATCGATATTCATGACACCGGCTCGGGCATACCGGAGTATCTGATGGACAAGATCTTCGATCCTTTCTTCACGACCAAGGAGAACGGCACCGGCCTGGGGCTGGCCGTCTGCCAACGGATCGTGCATGATATGGGCGGACAGATCACGGTGAGCAGCGGAACAGGGGGGACGACCTTCACCATATCGCTGCCTGCCATGGTCTGAGCTGCGGATGCGATGAGGACATCCCAACATCTGCGGGATGCTGCGGGGAGGGTTCGGGTCAGGCAACGCCGCTGCAACGCGAGAGCACAGGTCAGGGCGGGGCGGTCACCCCTTCTCCTGTTGTGCCGTTTACCCCCTTACGCCGTTATAGTATAATGAATGAAGTTATGTGTGCTTGGCACAGGGGGTGAGGGGCATGAACCGAATAGCACTGTATCGTGCCTGGCGCCCGCAGACGTTCCAGGATGTCGTTGGACAACAGCACATCACGCAGACACTGTATAATTCGCTGCGTGAAGCGAAGGTGTCGCATGCCTATCTGTTCAGCGGCCCTCGCGGCACCGGCAAGACCAGCACCGCCAAGATCCTGGCCAAGGCGGTCAATTGCGAGCGGGGCCTGGAGCATGCTCCATGCAACGAATGCTCGGCATGCAAGCGCATCAGCGCAGGCTCGGTGATGGATGTCGTGGAGATCGACGCGGCGTCCAACCGGGGCGTGGAAGAGATCAGGGATATTCGCGACAAGGTCAAGTACGCGCCTACCGAGGTCAGGCGCAAGGTGTACATCATCGACGAGGTGCACATGCTGACCCCGGAAGCGTTCAATGCGCTCCTGAAGACGTTGGAGGAGCCGCCGGAGCACGCGATGTTCATCCTGGCCACCACGGAGCCGCACAAGCTCCCGGCGACGATCATCTCCCGTTGTCAACGCTTTGACTTTCATCGGATATCGCTCACCGAGCAGGTCGAACGCATGCGCGAGATCTGCAGGGAAGAAGGCATAGAAGCCGAAGAGGAGGCTCTTCATTATGTCGCCCGCCTGTCCGATGGCGGGATGCGGGATGCGCTCAGTCTGCTCGATCAGATATCGACGTTTGCTGGCTCGCGCATTACGTATGAAGCGGCCGTGGCGATCACCGGCGGCATACCGCAGGAGCAGTTCAGGAAGCTGGCTGAGGCGATCCTGGATCGCGATGTCGGGAAGGTGCTTGAGATCGTGGATCAGCTGCTCCAGGAAGGCAAGAGCGCGGACAAATGCCTGGAGAATCTGTTGCTCTATTTCCGGGATTTGCTCATGGTGCTGATGGCGCCGCGCACGGAGAGCCTGCGCGAGAGACTGCCTGAACCGGAGACACACAGGCAGCTGGCTGAACGGTTCGGGAGCGCCCGGCTGTTCTCGATGATCGAGACGTTGAACCGGTACCAGGCGGAGCTGAGATTTGCTTTCCAACCGCAGTTAATCCTGGAGGTGGCCGTGCTGAAGCTGTGTACGGAGGCGCCGCAAGCGGCCGGCGCGGAGATCCCGGCGCAGTGGAAGCAGGAGCTGGATCAGCTTTGCTCCGCCGTGCACAAGCTGCAGCAGGAGCTCATGCAGTTGCGGGAGGTGCGAGTCGCGCCGGTCTCTGGCGGAGATGCTTATTCATCCGCAGCAGCAGGGATGCGTCCGGGCGGGACGAGCGGGGGCGCAGCAGCTCCTGGCGGGAAGAGCAGGCAGGCGGCGAGGACCGTCACCAGCCCGCGTGGGATCAGGTCGCTGGCCGCTCTGGAAGCGTTCAGGCAGCAGCAGGACAGCGCCACGATGGGCGAGGTGTTGAACCGTTGGCCGTCGATCCTGCAGCGGGTGAAGGAACGCAAGATCACCGTCCATGCCTGGTTGATCGATGGCGAGCCCGTCGCCGCGACAAGGGATGCGGTGCTCCTCGCATTCAAGAGCGCCATGCACCGTGAGACAACGGAGAAACCGGCCAACAGGGAATTGATCGAACAGGTCATCGCAGAGGTGTTGGGTCGACCGCTTTCGATCATGACCGTGATGAAGAATGATTGGGCGGATCTGACGGCAAGCAAGGCCGAAGGTCAGCAGGCCGGCGCCGAGCCGGAGATCCTGGAGCTGACGCCGGAAGAGAGCGGCAAGCAGGAGCAGGACTGGATCAAGGAAGCGATTCAGCTGTTCGGCGAAGACCTGGTCACGATCAGGGAGGATTAGGCCGGACATGCTATGATGCCGTACATCAATTGGATATCAAACTAAGGGGTTGAAGAGTTCAATGATGCGCAATAACATGAATCAGATGATGAAACAGGTCAAGAAGATGCAGGAGCAGATGCTGAAGGCCCAGGAGGAGCTGGGCAACAAGACGGTCGAAGGCTCCGCTGGAGGCGGCGTGGTGACGGTCAGCATGAACGGTCACAAGAAGGTGCTCGGCATCACGATCAAGCCTGAAGCAGTCGATCCGGACGATGTGGAGATGCTGCAGGATCTGGTTATGGCTGCTGTGAACGACGCCCTGAACAAGGCGGATGAACTGGCAAGCCAGGATCTCGGTCGATTCACCGGCGGCATGAATATACCTGGATTGTTTTGACGGACGAATCGTTCACTGCGAACCGCAGCCGGCGCGAGAAGCGCCGGCTTATTGCATGAAGGTCTGTCCGGGTGCGCGGAGTGGATCGTGGAGCGAAGGCGCCTCTTGCGACAGCTCGATGCATGAAGGCTCGCTCTTCGCCAGGCTGTGGGCAGGGCTGACAGTTCTGAGGCGGGAGAGCGCATTTTTTCAGACAGCAAAGGGGATAGTTTCGGTGTATTATCCAGAACCGATCGCGAAATTGATCGAATCGTTCTCTCGCTTGCCGGGCATAGGGCCGAAGACGGCGAGTCGGTTGGCTTTTCATGTGCTGCGCATGCAGGAGCAGGATGTGATGGATTTCGCCAAGGCATTGGTCGGCGTCAAGCGCAATCTGCAATATTGTTCGATCTGCTGCAACATCACGGATGCGGATCCTTGCCGCATCTGCCAGGACAAGAGCCGGGACCGCAGCGTCATCTGTGTCGTCCAGGAGCCCAAGGACCTCATCGCCATGGAGAGGACGAAGGAATTCCAGGGCATGTATCATGTGCTCCACGGCGCGATCTCGCCGGTCGAGGGGATCGGGCCGGATGATATCCGCATCAGCGAGCTGCTGAACCGGCTGACGGATGAGACGGTGCAGGAGCTCATCATCGCCACGAACCCGAATATTGAAGGGGAAGCAACGGCGATGTATCTTTCCAGATTGGTGAAGCCATTTGGCATCAAGGTCACGCGCATCGCGCACGGGTTGCCGGTCGGCGGCGACCTCGAGTACGCCGACGAGGTGACGCTGTCCAAGGCGCTTGAAGGACGGCGGGAGCTGTAACGGATGCCGTTGTGTTTGTTTGCTGGCGATGTATGATATGCCCATATGCCCAGGATGAGGGTGAAGCCCCTTGATTCGCAGACGGTTGCGGGTCGAGGGGCTTTTTGGACTTTTGGCTTTCATGAGGCTGATGCGTCACCGTTAACGGATGGAGTTGGAGTGGACCGTTTCTCGCGGGATCTGTTCCGGTTAGTCCGCATGTATTCCCTGCTTCGAGAAGGAACTCGTGTGGAACGGGAATGGCCTTTACCACATTTTATTTCACATGGACGGTTCTAGAATGGCCTGTCCTCCTATATGAATGTAGTAAACAGTGCTGCAGTTCGGGAGGACAAGTTCCATGCGTGGATGGTACAAGAAATGGCGGGACAGATGGCGCTCTGCCCTGGGAGACAAGGGTAAGGGAGCTGCGATGAAGAATGAGCAGATGGTCGTCGGGAGCGAGGATGCAGAAGGCATGAGGCAATACGTCGCCAAAGAACAGACAGGTGAAGAAATGGAGTCAGCTTCAACCGTGATCTGCGACCACGGTGCGTTGCAGGACGAAGCAGAGTATATCCAGCATGGGGATACGCCATCACCTGATTCCGGCGATTTCAAGGAAACATGGGAGGAGACCGCCGCCGCAGTTCATGGCGACAAAGCTGGCGACAAGGGCAAGAGGTTGAATCCAAGAGTCATCGAGCTCAAGATTCGAGCCGCCGAGGAGGAATACATGCAGGCTGTGGAAAGGTGCAACAAGGCGCTGGCCGATTGGCGGATCGCGCTGCACAGACTTGACTGGGTCCATGAGCCGGACCAGATCGATTACGCGATCTACTCGGTCATCGCTGCGGAGAAGCACTATGCCACGACGCTCAAGGAAACGAAACGCCTGTACAGGCAACTGGATGACATGCGCAAACAACGCTTCGCTTGATCGCGTGTCATGCCTTCTGCTGATTCGAATTTGAACCTCTGAAGCGGGTTCAATGATACAGCGCCTGGCGCGAACTTCCCGCCTCGGTACTCTTTGACGCCCTGTATCCGCATGCCAACTCATATCCGCCTGCTCATGGGTTGCTGGAGGTGATCAAGCATGAACAGCTTATGGCTAACGATGTTCGTGGTCGCTGTCTGCGCTTTGCTGTATGTGTTGCTTAAACCGCGGGCAACTGCGGGCTCCTTTCTGCGATTCGTCGCCAATGTCGCGCTTGCCGGCGTGATGGTCTACGCGATTCAGCTGACAGGATTGCTGGGTGATGTGGAGCTCGCGCTGAACATACCGAACGTGCTCCTTGTCGGTTTGCTCGGTTTGCCGGGTTTGGCGTTATTATATGGCCTGCATCTGTTTGTATTCGTGTAAATGGCAGGTGAAGCGCCCAACGGCTGTTCGACCCGGTTCTTTGGCTTCTGCACCTGTGATAAAAGATTTTTTTCGGATGTCATAAAAAACCACTTGCAAGTTTTAATTGGTCTGTGATATATTAATAAAGTCGCCTTGAGGCACTGACGAAAGTCGGGGTCGATGAAACGGCGATGAACAAACAGCAACTTGTTCTTTGAAAACTGCAGAACGAACGAATGAAACGTCCTGATGAGCGAGACATGGCTGGCCAACCGGGCTGGCGCATCTTGCTCGCGTCAATGACTGAACAATGAATGAGCTTCAATCAGCTCACGTATATATTGGGTCTAAAGGACAGCGGAACTTCGACTAAAAGCGTGACGTCCTGTC